>Ga0315910_10005253_pt1 | contig 10654 bp, 13 predicted proteins | sample EdamamesoilMG_FD_204470 | JGI IMG/M metagenome (GOLD analysis project Ga0315910, IMG submission 204470) | Garden soil microbial communities collected in Santa Monica, California, United States - Edamame soil | ecosystem: Environmental > Terrestrial > Soil > Garden | place: USA: California...
CGTAATCAGATATAATGTAAATACCATTTATTCAACTAAAAATTGACGAATGAAAAATAACAACTTTTTAAAATTGGCAATTGCCATTGTAAGCGTGAGTTTGGTCATGTTTTTAACCCCTGCATACTCACAGGAAAATCCTAAGCTATCAGATGCCGAAGTAGCGTCTGTGGCAGTAGTCGCTAACCAGATTGATATTGACTATGCTGAAATAGCAAAGAAGCGCTCAAAAAACAAGGATGTCTTGAAATTTTCGGGAACTATGAAAAATGACCATACGGCTGTGATCGGCCAGGCCGCAGCGTTAGTCAAAAAACTGGGAGTTACGCCAAAAGACAACGCTGTAAGTCAAAAACTGCTGGCAAATGCCAAAAAAATAAAGACTACTTTAAATTCAACCTCTGGAAAGTCCTTTGATAAAGCCTATATAGACAACGAGGTTACCTATCACAAATCGGTTATAAATGCTGTAGAAAGTTTATTGATCCCTGAAACCGAAAATCCTGAGTTAAGGGAATTGCTTCAAAACGTTTTACCAGCTCTGAAAACACATCTCGAACATGCTGTGATGCTGCAAACCAAAATAGCAAATAAATGAAGAATACAATAGATATATTAAAATTTAGTATTTGGACAATCTGTACTGGTTTGTTTTTGCTGAGCTGTAAAATAACTCCGGAAACGACAGTTCCGGCAAAGCATATAGTTGAGATAAAAGCAATGAAATTTCAACCGGCAGAACTTATTGTAAATAGTGGTGACACGGTGATTTGGGTAAACCGTGATCTTGTGGCACATGACGTAACTGAAGAGCCAGGCAAGTCCTGGACTTCTTCGGTGATGCCCGCTGGTGCATCGTGGAGTTTGGTTGTTACAAAAAGCGCGGACTATTATTGTAGTATTCATGTAGTAATGAAGGGAAAACTGTTGGTGCAATAACATTCGCCCGGCAAGCAGGAGTCCGATTTATTAATCACAAAATGAAGCGTATGAAAAGGATTGCAATTAATGGATTTGGACGGATCGGAAGAGCTGCTTTAAAAATAGTAATGGATACTCCGGGATTGGAGATTGCAGCCGTAAATGACTTGATGAGCATAGAAAATGCCGCCTATTTGCTGCGCCATGATAGCGTGTATGGAAAATATCATTCATTGGTCAAGGTGCAGGATGACTATTTGGAAATTGACAATAAAAAGGTCTTATTCATTTCAGAAAAAGATCCCGGCAAACTTCCCTGGAAAGAACTGAATATTGAGATCGTTATTGAGAGTACCGGCTTATTCACCAAGAGGGAGGATGCTGAAAAACATATCCATGCGGGAGCAAAAACTGTTGTAATATCAGGACCTACGAAAAGCAAGGATACACCGACCGTGGTTCATGGAGTAAATACAGCCGATGGCAGGACAGCTATTTTTTCTTGTGCAAGTTGTACTACCAATAATGTTGGGCCGGTTGTAGAAATTATTAATAGACGCATTGGTATAAAGAAAGCAATTTTAAATACTGTCCATGCGTATACGGCATCCCAATCACTAATAGACGCACCTTCGAAGAAAGAGCCGCGAATGGGACGGGCTGCTGCAATAAACCTTGCTCCGGCATCTACAGGCGCAGCTATAGCCGTAACGAAAGCACTACCTGAATTAGAAGGAAAGTTCGATGGTGTGGCCATACGCACGCCTGTACCTGTTGTTTCCATTTCAGATATCACTTTTGTGAGTGCCAAAGAAACTTCGGTGGAGGAAGTAAATCGCATATTAATTGAAGAATCGAAAACTAACAGGTACAAATTAGTGTTATCGATATCAGACGAGCCGCTTGTTTCTACAGATATTATTCAAAGCTCCTTTGCTTCTGTTGTTGATTCGGATATGACCCGGGTGGTAGACGGCGACCTGGTAAAGATTATGGCATGGTATGATAATGAGTGGGGTTTTAGCAACCAGATGATTCGCCAGATTCTTGAAATATGATTTTGTCCGGATGGACTGATAAAGTATTGGTGAAATATAGTTTGTGATGAAATTAAAATCAAATAGCATATCCATAAAATATTTATATCATGGCAAAAAATAAGATAAGACAAATCCGGGATTTCGGCCAGAGTATCTGGCTTGATTTCTTTGACCGGGAAATTATAGATTCGGGGAAGTTGAAGAGAATGATTGAAGAAGACGGTATTAGCGGTATTACCTCCAACCCGTCCATTTTCGAAAAGGCGATAAGCGGTAGCCCGGATTATGACGAAGATATCCGTAAACTTTTTCAAACAAAAAGAGGCTTTGATGTTGTGTTTTTTAGTCTAGCTGTAAAAGATATCAAACGTGCGGCTGATCTTTTTAAATCGGTGTACAAAAAAACAAATGGCTCCGATGGCTTTGTCAGCATTGAAGTATCACCCCATCTTGCTCACGACACAGAAGGAACTATAAAACAAGCCAGGGATTTATGGAAAGCCGTCAACCGGAAGAACGTTATGATTAAAATTCCCGCTACTGCAGCAGGATTGCCTGCCATCAGAAAATGTATCAGCGAAGGGATTAATATTAATATTACGCTCTTGTTTGGATTACCACGCTATGAAGAAGTTATCGAAGCTTATATTTCTGGTCTGGAAGACCGGCTTGTAGCAAATGAATCCATAGAACATGTAACATCTGTTGCCAGTTTCTTTCTCAGTCGTATAGATGTCCTGCTTGATCCTGAATTGAAATTGAAAGGTCTTAATGATTTGAAGGGACAGGTCGCCATCGCCTCCGCTAAAAAGGCATATGAGATATACAAAAGGGTTTTCTCAGGTAGCCGATTTAAAAAACTGGAGAGCAAAGGTGCAAAACGCCAGCGTGTATTGTGGGCGAGTACCAGTACAAAAGATCCAACTTTTAGTGATATTAAATATGTATCAGCATTGATCGGCCCCGAAACGATTAATACCATTACGCTGGAAACGCTTAGCGCTTTCAGGGATCATGGGCGGCCCGAAAATCGCCTTGAGAACCACATGGACAAGGCGTCGAAAGTATTGGAAAAATTGAAAGGTGCTAATATTGATATTGATGCTATTACCCAAAGACTGGAAGATGAAGGCGTTGAAAAATTCAACAACGCATACGATGAAATAATAGCAGCTATTAAAAAGAAAAAAATTGAAGAAACCGCATGATTACGCAACTTGAAATATTAACAACAGAAGATCGGGAATTTTTATATAAGGCGCCAGTCCTGGTATCAGTACTGGCCTCCTGTTCTTTTAAGGAAATAAACAGAGCTCAAAAAGCTGACTCCATTAAATTGTCACATTTGAGGACTTTCACGGCAGATCCTTTGCTACTTAGCTATTATGCCGAAGTGGAAAGAAACTTTAGAAGTCAATTTGAAATTATTGCAAAAGAATATTACCCCTTTGACGAAAATAAACGGAATGCTCTCAAGGGAGAAATTGACAGGGTAAATCACATATTGGGAAAATTAGAGAAAACGTACAGCGAGACATTATACAAGAGTCTTGAAAGTTATAGCAAACATGTGAAGAAAGCGACTCATACTATTTTCCAGGATTTTATTTTTCCGGTTCCTATTCCCGGATTAACTGACTAAATAATCGTGCTATGGAAGAGAAGTTTAACGAATCGACCGCGCAACGTCCCGATGGAGACCGGATGATTGATGCTGCACTTGTCAGTATTGATTTACCAATATTTATGTCACATATAAAAGAGGAAATTTCGTGGAAGTACGGCAAGCGGAATGCCATAACTGTTTTTAAAACCAATGGACTGGGTATAGTACTTATTGCTTTGCACGAAGGTTCCGAAATGGCCAGACATACCGCCGATGGCATTATCACCGTGCAGGTGCTGGAAGGCCAGATCCAATTTAATACGGACCAGCAGTCGGTTGAGTTATGCAAGGGCCAGATGCTGGCATTGCATGAGCGAATTCCACATAGCGTAAAAGCAATCCAGGAAACAACTTTTCTGTTGACACTTACCAGCGCTTTGGGAGTAAAATGGGATCATCTATAAATTCAAAATTTGCATGGAACAGCATTTTGTAAAAATAAAGTCAATCGAAAAAATAACTCATGATGTATTGAGAATTGTAACGGAGAAGCCAAACGCCTATCATTTTATTTCGGGTCAGGCTACTGAAATATCTATAGATAAAACTGGTTGGGAAAATGAAAGAAGACCATTTACTTTCACTTGCCTTCCGACGGATAGTTATCTCGAGTTTACTATAAAGACTTACCCATCACATAAAGGTGTTACCAACGAGCTTTTGAAATTGAAAGAGGAGGATGGATTGATTTTACATGATGTTTTTGGAGCTATCGCATACAAAGGCGAAGGAATATTTATTGCCGGAGGTGCAGGCGTAACTCCTTTTATTTCCATCTTTAGACTTCTTCAGTCAAAAAATGAAGTCGGTGGCAACAAGCTCATTTTCGCAAACAAATCAAGGGCTGATATAATACTCGAACATGAATTCAAGCGTCTATTAGGTAGAAACTTCATTAATATTTTGTCGGATGAAAAAGTTGAGGAATATGCTTATGGATATGTTACCGCAGAATTTCTAAAACAAAATATTATTGATCACAAAAAGAGGATCTATTTATGTGGCCCTGAACCGATGATGGAGTCAGTAGAGAAACAGCTATCAAATTTGGGGGTGGAAGCAAAATCGATTGTAAAAGAAGAGTTTTGAAATTAACGTAAACATGAACTTAAAAATACTTTACAAAAGCAATTTAAATCATCAATGCTATCTAATCTAAATAAAAGGAGAAACAAATGGAAACCCAAATCTTATTAATTATTTCAGCAGGAGTATTATTCCTGTTTTTTCTCGGGATAAAGATAGTCCGGCCAACCCATAGAGGCTTAATTGAAAGACTGGGGAAATACTACAAGTTTGCCAAACCGGGCTTTCACTGGATTATCCCCTTTATTGACAAGATCTATGTAGTTAATACAACGGAACAAATGGTGGATGCGCAACCGCAGGAGATCATAACAAATGATAACCTTAATGCCAGCGTGGATGCTCAGGTTTATTTCCGGGTAATAGAGACAGAAGAAAACGTGAAGAGCTCCCAATACAATGTAAATAACTACAAATTACAGATCGTCAACCTTGCCCGTACTACCTTAAGAAATATTATAGGAACGCTGACATTAAGATCAGCAAACAGCGAAAGGGGAAAAATAAATTCTGAACTGCATAATACGTTGCGAAATGAAACGGCAAGCTGGGGAATTGTAATTGTTCGAACTGAGTTAAAAGAGATAGACCCACCCACGGATGTGCAGGAAACGATGAACAAGGTAGTGAAAGCAGAGAACGAAAAAATAGCTGCTATTGACTATGCGACCGCAGCAGAAACCGTAGCAGATGGAGTGAAACGTGCAAAAATTAAAGAAGCCGAAGGTTTTAAACGGGCAAAAGTATTGCATGCTGAAGGCGAAGCAGAGGCTATTATGCTGGTGAATGAAGCCGCTGACAAATATTTCACCGGGAATGCTCAGCTATTAAAAAAATTGGAAACGGTAGAGGCTTCTCTTAAAACCAATGCTAAAATTGTTATCCCAACAGGATCGGAACTAGTGAATATAATAGGTGATATGGCGGGTGTGTTGCCTTTACATTTTGAGAAAGCGACCAATGGGAAAGCAACCGTTTAGTGAAAAATTGATTTTAAGCTGGGTTTTCTTTTAAATCTAAAATAAAAATTACAATGAAAACGAATCGACTTTCAAATAGTATACAGGATGCCTTGAATAAGCAAGTTACTAACGAAGCGGAAGCAGCCCAGATATATATATCATTTGCCGCATGGGCATCCCGCGAAGGATACACAGGTATTTCAAGTTTTCTGTTCAGACATGCTACAGAAGAACGCAGCCACATGATGAAAATTGTAGCATACATTTTAGAAAGGGGCGCTAATGTAAATGTTGAAACTATACCGGCTCCTGGCGAACCTCCAACAAGTATCCAAAACTGTTTTGAGCAAGTATTTAAACAGGAAGTTTCTAATACAAAAGCCATCTTTAAAATTGTGAAAATGAGCTTTGATGAAGAAGACTGGGCAACCTGGCGCTTTATGCAATGGTTTGTAAAAGAACAAACAGAAGAAGAAACCCTGTCATTAAACCTGCTGGATAAAATTAAAATTGCCGGTGGAGCAAACGCAACGAATGACGCTTTGTATGTACTTGACAAAGATTTACAAAAGATGTCGGATGATTTACAACTGGCTGAACGCAAAGTAGCATAGAGCAAAGCATTTAAAATAATCAATGACATGTTTACTTGAAGCATAAACGCAACTATTTAAAACAGGAGGACACAAAATGAAAATAAAACGAGTATATAAAGAGCCTTCAAGAGACGATGGTATGCGTATCCTTGTAGACAGGCTCTGGCCCCGAGGTCTTACGAAAGAAAAAGCGAGCATTGATTTATGGTTGAAAGAGGTCGCGCCTTCTACGGAGCTTCGAAAATGGTTTGGTCATGATCCTGATAAGTGGAAGGAGTTCCAAAAAAGATATCGCCAGGAACTCAGAGATAATAGAGAACTGGTTTCGCTATTGAAAGAGAAGATAAAAAAAGGAACTGTTACATTGGTTTATGGGGCAAAGGATGAAAAGCACAACGAGGCTCTTGTTCTTAAGGAATGGCTGGGCGACTAAGCCTGATGAATAACAAATAAATGAGATTGTACTAAACCTTAAATTATTAAAAATGAAAAAGGTATTGATTGCGCTGGACTATTACCCTACTTCACAAAAAGTGGCAGAGACGGGATATGAGATAGCGAGAGCTATGAATGCACAGGTGATCTTGTTGCATGTTACTTCTGATGCCTCTTATTATTCTTCTCTTAATTATTCACCTATAATGGGATTCGGGGGTTTTAATAGTGTCGATACGGTTCAAACGGATAATGTAGAAGTATTAGCAAAAGTGGCACAGGGTTACCTCGATAAATCAAAAAGGCATTTAGGCGATAAGAAAGTTCAAACGATGGTAAAAAGCGGGGCTTTAGGAGAAACCATTTTAAACACTGCATCTGAATTAAAAGCTGATATGATTGTTATGGGTACGCATAGCCGGCGCGGCCTGGAAAAAATATTAGTGGGGAGTGTAGCAGAGAATGTTTTGCGTCATAGTTCAATACCAGTATTAATTATTCCTACTAAATCAAACAGGGAATCAAAATAATATAATTATGCCAAAAGATCCTTACAAAATAAAAAGATTATTGACGACTAAAAATGCAACATACACATTTTATAGTCTTACGGAGCTTGAGAAGCAGGGACACGGCATTAGCAAACTACCCTTTTCCATTCGCATTCTATTAGAGAATGCTATTCGTAACTTTGATGATTTTGCAATAACAAAAGAAAATATTGAAACCATTCTTCAATGGAAACCTGCCGGTTCAGATAAAGATATTCCGTTTAAACCTGCCCGGGTATTGATGCAGGATTTTACAGGTGTACCTGCTGTAGTGGATATTGCGTCACTGCGTGCTGAAATCGCCAGGAGAGGAGGTAATCCTGATGAAATAAATCCAATAATACCTGTGGATCTTATCATTGACCATTCGGTTCAGGTTGATTATTTTGGAACCGGATATTCCTATGCCCGCAATATGGAGGAAGAGTACAAGCGTAATAAAGAACGCTACCAGTTTTTGAAATGGGCGCAAAAATCATTTAATAATTTCAGTGTCGTCCCTCCGGGGATGGGCATTTGTCACCAGGTGAATCTGGAATATCTGTCCAAGGGTGTAATTGAGAGAAACGGTGAAATTTTTCCCGATACATTGGTGGGAACAGACAGTCATACGCCGATGGTAAATGGAATTGGTGTTGTAGCCTGGGGAGTTGGTGGAATAGAAGCGGAAGCCGCTTTGCTTGGCCAACCCATCTATTTTATTATGCCTGAAGTAATAGGTTTGAAACTGACAGGCAAACTTCCGTTGGGCTCTACTGCAACAGATCTGGTGCTTACAATCGCGGAATTATTACGGAAGTATGGTGTTGTTGGGAAGTTTGTTGAAGTCTTTGGCCCTGCCCTGGATAATCTTTCTGTGCCAGACCGTGCCACCATCGGAAATATGTCCCCTGAATTTGGTTGCACGATTACCTATTTCCCGATCGATGATAAGACGCTTGATTATATGCGTAGGAGCAACCGGTCAGAGAAACATATAAAATTGGTGGAAGACTATTGCAAAACCAATATGCTATGGAGAACAGGTGATGAAGATATTCGATATACCGATATTATTGAGTTAGATATTTCTACAATAGAACCTACGGTGGCTGGTCCAAAACGTCCGCAGGATAAAATTTTATTAAAGGATTTTAAATCGAAATTTATAACCCTCTTAGATGAAACATATGGACGTAAATACACAGAAGAAAAACAATTAAGCCGTTGGATGGCAGAAGGAGGCAGTCAACCTCTAACCCGACCAAAACCTGAACTAAGCCCCGAGCCGGAAATTGAAGAAACGGTTGTGAATGGAATGAAAAATGTCTGGGTGACGATTGGCGAAGAAAGATTTATGCTTGCAGATGGCGTAGTAGCTATTGCTGCGATTACGTCCTGTACCAATACTTCTAACCCGTTTGTGATGGTGGGCGCAGGATTGGTAGCAAGGAAGGCAAGGGAGCATGGATTAAAAACCAAACCCTGGGTAAAAACTTCTTTGGCGCCTGGCTCAAAAGTAGTGACGGACTATCTTGAAAAAGCAGATTTGTTAGACGACCTGGAATCAATGCAGTTTCATACAGTCGGCTATGGCTGCACTTCCTGCATTGGCAACTCCGGACCTTTGCCGATTTTTGTTGCGAAGGCAGTTGATGAAACTGATCTTGTTGTTGCTTCAGTGCTCTCAGGAAATCGAAATTTTGAAGCAAGAATTCATCCACAGGTAAAAATGAACTTTTTAATGTCACCCATGTTGGTAGTGGCGTATGCCATTGCCGGCAGGGTTGATATAGACCTTATCAATGAACCCATCAGCTATGACCCCAATCTGCAACCCGTTTATTTAAAGGACATCTGGCCTTCTGATGATGAAATAAATGACGTGATGAGCAATGTGCTTTCACCAAAGGACTTTGCAAAAAATTATGCAGAAATATTTGAAGGCAATGAAACCTGGAGAAACCTAGTCATTCCGGATGACACTTTGTATGCATGGGATGAAAATTCGACATACATAAAAGAAGCACCTTTCTTTTATAACATTTCTGACAATACAGAACCTTTAAAAGACATACTTAATGCAATGGCGTTGTTGGTATTGGGCGATAGCATCACGACCGATCATATTTCTCCCGCCGGACAGTTCAATGAACATTCTGCAGCGGGTAAATATTTAATAGGCCGCGGAGTAAAAAAGGAAAATTTCAACTCTTATGGCTCAAGAAGAGGAAATGATGAAGTAATGTTGCGTGGCACCTTTGCCAATGTGCGAATTAAAAATCAACTGGCACAAAAAGAAGGCGGCTATACACGGCATTTGCCTTCGGGAGAGGAAATGTCGGTTTATAATGCGTCCATAAAATACAAAGAGACCCAAACACCATTAGTAGTATTGGCAGAGAAAGAATACGGTAGCGGTTCGTCAAGAGATTGGGCTGCAAAAGGTGCATTCCTGCTGGGTATTAAAGCAATATTGGCGGAAAGCTATGAGCGAATCCACAGGAGCAATTTAGTAGGAATGGGAGTATTGCCACTGCAATATATTAATGGCGATTCTGCTGAAAAATTAGGCCTTACCGGCAATGAGAGCTTTACGATAACAGGCATAGCCGAAGACATCAGGCCATTAAAAAAAGTGGAGGTCATCGCTAAAAAAGAAGATGGACAGGAAATAAAATTCCAGGCAATTGCCCGGATGGATTCAAAGATCGAGATCGAGTATTATCGTCATGGGGGAATACTGCAATATGTATTGAGGCAGTTCCTGGCAAAAGCCAATTAACTATTTCTAAATAATAAAATTATAGAATGAAAAATAATCAACTTTATCCCGAAGCCACGATAGAAATCGCTGAAAAGAGAGCTGCTCTTGCTCCTGAAATTACAGAAGCATTCCGGAGCTTCAGCAAGTTGGTTTTTAAAGAAGGCGCACTGCCTGAAAAGACAAAACAACTTATTGCTGTAACGGTGGCACATGTAACACAATGTCCTTATTGCATACGCGGTCATACTGCGCAGGCTATGCGAAAAGGAGCAAGCAAAGAAGAAATAATGGAAGCTATCTGGGTTGCCGCAGAAATGAGAGCAGGAGCTGCGTATGCCCATTCTGCCATATCCTGGGATGAAATGGAAACTAAAAAAGGAATATGATCCTGACTTCGGTTATTCATTTTCAGATAACCGGGATTCCCTTCCATTTCAGAAATTATAAAAATTTGCAGCAGGTAAATGAATGAATAAGTAAGTTATTGAAAAACAAATAGAGATTTTTATGAACTATACAGAAAACTTTGAAGGCATCAAAATTGATATGCAGGCAGTGGATATCACTATTGACAACGACCTGCAGCAAGGTATAAGAGATGTGATCACACGATTGCGACGGCATATTTCCGACGTAAATTTTGCGGATGTT
>Ga0315910_10005255_pt1 | contig 10648 bp, 5 predicted proteins | sample EdamamesoilMG_FD_204470 | JGI IMG/M metagenome (GOLD analysis project Ga0315910, IMG submission 204470) | Garden soil microbial communities collected in Santa Monica, California, United States - Edamame soil | ecosystem: Environmental > Terrestrial > Soil > Garden | place: USA: California...
CGCGCACGCTGCTCTTCGGATACACGGCATTGCTCAGCTCCTTGGCCATCAGGAAGGTGCTGATGCGCGTGATCTCGGCCTGCCAGGCCAGCGCCATCAGGTCGTACATCAGCTTGATGTGCACTTCCACGTCCTGCGGAATGCCGTTGGGCCGGACGGGCACCTCCACATTGTGACCGGCGCGCTCGCCGGCCTGCGCGATGCGCCGCTCGATCTCGCGCACGTCGGTGGCGTACTGGTCGAGACGGGCACGATCCGACGCAGGCAGCGTCCGCTTCAGACCCTGCAGCTGTTCGGACACTGAATCCAGCAGGCTCAGTGACTGCGCGCGGCGGGCGGCACGCTGCGTGGCATCGGCACCATCGCCGAAGAGCTGCTCGAACAGCACCATGGGGTTGTTCTGCATGGGCAGCGGCGAGAGCTCGCCCTGCCAGGACAGGGTATTGCGGTAGGCGCAGCTCAGCCCCTCGCCGCAGCTCATGCTGGAGTCCTCGATCATCAGCTCCAGCGACGGCAGCGGCGTGTCCTGGCCCAGCGCGCGCACCGCCACCTGGTCCATGGTGATGCCGAGGCGCGGCTGCGCGCCCGAGGCCGCCTTGGCGCCGCTGAGGAAGGTGGCTGACGAGCGGTTGTGATTGCCGGTGGCACCGCCCGGTCCATAGGCCTGCGCATGGGTGAGATTGGAGATCACATTGAGCTGGGCGCGGTACGGTTCCAGCGGCTGCAGGATCTCGCTGAGCGGGAAATCGTTGCCCTCGCCCTTCGGCGTCCAGCGCGACATGGTGGCGCCATGGGGGAAATAGATGGCGCCGAAGCGCGGCCGCACCGCCGGTGCCGCCGCCATCGCGGGAATCATGGCATCCAGATATGGCAGGGCGAGCGCGGCGCCGGCACCGCGCAACAGCGTCCGGCGCGACAGCGTCCGACGGGTGATGAAATGGGCCATCAGTCTTGCTCCTGCCGCTGGCCGAAGGCGGGACTCTGCACTACGCCCTGGATCAGCGCGGAGAAGCGATGATCCTGCGGCGCCGCCTGCCGGACGATGGCCCGCACCGTGGGCATGTCGCGGTGATCCAGCGTGCGTCCCAGTGCGTAGGTCAGGAGCTTTTCGGTGAGGTTGGTGATGAACAGCTCCTGGTTCGCCACCAGCGCATCCACCAGGTCGCCGGCACCATTGACCTCGGTGCCATCGACCAGCGTACCGCGCGCGTCCACCACTGCCTCGCCGTCCCGCTCCCTCCAGGCGCCAATGGCATCGAAGTTCTCCAGTGCGAAACCCACCGGATCGATCACGCCATGACAGCCGGCACAGGAGGGATTGGCGCGATGATGCTCCAGACGCTGGCGCACCGAGGCCGTGATCACCTGGCTGCCGTCACCATCGATGTTGGTCTCCACACCGGGCGGCGGCGCGGGCGGGGGTGCACCGAGGATGTTCTCGAGAATCCATGCGCCGCGAATCACCGGTGAAGTGCGCGTGGCTGTCGAAGTCACCGTGAGGATGCTGCCATGCCCCAGCAGTCCGCGGCGCTGGGAGCCAGGCGGCAGGGTCACCCTGCGGAAGCGCGAACCGCGAATGCCAGCAATGCCGTAGTGTCGGGCCAGGCGTTCATTCAGGAAGGTGAAGTCGGCGGTCAGCAGCTCGGTGACCGGGCGGTCCTGCTCCAGCACCCAGCGCACCAGCGAGCGTGTTTCCTCGATGAAGGCATCGCGCAGGTTCTCGTCGAACCCCGGCACTTCGGGGCTCACCGTGGCCAGCTCGCGCAGGTGGAGCCACTGGCCGGCAAAGTTGTCCACCAGCGCGCCGGCGCGTGAATCCGCAAGCATGCGCCTGACCTGCGCCTCCAGCACTGCAGGCTGGTGCAGGCGGCCGGCCTTTGCCAGGTCGATCAGCGTCTGGTCCGGAATGCTGCTCCAGAGGAAGAAGGAAAGGCGCGAGGCCAGTTCCAGGTCGCTGATGGCATGGGGCTGACCTGCCTTCTGTGTGGCCCTTGGCACCTCGAAGCGGAACAGGAAGCGCGGGTCGACGAGTATGCGCGACAGCCCCTGCTGGATGCCCTCCTCGAAGCCGCCCTCTGCATGGCCGCGCTCATAGAACTGCATCACCGCGGAGAGATCCGAGGCGCGCTGCGGGGCACGGAATGCCCGGGACGCCAGATCGACGAGAATGCGTTGCGCGCAATCGCGCTCATCTTTCAGCGCCCGCGGTTGGCAGGTGAAGACGCGCCGCCGGCTTGGCGTATCGCCAGGTCCGGTGACGTTGAACGGCCCGGTGATCTCCACGGACTCGATGCCGCCCTCCACCTTGTAGACGGAATAGATGTCATCCACTCCGGCCGATCGCGCTGAATCGAAGATGGTGGCGGTAAGCACGTGGCTTCCAGCCTTCACCGGCAGCCTGAATTCACGCTGGTTGCGCACCTCGAAGCGCTGGCCGTCGAGCGCTACATCCACCTGCGCCCCCGCGGCGCGCGCCAGGGTGTAGGCGCCACGAACGCTGAACTGATACTCCGCATCGACCGGAAAGTAGTGCGTGATGCGCACTCCTCCACGTGACCCCAGTGGCAGTCCTTCCAGGTGCTGATCCTGCGCCAGCGTTTCCGGCACCTGGTAGATGGCTGTCGATTCGGTGGCCTGCAGATCGCCCACGGCCAGCCGCGAAAGCTTCATGGCCGCGGAGGTATAGCCCTGGATCAGGGCCGGCGAGATGGCCAGCCCCGCCGCCACATTGTCGAAACCTTCGCTGGCGTCATCCGGCGGCAGCAGGCCGGTGACATCCACCTCCAGCGCCAGCAGGTCGCGGATGGCATTGGCGTACTCATTGCGGTTGAGCCGGTGCAGCCCGGGCGCCGCGGCACTGGCCGCCGCATCGGCATCGAGCCGGGATTCGAGCCATTGCGCGACCGCGGTCGCGTCCTGCCGCGAAGGCCGCTTCTCGCCCGGTGGCGGCATCATGCCCGAGCGCAGTTTCAGTACGACCTTTTCCCATTCGGCGGCGCCCTCGCCCACACGCGCGTGGTCCAGTGAAGTGAGATCGAGGCTGCCGGCCCAGTCCACCGAGTTGTGGCAGTCGACGCAGTAGTCCGACGTGAGGGACTGCAGGTCCGTCGCCGCGGCAGCCAGTGGCAGCATCAGCATCGCGCATGTGGAGAACGCCCGACGCATCAGTGCACCGGCTTTCCGCCTGCCTGCAGCAGGCTCGCGATCAACGCCATCGACGAGGGCTTGGGTTCGGGCGGATGCGTGGCGAGAAAGACACCCTTGGCCCAATCCAGCGCCGTGCGATGCTCCTTGTCCTCGGCGGTGAGGCTGGCGCCCTGCTCCACCAGGAAGCGGATGATGTCGTCCGAGCCGCGATTCGCCGCGCCATGCAGTGCGGTGATGCCCATGGAGTTGGCCTGGTTCACGTCCATGCCCAGTGCATGGCAGAGCTTCACGGCCTCGAGCAGCTGCGCCGGACCTTCAGTCCAGGTCTGCGCCACCACCCAGTTCACGCCGGCGGCCGCCATCAGCGCCGACGTGCCGCCGAAGGTGGAAATGTGCGGATCCGCGCCATGTGCCAGCAGCAGCTTCATCACGGTGACATCGCCGGCCAGTGCCGCCGTAAGGAAAGGCGTCTGGCCGGTGAAATCCACCCACTCGAGCGAGCCGGTGATCTCCAGCAGGTGGTTGCGGAAAGGCGGCGTCTCGCGCGTGCGCGCATTCACCCTGGCGCCCGCCTGCAGGAGAGACTGGATCAGCTCCAGCAAAGGCGCACGCTCGATCCCATTCTTGAAAGTGGCGTTGTGCACATAGAGGTTGCGCACGTTCACGGCTTCCCACAGCGGACTCCGGCCGTACCAGTCCGCCGCATTCACATCGCCGCCGGCCGCCAGCAGGTACTGCGCGACCGCCACGTTGTTGTTGGAGATGGCCATCAGCAGCGGTGTGATGTCATTCGCCTCGCGGGCATTGATCTGTGCGCCCGCTGCGATGAGCTGCTTCGCGACCTCCGCGTGGTTGTGGCGAGCGGCATAGTGCAGAGGCGTCATCCCGCCGGGCTGCGGCTCGCGCCTGCCGCGATCCGCGGGCACGCCGCCCCTGAGGATGCCGATGCCGAAGCCGAAGCCGGCCTGGGAGTTGGGCGGTATGAACGCCGGCGCACTGCCGACGCGCGTGGCCACGCGCGGCTGCGCGCCGGCGGCGAGCAGAGCCGCGACGACCGTCGCACTGCCCGCCCTTGCGGCAAACATCAATGCGGTCTGGCCGTATCGGGTATCGCGCGCATCCACGGGTGCGCCATGCGCCAGCAGCAGGTTCACGACCTCCACCTCGCCCACCTCGGCAGCGCGCATCAGCGGTGTTTCGCCCGTGGGAAGCGGCCGGGTGCATTCAGCGCCCGCTTGCAGCAGCAGCGACACCATGGCGGCATTGCCATTGGCAATGGCGAGGCCCAGCGGAGTGATGCCGCGCTCGGTGACGCCATTGGGGTCGGCACCCGCCTCCAGCATCTTCCGCGCACCGTCCAGGTCATCCGCGGACACCCGCCAGTGCAGTGCAGGCGTACCGAACTGTCCGGGTTGGTTGGGATCGGCGCCCGAGCGGATCAGCGCCCGGATGTCGGCCATGTCGCCGAGCATGGATGCGTTGGCCAATGCACCAGCCTCACCGGCCTGCGTTTGTACCGCGGCCAGAGCGAGGAAGACGAAAGCCAGCGACCCCCCAGGCTTCATGGCATTCAACCTTGCATATGCCCTGCACAGGTTTAGCATGGCCTCCAGCAAGCCGCCACCATCCGAGGGTCCCCCGTGAAGAAACCCGACCTGGCCGCCCCCTTGAGTGTCCGCAGACGCGAACTGATAACCACAGGTCTTGCAGTGGCTGCAGGCGCGCTGGCAGGAGCCGGCAGCGCGCGCGCCGCGGAACCCGCCAGCGCAGCGCCCTCTGATGCCCGCGATGCGGACGCGCGGCTGCTGCCCGGCTTCAAGGTGGAGCGCGTGAAGACCAGCGGCGCCGAAATCTACACGACGATCGGAGGCAGCGGTCCTCCGCTGCTGCTGATCCACGGCGCACCGTTGACGCATCTGTCCTGGTGCCGGGTCGCTGGCGAACTGGCGAAGCGCTTCACCGTGGTCGCACCCGACCTGCGTGGCTACGGCGACAGCAGCAAGCCGCCGGATGGCGAAAACCACGTCAACTACTCCAAGCGCTCGATGGCGCTGGACCAGATCGAGGTGATGCGGCACTTCGGATTCCAGCGCTTCGCCGTCGTCGGCCATGACCGGGGCGGCCGCGTGGCGCACCGTCTGGCACTGGATCATCCTGATGCCGTGACGAAGCTGTCGGTGCTCGACATCGTGCCCACGTACTACTTGTACAAGAACGTCACGAAAGAGTTCGTGGACGCGTACTTCCACTGGTTCCTGTACATCCGCCCTGCACCCTTTCCGGAGAACATCCTCAACGCGGACATTCCCGGCAATTTCGGCCGCACCGCCATTGCCGAAGTGCGGCCGGAGCTGCTGCGCGTGTACAGCAACCCGGCCGCCGTGCATGGCATGTGCGAGGACTACCGCGCTTCCGCCGGCATCGACATGCAGTATGACGAAGCCGACCTCGGCAAGAAGATCGCCTGCCCGCTGCATGTGCTGTGGGCCAGCGATGGCGCGATGGGGCGCATGTATGACGTGCTGAAGATCTGGAAGGACCGCGGCACGCAGGTCACCGGTGCGGCGCTCACCGGCGGGCACAACCTGCAGGAAGGGAATCCCTCGGGCGTGCTGGCGCAGCTCCTGCCGTTTCTTGCCTAGATGAGCGGGCCTGAAGCACAGGTCCGGCGGCCTCAGATCGACAGCGGCTCGGTGGAGTCTCCGATCTTCTCTGCTGGTACCTCCAGCTTGTCCAGCAGGGCGAGCAGCAGATTGGACATCGGCGTGTGCGGCGCGAACGACAGATGGCGATTGCCCTGCAGGCGTCCCCCGGCATTGCCGGCCAGGATGAGAGGCAGCGGGTCGAAGTTGTGTTCGTTGGCGTCGCTCATGCTGCTGCCGTAGAGCACCATGGAGTTGTGCAGCAGGTCGTGCTCTCCATCCGGCGTTGCCTGCAGCTTCGCAAGAAACCTGGCGATGAGGCCCGCATGGAACGCGTTGATCAGCGCGAACTGCTCCATGTTCCTGCGCTCGTTGCTGTGGTGCGAGGCGTTGTGGAAGCCTTCCGCCACCCCGCTGCCGGCATAACGGGTGTTGGAGTTGTCGCGGGCCATCATCAACGTGGCGATGCGCGTGATCCCGGTCCTGAACGCCAGCACCTGCAGATCGAACATCAGCTCCACATGTTCCTCGAAGCTGGCCGGCGTGCCGGCGGGCGCATCGGGCAGTTCCACATTGCTGGCCAGCTTCTCGCCCACGCGCTGCACGCGGCGTTCGATCTCGCGTACTTCCTGCAGGTAGTCGTCGAGACGGGCGCGGTCGGCGGCGGAGACGCCCCGCTGCAGCTGCGGCACCTGCGAGCGGATGCTATCGAGGATGGAAGCCGACTGTGCACGCCGCTCGCGGCGCTGCGCATCGGTGGTGCCGTCGCCGAACAGGCGCTCGAACACCAGCTGCGGATCGCTCTCCATGGGCAGCGGCAGCGACTCGTTCTTGTAGCTGAGCGTGCTGCGATAGGCGCAGGTGAAGTTCAGATCGCAGGCGCCTCCTCCCTCGATGGACATCTCCATCGACGGCAAGGGTGTGTCCTGCCCGATCACGGCGGCGGCCATCTGGTCCACCGAGACACCCACCTTCGCCGTGTCGCCCTTGTAGGGATGCGCGCCGGTGAGGAAGACGGCGGCCGCCCGTGAATGGTTCTCGGCGCCACCGCTGTCTTCACCACCTGCCGGCGCCACATGCCTGTGCGCCAGGTTGCTGATGACGTTGATGCTCTGGCGGAAAGGCTCGAAGGGTTTGAGGATCTGCGAGAACGCGAAATCCCTGCCGACGGTCTTCGGCGTCCACAGGTCCATGGTGGCGCCGTGCGGAATATAGATGGCGGAGAAGCGTGTCTTCGGCCGGGCCGCCGTCTGTGCCAGCGCGGTGGCCGCAGGAATCATGGAGTCCAGCACGGGCAGGGCCACGGCAACGCCCAGACCACGCAACACGGTGCGGCGAGGCAGGTGCTTCCTGGTCAGAAAGGTCATTCAGTGCTCCCGGGCCACGAGCTGGCCCTCAGGTGTCGGCTGCTTGACGCGTCGCTGGAATGCCGGGCTCGATGCCACTCCCTTGATCAGTTCCCTCAGCTTGTAGTCCCGGGCCCTGGCACCGCGGACGATGCTGCGGATCGTCGGCATGTCATGGTACTCCACCTTGCGGCCGAGCCCGTAGGCCAGCAGTTTCTCCGCTACGGTTTCCGCAAACTGCGGGCTTCTTGCCCTCAGGCTTTCGCGCAGGTCGGCAGCGCCGTTGAGCGTGGTGCCATCCCAGAGCGCAGTGACCGCATCCACGGGCTGCCCGGCCAGCGAATCGCGCCACTTGCCGATGGCATCGAAGTTCTCGAGCGCAATGCCGATGGGGTCGATCACGCCATGGCAGGAATTGCAGGAGGGATTGGCGCGGTGCTGGTCCATGCGCTGCCGCAGGGTGGTTGGCGCGGTACCGGGCACGGGCGGCTGGTCCAGATTGACTTCGACACCCGGCGGCGCTGAAGGCGGCGGCGTACCGAGCAGGGTTTCCAGCACCCACTGGCCGCGCTTGACGATGGATGTGCGGTTGGGCGCTGAGGTGAGAGTGAGCACACTGGCGTGCCCGAGGATGCCGCGACGATTGGCATCGTTCACCGGCACGCGCCGGAACTGGCTGCCCTGGATGTTCGCGATGCCGTAGTGCCTGGCGAGGCGTTCATCCACGAAGGTGTAGTCGGCGTCGAGCAGGTCGAGCACGCTGCGATCCTCGCGCAGTATCGAGGAGAACAGCAGTTCGGTCTCCCGACGCATCGATTCACGCAGCGTGCCGTCGTATTCTGTGGAAACGGGATTGATGGTGGCCAGCTGGCGCAGGCCCAGCCATTGCGAAGCGAAGTTCTTCACCAGGGCATCGGCACGCGCATCAGCCAGCATGCGATCGATCTGCTGTTCCAGCTTCTTCGGCTGACTGAGCTCCCCTGCCCCGGCCGCGCGCATCAACTCCTCGTCGGGAATGCTGCTCCACAGGAAGAACGACAGGCGGGAAGCCAGCTCATGACCGCTGATGGCATAGCTTTCGCCCGGCCTGATGCCCTCGGGCTCATGTTCGAAGCGGTAGACGAAGCGCGGATCGCTGAGGATGCGGGCCAGCGCATACTGCACGCCCGTCTCGAAGTCCCGCAGTTCCTCACCCTGGCGATAGAAGCCCAGCAGATCATCCACTGCCGCATCGCTCACCGGTCCGCGCCAGGCGCGCGTGGCCAGCCTGCTGATGATCTGTTTCGCGCAGGCGGCCTGCTCCGACGCCTGCTTCGGATAGCAAACGAAGATCCGGCGGCGGCTCTCGGTGTCTCCCACGCCCTGAGGGCTGAGCGGTCCGCGCAGGTCGAAGCCGCCCACGCTCACGCTCTGTGAATGCACCGAGAAGAGATCATTCACCTCCTGCTCGGCCACGGTGTGCAGGAAAGCGATCTGCACCGTGTGCGAGCCCGCCTTCACTGGCAGGCGGATGCGGGCGGGCTTGTCGGGCTCGATGAGGGCCATCCGTTCGCCGTCGATGGCCACTTCGACCGGGTCTCGGGTGCCCACCACCGGCAACACGAAATTGTTGGGGCCGCTGCGGCGGATGATGAATTCATACTCCGCATCGAGCGGAAACACATGCTGCACCCGAAGGCCGCCGCGGGTGCCGAGCGGCAGGCCATCGATGTGCACGGACTGCGACATGCCGGCCGGTGCCGAGAACCGGGTCACCACCGTGCTGCTGCCCATGTCGCCCACGGCCAGCCTGCTGATGCGCGAAGCCGCGGTGATGTAGGACTGCATCAGCGCCGGCGACAGCACGAGCGCGCTCGCCATGTTGTCGAAGCCGGCCGCTGAATCATCCGCCGGCAGCAGCTGCTCACCGTTGACCGGCAGGCCGAGCAGGTCGCGCACCGCATTGGCGTATTCACTGCGGTTCATCCGGTGCAGCAGCACCGCGCCGGGATTCGGATGCCGCGCTGCAACCCTGTCGAGCGCGGTCTCGAGGGAGCGGGCCATCCTGTTGATGTCGCGGATGGCCGGTCGATCCTCGCCCGGCGGCGGCATCATGCCGCTGCGCAGCTTGCGGGCCATCGTCTCCCACAGGGCTGCATCCGCATGCAGATCGTCGGGCTTCAGCTGGTCGATGGCGAAGCCGCCGGCGAAGTCCTCGGTGTTGTGACACTTGCTGCAGTACTTCTGCAGGGTGTTCCAGTGATCCTTGCCCAGCTGCTGCGCAGGGGCACCCGTGGCGAGCGATGCGCCGGCCAGCAACAGGGCATAGCGCAACCTGCTCATCGGGACACCGGCGCTTCGGCACTGGGGCCGCGCGAGGGCGGACGATGGTTCAGCTCGTCCAGCAATTCGATGGTGTGGGGCTTCAGTTCGGCACCGACCGCGGCGAGGAAGACGCCGCCGGCCCAGCGATAAGCATCACGGCCGTGCTTGTCGACCGCGTCCAGTCGCGCGCCATTGGCCACCAGCAGCCGGATGATGTCGTTGGCGCCCTTGTTCGCGGCTCCCAGCAGCGCGGTGAGGCCCATGGAGTTCACGGCATTGACGTCGGCCTTGTGCTCGAGGCAGATCCTGATCGCCTCCAGCAGGCTCGGCATCGACTCGGTGTAGGTCTGTTGCACCACCCAGCCTACGCCGGAGGCCGCCATCAGCGGTGTGGTGCCGCCGTTGGTGGCGAGATTCGGATCGGCGCCGTGTTCGAGCAGCAGGCGCATCACGGTGGTATCGCCCGAGAATGCCGCCCGCAGGAACGGCGTCTGCCCGGTGAAATCCACCCACGACACATCGTTCAACGCGTACAGCCACTTGCGCGATGGCGGCACCTCGCGCGTGCGCGCATTGACGTTGGCGCCCTTGGTCAGCAGCAGACGGATCACCGGCAGGATGGCGTCACGATCGATGTTGTTGGTGGTGGGGCTGTCCTCGATGCGGTTGTTCATGTCGAGATTGCGATGCTCGATGGCAGCCCACAGCGGCGTGCGACCGTAGAAGTCATCGGCATTCACGTTGGCGCCGGCATCGATCAGCTGACGTGCCACACCGAGCTGGTTGTTCAGCAGCGCCATCAGCAGCGGTGTCATGCCATTGGCTTCGGCCAGTTCGAGCTTCGCGCCGCGTTTGATCAGCACCGTCAATGCCGCATCCGCCCCTTCACGCGCGGCATACAGCAGTGGCGTCATGCCACCCTTCACGGCGTCTCGCCGGCCACGATCGGGCAGACCGCCGCGATTGATGCCCACGCCCTCGGAACCGCAACCCGTGCCCTTGCACGGCGGAACGAAGCGCGGCGTCTCGCCCACGGATGTGCGTGCATTGATATCGGCACCGTGATCGAGCAGCAGGGCCACGGCTTCGGCACTATTGCCGCGCGCTGCAATCATCAAGGCCGTCTGGTTGAAGGCAGGTTCGCGATCATCGACCCTGGCGCCGGCACCGATGAGGAGCTTCATCGCGTTCACCGCGCCTGCGCGGGCG
>Ga0315910_10005256_pt1 | contig 10645 bp, 9 predicted proteins | sample EdamamesoilMG_FD_204470 | JGI IMG/M metagenome (GOLD analysis project Ga0315910, IMG submission 204470) | Garden soil microbial communities collected in Santa Monica, California, United States - Edamame soil | ecosystem: Environmental > Terrestrial > Soil > Garden | place: USA: California...
CCCTGCAACTCGACGTAGGTCCCGATCGGCACGGCGCCGAGCCGGTAGTGCCGGTCGGCCAGGGCCGCGGCCTCGCGAAAGCCCTCGAGCGTCGCGTCCGGCCAGCACGAGCGGGCTGCGCGCGGGCGCGCCGCGCAGGAGATTGAGCGCGATGAGGGCGGCGTCGACCTCGAGCTGCGCCTCGGTGGCACGACGGTGCAGAACGAGTTCCTGCGCCTCGATCACGCGGATCTCGAGCTGGGGCGTGAGCCCGCCGGGCTCGCGCGCCAGGAAGGTGTTTTTCAACTCCGCGAATCGCGCCGCCACCTCCTCCATCGCGTCGGTCCTTTCGCGCGCGGCGACGAGGCCGAAGGCGAGGGCGCGCACGCGTCCGGCGAGTTCGGTGCGAAAGCCCGCGAGAGCGAGCTCGGCCAGCGCGAGGTCGCGGTCGGCCACGGCCTTGCGCAGGGTCACGCGGCCCGGCCACTCGAAGGTCTGCGCGAGCGCGACACTCCAGGCCGCGCCCTCGCGCGAGAGACCGGCCTCGGAGACGCTCTTGCGACCGAGGCTGAAGGCGAGTTCGGGCTCGGCCCAGGCACGCGCCGCGCGACCCTCGGCCCGCGCCGCGTCGAGCTCGGCCTCGTACCAGGCGAGTTCGGGATGGTGCGCGACGACCGACGCGGCGAGCGCATCGATGGAAAGCGGCGGCTCTTCGGCGCAGGCCGCGGCCGCGAAGATACCGGAGGAAGCCAGGACAACGAACAGGGAACGCATACGGAACAGACTCGGAGCGACCACGACGGCCGCGGGGTTGACAGGATCGCGCGGGCCACCGGGGCCCACATGCGGACACGCGCGCCACACGGCGCGCACCGGTCTCAGCTCGCGATCAGGCCCGGCGCGTTTGCCCACGGCGCCGCCCGGCGTTCAAACACCCAGTACCGGCCCGGATCGGGAGGTGACCCGACGAGGGATTCAGCGCGCCCGTCCGGCTCACACCCGAGGATCGACGTCGCGGCAGAAACCATCCACGCCGCGGCGAGCGGCGCTTCGATCCCGGTGGCCTCGCCATCGGTGCGGAAATGCCCTTCGTCGAAGACCGCGCAGGGATCCGCCGTGCACGCCCCGGCACTCGCCTCGCCGGAGTCGTTCTCATGCGAACAACATCCGGACGCTTCGACGAGTTCCAGCGCCGTCTCCACGCCACAATGCACGACCGCCGGCAACCACAGGGCGGCCAGCAGGAAGGCGATGAGGCGATGAATCCGGCGCATCGAACGACACCTATCGACACGGATCGCGCCCGAGTCAACTCCACCCTCCGCCGCCCCGGCCGGGCTCAACCACGCCCCACCGGGGTCGATACCCCAGAGAGGACACGCATTCGACCGACCCCCGCCACCGCACCGGCGCGGCACGGCGGATCCCACCCCGTCGCCGATGGCCACTTCGCCGCACACCCCCGCCCTGCGCGCTTCCGAGCGCGGGAGGTTCGCGCGCCCCGCGCTCCTCGCCGTGGTGACCGCACTCGCCTTCCTCCTCGGAGCGGCCGCGTGCGAGTGGATGCTCTACGTGACCGCCCGCGAAGTGCTGCGGCAGACGATCGACGAGGAACTCCTCGCGACCGGCCGACTCGCCGCGGCGCGCCTCGACGTGGCCGCGCACGCACGGCTCGTGCGCGAGGACCAGCTCAACGATCCCGATTACGTCGCCGTGGTCGCGCCCTTCCGCGAACTGCTCAGCGCCCTGCCCCACATCCGCTATATCTACACCGCACGCCAGTCGCCGGAGGGCGTGCGTTTCGCGGTCGACGCGGCCCTGCCGGTCGATTCCGACGGCGACGGCGTGATCGACCAGGCCGGGCTCGGCGAGATCTACGAGGATCCCGATCCGGCCGTGCTCGAGAGTTTCTCCTCCGACGAGCAGACGCTCAGCTCCGAGCCCTACACGGACAAATGGGGCACGTTCATGAGCTCGTTCACACCGGTGCGCGATGCCGCCGGCCGGATCGAATGCGTGGTCGGCGTCGACTCCGACGCCTCGGTCTACCTCGGGCGCATCGCGCAGATGCGCCGCGCCCTCGGCGTGGGCCTGGTCGGCGCGCTCGTCGGCAGCGCGCTCGTCGGCACCGGGGTCTTCCTCTTCCAGCGCTCACGCCTGCGCGCGGTGCGCGTGCTCCAGCTCAACGAGGCGCGCTTCCGCGGCTTCTTCGACCACGGCATGGCCGGGATGGCGATCCTCGCCCCGACCGGACACTGGCTCGAGGTCAACGAGGCGTTGTGCGAACTGGTCGGATACACGCGCGAGCAGCTCCGCGGACTCACGCCGGGCGCGATCACCCACGCCGACGACCGCACCCGCGAGGACGAGGCCGTCGCCGCCGTGACCCGCGGCGACCACGACGGCTACTCGATGGAAAAACGCTTCGTACGGCGCGATGGCACCGTGGTGCACGCCGACCTCTCGGTGCGCTGCGTGCGGAGCGACGACGGGAGCATCGACCACTTCGTCGCCGTCGCCGTCGACACGACCCAATCAAAGCACGCGAAGGAGGTGATCCTCGCCGCGTTGCGTCAGAGCGAGGCCTCGCTGCGCGTGATCTCGCAGGTGGCGGCCGCACCCGCCCTCGCCGGCGGGCAGGTCGAGGAACTCGCCCGGCTCGTCACCGAGCAGGCCGCGCTCGCCACGGACATCGAGCGCGTGAGCGTATGGATGTTCGAGCAGGACGGAGCCATCGCGCGCTGCATCGATCTCTATGAGCATCCGGCCGCGCGCCACACCGCCGGGGCCGTGCTCAAGCGCGCGGATTTCGAGAACGAGTTCGCCGCCTTCAAGACTTCGCGCTACGTCGATGCCCACGACGCGCTCACCGATCCGCGCACGCGCGGTTACGTCGAGCCCTACCTGCGGCCGCGCGGTATCACCTCGCTGCTCGACGTGATCATCCGCACCTCCGGGCGCGACCTCGGCATCCTCTGCTTCGAGCGCGTCGGTCGCCCGCACCACTGGGAACCGCGTGAGATCAGCTTCGGCTGCCAGCTCGCCGACCAGATCGGCATCGCCATCCTCAATCGCGAGCAGCACCAGGCCACGCTCGAGCTGATGCGCGCGCGCGACGAGGCGCAGGCCGCGAGCCGGGCGAAGAGCGAGTTCCTCGCCGTGATGAGCCACGAGATCCGCACGCCGATGAACGGCGTGATCGGTTTCGCCAACCTTCTCGCCGACACGACGCTGGACACCACGCAGCTGAAGTTCGTCGGCACGATCAAGTCTTCCGCCGAGGCCCTCCTGCACGTCATCAACGACATCCTCGACTTCTCGAAGATCGAGGCCGGCCACGTCGAGATCGACCACGAACCGTTCAACGCCCGCGATGTGATGGCCGCGGCCGTCGCCGTGCTGCAGCCGCGCGCGGACGAGAAGAAACTCTCCCTCGCGCTCGACTGGGGCGACGAGGTGCCGCGCCGCTGGGTCGGCGACCAGGACCGGCTGCGCCAGGTCGTGCTCAACCTCGCGGGCAACGCGATCAAGTACACCCGGCAGGGTGCGGTGCTCGTGCGCATCCTGCCCGACTCCGGCGGATTCGCCCGTATCAGCATCGTCGACACGGGCATCGGCATCGCCCCCGAGGCGCAGTCCCGGCTCTTCAACAAGTTCACCCAGGCCGACTCCTCGATGACGCGGCGCTTCGGCGGCACCGGTCTCGGACTCGCGATCTCCCGGCAGCTGGTCGAGCTGATGGGCGGGCGCATCGGCCTCGAGAGCGAGCCGGGCCGCGGCTCGACCTTCTGGTTCACCCATCCGCTGCCCGCGGTCGAACCCGCCCTCGAGGCCCCGGCCGCGCCGGTCGAAGCCGACTCCGCCGCCGCGCCCGGCGCCGCGGGCAGGCACCGCGTGCTCCTCGCCGACGACACCGAGGTCAACCAGGTGCTCATCGTCGAGATGCTCAGGCGCGCGGGCATCCGGGTCGACGTCGTGGCCGACGGCGCCGAGGCGGTGCGACGAGCCACGGCCCACGCCTACGACCTCATTCTCATGGATTGCCAGATGCCCGTGATGGACGGCTTCGCCGCGACCGAGGCGATCCGTGCCCACGAGGCCACGCCCGCGGGCGGCGGCAGGCACACCCCGATCGTCGCACTCACCGCCGATGTGCAGGCCGCCACGGCCGAGCGCTGCCGCGCCGCCGGGATGGACGACTTTCTCACCAAGCCGGTCCGCTCGCAGGGCCTGCGCGAGGCGCTGCGGCGCTGGCTGCCGGCCGCGGCCGGTGCGCCACCGGCCGGCCCGTCACCGGCTTGACGCGCGCGCGCCGAGGCCGCAAGTACCGGGACCCAGCCGTCCCGATGACCATCCTCGAAAAGCGCGACGCCCTCGTCGAAACCCTCAGCCTGCTCCCGGACAACGACGAGCGCTTCACCTGGCTGATCAACGCAGGGCGCCGCTTCCCGGCGATGGACCCGAAGGACCGCCTCGACGAGCGCCTGCTCCCCGGCTGCATTTCCCGGCTGTGGCTGCTTCCTGAATACAGGGACGGCCGCTGTCATTTCCAGATGGATGCCGACGCCCAGATCACCAAGGGCATCGCCGCGGTGGTCTGCCAGCTCTACAGCGGCGAGACGCCACAGGACATCATCGCGCTGGAGATCGACTTTCTCGCCGAGGTCGGAGTCACCGAACTGCTCTCGCCGAATCGCCGCAACGGCCTGTCGAGCCTGCGCAAGCGCATCAAGGCCTTTGCCGAGAGCTGCCTGGCGTAGGGCCCGTCCTGGGGGATGCCACGGGACGGCGCCCCGGCGTCCGTCACGGACTCGCCGGCGAGCGGAAGGCGAAACGCACGTCCGTAAAGGTCACGCCACGGATATCGAGCGCCGGGATGTAGGCATCGAACGCGACGCGGCCCTTGAGCCAGTCGGCGAACCCGGCGAACTCAGAGGTATCGCCGATCGTCTCGCCCGTCACGGGATTGGCCACCGCGGCCATCGGCAGCGACTCGCGCCGCCCGTTCACGAGCGCAATGATGGCGAAGCCCTGGATCGGCAGGCGCACGAAGTTCTCGGCGTGCGCGTCGAGGACATAGGCCGTGAGCCGGCCATCCTCCACGCTGTGCACGAGCTCGAGGTTGAACTGGTGGTCACCCAGCTCGATGAGCATGCCGCCATGCGGAGCCGTGTGGGCGTGGTGGCCGCCGGCCGGTTTCCCGGCGTGGTCGTGCCCATGGTCCGCCTTCTTCGAACACGCCGTGCACGCGAACAGGCCGGCGCACAGGAGGATCACGGAGACGACGCGAGAGGGGGTCGGGACACGAGGTTTCATGGGCTCTGATCGTGACGCCAGGGCGACCGCTGGCGATACCCGAACGGGCATTTTCCGCCTCTCGCTTGCGCGACGGTTGCATCGACGTTCCACTGCACGGCTCGCATGCACACGATCTGGCGCGTCTCCGGATACCTCTTTCGCTACAAGGGCATGTTCGCCCTCACGCTGGCGCTCGCGCTGGGGAGCACGCTCTTCTTCATCGCGATCCCGCAGATCATCAAGGTGCTGCTCGACGACGTGGTCGCGGCCCGGCGCAGCGACCTGCTGCTCTGGGGCGTCGCCGGAATCACGCTGTGCTTCCTGCTCCGCGAGGTGCTCAACTCACTGCGCATCCGCGTGAACAATACACTCGAGCAGCGCGTCCTCGTCGACCTGCGCCGCGATCTGCATGGAAAGCTGCTCGACCTGCCCATCTCCTTCTACGATCGCCGCAAGTCCGGCGAGATCGCCTCGCGCGTGATCGAGGACGTGCAGAACGTCGAGCGCGTCATCCTCGACGGCACCGAGCAGGGCCTCGTCTCCATCCTCACGGTCGTCGGCATCTCCGCGCTCCTCTTTGCGCAACAGCCCGTGCTGGCCGCGCTCGTCGTGCTGCCGCTGCCCATCGTGCTCTGGCTCGCGGCGCGCCACTTCAAGGCCACGCGCAAGAACTGGAAGGCCGTGCGCGAAAGTTCCGGTGAGATGAGCTCGCTCCTCGTGGAGGACATCCAGGGCAACCGCCTGATCCACTCCTTCGCGCTGCGCGAGCGCGAGAGCAGGCGCTTCGCCGCCATCGCGGAGGAGCTGCGCACGCGCACCCTGCGCGCCATGTTCCGCTGGTCGGTGCACGGGCCGGGCTCGAGCTTCATCATGAGCCTCGGCACGGTCGCGGTGGTCGGGCTCGGCGGCTGGTTCCTCATCCAGGGCGAGGCGCCGTTCACCGGCCCGTTCACCTTCGGCAGCTTCGTGGCGTTTTTCGCCTATTGCGCGATGCTCTACGCGCCGATCGGGACGCTCAACAACCTCAACCACATGTTCGCCGCCGGCAAGGCCTCGGGCGAACGCGTATTCGAAATCCTCGATCACCCCATCGAGGTGGCGAATCCGCAGCAACCGCACGCGTTTCCCCGCGGACTGGTCGAGGTGCGCTATGCGGGGGTGAGCTTCTGCTACCCCGAACGCGCGGCCGTGGTCGAGGGCCTCGAGCTCACGCTGCCGGCCGGCCGGGTGACCGCGCTCGTCGGCCACACCGGCGCGGGCAAGACCACGATCGCGAATCTCCTCCTGCGCTACTACGACGTCACGTCCGGCACCGTGACGATCAACGGCGTGGACGTGCGCGCCATCGGTCTCGAGGACCTGCGGGGAAACATCGGCTACGTCGCGCAGGATCCCTTCCTCTTCGACGGCTCCGTCGAGGACAACCTCCGCCTCGCGCGGCCCGGAGCCACCGAGGCCGAGCTGGTGGCCGCACTCGAGGCCGCGGCGGCCTGGGATTTTGTGCAGCGCCTGCCCGACGGCCTGCGCACGCTCATCGGCGAGCGCGGCATCCGGCTCTCCATGGGCGAGAAACAGCGGCTGACCATCGCGCGCGTGATCCTGAAGAACCCGCCGCTGGTCATCCTCGACGAGGCCACGGCCAGCGTCGACACGTTGACTGAGTCGCGCATCCAGCACGCGATCGACGCGCTCGTGCGCGAGCGCACCACGCTCGTGATCGCGCACCGCCTCTCCACCGTGCGCAAGGCCGACCAGATCATCGTGCTGGAAAACGGCCGGATCCTCGAGCGCGGCACGCACGAGGAGCTGCTCGCGGCCCGCGGCCACTACGCCGACCTGTGGCGGGTGCAGACGGATGTGATTCCGGAGTACGAGAGCGAGCGCGAGCCGCTGGGGCGCTAGGGCGTGTCTCCAGACATCGGAGCACGAATCGAGGGCGACGCTCCCGCGCCGCCGCGAAGCCACACCGATGGGCGTGCAGCGCTCCACGATCTCGGCCGGGCAGGAGCCCGGCCCTCCACACGAGACAAATCGCGAAGGGCGGACGCGGGATCTGAAAACACGGCTCGGGAGCCGCGTGCCGGTGGTTGGATTCGATGGATCCACCGGGGCGAACCGGTCCCGATCCGTATAATCCTCCCCGGACCCTGCGGAGATTGCTTAGGGCCGGGGCCTACACCCGGAACATCCCCGGCCGGATCCCGCCCGATCCCGGGATGTGCTAGGGTCATGGCCTCAACCCACACCGGCTATGAACACGACCACCGCCTCCCGCCCGGCCCGCTCCAATCTCTGGGCCCTCAAGCCCCGTGGGGAACTTGCATCCGCTTCCCGGGTACACGCCTCCGCCACCATCGCCACGAGCCTGCCCGAAAGCTCCTCGTGCACCTACTGGGTCCGCCGCTTCGCCCACGAGGATCTCGAGCTCGCGCTGCCCGACATCCATTCGGAAAACCGCATCGCCGGCACGGCGATCTGCACGCCCGTGGTCGAGATCGCGGCCGACACCGCCGAGCGCCTCCGCGCGCTCGCGCGCAGCGAGCTGACCACGCCCTTCACGCTCCTCCTCGCGGCCTGGCAGGTCGTGCTCTTCCGCCACGGCGGCAGGAGCGACTTCGTCATCGGCTGCGGCACGCCCGGCGGCACGACGACCGTGCAGCAGCGTCCGCTGCTCGTTCACGCCACGGTCTCGGGGCACGCGAATTTCCGCACGCTCGTGCGTCTGGTCGCGACACGGCGCGCCGAGGGCGCGACCCACGGCAACGTGACGATCCCCGATCTCGTGCGGGCGTTTTCAGAAACGACCAGCCCCGGCCGTCACCCGCTCTTCCAGGCCGCCTTCGTCCAGCGCAACGCCCTCAGCGAGTCCGCCACGCACACGGCGGACAACAAGTTCACGCACCCGGTCGACATCGCCTGTGTGTGGGAGGACAACGGCCGCACCATCCGCATCCGCATGGAGTACCCGGCGGGCGTGATCGCACCCGACGTCGCAGCGCGCTTTCCGGCGCACATGGCCAACATCCTGCGCGCGGCCCTCTCGCTGCCGGAGGCGCCGATCGCGACGCTGCCGATGCTCACCGCCGCCGAGTACATCGAAAAGGCGCGCGCTTGACCCTCGCCGTGCCCGACCCGCGCTGACTGAGTGGCGGGCACGATGAGCGCACGCGCCGCCCAGCCTCGCATCCGACTCGCCACCCTGCGGCCGGCCGACCTCCGGCCGGTGCTCGCCCTGCTCGCCCGCTGCGAGGGCGTGGGTCTGCGCAGTGCCGACTCGCCCGCCGCGCTCAAGCGCTTCCTGCGCCGCAACCCCGGGCTCAGCGTCGTCGCCCGCGAGGGTCGCACGATCGTGGGCTGCGCCTTCGTCGGCCACGACGGCCGCCGCGGCTCGCTGCACCATGTGGCCGTCGCGCCCGGCCATCGCCGCAGCGGGCTCGGCCGGCGGATCGTCGATCGCGCCCTCGCCGGACTGCTCGCGCTCGGCATCGAGAAGGTCCACTGCGATGTCTTCCGAACCAATCGCGCGGCCCTGCGTTTCTGGCGCGCCGCGGGCTGGACGCGCCGGCACGACATCGTCCGCCATTCGATCGTGCTCGGCGACGACCCGAACGCGTGAGCGCCGGGCGGCCGGGTTTTCATTGCGCCGGGCCCCTTCCCGGACCACGGTGCGGACACGCATGCTGAGCCTGTCGCAAACCACCGGGTACGCGATCGAGGCACTCGCGCACCTGCATCCTCCCGGCGGACCGCCGCTGCTGCTGCGGGACATCGCGCGCCTGGCCCGGGTCCCCGCGGCCTACCTCGCGAAGCGCATGCCCGATCTCGTCGCCGCCGGTCTGGTGGCGAGCCGACGCGGCCAGCGGGGCGGCCTCGTGCTCGCCCGTGATCCGGCCGAGATCACGCTGCTCCAGATCAGCGAAGCGGTCGAAGCCCGACGCTGGCTCGACGGATGCCTCCTCGGGCTCGCGGAGTGCAGCGACGCGCGCGCCTGCCCGGTGCATGAGTTCTGGAAGCCGATGCGCGCCCGCATCGAGCAGACCCTGCGCTCGACCACGCTCGCCGCAGTGATCGCGCACAAGGCGCGACTGGTGCGCCCGTCGCGCGCCTGATCGCGGCGCGCCCGCGTCGGGCGATCCGCTCCGCGCCCGGCCGCCATGGGCGGGTTCTCAAACAGGCAATCCGCCCTTCGCGTTCGATCGGGAATGGAGGGCCGGGCTCCTGCCCGGCCGGGATCGTCGAGCGACTTGCGCTCATCACTGCACATGCGCGGCGGTGCGGGAGCACCGCCCTCCACGCTCGGGCCGAGGTTTGAAAACACCCTGCAGTCAGCGCACCAGTTGCCGCACGAGCCGCTCGATCGACGGCAGCGCCGCCGCCACCTCGCGTGAGAGGACCGAAGCCACAGGGGTGAGCTCGTCGACCGAGACGGTGATGACATCGACCTCGGGCAGGTCGCCGAGCAACGCCGCCGCCGTGAGCAGCGCCTTCAGGCCGAGGTCGTGCTCGCCGAGGGCGATGGGAAAGTCCTCGGGCTGGACGGCCCGGTAGTGACTGACCGAGCCGGGCCAGAGGCCGTCGCGCGCGGCATCCACCAGGATCACGCGTGGCGCCGACTGCAACAGCTCCAGCAAACGGATACCCGCGTCGCCGCCGTCGACGATCTCGACGTGCGCGGGCCACTCGGATCGCTGCAGCGCCGCGGCGACGTGCGCGCCGACTCCGGAGTCGCCGACGAGCAGGCTGCCGGCGCCGATCACGAGCACGCGGTCCGACACGGCGGCCTCGCGGAGGTTTCCCTGTCTCAGGCTTTCCATGACGGTCGCATGCATGCGGATGGCGGTGGTGGCGATGGTCATGAAAGCCGGGGGCCTCAGGCTCCGTGGCCTGCGTGCACCCGGCCCCGGACGGGAACGACCGACTCGGTCGACGACCTGGATACAACGCGGTTCATGACGCTCGGGGTGGTCCGGCGCACGCCACACCGGTGCAGTGGGGCGCACGCGCGGTGGGATTTCTCGGGGTGCCGGGAAACTGCCTTCCAGGTCGGCGCCAGACAAGCCCGCAGCCCCAGCCCGGATCGAGTTCAACGCGAGCTAATCGTGGCCATTACGCGGGGTCGCGTGCCGCCCCGGCCGCACGCTCCGCCGCATAGGCCTCGGCCAGGAGCACGACCGGATGCACGACCCGCACCTCCGCCCCGCCTGCGGCGCGCAGACCCTGGGCGACCTGGAGTTGACACCCGGGATTGGCGAGCGCGACGATCTCCGCTCCCGTCGCGCGCAGGTGGGCGACCTTGCGCTCCTGGAGCCAGGCGGCAGTGCGCGGCTGCGTGAGGTTGTAGATGCCCGCGCTGCCGCAGCACCACGTC
>Ga0315910_10005257_pt1 | contig 10644 bp, 6 predicted proteins | sample EdamamesoilMG_FD_204470 | JGI IMG/M metagenome (GOLD analysis project Ga0315910, IMG submission 204470) | Garden soil microbial communities collected in Santa Monica, California, United States - Edamame soil | ecosystem: Environmental > Terrestrial > Soil > Garden | place: USA: California...
CTTTGCCGTCGTCGCGGATGCGCAGGATCTTGCCGTAGACGCTCGCGGGGTCTTGCGCGGCCGTCATGCCGAACGGCGCGCCGGTCGACACGTACAACAATCCATCGTTACCGAACGCGAGGCGCGAACCGCTCGATCCCGTCGACCATTCGCCTGCGAAGATTTCCTCGACGTTCGTGAGCGCCGTGCCCACGAGCTTGGCGCGCTGCACCGTGATCTGCGACTGGCGGCGGCCCGGCGGATTCGAATCCGGGATCACCGCGCCGAGCTTGTTATAGGAGAAGTACACGAGCGAGTTCTCTGCGAACTTCGGATGCAGCGCGAGGTCGTGGAGACCGCTCGTGCGCTGTTCGTATTTTTCCGGCGTGCCGCCGATCGGTTGCGCCTCGAGCGCCGCCACTCCGCCCTTCCCGCTCGCGACGTTGCGCACGAGCCGCAACGCGCCGCTGCGCTCGGCGACGAGCGCGTCGCCATTCGGCAAAAACGCGAAGCTGTAAGGATGCGGCAACCCGCGCACGACGACCGACACGCGGATGCCGTGCTGCTCGGCCGTATCGAATACGTACGGCTTGTCGGTCAGGGTGACGGCCTTGATTCCGAGATCCGGCGGGGCTTGCGCATGCCCGGTGCCTGCGATCGCTAAAGCGATGGCAATCCCCAATCCCACGTGACGCAGCCTCGAGATTCGCGCGACCATCAAATGCTCCCCACCAAGTAAATTCGAATCGAGCGCGAGCATCGCATCGCGTGTCGCGATTGCCAAGCACCATTCCGCCGCAGCCTGAGCCCGCCGCACGCTTCCGCGGAAGCGCTTCCTAAGAAACCACTTGAAGTTCGTTCAGGTTGAGTGGCAGCCTCGCTCAGCGTCGAGGGGTTACCCGCGGGTTAGCGCTCCGCGGCCGCCATGCTGCGCTCGAGCTCGTCGATCCAGTTCACCACGACGCGCAGTTCCCCGGCGTCCGGGCTGCCTGGTTTCGTCAGTTTTCGCACGATGAAGCGCGCCCCATCCGGCACGACGTCGTACCCCCAGCCGCGGCCAAACGCGATGGGCGGCATCTTGAAGAGAGGGCTCGGTGCGGACGCACTAAAAACCGGCCCCGCGCCGACGGTCGCAACCATAAGCTCGTTGGCCGGGCTCAGATAGAACAACTCGCGTCCGTTTGAATTCCACCGCGGCATCGCTCCTCCGCCGCGCGAAACCAGCGACTTGCCTCCGGGACCGGGGTACGGCATCACATACACTTCCTCGCGGCCGGACTCGTTCGACGTGTACGCCAAGTGGCGTCCGTCGGGAGAGAAGATCGGGCTCCACTCATCGGCACTCGTCGCCAGAAACTCCCGCGGCTCGACCTGCGAGCCGGTGGCGCCCGCAAACAATGGGTCGGTGAGCGTCAGGACCGCGATGTCGCGCGCGCCCGGCGCGCCGGATGTCAACGCGAGCGCGGTACCGTCGCCCGCGATCGCCACCGGGTAGTATCCCCGGCGCTCGGTCGCTGGGACCAGGATCTCTGGAGCTGTGCCGCCGTCACCAGGGACGTGGGCTACATTCGAAAGTCCGATAAGAAGCTCGGGAATCGAGTTGGCGCTGGCATACACGATGCGCCGACCATCGGGCGTCCAAACGGGCGCGACGTCTGCGCCGCCGAACGTGAGCTTCGCAAGCCGCCCGCCATCGAGATCGTAGGTCCACAGATCAGCCGTGAACGGCACCGGATCAAGGATGTTGACCGCCACACGACGCCCATCCGGAGATAGCTGAACGTCGCCGTATGCGTGCGGAGCCTCCGCGAGGCGCTGCTCTGCGCCGTCACGCCCGACCCAAACGAGCTCCGAGTCTTCCGTGTTTGACGTGGACGGCCCGGCCATGTACGCGAGCGTGCCGTTGTTGGACAGGGCGACGGCAAAGTCCCGCACCGCGACACCGCTCTCGAGCGGACGTGTAACGCCGGCGGTGAGACTCTCGACATCGAGCGGCGCCGCGAACAGCGCGTTACCGGTCCCGTAAACCAAGTAGCCGTGCATCTGGCTCAGCCCTGCGGGCACAAAGGTCGCGAACCCGCCCGCTCGCAGCAGAACCTTCTCCTCGCGAGTGACCAGATCGATCGCCGTCACCCGAACATCCTCGATCCCCGCAGCGAACACGCTGGCCAACAGTTGACGCCCGCCGGGCAGCAGCCGCGGGCGCTCTATGGTGAGCTCGCCGCGCGCGGAGTCCGCCTCCACGATCGATTCGACAGCTCCGCCGGCTTCCGGCACGCGCGAGATCCCGACGCCTGCGCCGAAATAGATGTAGCCGTCCTCGCCCCAGTCGCAAAAATCGACTCCCAAACCGTCAACGAGCGTGACCGCTGCTCCGCCCACAAGAGCCATGCGTTTCAACTGGGTGTTGTTCTTACTGCTGAAGGCGATCCACTGGCCATCCGGAGAGAAGCACGGCGGCTGTGACACTTCTTCCGTGCCGGGGATGGTGCGCGCTTCGAACTCGTCGAGATCGCGAATTTGAATCAGAGAAGACTCCGCGCTGAGAAACCCGACCCGCGCGCCGTCCCTCGAGATCGTCACGCTAGCTGAATCGCTTCGGACGAGCAGCGGCGAGACTAGGCGGGTCACGGACCGCGGCGAGGGCACCGGCCGAGAAATCGCATAGACGGTTATGCCCGCAAGCATGACCCCTAGCGCGAAACCTCCGAGAGCGAGTGACCACGGCCGCCGCACGTCGCTCCGCTCTGCAACCGGCTGAGTTAACGCCATAGATGGCTGAGACGCCCCGCCTTGCAGCAAGCGTAGCTGCCGCCCGACATCCCCCGCCGATTGCCACCGCTCGTCGGGATCCTTCGCGAGACAGGTCGCGATCAGCGCGTCGAAACTGGGTGGCGACAACGGCTGCAAAGTCGAGATCGGCCGCGGCTCGTCTTTCAATATCGCGCCGATCAGGCTCGCTTGGCTTCCACCCTCGAACGCCTTCTTGCCGGTCGCCATCTCGTACACGATCGCGCCGAACGAAAAGATGTCGGCACGATGATCCGCGGGGTTACCCTCGACCTGCTCGGGCGCCATGTACTGCAACGTGCCCAGGATCGTGCCGCTCGCGGTCAAAGGATCGCGCGCAGTAGTAGCGACCGCGCCCGACAGTTGCACGGGCGACGCCGGTTTCAATTTCGCGAGGCCGAAGTCGAGCAGCTTCGCGCCGGATTTCGTGATCATCACGTTGCCGGGCTTCAGGTCCCGGTGCGTGACGCCCTGCCGATGCGCACGGTCGAGCGCTTCCGCGATTTCGATGCCGTAGCGCAACACTAGCTGCAACGGCAACGGGCCCTTCGCGAGACGCTGCGTCAACGTCTCGCCTTCGAGCAGCTCCATCACGAGGAAATCGACGCCGTTCTCGCTGCCGACGTCGTGCAACGTGCAGATGTGCGGGTGGCTCAGGCTCGAGATCGTGCGCGCCTCGCGCGCGAAGCGTTGCCGGAAATCCGCGTCTTGTGCGACGTGGTCGGGCAGGATCTTGATCGCAACGATGCGATCGAGCCGCGTATCGCGAGCCTTGTAAACCTCGCCCATGCCGCCGACACCGATCAGTGTGAGGATCTCGTACGACCCGAGTCGTTTCCCAGCGGCGAGCGTCATGGTCTGGTGCGTGCTTCTCGTCCCTTGGGAACGACGCGACGACGCGCGGATTGTAGCCGAACGACGGCGGGCGCCGTTACTGCACGCCGGCGAGCGCGGCCTGCGCGCACTCGTTCGCGACCGTCAGGTAGCGGCGCACCGATTCGGTGCCGACGACGTACGGGTGCGGCGCACCCGCAGCACGCGACGCCAATGCCGGCAGCTTCTGCTTCGTGCCGTCGTAGTCGGTGTGATTCGATAGCACCACGTCGGCACCCGCGGCCGTCGCGATCTCACGGAACTTCGCCGCAGACTCTGCGTACGATTTGAAGCGCGCCGCATCGGGTCCGAAGTTGAACAGTGTGCCGCCCCATAGCGCACCGACGTGATTCGTCGCACCGTCGCGCAACGGAATCAGCGTCGACACCGTGCCGTTCGTGTGACCCGGTGTGAGATACATCGTAAGAGTGGTGTCTCCGAGCGTGAGCTTCATGCCGTCGGTGATTTCCATGTCGCGGCGCGGCTTCCACGGCGCGTTGTCACGGTCGAGCAAGTCCCAGTCGGCTGCGCTCAACAGCACGCGTGCGCCGAAGCGCTCCTGCAACAGCTTTGCGCCGCCGACATGATCAAAGTGTCCGTGGCTCACGAGCACGTACTCGATATCCGCGGGATCCAAGCCGAGCTTGCGCAAGCCCTCGACGATCTCGTCCTCGACGGAATAATCGAATAGCGGATCGATCACGATGATGCCGGCGCTGGTCGTCACGGCCCATGCCGAGAACTCCGTCATACCGACGAAGTAGAAGTTGTCGAACACCTTCATGGGTTCCGCGTGCCACGAGTCGCGCGGCGGAACTCCGGTCGGAGGTGGCCGTCTGGCCGCGGCCGCCCCTCCCGCGCTGGGTTGCGGGCACAGCCGATCGACCATCCCGGCGTGCTCGCCGGCCGCGGCTCGCGCCGCCGCAACGTGGCGCTGAACTTCGGGATTAGGCGCTTGCGCGCCGACCGTCGTGGCCGCGCACGCAGCGAAAGCGAGAAAGAAGCGATGCGAACTCATGGTTGTGCCTCCTAGGGCAGCGCGAACACGTACACCTGCGCAGGCGTGGGCTCGCCCGTGAGCTCCGGCGTCACGCGCCGCGCCGCGCCCGCAACCAGCGAGCCGCCCGTCGTCACGGCGACGTACTGCTTGCCGTCGACCGCGAACGAGATCGGATAGCCGCTGACCGGCGCGCCGAGGTTCGTCTCCCACAGCACTTCGCCGGTCGTGTCGTCGAGCGCATGGAAGTTGCCGGCCACGTCCCCGCCAAACACGAGCCCGCCGCCCGTCGCCGCAAGCGACATCACGCCGACGCGCTGCTCGTGCTTGAACACGGTCTTGCCGCTCTCGGCCGAGATCCCCCACACGACGCCGATGTTCTCGGCGCCCGGCGCCGCGATGTACTCGCTCGAGAATCCGTACACGAGCCGCGGATCGCGCTCGCCGCTCTGGACCGTGGCGTTCATGCACATGTTCTGCATCGGCATGTACATCGCGTTCGTACGCGGGCTGTACGCGCCGGCCGGCCAGTTCTTGCCGCCGTTCGTGCCCGGACACACCATGAGCGTGTGGCCCTTGTGCGTGAACACGCGCTCGGGGTCGATCTCGACCTTGCCCGTCGCGCCGTCGATGTTCTTCACGACGTTCTGCATCACTGTCGGCCGCGCCCAGAGGAACTCTCCCGTCGCACGATCGAGCGTGTAGACGATGCCGGTCTTGCCGGGGATGCCAGTCATGACTTGGCGGCGCTCGCCCGGTCGCAGGCGCGGATTGATCCACGCGACCTCGCTCGGATCCGGCGTCACGGCCGTGTCGACGAGCAGGCGTTCGAACGGATGATCGAGATCCCAGTGATCGAGCAGATGCTGGTAGTACCACACGATCTTGCCATCGGCCGGGTTCAGCGCGAGCGTCGAGTTGTGATACAGGTGCTGTTTGTCGACGCCGCCCAAGATGAACTTCGGCGCCGGGATCGTGACCGAGGTGCCGATGTAGATGCGATCGAGATCGGGGTCGTAGCTCGGCACCATCCACGTGCCGACGTGCCAACGCTGCTCCATCGGCACGTCGCCCCAGCTCTCGTCGCCGGGCTCGCCCTTGCGCGGAATCGTGCGCGTACGCCACAGCTCCTTGCCGGTCGCTGCGTCGTGTGCGGTGATCACGCACGACTCGTGCGTGGCGCCGGGCTGACACTGCCGGCCCGTGATGACCTTGCCGTTCGCAATGATCGGGCCCGAGGTCGCGCGCGCGGGCAACTCGGGATCGAGCACCTGTGTTTCCCACACGAGCTTGCCGGTCCGCGCATCGATCGCGTACATCGCGTTGTCGGCGCCCGCGTCGATGAGCGTCGTGCCCCAGATCGCGAGGGTGCGGTTCGTGCCGTTGCGGCCTTCGGGAAACCGCTTGTACTCCCACAACAAATCGCCGGTCTTCGCGTCGAACGCCTGCACGTAGTCGCCGCTGTTCGGTACGTACATCACGCCGTCGTGGACGAGCGGCGTCGATTCTTGGTTGCCCATGCCGAGCGGGTACGCCCATACCTGCTCGAGCTTCGCGACGTTCGTCTTGTTGACTTGATCGAGCGGGCTGTAGCCCCAGCCGTTCAGCGTACGTCGCCACATGAGCCAGTCGCCGGGCGCCGGATTCTTCAACATCGCATCCGTGACCGGAGCGAACGGGCGCTCGCCCGTCTGCGCGGCGGCGGAGAACAGTTGAGCCACGGCCAACGTCGCCGCGGCAATCGCCAGAACTCTTCGCATGACAACTCCCCTCGATCTTGTCGTTCTATTTATACGTCGCTCAGTCGAACCAGCGCCAGAATTCCCACCAGGCCGCGGACGCCTCGGCGGCAGGTGTCGCAGGCGCGGCGGGTGTCGCAGGCGCCGCCGGCGCTGCGGGAGCGGCAGCCGCACCCTGCGGGGCGATGCCGCCCGAGTTCGCATCCGGCGCGACGCCGTCGCCCGAGAAGTCGACGAACGTGAGCTCGGAGCACGCGTCCGGCGCGTACGGCAGATCGGCCACCGCGATCGTATCGCTGCCCGTGTATTGATCCGTGAAATAGACGGGATCCGTTGCCGTGTACTCGCGCCGTATCGTCATCGCATTCGGATCGAGCGTGAAACGCTCGACGACGTGGAGTTGATCGCTGTTCGCGATCGGCGGGTTCAAGAAGCCCGGCGCGAAGCCAATGGTGTCGACGACGAGCACGTCGTTCTCCCACTTGCCGACCGAATGCCCGGCGCGCGTCGGCTCGACGTTCGCGGGATGCTCGACGTTCATGTGGATCGTACGCGTCAGCCCGAGCTGGCCGTACTGCAGCGTTATCGTGTCGCCGTTCTGTGTGATGCGGTTGACGGGACCGTCGAATGTCCAGTCGAACAGGATGCTCGTGGTCTCGCAGCGCATGCGCGGGTTGTCGGTGGTGCCGCCGCGGAACGCGTCGGCCGCTGCGCGCCCTGCATCGGTGTACGCGACGCGCGGACCCGGCGGGCGTGCGCCTGTTCCGGCGCCCCCGGCACCGGCCGGTGGTGCCGGCGCTTCGCCCGGCTCGAATTCCTCGACGCGGCTGACGGGCACGAGCGCACCGCTGCGGCCGCGCGGATCCGTCATGACGACTTGCTCGGGCGCCCAGTCGCCCGTGATGTTCGGCTCGCCCGAGGGTAAGCGCGGCGCGCGGGGCGCGGCCGCCGTCGTAGCTGCGGGCGCGGCCTTCGAGAGCTGCGCGTAACGATCGGCGGTGGTGCCATCCGCGAACACGACGGTGTGCACGTAGCACGAGTTCGCGTCGAAGCGGTCCGGCGCACCCTCGATCTTGATCAGCTCGCCGGCCTTGAACATCTCGGCGGACCAGCCCGAGCGCCGCAGCACCGTCGCGGCGCGCATCTCGCAACGCTTCGCGGTCTTGGTGCCGTCGGGATTGGTGGCCTCGAAGTACACATAGGCGTGGGGATTCACGAAATCGATGCTCGTGATCGCGCCTTCGAGCGACACCTCGCGACTCCGATCGAAATTGCCGAAGCCGTGGTGCGCGCTGGCCGCACTGCTCGCGAGCAGCGCCGCCACGGCGGCCGCGAGCCGCCAAGATCCGTTCTGCATGATTCCCCCAAGAATCGATGTCACGGCTATTAACGCGCACTTCTGTTCCTACGGCAACCGGCCTGCCGTGCGGGCTTCAGCGCGGTTGTCCGGCGCTCGCTGTCACACTTATAATAAGCATGCTTAGTATTACAGGCGGTACCCAGATGGCCTTAAAAGACACGGCCAGCACGCTCGGCTTTCTGTTCAGCGACATCTCTCGCCTCTTACGCCGCAACATGGACAGGCGCCTCCAAGCTTTGGGCCTCACGCAGGCCCAGTGGCGCGCGATCGCGCGCCTGTCACGCAATGAAGGCATGACACAAATCGATCTCGCCGAGAGCCTCGAGATTCAGCCGATCACGGTGACGCGGCTCGTCGACCGCATGGAGAAAGCCGGTTGGGTCGAGCGCCGCGCACATCCGCACGACCGCCGCGCCGTGCAGTTGTTTCTGACACCGCGCTCGCAACCGATCCTCGCGGAGATGCATGCGCGTGCCGGGGAGACGATGAGCGAGGCGACCCGCGGAGTCGCGGTAGGCGCGCAGAAGCAGCTGCTCGACACGCTCGATCACATCAAACAGAACCTGAACGCTGCGGATTCCGTGGCGCTCGCACCCGTTACCACAGGACACACCGATGGCAGACGAAAATCCGTCAAAGCCCGCGCCGCCCGTTAGCGGGCCTCCATCGCGGAAGAGTCGTACGCGCAGCCTCCTGCGCGCCACGCTGCTGTTGCTCGGCCCGCTAGTGGCACTGACCGTCGGCGGCTACATCTATTACACGTCGGGCCGCGTCGTCGAAACCGACAACGCGTACGTTCAGTCCGATGTCGCGATCATCAGCTCGCGCGTGGCGGGGCCGATCGAGTCGATCAACGTGCAAGAGAATCAGCACGTCAAAGCCGGCGACGTGTTGTTCACGATCGACTCTCGACCGTTCCGAGTCGCGCTCGCGCGCGGCGATGCGCAACTCGCGGCGATCGACGACGTAGTCGAGAGCACACGGGCCTCGTACCGGCAGGTGCTCGAGCAGCTCGCGCTCGACCGTACCGACGCCGCGTACGAGCAACGCGAGCTCGACCGCCTCATGACGCTGGCGGATCAGAAGCTCGCCTCGGAGCGCGATGTCGACGAGCAACGGCACGAGCGCGACGTCGCGCAGCAGAAAATCGTGCTCACCGAGCGCGCGCTCGACCAGATTCGCGCACGCCTCGGCGGCGACCTCACGGTCCCCGTCACCGAGCAGGCGGCGTATCTCGCCGCGAAGTCGATGCGCGACGCTGCGGCTCTGGACCTCGAGCACACGGTCGTGCACGCGCCACTCGACGGCATCGCGAGCAAGGTGCCCACCGTCGGCGAATACGTGAATCCGGGCACACCCGTGATGACCGTGGTCGCCGCCAACGACATGTGGATCGAGGCGAACTTCAAGGAGACCGACCTCACTCACGTCGCGGTCGGCCAACCCGTCGAGATACGCATCGACACATATCCCGATCAACGCTGGCGCGGCAAGGTCGCGAGCATCAGCCAGGCGACGGGCGCAGTCTTCTCCGTGATCCCCGCGCAGAACGCGACGGGCAACTGGGTGAAGGTCGCGCAACGAATCCCGGTTCGGATCGCGATCGAGCCCGGCAACGAAAGCATGGACTTGCGCGCCGGCATGAGCGCAATCGTCGACATCGACACCGGTCACGAGCGCCCTGCCCCGCGCTGGGTCCGCGCCCTATTGCCCAGCGAGCCGGCATTCGCCGCGGGTCGCTAGCCCTCGACGATGAGCCAAGCCGCCACAGCGCCCGCCGCCGCGGCGCCGAATCGCGGCATGATCACGGTGTCCGTGATGCTCGCGACCGTCATGCAGGTCGTGGACACGACGATCGTGAACGTCGCACTGCCGCAGATGCAGGGCGGCATGTCGGCGACGCAGGACCAGATCTCCTGGGTGCTCACGTCTTACATCGTGGCAGCCGCGATCTTCACGCCGCTCACGGGCGTGCTCGCGGATACGTTCGGCCGCAAGAAGCTGTTTTCGATAGCCGTCATCGGCTTCACTGTCGCCTCGATGTTGTGCGGCGCGGCAACGTCGCTCGAGCAGATCGTCTTGTTCCGCGCGCTGCAAGGCGCGCTCGGCGCGAGTCTCGTGCCGCTGTCTCAAGCCGTGCTGCTCGACACGTATCCGCGCGAGAAGCACGGCTCCGCGATGGCGTTGTGGGGCGTCGGCGTGATGGTCGGGCCGATCTTGGGCCCTACGCTCGGCGGCTATCTGACCGAGTACTACAGCTGGCGCTGGGCGTTCTACATCAACCTGCCCGTCGGCGTGCTCGCGTTGCTGGGCGTGATCGCATTCGTGCCGGAAGCCGCGACGCGCACGAAGCGCGGGTTCGACTTCTTCGGCTTCGCGTTGCTGAGCCTCGCGATTGGCGCCCTCCAACTCATGCTCGATCGCGGTCATACGCTCGACTGGTTCGACTCGACCGAGGTCGTGCTCGAAGCCGCGACCGCCGCACTCGCGTTCTATCTATTCATCGTGCACATGTTCACGGCGAAGGAGCCGTACATCGAGCCCGGTTTGTTCCGCGACCGCAACTTCGTCGCGGGCATTCTGCTGATGTTCACGGTCGGCGCGCTGTTGCTCGCGACGATGGCGCTGTTGCCGCCATTTCTGCAGAGCTTGCTCGGATTTCCCGTGATCACGGCTGGATACGTGCTCGCTCCACGCGGGCTCGGCACGATGGCCGCGATGATGGTCGTGGGGAAGCTCGTCGGCAAAGTCGACACGCGTTGGCTCGTGCTCACCGGCCTCTTGATTATGGCGTGGTCGCTGCACGACATGACGGGCTTCAATACCGACACGGGCATCTCGGAGATCATCTACACGGGTGTCGTGCAGGGAGTCGGGCTCGGCTTCATCTTCGTGCCGTTGAGCAC
>Ga0315910_10005258_pt1 | contig 10643 bp, 7 predicted proteins | sample EdamamesoilMG_FD_204470 | JGI IMG/M metagenome (GOLD analysis project Ga0315910, IMG submission 204470) | Garden soil microbial communities collected in Santa Monica, California, United States - Edamame soil | ecosystem: Environmental > Terrestrial > Soil > Garden | place: USA: California...
CGCCGGCGCCGGCGTCGAGGAACTACCGTCGTTCCTCAACGCCGAGATCCTCGACGGAATGTGCCGCTTTTTCGAAGCGCGCTCCTTCAATGACTACAGCGCGCTGCCGGCCGAGAAACAGGCCAAGGTGCTTCCCTTCATCGCCGAATGGTCGACCTGGCGCGCGCGCAGCTTCAGCGGCCGCGACGTGATGGCGGCATACAACAGCTACGTCGCGCTGCGCGATGCGACCGTGCGCGCGACCCAGCCCTACGACTTCGTGATCTCGCCGACCTCGCCGATCCTGCCCTACGAGGCCGAACTGCCCTCGCCCAATAACGACCCGCGCAACGCCCTGCCGCACATCGCCTTCACCGTGCCTTACAACATGTCCGAGCAGCCGGCTGCCTCGCTCAACTGGACTTTCAGCAAGGACGGCCTGCCGATCGGTATCCAATTGATCGGCCGGCGCTTCGACGATCTGGGCGTGCTGCGCTTGACCCGCGCCCTGGAGCAGATGCGGCCAAAGCAACTGCCCTACCCGGAACCCTGAGTCCGTCGTCCCCGCGGTTTTAAGCGGGGACCCAGGTTTTGATTTTGGTGCAAGTCTCCAGCGGCGTAGAATCGAGCCGGGTCTAGAGTCCGCCCGCATCACCAGCCCCGCTTCGGCGGGGCTTTTTATTTCAGTTCCGTGTACTTCTTGGCGCTTCCCCGGGCCTTGGCGACTGGGTACTTCCTGGCATTTTCAAGAAGCTTGCCATTGCTTGCTTCGATCAGGTCGAGCCCCAGTACTTGAGATATGCGGATCAGGTAGATCTGGATATCCGCGAGTTCTTTCTCGACCGCTCGCTTTCGCCGGCGATCCAGTCGGCGACTTTGGCTCTCTGTGAGCCACTGAAAGTGCTCCATCAACTCCGCACATTCCACCGATAGCGCCATGCTGAGATTCTTGGGAGAGTGAAACTGTGCCCAGTCGCGCTCCTTGGCAAATCGCTGCACCTTCCGACCCAGTTCATTGAATGCTTTCATGGCAGTCGCTTCCTACAGTTCAGCAATAAGCTCAGCGATGATCCGCACGCTCCCGGCAGCATCTGGCCCGAATACGATTTCCTTGTACTTCGGGTCATCGCTGTCGGGGCGAAGCCGAATCTCCAGATGCCGCCATGTTCCGTCCTTCTGATGCACCTTTGTGCTTTGGTACAACTTCACTGTGTAAGAACCGGCGGTGTCCGGATCGTGAATGCTCCGATGCTCGGCGACAACCACCCGATTGTTGCGCGTGCCTTTCGGATTCACTTCGAACAAGCACCACGCCCCATTTGGATATCTCCGATTCATCGATTCCCCGAAGATCTGGGCGACGAATAGCCCCTTGCGCGGCCTAAATGCCTTTGGAACGATGGCCCATTCGTCGTGATCTGGGCTTTCAAACTGCGTGCCGCTGAATGCGCCGGCGGCAAATTTCAGATCGAGTATCGGGATAGCGTTCACGTACGGCTTCGCTTTCCGCCGCTCGACGCGCTTGAACGGTAGAACCGACCCAGGAACCGTTGCAGACTCGGGAGATACAACTTCGGCGGCCTTCAGACGCGACGACGCAAGACGCGCCTTGAAAAACGCCGCCGCCTCTGGATCAGTAAAGTATACGTAGCAGCCCTTCATTCCGCGAGTCATCAAGGTGCGATAAGTGTTCTTGATGACTTCGTCTGCTTCGTCGATTACATCCTCATCGCCCGCTTTCAATCTGGTCTTGTATCCAAAAAGCGATTTGTCGGTCCTCGCGCGACGCTCGGGAACTGTAACGACCTTCCCGTCCCTGACTATGAAGTCAGGACCCACGATCACGCCGACATAGTCGACCTCGAGCCCCTGGCTGGTGTGGATGCAGCCGACCTCCTCGACCGATTCCGGCGCAATTATCCAGAGGCTTCCATCACTGGAAAGATTCCAACGGGCCTGAAATCCGTACTCGGGCATGGCGATGTCGTACTCCTGCGACCGCTTCTTGCTGACCCAATTCCAGCAATATCCGGCGACCATCCTCGCTCGATTGCTCTCCTTGTTAGCCGCCCGAATCATGTCCCGAAGTTCATTCGGCGAATCCACGATCTTAAAATCGAAGGATCCCCGATCGAAGTCCTCGTTCGCAGTTGGGTGAACACCAAGCACGTCGTCGAGCCAGGCAAGATATCCGTCAGACCCGCTGCAGCGGAACTGCGACTCCAGCTTGGCATGTGAGACCGTCGCGCCGAGTTCAGCCGCCCATTTCTCGATCTCCGACTTCCGTCCGATGTCCTTCAATGTGACACGCTGGTTTTCGTCGATGAAGAAGATTGAACAGTTCGCCGCGGAAATAAGCTCCTTGATCTGGTTGTCGCCAAGGTTCTGATATAGCCCGGATTTTTCATTCAGGCGGTGCGCTTCGTCGACGATGAGCACGTCGAATTCATTCGGCTTGCCTTCCGTGAACACCCCGGATCCGGAGAAAAGATTCGAAATTTCCGTCTTTCTCATCTTGCCGGTCAGTTTGCTCTCGTAGACGGTGCGCGGTGCCGCATTCTTCGATACATAGCGCGCAAGCTTGCGCAGCCTAGTGAGCGCGGCCAGGAGATTTACTGCCACGACCGATTTTCCCGTCCCTGGCCCTCCTTCGACGATCATTACGCTCTTCTTTTTTGGTGACGCATCCTTGGCCAACGCGAGAGAATTCTCGAATACGAGCTTCTGGTCGTCGACAAGCACGAACTCCTGATTGCCCTTCAACATCTTGTCGATGCTGTCAGCGATGTACTTCGAGGGGCGGATCCTGCCACCCTCCATCTGAACGATGACGCTACCCTTGTCGCCGTGCCTGATGTAACGCTTGATGAAGCTCTTCAGCTTGCCACGCTCGACTTCGCCTTTGAGGAACAGCGGCGCCTGTTCGATGTAGTGCGCGTAGAATCCGTGATCGATCTCTCCGTCGGCAGAGTAGTTGTGCAGGTAAGCACAAGGCCGCAACATCATGCCACCGTTGTATACAGCCTCATTGAAGCCGTTCAGCAGTGCCGCGTAGGACCATGCCTGATAGGACGGATGGAGCACATCCTGTTCCGCACCCGAGTAGCGCGTTCGTACGATCGCGTCCTTGCCGGTCCTGCGCGCCTTGTCCCAGCGCTTGAGTTCGACGATTACGACGGCCGGAGACTTGGTTTCGTCAAAACCAGAAACGATAAGGTCCACCCGCTTCGCTGATCCGGGGATGCCGTATTCGATTGCAACACCTGAGTCCGCAGGAATTTCACTGTCGTTCAGGACCTTCGCCATGGAGACCAACGATTCCTTCCAAGCCCCGAACTCGGACGGTCCGACGCGCCGTCCCGTTCGCTCCTTGTAGGCAGCACCGACCACCTCATGGATGTCGTCCTCAAACGCGTGCTTGAGGAACTGCGCCTTGGTCTCTTGGTAGACAATCAATTCCGGCCTCCCAGCCAGTGCAGCTCCGGCATCCTCTGTCCTATTCGAGCCAATCTATTGGCGTAAATTGACTTTCACGCCAATAGAATATACATTATTACAGATACTTATATAATTTCACGCCAATAAAGAGCATTTCGTGCCAAAAAAACTTGCCGCCGACCTAATCGCACGCATCGAAGCAGAGATTCTCCGCCACCCCGAGGGTCTCGCCGCCGGCGCGGTGTACGAATCCTTCGCCAAGGAGGCCAGCTCCCGCTCGTTGCTTCGAATCCTCAAGCGGCTCGTTCGCCACAAGAAGATCCTAGCTAAAGGCGGAAGCCGCGCCACGCGCTACCTCCCGCTGCCCGCGAGTCAAGCCACAACGTTACTCACGGAGAGCGGTGACAAGCTACTCACAGAAACGGGCGATAGCTTGCTTACCGAAGCAGAAGTTTACGTCCCCCTGACCGGCGAGTCCGAAACGCTGCGCGACCGGGTGCGCCGCCCGATCACGCAGCGGGAGCCGGTGGGTTACGACCGGACGCTGCTCGACGCCTATGAGCCGAACAAGTCCTTCTACCTCTCCAGCGCCGCATGGCGCGCGCGACTGGCTGAAATCGGCCGCTCGCCACTCGCCGCCCAGGTGGCAGGAACGTATGCGCGCGACATTCTCAACCGGTTGCTGATCGACCTGTCGTGGGCTTCCTCGCACCTGGAGGGCAACACCTATTCGCGCCTCGACACGCAGGAGTTGATCGAGCACGGCCGTGTGGCAGAGGGCAAGGATCAACTGGAAACGCAGATGATCCTGAACCACAAGCAGGCGATTGAGTTTCTGGTGGAGCACGCCGCGGAGATCGGCTTCAACAACTACACGTTCATGAATCTGCACGCACTGCTGTCGCAGAACCTGCTCGGCAATCCAGCCGACGAAGGGCGGCTGCGCACGCGCATCGTGGACATTGGCGGCACGGTGTATCGCCCGCTGCAGGTGCCGCAGCAGATCGAAGAACTGTTCGGGCTGATTCTGAACAAGGCGGGCGCGATTACCGACCCGTTCGAGCAGTCGTTCTTCTTGATGGTGCACATCCCGTACCTGCAGCCGTTCATGGACGTGAACAAGCGGGTGTCCAGGCTCGCCGCCAACATCCCGTTCATCAGGGGCAACCTCTGCCCGCTGTCGTTCGTGGACGTGCCCGAACGCGCCTACGTAGAGGGCACGCTGGTGGTGTACGAACACGCCCGAATCGACCTTTTGCGCGACGTGTTCATGTGGGCCTATGAGCGCTCGTGCCAGAACTTCAAGGCCATCGCGGGATCGATGCCCGAGCCCGATCCGTTCCGGCTGAAGTACCGCGAAGAACTGAAGGAAGCGGTAACGCGGCTCGTCCGCGAAACGCGCGGGACCAACGTCGGCGATACGCGCAAAGTCACCGCCAACCTCGTGCCCGCAGCGGACCAGCCCCAGTTCGTGAGCATGGTATCGCGCGAACTGAACAACCTTCACGAGGGCAACATCGCGCGCTACGGCCTTCGCCTCCCGGAATACAGAACGTGGCGACAGTCGCAACCGAAGATCTGAGCTGAAAACCTGGGTCCCCGACAAAAGCACTCGGGGACGACGATGCGGCTACTTCTGCGCAGCGAACTCCCGCACGCTTTTCAGGTGCGTCTCGTGCACGCGCTGCAGGATCGCAGGCCATTCGCTTTCCGGCACGGTCAGTTCCGCCGGATCGGTTCCGGCTGAGGTCCGCGCTACCTTGCCGTACAGGTTGATCCAGCGCTGGTCGTAGTTGCGCGGATTCTGCTGGTCCCACTTGATCGCAAGCTCGGCGATCTGCAGCGTGTGCTGGCGGTTCTGGCGCTGGTAGCGGGCGGCATCCGGATTGAGCCGCTTGCCGAACTCGGTGACCACCGGGCGCGCGGTCTCGTCCTTGCAGCGCAGCGCGTCATAGACCGCGCGAATGCGCGCCACGTGAAACCAGAACACCGCGTCGGGCATGTTCGCGTCATCGAGCGCCACCGCGTTGGCGAGCGCGTACAGCGCGGGTGGCGACAGCCTGGAGGCGTTGGCGACCGCCGCGGCGATCGCCTCGCGCCGCTGATGGGGAATCAACTGGCCGAGCCGCCGGATCGCCATCTCGGGCCAGTTCACGTCGATCGTGGCATAGATGCCCTGCGGTTTCGCGCGCGGTGCCGACTCGCCATCGGCTGGCGCGGAGACGACCGGAGGCGATGCCTGCCCGGTGCGCGGCGGCGCGACCTGGGAGGGCGGCAGCCCCGCAGCCGGTACTGGCGCTGTCTGCGGTGCAGCCGCCACCGGCACGCACGCAAGTGCAACCGACAGGACGGCGCGCAACAACAAGCGCATGGCTAACCCTGGAAGGCGGGCCCCAGCGGCCGCAGGCGCAGGCCCTTGCGCAGCCGGGTCCACACGAATTCGGTCGGATCGGCGAGCGCGGGCCCGGGGGATTTGACCACCAGCACTTCCCGGGCCATCGGCTCGAAATCGGCGCGGAAATGCACCGAGCTCTTGAGCGCGAGGATGCGGCTGCGCTGCGGTTCCACGCCGAGGTGACGGAACATTTCCTGGTCGCCCGCCTGGCATTTGCGCGAGGCGACCGCGACGCGCACGCCCGGCGACGCCTTGCTGCGCAACAGCGCCATGCTGCCCAGCTGCATGCGAAAGCCCTTGAACATCGGCCCGGTGCAGGTGAATTTGCCGTCGCCCAGCCGCTCGACCGTGAATTCGCCTTCGCAAGGGGAATCGCCGGGAATGTTCGAACGCCCCCCAAGCTTGAAGCTCGAAGTAAAACCCAGACCAATTTCGTGCGCCTTCGTTGCCGCTTCCCCGTCGATCAACAGGCCCAGCACCGCGTCCTGCGCCTGCTGTTGGATGAGCGCCTTGAGCAGCCCCGTGGTGTCGCCGTTGCCGCCCGCGCCGGGGTTGTCCTGGGTGTCTGCAAGCACGACCGGCCGGCCGGGCTCGCCGCGGCTGCGCGCGCGCGTCACGGCCTCGCCGGGCAGGTGCAGCTCGAGCACGAAATCCTTCTCCGCGTCGACAACGGCGGCGTAGAGCCTGTCGACCGCGGCGCGCGTTTTCTGTTCGTCGGCGCCGTAGCCGAACACGGCCATGCCGCATTCCGGAAAGTCGGCCATCGGGAAACCGGGGGTGAACGACAGCGTGACGTCGTCGCTGCGGCCGATGTCCTCGTACACCGTCTTGCACGGATCGATGAACGAACACTGCGAAGGCAGCCCGGTCAGGTAGTCCAGCGTGCGGTAGTGCTTGGCGAGCGGCTTGCCGTCGCGGAGCATGCGATCGAGCAGCATCGCCGCGCGCGCCCCCGTATCGGCCATGTCGACGTGCGGATAGGTGCGGTACGCGACCAGCGCGTCGCAGCGATCGAACATCGCGCGCGTGAAATTGCAGTGCAGGTCGAGGCTGGCGGCGACCGGCACGCGCGCGCCGACGACTTCGCGCACGCGGCGCAGGATCTCGCCCTCGCCGTCGTCGTGCGCCTCCGTCACCATTGCGCCGTGGAGGTCCAGGTACACCCCGTCGACGGGAAGTTCCTTTTTCAAATTGGCGATCAAACCCGAAACGATTCGCTCGAACGCTTCCGTGGTGACGTGCGCCGACGGACTCGCCGCGCCCCAGGCGGTGGCGACCAGTTCATGTCCCTGCGCGCGCAGCGCCTGTATCGCGCCCGCGGCGGGTATGTTGGCGCCCTCGACGGCCGCGAACACGGGCGCGCCGTACTTTACGCCGGGCCAGCCGCCGCCCGCCTCGAACGCCTTGTAGTCGGCGCGCGAGGGCGCGAAGGTGTTGGTTTCGTGCTGCATGCCGCCGACTGCGATTCGAGCCATCGTGTTTTGTCTTGAAATTGAATTTGAAAGAAGAAGCTTAACCCCGGGACCGGCGCAATACTTTTCCGGTTCGCACGCCGGTGACCTTGCCGCCGTCGACCGCCATTGCGCCGTTCACGAACACGGCGCGGATGCCCTCGGGCGTGCGCTTGGGGTCTTCGAACGTCCCGCGGTCGATGATCGCCGCCGGATCGAACAGCACGAGGTCCGCGCAGGCGCCCGCGCGGATCACGCCGCGGTCCCGCAGGCCGAATTTCGCCGCCGCGAAGCCGGTCATGCGGTGCACCGCCTCGGTCATGGAAAAGAGCTTCTCCTCGCGCGCATAGTGCCCGAGCACGCGCGCGAACGTGCCGTACAGGCGCGGGTGCGGCTTGCCCTCGAGGGTCGGGATGCCGTCCGAGCCGATCATGGTGCTCGGATGGCGCATGACCGTGCGCACGTCGTCTTCGTTCATCGCGTGCAGCACGCAGGTGACGCCGGAATCCGCCGCCAGCACCTGTTCGGCGGCCTGCTCCGGGCTGCAGCCCAGGTCGCGCCCGAGCTGCGCGAGCGAGCGCCCTTCCCACTGCGGGTGCGACTCGGTGGAGGCGATTACCACGTCCTCACCCGTCAGGTCGCCGATCGCGCCGCGCAGCCTGCCGTCGCGGTAGACCGCCGACAGGATGGTGCTGCCGGCGGTATAGGGATACTGGTCGGCGTGCACGCCCAGGCCGCGCCGCTGCGCCGCCTCGATCAGCTTGAGCGATTCGCGCACCAGGCCCCAGGCGCCGCGCCCGGAGGCCTTGTGGTGGGAAATCTGCACCGGCACGCCGGCGCGCTCGCCGATCGCGATCGCTTCGCGCACGGAATCGAGCAGGCCGGTGCTCTCGTCGCGCATGTGCGTGGCGTACAGCGCGCCCGTGCCGCGCATGAGACCGCACAGCTCCACCAATTCGTCGGTGGCGGCAAAACGGCCCGGGTCGTAGACCAGGCCGGACGACAGCCCCAGCGCGCCCGCCTCCAGCCCCTCGGCGAGGGTCGCCTTCATCGCCGCCATGTCGATGCCGGACGGCGCGCGGTTCTCGTTGCGCATCGCGGCCAGGCGCGCGGTGCCATGGCCGACCAGCACGCCGATGTTGACGCCCGGCGGATTCGCTTCCAGCCGGCGCATATAGCCGGCGTAACCCTGCCATTCGGGCAGCGTCAGCTTCGGATGCAGCGTCTTTGCCATGACCGCCGCCGCGGCGTGCGGTGCAGCGCCGAAGCCGCAGTTGCCGACCACGCAGGTGGTCACTCCACCCGCCAGCTTGAACGCCATGTCCGGGTAGATGAGCGCGGCGAAATCGTCGTGGGTGTGCACGTCGATGAAGCCCGGCGCGAGCGCGAGACCACGGCCATCCAGAGTCGTGCGGGCCGAATGCGGGGCCGAATGCAGGCTCGAAATCGGTGCCGCGCCCGCGGCCGCATGCACCGCGGCGATGCGATCGCCCTCGATCGCCACGTCCGCGGTCACCGGCGGGACGCCGCTGCCGTCGTAAAGGGTGACCTCGCGGATCACCAGATCGTACATGGGCAATTTCCTTTGCTTGCCGGAATCCAGCGCTTTGCGCTATCTTGCACCGGTTCACCATCCAGAGGGGAAGCCATGCTGACCAAACGCGTAATTGCCGGGGTCGTTGCCGGAGCCTTGACTGCGGCGTTGCTCGGAACTGGAGGCGTTGCGCTGGCGCAGGGCGACGCGAAGACGCTGCGCATCGTGCCGCACTCGAACCTGGCGATCCTGGACCCGATCTGGACCACCGCCTACATGAGCCGCAATCACGGCTACATGATCTACGACACGCTGTTCGGCACCGACGAGAAGAACCAGATCAAGCCGCAGATGGTGGAGTCGTGGACGGAAAGTCCAGACCACCGGCTTTGGACCTTCAAGCTGCGGAAGGGCCTCGAATTCCACGACGGCAAGCCGGTCACCGGCGAAGACGTGATCGCATCCTTGCAGCGCTGGGGCAAGCGCGACGCCATGGGCTCGGCGCTGATGACCTTCGTCGACCGCATGGACACGCCCACACCCGACACCTTCCGCATCTTCCTGCGCGAGGCCTGCGGCTTCGTGCTGGAGGCGCTGGGCAAGCCGTCATCCAACGTGCCGTTCATCATGCCCAAGCGCGTCGCGGAGACCGATCCCTTCAAGCAGATCGAGGACTACACCGGCTCGGGCCCCTACATCTTCAAGAAGGACGAATTCAAGCCCGGCGACAAGGCGGTTTACCTGAAAAACACCAAGTACGTGCCGCGCAAGGAAGCGCCTTCTGGCACCACCGGCGGCAAGAACGTCTACGTCGATCGCGTGGAATGGAACCTCGCGCTGCGCGATGCGCAGGCGCAGGTCAACGCGCTGCAGAAAGGCGAAGTGGACATCATCGAGTCGCTCGGCTTCGATTTCTACGAAGCCGCCAAAAAGGACCCGAGCATGCAGTTGCCCAAGTATTCCATCGTCAACCTCCAGTACATGGCGCGCTTCAACCACCTGAACAAGCCCTTCGACAATCCCAAGGTGCGCCAGGCGGTGCTCGCCGCGTTCGCGCAGCAGCCTTTCCTGCAGGCGCAGGTCGGCGTCAAGGAGCTCTACACGAGTTGCCCGTCGATGTTCACCTGCGGCACGCCGCTGGCGAGCGCGTTCGGCAGCGATATCCAGTCGAAGTCGAACATGAAGAAAGCGCAGGAGCTGCTGAAGGCCTCCGGCTACGACGGCACCGCGATCGTGCTGATGAAACCCACCGACCTGGCTTCGATCCAGAAGCTGCCCGATGTCGCCGCGCAGCTGCTGCGCCAGGCCGGCTTCAAGGTCGACCTGCAGGCGATGGATTGGCAGACCCTGGTCGGCCGCCGCGCCAAGAAGGACCCGATCGACAAGGGCGGCTGGCACATGTTCCTCACCGCCTGGCAGGGCCACGACATCTGGAACCCGATCGCGAACCCGACCTTCGACACGCGCGGCGAGGCCTCCGGCTGGTTCGGCTGGGCCAAGGACGACAAGCTGATGGCCATGCGCGCCGAGTTCATGCGCGAGACGGATCCCGCGAAGAAGAAGAAGATGGCCGAGGCGCTGCAGGCGCGCGCTTTCGAGATCGGCACGCATGTGCCGCTCGGCGAGTTCTCGCAGCCGATGGCCGCGCGCAAGAACATCAGCGGCTTCTTCCTCACCAACGGCAACATCTACTGGAACCTGAAGAAGAACTGAATCCGAGGGCGGATCAAGGCGGCCCCTGAGCGGGGCCGTTTTTTTTCATGTTCAATTTCATCCTGCGGCGCGTCCTTGCCACCGTCCCGGTCCTGCTGATCGTCGCGGTGCTGGTGTTCCTGCTGCTGCGGCT
>Ga0315910_10005259_pt1 | contig 10643 bp, 7 predicted proteins | sample EdamamesoilMG_FD_204470 | JGI IMG/M metagenome (GOLD analysis project Ga0315910, IMG submission 204470) | Garden soil microbial communities collected in Santa Monica, California, United States - Edamame soil | ecosystem: Environmental > Terrestrial > Soil > Garden | place: USA: California...
AGCTGAAGCCCTTGGGCACGGCCCAGGAGAGCAGCACGCCGTCGCGCTCCAGGCGCAGGTCGTAGTGCAGGCGCCGGGCCTCGTGGCGGTGCACGACGAAGATCGGCGCAGCCCCTGCCTGGCGCCGGGGGCGCTGCGCCGGCGGCTCGGGCGTGCGCTCGAAGTCGCGCTTCTTCTCGTAGTCGCCGAGCGGCTTGCCCACGCGCGCATCGTAGCCGGCACGCGCGCCTTCCCACCTGGCCCCGGCCAGGGCCGGAGCCTATCCTCGCGCCGATGCGCCCGAACCCGCTGACGCTGCTGCTCGCGTGCGCGTGCCTCGGGCTCGTTCCCGCCTGCGGCGGCTCGGAGCCCGCGGCGCCGTCGGGTCCCTCGCCCGAGGAGGCCCTGGCGGCGCTGCGCGCCGACGCCGCCGCGCTGCGGGCGCGGGCCGAGCACCAGGATCCCGAGGTGACGCTCCAGCACTGCCTGATCGGCGTCGCCGGTCACGGCACGCCGGCGACGCGCAGCGCGGCCGAGGCCGAGGCCCTGGCGGCCGAGGTCTACGCGCGCGCGCGCAGCGGCGAGGACTTCGACCTGCTGGTCAAGAACCACACCGACGACGCGCACCCGGGCATCTACGTGCTCTCGCTCGCCCCCGGCGCCGGTCCCGGCGTCTACGCGCGGGCCCAGATGATGCCGGCCCTGGGCGACACCGCCTGGCGTCTGGCCGTGGGCGAGCTCGGCGTCGCGGCCTTCGACGGGGACGCGGCGGAGCCGCGCAGTCCCTTCGGCTGGCACGTGGTCCGACGCCTGAAGTGAGCGAGCACGGACGCAGAGGAGGGCGCAGAGGAGGACGAAGCGCCAGCGAGCCCTTCACGGGTCCCTCCTGCTTCTCTGCTTCAGCTTCCCCCTCCGACTCCGCGCCCTCCGCGTCTTCCCTCCGCGTCTCCGCGCTCCTCTTCCTGTTGCTCGACTGACGGGCTGTCCAGCGCCAGGAGTTCAGGGCCCCGAGCGGGCGCCGGCGCTCGCCGCGATCTTCGCCTCGAGCTCCGCCTCCTGCCGCCTGACCTCGTACAGCGACACCGTGGCCCACGGCCAGTCGGCGCGCATCGAGGCGTAGACCTGCAGGGCCGCGGTGTACTGCCCGGCCTCCATCAGCCCGCGCTGGGTGATCTCGAGCTGGGCCTCGACGTAGGCACGCCGCGCCTGCAGCTCGTAGGCCAGCGCGAACAGCGCCACGGCCGCGCACACCGCCAGCAGCGCGCGCGCCTTGACCTTGCGCCACAGCGCCCGCTTGCGCGCCAGCTCGCCGCTCTTGATCTCGCCGATCGTCTCGCGCGCGCGCTCGTTGTCCGGGTCGAGCTTCAGGATCTCGTCGTAGACCTTGTGGGCGAAGGCGTAGTGCTCCTGGGCCAGCTGCTCGGCCCCGTACTCCTCCAGCCCCTTGACCGCGTCCTCGCGCTCGCCGCCGTCGGCGCGCGCGTGGGCCAGGGCCTTGACGTGCTTCCAGTCGCCGCTGGAGAGCTCGACCATGCGCTCCAGCACGACGGCGGCCTTCTTGAACAGGCCCGGGCCCAGGTAGAGGCGCACGAGCTCCTCGCCGTCGTCGAGCGCGTCGGAGGCGCGCCCCTCCTCCACCGCCAGCTCGAAGCTGCGCTCCCACACGAAGGGATCCTCGGGGCCGAGGTCCTTCAGGCGCTCGAGCCCCTTGCGCGCGTCGTCCTTGGCGCCGGACTCGAGCTGCAGGTGCACGGCGACCTTGAGCGCCTCGCTGGCCTGCTCCAGCTCGCCCAGCTCCTCGGCCAGCAGCGCCTTGGTGCACAGCAGGTTCAGGCTGCGCGGGCTGGCCGCGAGCCCGCGCTCGAGCAGGGCCATGGCGCGCTCGCGGTCGTGGCGCGAGAGCTCCTGGATCAGCTTGTTCATCTCCGTGGCCGCGGCAAGGCGGATCGCCTGGGCCTCGGCCAGGTCCGCCAGGAGCTGGTAGGCCTCGAAGCGCCGGTGCGGAAAGGCGGCCACGACCTCGGTCACCGAGCGCGAGCCGTCGAGCAGCGGCGCCATGTGCTCGAGCAGCTGCGCCTGGCCCGGATCCTTGGGCGTCTTGGGTGTGCGCGCCAGCACGTAGTGGGTCGAGTCCGAGGGCACGCGCTCGCGGATCATGGCCCAGTGGTCGCTGCGCCGCGCGGCCTCCAGGAGCAGCGGCCCGACCGGCAGGGTGATGCCGAGCGCGCGCTCCTCCGGGTCGAAGACGCCGCGCGGGATCGGGCCCTCGGTGAACACGAAGGCGCCGCCGCCGGTGTTGATCAGCTCGCAGGCCTCGCCCGTCAGGCGCGCCGCCGCGGCCGCGGCGATCTGCGCCTTCTCGGCCACCTTCATGCCCTCCAGCACCTCCACCAGCGTGCGCTTGCTGCCCTTCTTGCGCTTCCTCGCGACCTCGAGCTCGCGCGGACGCACCACGCCCGAGCTGACCAGGATCTCCTCCAGCGGCGGCCGGCCCTCGTGCGTCATCAGGGCCAGCTTGCCGAGGTGGAAGTAGAGCTTGGTCTCGCCCTGCCCCGCGACCTGGACCGTCAGGAGACCGCTCTTCCTGGCGGCCTCGAGGTTCTGCAGCAGTCCGGCGAAGTCGAGGGTGGAGAGGTCGCCCTGCAGGGCCATGTGGGGAGCCGGCCGGGGATGGGACCAGCGCGGCCCGAGTGTTTCGACCGCCCGCCGGGGGCGAGTGAAGGGACCTCCCTCCGGCCCGGAACATCCGGAAGGGCTTTCACGGTCGCTCGCGGTGGACCTCAGCGGCGCGTGTAGGGCTTGCCGGAGCGATAGAGCTCGAGCCGCTGGCCCTGCAGGAAGCGCTGGGTGGGGTCGGGGCTCTGGCGCAGGAGCTCGCCCTGCAGCGCCACCGCCGCGGCGAAGTCGCCGGCGCGAGCCGCGGCCGCCGCCTGGACCTCGAGCGCGTTCGGAGCCCCGCCCTCGGCTGCGAGCTGGGCGAGCTCGCGTGCGCGCGCGCCGTCGAGCAGCGCCGGGTCGGGTCCCGTGGCCAGGATCCAGGCGGCTGCGGCCGCCGCGCCCGGATCGATCCCGTCCTCGAAGGAGCGCTCGTAGGCCGCCAGGGCCGCGCGCCACTCGCCGCGCGCCTCCTGCGCCTCCGCCAGGCTGAGCATCGCCAGGCCGAAGCCGGGCGTGCCCGCGCGCACGCCCTCCAGCAGCCGCACCGCGTCCGCAGGTCGCCCCTCCTCCTGGGCCAGCGCCGCGAGGCCCAGGCGCCCCTGCAGGTCGTCGGGCAGCAGCGCGTGCAGCGCCGCGAAGGCGGCGCGGGCCTCGGCGCGCTCGCCCAGGGTGGCGTGCACGGCCCCCAGGTTCCCGAGCGTGCCGGTGAGCTGCGGATGGATCGCCAGGGCCGCGCGGTAGTGCTCGCGCGCGCGCACGAGGTCGCCCTCGCGCTGCGCCTGCAGGCCGAGCTGCTGGTGCGCGACGTGGTTGCGCGCGTCGAGGGCCAGGGCGTGCTCGAAGAGCGTGCGCGTGTCGCGCCAGCGCGCGACCTGGCGCGCGCTCGCCACCCCGCAGGCCAGAGCGACCACCCCGCCCAGCGCCAGGGCGGAGCGCGCCGCGCGCGGGCCGAGCCCCGCGCCGAGGCCGTACACGAGCGCCACGGCCAGCCCGATGCCCGGCAGGTAGGTGTAGCGGTCCGCGTGGAGCTGCAACCCGACCTGCACCAGGCCCGCGACCGGCACCAGCATCCCGAGGAACCACAGCCAGCCCGCGAGGAGCGCCGGCCGCCGCGCGCGCAGCGCCCAGGCGCAGAGCGTCACGCCGGCGAGCAGCGCCAGCGCGAGCCACGTGCGCGCCCCGAGCGGCGCGAACTCGGCCCCGGGCACCAGGGCCGGGTGCGGGTAGAAGGGCGCGAGGTCCACGGGCCACAGGCTCTGCGCCAGGTAGGTCCAGACCGCCCGCACGGCGGTCGCGCCGCGCTCGGCGAGCGTGAGCTGGTCCAGGGCCTGCAGCGACCCGCCGGCGCGCTGGGCCACGACCGTCAGCACGGCCGAGACCAGCGCCAGCAGGAACAACGCGCTCTTCTCGCGCACCAGCGCGCTCCACGGCTCGCGCCGCGCGAGCGGCCAGCGGTCGAGCACGAGCAGGAGGCAGGGCAGCGTGACGAGCATCGGCTTCGCCAGCAGGCCGAGCGCGAGGCACAGCGCCACGAGCGCGCCGCCGGCCCGCGTGGGCCGCCGCACGCGTGCGACGTGCGCCAGGAGCGTCAGGAAGAAGAACGTCCCGGCCAGCACGTCCTTGCGCTCGGCGACCCAGGCCACCGACTCGACCCGCAGCGGGTGCAGCGCGAACAGCGCCGCCACCAGGGCCGCGGCCCAGACGTTCCCGGTCGCGCGCGCGAGGACGACCAGGCACAGCGCCGCGTTGAGCGCGTGCAGGGCCGCGTTCACCAGGTGGTGCGCGCCCGCGTCGAGCCCGAACAGGCTCACGTCGAGCTGGTGCGAGAGCACCGTCAGGGGGTGCCAGTTGCCCCCGTGGAAGCCGAGGAAGGCCGCGCGCAGGCCGGCCCAGGAGAGCCCGCCCAGGACGTGCGGGTTCTCGGTCACGTACAGCCCGTCGTCGTAGGTCAGGAAGGCGTGCCCGCCCGTGCGGGCGTAGACCGCCGCCAGCGCCAGCACGAGCGCGAGGGAGAGGAGGAGCGTCGTGCGACCTGCGCGGGGGACGGGCTCGGGTTCCACGCGCGCCAGAGGCTACCGGCGCGCGGCGGTCACTGCCCGCCTTCGTCGCTCTCGCCCTCGCCCGTCTCGCCGGCGTAGCCGAGCTTGCGCAGGAGCTCGAGCTCCTCCTCCGAGAGCGCCTGGCCGCTCTCCGCGCCGGCCACGCCGCCCGCCAGGAAGCGCTCCAGCGCCTGCTGCAGCGGGGCCAGCTCGGCCGCCGAGCTGGCCGCCAGGTCGCGCTGCTCGCCCGGATCGCGGGCGAGGTCGAAGAAGGTGTAGCTCCCGGTGTGCCGGTCGAGGTGCAGCTTGTGGGCACCGCGGCGCGCCGAGCGCTTGATGTCGATCACCGGCTGGCCGTCGACCTTGTTGTTGTGGTCGGCCTCGCCGAAGAGGACGCGCTCCGGCAGGCCTGCGCCGTCCCAGGCCTGCGCGAGATCGAGCCCGTCGAGGCCGGGGGGAGCCTCGATCCCGAGCCGCCCCAGGATCGTCGGCATCAGGTCCACCAGCGAGACGGGAGCCTCGACCACGCGCCCCTCCGGGACCCCGGGCCCGGCCAGGATCAGCGGCACGCGCAGGAGCTCCTCGAACTGCGTGCGCCCGTGCAGCAGGCCGCCGTGCTCCTGGAACTCCTCGCCGTGGTCGGAGGTCACGACCAGCAGGGTCTCGTCGGCCAGCCCCTCCTCCTCCAGGAAGGCGAGGAAGCCGCCCAGCAGGTCGTCGAGCTGGCGGATCTCCGCGTCGTACATCTCGCGCAGGAAGCGCAGGTCCGCCTCCGCCAGCGCCAGGCCGCGGTCCCGCAGGGCGAAGAGCTGGACCGTCGAGCCGTCGACGCGCCCGGAGTAGGGCGACACGAAGCGCGCGCGGTACTCCGGCTCGGGCGTGAAGTCGGTGTGCGCGTCGTAGAAGTGCGCCACCAGGAAGAAGGGCCGCTCGGGGTCGCGCTGCTCCAGGCACCGGCGCGCGCGGCGCTCCACCTCGCGCCCGGTGTTGAGCACGACCTGCGCGCCCTGCTTGCCGGGCGCAGTCTCGCGCACGTAGTGCACGTCGGCGGGCGCGAAGCCCTGGAACACGCCGAAGCGCGGGTCGGCCAGGTTCCAGGTATTGATCACGGCCCAGGTCTGGAAGCCGCGCGCGTCCAGGATCTCGGCCAGGGTCAGGGCCTCGTCGCGCAGGCGGTGCGAGTAGTCCTTGACGCCGTGGTGGCTCGGGTAGAGCCCGGTGAACATCGTCGTGTGCGAGGGCAGCGTCCAGGGCGCGGCCGAGCTGGCGTCGGCGAAGCGCACGCCGCGCGCCGCCAGGGCGTCGAGGGTCGGGCTCGTGTCGCGCGCGTGGCCGTAGCAGCCCAGGTGATCGGGGCGCAGCGTGTCGAGCGAGATCAGGATCACGTTGCGCGGGCGCTCGGCCGCGCCCCCGCCGCCGCAGGCCACGCCCAGGAGGGGCGCCAGGAGCAGCGCGAGGCCCGCGCGACGGGTGGGCGCGCGGCGCATCAGTTGTAGCCCAGGGCCTCCAGGCGCCGCAGCTCGTCCTCGCTCGGCGGCGGCACGGCCTCGCCCTCGATCGCGCCGGCGCGGAAGCGCTCCAGGGCCGCCTGCAGCTCGCGCACGAGCTCCGGGCGCGCGCCGGAGAGGTCGCGCTGCTCGAGGGCGTCCGCGCCGAGCTCGTACAGCTCCAGCGCGCCGGAGTGGGTGTCGAGCAGCAGCTTGTCGTCGCCGCGCCGCACCATCTTCTTGATGTCGTACACGAACTCGCCGTCGACGCGGTTGTTGTGGTCCGCCTCGGCGAAGAACAGGCGCTCCGGCAGGGTCCCGCCGCTCCACAGGGGCGTGAGGTCGAGCCCGTCGCGCGGGACGCTGGAGCGCACGCCCATCAGGCCCAGGACCGTGGGCGTCACGTCGATGCCGTGCACCGGGGTCAGGATCACCGTCTCGGCCGGGATCCCCGGGCCGGAGACGATCAGGGGGATGCGCAGGATCTCCTGGTACTGCGTGCGCCCGTGCAGGACGCTGCCGTGCTCCTGGTACTCCTCGCCGTGGTCGGAGGTCACCACGAACAGCGTCTCGTCGCGCAGGCCCTCCTCGTCGAGCCAGCCGAGGAAGCGTCCCAGCAGGTCGTCGAGCTGGCGGATCTCGGCGTCGTACATCTCGCGCAGCCAGCGCAGGTCGGCCTCGTTCAGGCTCTCCTCGCCGTTGCGTACGCGCGAGAGCTGGCTGGTCGTGCCCGTCAGGCGCCCGGAGTAGGGCCCGACGAAGCGCTCCTTGTACTCCTGGCGCGGCGTGAAGTCGGTGTGCACGTCGTAGAAGTGCAGGAACAGGAAGAAGGGCTCGTCCTCGTCGCGCGCGCGCAGGAGCTCCTTGGCGGTGGCCACGATCGTGTCGCCGCTGTTGTAGACGCGCACCTTGAGCGTGCGCGGGTCGTCCTCGGTCTCGACGATCCAGCGGAAGTGGTCGAAGCCCTGGTCGAGCTGGAACTGCGGCGCACCCAGGTTGTGGGAGTTCACCACCGCCAGGGTCTGGTAGCCGGCGGCCTGGAACTCCTCGGCCAGCGTCACGAACGACTGCGCCAGGCGCGTCTCGTGGTGCTTGACCCCGTGGTGGCTCGGGTAGAGCCCGGTCAGCATGGTCGCGTGCGAGGGCAGGGTCCACGGCGCGGCCGCGGTCACGTCCTCGAAGCGCACCCCCGCGGCCGCCAGGGCATCGAGCGTCGGGCTCGTCTCGCGTCCGTGGCCGTAGCAGCCGAGGTGGTCCGGGCGCAGGGTGTCGATCGAGATCAGGATCGCGTTGCGCGGGCGCCCGTCGCGGTCGGGGTCGCCGCAGGCGCCCGCCAGCAGCAGCGCCACGAGCGTCATGGCCGCCGGCGGGCGCGCGCGGCCCGGCCTCACGGCTTCTCCCCCGGCTTCGCCCTCGTCGCCTCGGGCGTCCCTTCGGCGGGCTCCTCCTCCTCGCCGCCGCCGTAGCCGAGCGCGTCCAGCAGGCCCTGGTCCTCGGCGCTGGGCGCGGCGATCGCTTCGGCCTCGACCGCGCCCGCCAGGTAGCGCTCGAGCTCCGCGCGCAGCTCGGCCGCGCGCGCGGCCCGCTCCGCCAGGAGGTCGTTGCGCTCGCCCGGGTCCTGGGCCAGGTCGTAGAGCTCGCTCCGGAGCGTGTGCGTGTCGAGCAGGAGCTTCTCGCTGCCGCGCCGGATCATCTTCCTGATGTCGTGGACCCTGTCGTTCCCGACCGGGTTGTTGTGGTCGGCCTCGCCGAAGAAGGCGCGCGCGGGCAGCGTCCCGCCGCGCCAGGCCGGCGCCAGGTCGAGCCCGTCGCGGCGCGCCGCGGAGCGCACCCCGAGGAGCGCCAGCAGGGTGGGCGCCACGTCGATGGCGTGCACCGGCTGGTCGACGACCGCGCCCTCCGGCAGGCCCGGACCGGCCAGGATCAGGGGGATGCTCAGGACCTCCTGGTAGTGCGTGCGGCCGTGCAGCAGGCCGCCGTGCTCCTGGAACTCCTCGCCGTGGTCGGAGGTCACGACGATCAGCGTCTCGTCCGTCAGCCCCTGGGCCGCGAGCCAGGCCATCAGCTCGCCGAAGAGCTCGTCGAAGGTGCGGATCTCGGCCTCGTACATCTCGCGCAGGAAGGTCAGGTCGGCCTCCTTCAGGCGCTCGCCGCGGTTGCGGATCCCGTTGAGCTGCTGCGAGCGGGCGTTGAGCTTGCCGGTGTAGGGCTGGACGAAGCGCGCGCGCAGCTCGGGCCGCGGCGTGAAGTCGGTGTGCACGTCGTAGAAGTGCAGGAACAGGAAGAAGGGCCGGCCGGCGTCGCGCGCGGCGAGCATCTCCTTGGCCGTCGACAGCACCAGGGGACCCATGTTGGGCGTGCGGATGCGGCCGCGCGCGTCCTGGTCGATCTCGGAGACGTACTCGAAGTGCTCGAAGCCCTGCTGGAGCTGGAACTGGGGCGCCCCGATGTTGTGCGTGTTCACCACCGCGAAGGTCTCGAAGCCGGAGGCGCCGAAGGCCTCGGCCAGGGTCTCGAAGGACTCCGCCAGGCGCGTCTCGTGGTGCTTCACGCCGTGGTGGCTCGGGTAGAGCCCGGTGAACATCGTGGCGTGCGAGGGCAGGGTCCAGGGCGAGGCCGCGGTCACGTCCGCGAAGCGCACCCCGCGGGCCGCCAGGGCGTCCAGGTGCGGGCTGGTCTCGCGCGGGTGCCCGTAGCAGCCCAGGAAGTCCGGGCGCAAGGTGTCGATCGAGATCAGGATCGCGTTGCGCGGACGCACCGGCTCCTCGCCCGCGCAGCCCGCCAGCGCGGCCGCCAGCAGGCAGCCGGCCCCGCTGCGGAGCCGCGCGCCGGTGGGCGGGGCAGGCGTGCGTTGGGACATCGGGGCGGGAGTGTACGGCGGAGGACGGGCCAGAGAAGCGCGGGCCGGGCCTCTACGCGCGCCCTGGCGGGCGGTGAGCGGACGCCGCCTGGCGCCCGCCGCGGGCGCGCGTAGGATGGTCGCCTCACTCGCCTCCGCGCCCGGAGCTCCCGGGCGACCGACCCTGCCATGACCCAGAAGGCCGACGTCCGGCTGCGCTCGCTGCGCGCCGAGTTCGAGCGCGAACTGCGCGATTCCTCCGGCGCCGCTCCCGCCCCCACCTCCGCCCCTTCCGAGGAAGCCCGCCTCTACCCCGCCGTGGTGGCGGGCGTGTCGGGCGACGACGTGGTCGTCGAGCTGTCGCCGCGCGTGCAGGGCTGCGTGCCACGCAGCGAGTTCGAGGCCGTGCCGCCGCCGGGCACACCGCTCAAGGTCTCGCTGGTGGCGCGCGAGGAGGGCACCTGGATCCTGTCCGTGCGCGCGGCGCAGCAGCTCGCCGCGGCCGACGAGCTGGAGGTCGGTGCGCTGGTCAAGGGCGTCGTCTACGGCCTCAACAAGGGCGGGCTCGAGCTGCGCCTCGGCGCGCTGCGCGCCTTCATGCCGGCCTCGCAGGTGGCCATGGAGCACGTCGAGGACCTGGCGGCCTACGCCGGCCAGACGCTGGTGTGCGAGGTGCTCGAGCTCGACCGCGACAAGAAGCGCGTCGTCGTCTCGCGCCGCGCGCTGCTCGAGCGCGAGCGCAAGAAGACGCGTCAGTCCGCCAGCGAGCGCCTGAGCGTGAACGCGGTCGTGCGCGGGCGCGTGGCGCGCCTCGAGTCCTACGGCGCCTTCGTGGACGTGGGCGGGGTCGAGGGCCTGCTGCACGTCTCGAACCTGGCCCACCGGCGCGTCGAGCACCCCGAGGAGCTGCTGAAGATCGGCCAGGAGCTGGACGTGGTCGTGATCTCGATCGAGGAGGGCGGCAAGCGCATCGGGCTCTCGCGCAAGCTGCTCGAGGCCGACCCCTGGGCCGGCGCGGCCGAGCGCTGGCGGCCCGACCAGGTGCTGCAGGCGCGCGTGCGGCGCATCACGAACTTCGGCGCCTTCCTCGAGCTCGAGCCGGGCGTCGAGGGCCTGCTGCACGTCTCGCAGTTCGGCGGGCGCGCGCGCGACCCGGGGCACGTGGTCAAGGTCGGCGAGGAGCTGACCGTGCGGATCCAGTCGCTCGACCCCCACGCCAAGCGCATCTCGCTCTCGCGCCTGGCGCCGAACGGCGCGCTGCTGGGCTCGGACGAGGCCGCCGCGGGGGCCGAGATCCAGGAGGTCCTGGGCCAGGAGAAGAAGCTCGGCACGAGCCTCGGGGCCCTGCTCGGCAAGGCCCTGGAGAAGCGCAAGTAGCTTCGACCCGGCCCCGTCCGGGAGCTATCTTCCCGCGCCGATGAACCTCTTCTGCATGCTCTTCGGGCACACGTGGGTCCCCGAGACGCGCACGCCCGCCGTGCGCTGGAACACGACCAAGGAGGGCCACGTGCTCAACCCGACCGTGGGAGAAGAGGCGATCCGGCACCTGGATGTGTGCCGGAGGTGCGGGGTCGAGCGCGATCTGGGGCAAGGGCGCCACGACGGCGACCGGCCGACGCTGGCGGCCTCGGGCGGGGGCGA
>Ga0315910_10005260_pt1 | contig 10642 bp, 5 predicted proteins | sample EdamamesoilMG_FD_204470 | JGI IMG/M metagenome (GOLD analysis project Ga0315910, IMG submission 204470) | Garden soil microbial communities collected in Santa Monica, California, United States - Edamame soil | ecosystem: Environmental > Terrestrial > Soil > Garden | place: USA: California...
TGAAGAAGCTGGCGTGGCTCGCGGGGCTCTCGATCGTTTGGCTATCAACGGCCAACGTCCGTGCGGACGAGGAGGCGGAAGCCGAAGCGACCTCCAAAGCCGACGAGGCTGAGGCTGAGGCCGAGGCCGAGGCAGAGCCCGACGCAGAGCCCGAGCGCGAGGCAAAGGCTCCCGCCGACAAGCCCGCCGAAGAGGCGGACGTCGCCGAGGCGGAAGACTTCGGGCACGGAGGGCAGTTCGGTCTGCGGCTCGACGCGACGTGGGGTTACCGCATGGTATTCCGCTACCCGGAATCACCGTTCTGCGCCGACTTCGATCCGGAGAAAACAGTCGACGACCAACAGCAGTTCTGCGGGCACGGCGGTCCCTGGGGCTTGGACGCGGCGTTGAGCTTTGCCCTGCTCGATTCGATCGAACCGTACGTGTGGGGTCGCTTCGGCCTCGAAGGCGAGCCCCAAACCAACACCGAGCCCGTAGTCATCGTCGGGGCCGGCGTGCGCATCTATACGATGAGCGACGCCGCCTTCAAGGTCTTCGTGGAGCCCGCCGTGGGCTTCGAACTCGAAGGCGCCGCCAACGATGGGACGGACTTCAACGGCGGGAACCCAGCCGACGCGGGCGACTACGCGCCCGAGTACAAGAAGGACCTAATCTTTCACATCGCTGCTGGGCCGCATTGGGACTTCTCCGAACACTTCGGGGCTTACCTCACCGGGGGGCTCACGGTAGGCGTGCTCCGCTACATCAGCGCCTCCATGGAGCTGCAGCTCGGGGTGCAAGCCCGGCTCTAACCCGAGCATGACTCGCCCGTTCAGCATCCTCGGCGTGCAGCAGATCGCGATCGGCGGTCTCAGCAAGCAGGCGCTAGGCAGGCTGTGGACAGGCTTGTTGGGGCTGCCGAAGGTGGGTGAATTCACGAGCGCCGCGGAAAACGTCGACGAAGACATCCTGCGCGTGGGCATCGGCGCGCATGCGGTGGAACTCGACCTGATGCAACCACTCGATCCGGCAGGCAAACCGCGCGTGCACGAGCCCGCCCTGAACCACATCGGTCTCTGGGTGGACGATCTGCAGCAGGCCGTGGCTTGGCTCACGGCGCAAGGCGTCCGATTCACACCCGGCGGCATCCGTAAGGGAGCGGCCGGCCACGATGTTTGCTTCATTCACCCCAAAGCGGGCGACGGCTCGAAGCACAGTGGACAAGGTGTCTTGATCGAGCTCGTGCAAGCCCCGGCACAGCTCGCTGCGGCGTACGCCGCAGCGCAACAGGCCGTAGCGCGAGAGACCTCGGACGACGCCTGAACCGGCCAGGCTAAGAGCGCTCTAAAGCTCGTCGGGGAATGCCGCCGCCATCAGCCGTTCGAGCGCTTCGCCGATGCCGAGCTGGTGAGCCACGAGCTCGCTTTCGAGCTCGGCTTGCAGCGCCAACAGCGCGGGGCGCCCGAGCACGCGACGTTCGAGCTCGCGCCGCACCTCCACTCCGAACCAACGCTTCAAGCGCTCGGCGCGCGCGAGCGGCAGGCGCCCGGAGGCGCGCGCGGCCGAGAAACGCTGCTCGAGCGCCGCCCACACCTCGGCGACCCCCGTCCCTTCGAGCGCGCTCACGCATTCGACCAGCGTCGGCGCCTCACTCGCGCGGGCGCGCAGCAAGCCGAGTGCGCCCGCGTACTGGCGCGCGGCCGCCTCGGCGCCCGGCCGCCGCTCGCCGTCGGCCTTGTTTACGAGGACGCCGTCGGCGTGTTCGAGCAGGCCCTTCTTGAGGGCTTGGATCTCGTCGCCGGCGTGAGGTAGCACGACCACGAGGAGCAGGTCGCACAGCTCGGTGATGGCGAGCTCGCTCTGGCCGATGCCGACAGTCTCGACGATGATGGGATCGTAGCCGGCCGCTTCGCACAAGCTTACGACGTCGAACGCGCGGTTGCCCACACCGCCGGCGGCGCGGCGGTTCGGGCTCGGGCGGATGAACGCGGCTTCGGACTGCGCCAAGCGCCCCATGCGCGTCTTGTCGCCGAGCACGCTGCCGCCCGATCGCCCCGACGGATCGTAGGCCACCACTGCGGGGCGGCGGCCCTGCCCGACCAGCACGTGGCCGAGCGCGTCGATGAAGGTGCTCTTGCCGACTCCGGGAGCTCCGGCGACGCCGAGCCGCAACACTGTAGCCAGCGGGGGCAACGCGGCCATCAGGCGACGCTGAGCGGCCCGGTCTTCTCGGCGATCGCTTTCGACGAGCGTGATCGCCTTCGCGAGCGCGCGGCGGTCCCCGTCCGCCACTTGGGCCGCGAGCTCATTCGGATCCATGCGGGGTCTCGGCTCTCAGCAGGCGCAGCAGCGTCTCGGCGACTTCGGGCAACGTCGTACCTGGCTCGAAGATGGCGCCGACGCCAGCCGCCTCGAGGGCGGCGTGGTCCGCTTTGGGAATGATGCCGCCGCATACGACCAGGATCTCCGAGGCACCCTGCACGCGCAGCCGCTCGAGCAGCTCTGGCACCAAGGTCGAATGAGCACCCGCCTGGGTCGAGATACCCACGATGTGGACATCGTTGTCGATGGCAGCTCGAGCCACCTCGGCCGGTGTTTGGAAGAGTGGCCCGAGATCGACGTCGAACCCGAGATCGCTGAGCCCGGCGGCGATCACTTTTGCGCCGCGATCGTGGCCGTCTTGGCCGAGCTTGGCCACGAGCAGCCGCGGCGGACGGCCCTCCGCGTCGGCGAAACGCCGGACCTCGCGTTCGAGCCGTTGCCAGCGCTCGTCCCCTTCGTAGTAGCTCGAGTACACTCCGAGAACGCCTTGCCCGTGGGACTGAAAGCGCCCGAACACTTGCTCGAGCGCCAGCGAGACTTCTCCCACCGTAGCACGCGCGCGCATCGCGTCGATGCTCGCTGAGAGCAGGTTGCCCCCTTCAGTGCGAGCCACCGCGCGGAGGGTTTCGAGAGCAGCGCCCACGCGCCCCGGGTCGCGGTCCTGGCGCAGCTCGGTCAGGCGGGCCAGCTGCTGCTCGCGCACTTCGCGGTTGTCGATCACCCTGAGCGAGAGCGGCTCCTCCGCTTCGGCGACGTAGCGATTCACACCCACCAGCACGTCGAGGCCGCGGTCGACGCGAGCTTGACGCCGCGCGGCCGCCTCCTGAATCGCGGTCTGTGGGATGCCTTGCGCAACCGCCTGGGTCATACCTCCGAGCGCGAGCACCCGCTCGATGTGTCCGCGGGCACGCTCGGCGAGCGCGTGTGTGAGCGCTTCCATGAAGTAGGAGCCACCCCACGGATCGACGGTGTGCGTGAGCCCGGCTTCGTGGCTCAAGATCAGCTGAGTGTTGCGCGCCAGACGGGCAGCAGCATCGCTCGGCAGGGCCAGCGCCTCGTCGAACGCATTCGTGTGCAAGCTCTGGGTTCCACCCATCACTGCGGCCAAAGCCTCGACCGTCGTGCGCACCACGTTGTTGTACGGGTCCTGCGCCGTGAGGCTCACCCCCGAGGTCTGGCAGTGGGTTCTGAGCCGCAGCGACTCGGCTTTTTGGGGGGCGAAGTGCTGCTGCATCAACGTCGACCAAAGCAGCCGAGCGGCGCGCAGCTTCGCCACCTCCATGTACAGGTTCATGCCCACGGCGAAGAAAAACGAGATACGTGGCGCGAAGGCGTCGACCGAAAGCCCGCGATCCACCGCGCAGCGCACGTACTCGAGCCCATCGGCCAGCGTGTACCCGAGTTCGAGATCGGCGGGCGCCCCCGCCTCGTGCATGTGGTACCCCGACACCGACACGGTGTTGAAGCGCGGCATGTGTGAGCTACAGTAGTCGATGATGTCCGCCACGATGCGCATCGATTCCCGCGGGGGATAAATATACGTGTTGCGGACCATGAACTCTTTCAAGATGTCGTTCTGGATCGTGCCGGCGAGCGCCCGCGGCGAAACCCCTTGCTCCTCGGCGGTCACGATGTATGCAGCCAAAACCGGCAGCACGGCTCCGTTCATGGTCATGGAGACGCTGGTGCGATCGAGCGGAATGCCCGCGAACAAACGCTTCATGTCCTCCACGCTGTCGATGGCGACGCCAGCCTTGCCCACGTCCCCGGCGACTCGTTCGTGGTCGCTGTCGTAGCCTCGGTGTGTGGCAAGGTCGAATGCGACGCTGAGGCCGAGCTGCCCCGCGCTGAGCGAGCGCCGGTAGAACTCGTTCGACGCTTCAGCCGTGGAAAACCCCGCGTACTGGCGCAGCGTCCAAGGCCTGCCCAGATACATGCTGGCGTACGGACCGCGGACGAAAGGCGGAGCGCCGGGACACGACGCCGCAAAGTCGATCCCCTCGAGATCGGCGCTCGTGTAGAGGGGCTTCACCGGAATACCTTCGGGAGTGAGCAGCTCCAGATCTTCCGGACGACGGCCGTCGAGCTCGCGCGCCAAGAGCTCCGCGAACAAGGACGCGTTAGCAGGCTTCTCGGTCATCGCCGTTTCCGCTCGATCACCAAGCGCTCCAGAGCGTCGCCAGCGGCGGTTACCAAGCGGTCGATGCGCCGCGTCGCGGCGAACGAGCGCTCGAACCCGGTCGAAAGCAGCATCAGGCTCGCGCGCCCCGTGACCAGCACGGGGGCGACGTAAACTTCGGGCCCGAGCCGTTCCGCCAAGAGGTCTCGGATCAGAGCGTGCACCAGGGTTTCGGGCAACTTCCCCAGGTAGTGGCCAGATTCGAGCGCGGCCTGGAACACGTTCGGGCGCCCGCGCGGCAGGCTCACGTCCCGCAAGCCCTGAACCTCGAAGCTCGACGACCGCGCCGCGTAGCCGTCGACCTTCACGCTGAACACCAAAGTGCTCCCCTCGGGACACGCGTGCTCGACCAAGAGCTCGACGACGTCGTCCGGGCTCTTGGTCTGTGCGAGCTGGCGCTCGACCTGCACCAGATCGGCTTCGCGCAGCCGCGAGCGCGTGAGCGCCTCGGAGGCTTCGGGCTTCGGTCGTGCGAGATCGATGACCGGTTCGCCCCGTTCGTCGTGGTCGACCACGCTCGCTCGCCCGAGAGCGCCTACCCCGGGAGCGGTGCCCGCCGCGGTGCGCGGTGCCGCTGAGATCTGCCGCGGCCCAGCCGAAGGACGGGGCGGCGCCGAAGCAGGCGGCGGAGCCAAAGCAGGCGGCGGAGCGGGTTCGGCCTCGACCTCAGCCTCGGCGAGCAGCGCGGGTGGCGGTGGATCAGAGCCATGCCGGGGTGTCCGTTCGCGCTGCACTCCCAGCATTTCGCTGACGCCCGCTGCGAACGCTCCTCCGGTGTGCATGCCGTCGAGGGCCGCTACGATGTCGGTGAGGCTAGCGCGCAGCATGCGCACCGGAGCATCGAGGTGAAACGAGAACTCCTGCTGGATGTGGCTGTCGAAGGGATCCACCGCGGCCACGTCCACCGTGCGCGTGATGGCCTCTTGCCGCACGGGGAGCGCCAGCAAGCGTTCACACATGCCTACAGGCAACAGGGTGCACAGCTCGATCTTCGGATGCACTCGACGCACCAACGGCAACGTGGCTCGCGACAGCTCCTGCTCGAGCAGCGCGGTCCACTCGCCGCGTTGCGCCGCGATGGCCTGCACCAACGAAATCTCCCGGATCACCGATTGCAGCAGCGCCACCTCGACGTCGGCCCGCGGGACCAGTCCCCCGTCCAAGAGGCGGCGTACGGTTTCGATGCTCAAAGCTCGCCCCCTAGAGTTGCCGACGGACCTGCTGGACCCGTTCGTGGGGGGCGGTGGCGGTACCGCGACGAATCCATTCAGCAATAGTAGTGCTTTTCTCCCCAGGACGAAACCCGAGAGGTCACTCGTCGAAGTGAAATACCACTTCGGTCTTGCGGACCAACCCGAGCTCGTCGCGCGCTATCCGCTCGACGGCTTCCGGCTCTGTGCGTACGGCTCGCACCTCGGCGCGCAGTTCCCGGATCTCCTGCGAAAGCCGCGAAATCTCCTCATCGGCCCGCGCTCGCTCCGCCTTGAGTTGTTCGAGCCGCGAGAGCCCGGCGGGTGAGAAAATCATGACCGGAACTGCCACGAGCGCCAGGCAAAGGATCGACAAAGGCAGTACCCGTTCCAACCAGGCCTGGCGCGACGGCTTCATGCGGGCGAGCATCCCACGAACTTGGCCGGGGAAGCCAGAAAGTGGCAAGGCAGGCACGGATGCACCTCGATATCCTGAGTGGCGAGCTCGAGCGACTCTTCGAGCTCGACGAGCTCGAGGCGCTGAGCAGGGACCTGCTCGGGTTCGCTCCGAACGCTGTGGGCGGGACGACGCACAAGGGGTCATTTGCCCGGGCCCTCACGGCGTATTGCGCGGCCGAGGATGCGGTCGAGGCGCTGTGTGATGCGCTCTTGGCCACGAAGAAGGGAGTCGACCCCCGCGTGACCGAGCTGCGCCAGGGCGCGTTTTCGGACCGTCCGCTCGAACCCGGCGATCAGCTGGGGGCGTTCACGATCGTGCGCCCCTTGGGCCGTGGTCGCGTGGGTAACGTGTACGTGGCCAGCGACGGAGCGAACGAGCTTCGCCTCAAGGTGCTGCATGCGGCGGCGACACGCGACAAACGCAACTTGCACCGTTGCTTGACTCGCAGTCGCCTGATCGGGCGCTTCTCGCATCCTGGCATCGCGCACCAGCTCCGAGCTTCGCGCGTGGGGGAGCGTTACACCGTTGCCCACGAGATGGTCGACGGCCAAACGCTCGGTGCCCGCTTGGCGTTCAGCGGACCCCTGCCGTTCGACGCGGCTCGACCGTTTCTCAGCGCCATCTTGCGCGCGCTCGAACCCCTGCACGATCGGGGCCTCGCGCACGGCAACCTGCACCTCGAGAATGTAATCGTCGCGAGCGCCGGCTCGACCGACACGCGAGTAGTACTGGTCGACGCGGGCTGCGAGCGCTTGCGCACGGTGCGCCCCAGAAGCGCCGGCCCGGACCTGTTTTCCACGGGGGGCTGCCCCGACACGCTGGCGCCCGAGCAAATTCGCGGAAAGGCCGCCGACGCGCGCAGCGACGTGTACGCGTTCGGCGCGCTCACCTTCCAGCTCTTGAGCGGACACCCCCCGTTCTCGGGCACGGACCTCGAGGTGGCGCTCGGCCACCTTTCCAAGGCGCCGCCAGCACTCGCACGCGTCGCAGCGCGCAGTTGGGTCAGCGAGGAGGTGGAACGCTTCGTGCTCGACCTGCTCTCGAAGGATGCTGACGCCCGACCGCAGAGCGCCGGACATGCGCTCGAGCTGCTCGGAACGCTCGACCGCCGTGACGCGAGCGGTAAGCCGTCCGAGGTCGACGATACCGCACTCACGCGCAGCATCGAGGCCCTACTCGAAGAGCCGGGGAGCGAGGGCCTGGCTCGCGACCTCGAGCGGCTCGCCGACTTGGGCGCCGATCCTGCTCGCATCGCCGATGCCTTCGTCATGGCCGCGGACGTGCTCGACGATCCCGAAACCGGGCAAGCGACGCGGACCCAGCTCCTGTTGCGCGCGGCTCGGCTTTACGAAGCCAACCACGAAACCCTCGGAGCTGCGGAGAAAGCCTACCTTGCGGCGCTCGAACTCGCGCCCGGCGACGACCTGGTCCTGGCAGGGCTCGAGGAAGTCCGAAAGCGCGCCGGCAAGCACGAGGAGCTGATCGAGATGCTCCTACAAAGGAACGAAAGGACTAGAGATCCCCACGAACGCGCGCAGACGTTCGCGGAGATTGGTAGAATCTACGTCCGCGCCCTCGATGATCGGGAGCAGGCGCTCGTAGCGTTCGCGCACGCCTTCGTCGAGGAGCCGCTCGAGACCGCGTACGCCGTCGAACTGCACGAGGTCGCCGGCAGCGACGAGCATGCCTGGGCAGACGTACTGGCGTCGCTGGAAGAAACAGTCCGCGGGGGAACCCTTCCGAGCACGACCGAGAGCGCGATTCGGCTGAAGATGGCGGAGTGGTATCAGGCGCTGCTCGGAAGACTCGACCTCGCCAGCGGCTGTCTCGAGCAGGTACTCGAGACAGATCCGACCAACGACGCCGCCCTCGAAAGCCTCAGCGTGAACTACCGCCGTGCGCAGCGCTGGCGCGAGCTTGGAGCGGTGCTGTCGCGCCGAGCCGATCGTGCGCCCGCACCGCTCGCGCGCAACCTCTGGACAGAGGCCGCCGAAATCTTGGAGCATCAGCTCGGCGACATGGGAGCCGCGCGTGACTTGTACGAACAGGTCTTCGCCAAGGACCCGAGTCACCGGCGCGCTGCCGATGGGCTCAGTCGCATCTGCGAGCGCAGCGAGGACTACGCAGCGCTCGCGCACGTCTTCTCGCGACGCGCAGAAGCGCTCGGGGGAGAAGAGCGCCTGAAGCAGCTGTGTCGGCTGGCAGAGCTACAGGACGCCCGTCTGGGTGATGCGAACGCCGCTGTGGCGACGTACGAGAGCGTACTTGCCGTGAACCCTGAGCATCAGGAGGCGCTCCGTGGCCTCGATCAGGTGTTGGTCCGAACGGGTCGCCACCAAGATCTGCTCGAGATCTTGGCGCGCGAAATCCAACTCAGCGCGACACCGCGGCAGAAGATCGTCCTGCAAGAACGCGTCGCCGCACTCTACGAGCACGAGTTCTTGGACCATGAACAGGCGAGCCTAGCTCGCGAGCTCATCTTGCAATGGGACCGTTCGAACCAGGAGGCGCTGGCGCGGCTGCTCGGCAACTACCGCGCCTTGGGGCGCTCGGATCGGCTTTCCGAGACGTACGAACGGCTGCTCGAACTCACCTCTGACACGGCCCGCCGCGTAGAGCTTGCGCTCGCCTGGGGCCGGCTACTCGCGGAAGAGCTGAAGGCACCAGAACGCGCGGCGAGCGCGTACGAGCTCGTGCTCGAGGTCGCCCCGAACCAGGCCGACGCCCTGGATGCCCTGGCGCGCCTGAGCGAGTCCGCGGGCGACGCGACGCGGGCCATCGACGCGGTGCTGGCGCTCGCCGATACCGCCCCGACCCCGCACGAGAAAGCCCGGCAGCTCGAGCGGGCGGCCAAACTGTTCGAGGCTCACGACAACCTCGAGCGCGCCATCGAAGTGTACGAGCAGGCAGTCGACGTAGAACCCGATAATGCGTCGCTCAGGAAAGCTCTGCGTGAAGCCTACGTCGAACGCGGGGACGTGGTGCTAGCACTGGAGCTGTTCGAGCGTGAGCTCACCCGAGCCGACGGAGACCATGCCAAGGCGCGTCTCGCCAGCCAAATGGCGCGGCTGGCGAAGGGCCGGCTCCACGACGACGAGCGGGCCGAAGCGGCAGCCAAGCAGGCGCTCAGCTTCGACCCCACCGATCTGGAAGGTCTCGCGGTACTCGGCGACCTGGCGTACGAGCAGCGACGCTTCGTCGAAGCGAGTCGCTACTTCGAAGCCATCGCCGGGCGCCTCGACGCGCTCGCGCCGGCCGAGACGAAACGCATACTCCTACGCAACATCGAAGCACTCGCTCGCACCGACAAATGGCACAAGGCGGCGGGACTCCGAGAGCGGCTCGTCGCCCTGTGCGCCGACGACGCCAGCGTCAGCGAGCAGGTCGCGCACCTCACGCTCGAATTCGGAGATACCCAGAGCGCTGCCACACTGTACAAGGATCTCCTCGCTCGCTTCGACGCGGAGCTCCCCGAAACGCTGCGGGCACTCGCCGAGTGCCGCTACGGGGAAGCGCTCTACCGCTCGGGTCAAAGGGCCAGCGCCCTCGGCCATTTCGAGCGCGCCAGTGAGCTCGATCCGAACCTCGACCAAGCGCTAAGCGCCCAAGCGCGGCTCCAGGCAGAGCTCGCTCACTGGCCGGCGGTGGTCGCCATCAAGCAGAAGCAACTCGAAAGCGCCGAAGCAGACGCGCGGTTCCAGCTCTGGGCAGACATCGGCGACATCGCCCACGAGCACCTGCATGACCGCGCCCAGGCCGCCGAGAGCTACATTCGAGCGCTGGAAGTCAAACCGGACGAGCGCAGAGTGCTCACCCGCTTGATGCAGCTCTATTCCGAAGCGGAACAATGGGAGAAACTGGTCGACGTCGTCTTGAGGCTCGCAAGCTTCGTCGACGATTCCAGCCAGAAAGCCAAGTATCTGGAGACAGCCGCGGTGGTAACGGCGCAGCAGATCGGCAATAGGGGGCAAGCGCTCGAGTATTACGAACGCGCTTTTGCTTTGCAGCCCTCGCAGCGAGCGCTGGACGAAGCCATTGAAATCTATCGAGCCGACAGCGCACATTCCGAGGTCGAGCGACTGCTGAGGCAACGGCTCGAACTCTGCACCAAAGACGGCAGCAAGGGCGAGATGCTGGCAACGTTCAGCGCGCTCGCTGATCTGTATGAGCACGATCTCGGCGACGTCGACAACGCGATCGATGCCCATGAAGCTGCGCAAACGCTCGACCCCACGAACGAAGCTCGCGCAGACGTACTGACCGAGCTCTACGCTACCGATCTCACACGATACGCTGCCCGGGCAGTGAAGCTGCACGGCGGGCTCATCGAACTGAACCCACGACGCGTGAGTTCCTATCGAGCTCTGCGACGCGTTTATGCCGCGACGCGCGACGTCGACGCCTCCTGGTGCTTGTGTCAGACGCTGAGCGTGCTGGGGCTGGCGGACGTGGACGAACGACGCTTCTACGCGCGGTCGAAGCTCGCGGAAGCTGCGCCGATCCAACACGCGC
>Ga0315910_10005261_pt1 | contig 10640 bp, 8 predicted proteins | sample EdamamesoilMG_FD_204470 | JGI IMG/M metagenome (GOLD analysis project Ga0315910, IMG submission 204470) | Garden soil microbial communities collected in Santa Monica, California, United States - Edamame soil | ecosystem: Environmental > Terrestrial > Soil > Garden | place: USA: California...
GGCGAAGCTCGTCGCGAAGCACCAGCCCGGGGCGCTGGCCGCGATGGAGGGACGCTTCACGAGCGGGCCCTACGCCGAGATCACGATCATCGGCCAGCCGAACGTGAAGGAGCGCCGGATCGACAATCCGCTCCAGGTCCCGGGCGTGCTCAGCTTCCTCGCGTTCGGCGCGTTCCACACCGACGTGCCCGGGCTCGACACGGTCCCCGAGGAGAACTGGCCCGACAACATCGAGCTCCTCTACTACGCGTTCCACATCATGGTCGGGCTCGGGACGCTCTTCATCGCGCTCACCGGCCTGTGCACGCTGCTCCTGGTCCTGCGCGGGAAGCTGTTCACGCATCGCCCCGCGCTGTGGGCGCTCGCGCTCGCGTTCCCGTTCCCGTACATCGCGAACACCGCGGGCTGGATGACGGCCGAGCTCGGGCGGCAGCCCTGGCTCGTCTACGGCATCTTCCGCACGAAGGACGGTGCGAGCCCGCTCGTCCATCCCGGGAGCGCACTCTTCACGTTGATCGGGTTCGCGGGGATCTACCTCGTGCTCGGCGTGCTGTTCCTCTGGCTCATCGGGCGCGAGATCGCGCATGGACCGGACGGGCTCGAGGCCCCGCACGAGTACGGCGTCCCGACGCACGGCGGGGGTGCGCATGTTTGAGCTCTGGTACGGCATCGTCGCGCTCATGTTCACGGCGTACGTCGTGCTCGACGGCTACGACCTGGGCGCGGGTGCGCTCCACCTCCTCGTCGCGAAGAACGACGCCGAGCGGCGCGCCGTGATCGCCGCCATCGGTCCGTTCTGGGACGCGAACGAGGTGTGGCTCCTCGCCGCCGGCGGCGCGCTCTTCGTCGCGTTCCCGGCCGCGCTCGCCGCCGGGCTCTCGGGGTTCTACCTCGCGATCTTCCTCGTCCTCTGGTGCCTGATCGGTCGCGCGATCGGGCTCGAGTTCCGGAGCCACGTCGAAGCCCCGCTGTGGCGCTCGTTCTGGGACGTGATCTTCGGCGTGACGAGCGCGCTCCTGCCGGTGTTCTTCGGCGCCGCGCTCGGCAACCTGATCCGCGGCGTGCCGCTCACCACGGACGGCTGGTTCGCGCTCACGCTGTTCACGCACTTCGACACGCAGGCGCCGGTCGGGCTCCTCGACTGGTACACGGTGCTCTCCGGCGTGTTCGCGCTCGTCGCTCTCACCGCGCACGGCGCGACGTTACTCGCCTGGCGCACCGAAGGCAGAGTGCACGAGCGCAGCGCGCGTCTCGTGCCGCGTCTCTACGCTCTCGTCGTCGTGCTGTGGCTCGTCGCGACGGTGGCGACGATCGCGGTCCAGCCCGCGTTCCTCGCCGCCCTGCCCGCGCGTCCGCTGGCGTGGCTCGGCCTCGCCGTCGCCGTCGCCGGGGTCGCCGCCGTGTTCGGGGCGACCGCGCGCGGGTTGCCGCTCACCGCGTTCGTCGGCTCGTGCGCGTTCCTCGCGGGGATGCTCGGCGCGACGGCGGCATGCCTGTTCCCGGCGATCCTCCCGGCCGTCGCGGGCGCGGCGGGCCCGTCGATCACGGCCTACAACGGCGGCGGGAACACGGACGGATTGCGTACCGCGCTCGGCTGGTGGTCGCTCGGGTTTCCGATCGTGGTGTTCTACTTTGTCGTGCTCTTCCGCATCCATCGGCCCGTCCGGCAGGAGTCGTTGGGCGGCTTTGACAGGAATTCGAATTTGGACTAGGTTTTCCCCACGCTTCGCCTTACATCTCCCCCGGATCGGGCCGGCCGCACCGCGCACACACGGAGTCCCCCCCGAACAGCAGCTCACGTTCCAAAATGGTCCGCAGCCGGTACCCCTCAGGTCGAGGTTCACCGACGCGGAATTCTCGGAGAGAAGACCATGGTCGTCGCACCTCGCGCGGTTCGCCACGGAAGCGGCGGGCTCGCGCTCGCGCTCGCGCTCGTCCTCGTGCCCGCCACCGCCCCGAACGCCGTCGCCGCGGAAAAGAAGAAGAGCGGCAAGACCGCCACGCCCGCCACGCGCATCGAGCACGATCTGCTCGGCGAGAAGGCCATCCCCGCCGACGCCTACTACGGCATCCAGACCGCCCGCGCGCTCGAGAACTTCCAGATCTCCGGCGTACCGATCAACCACTACCCGGGCTTCATCGAGGCGTGGGGCATCGTGAAGCTCGCCGCGGCGCGGGCGAACACCGACGTCGGCGCGATGAAGCCCGAGACGCTCGCACCGATCGAAAAGGCGTGCCAGGCCGTGATCGACGGCAAGTACCACGACCAGTTCATGGTCGACTGGTACCAGGGCGGCGCCGGCACCTCGACGAACATGAACGCGAACGAGGTGCTCGCGAACGTCGCGCTCGAGCTGAGCGGCCGGAAGAAGGGCGAGTACACGATCATCGAGCCGCACGATCACCTGAACATGTCGCAGTCGACAAACGACTCGTACCCGACCGCGATCAAGGTCGCACTCATCCTCCGCAACGAGAAGCTCGTCGCCGAACTCCGCCAGCTCGCGGCCTCCTTCCGCAAGAAGGGTGACCAGTACCTGATGGTGGTGAAGATGGGCCGCACCGAGATGCAGGACGCGGTGCCGATGACCGTCGGGCAGGAGTTCCACGCCTTCGCCGCGGCGCTCGAGAGCGAGATCGCGTTCCTCGAGGATGCCGAGAAGTATCTCTACTCCCAGAACATGGGATCGACCGCGATCGGCACCGGGATCAACGCGCCGAAGGGCTACTCCGAGAAGTGCGCCCAGCACCTCGCGAAGCTCATGAAGAAGCCGATCGTCCAGGCGCCGGACATGATCGCGGCCACGTGGGACCAGCAGGCGTTCGTCATCTACTCGAGCGCGCTCAAGAGCACGGCGATCAAGCTGGCGAAGATCTCGAGCGACCTGATCCTGCTCGCCTCGGGCCCGCGCGCCGGGCTCTACGAGATCAACCTGCCGCCGCTCCAGCCCGGCTCGTCGATCATGCCCGGGAAGGTGAACCCCGTCGCACCGGAAGTCGTCGGCATCGTCGCGTTCGCCGTGATCGGCAACGATGCGGCGGTGTCGCTCGCCTCGCACAACGGGCAGCTCCAGCTCAACCCGTACGAGCCTCTGAACGGGCTCAAGACGATCGAGTCGCAGCATCTCCTGTTCAACGTCTCGAAGATGTTCCGCGAGAAGTGCATCGACGGGATCACGGTCAACGAGGCGGTGCTCGCCCGGAACATGGAAACGACGATCGGCATCGTCACCGCGCTCAACCCGGTGCTCGGCTACGAGAAGGCGACCGAGCTCGCGACCGAGGCGCAGAAGAGCGGGAAGGGGATCCTCGAGGTCATCCGCGAGAAGAAGGTGCTCACCGAGGCGCAGATCAAGGAACTGCTCGACCCCATGAAGCTGACGAACCTCGACCCGAAGCAGTACAAGAAGTGAACCGCCCGTCCAGGAGGACTTCGATGAACCCGCGCTCCCTCTCGCTCGCGCTCGCGACCCTTGCCGTCGTGACCGCGGGCCCCGCGTTCGCCCAGGCGAAGCCGAAGGTCGTGATCGTCGCCACCGGCGGCACGATCGCCGGCTCCGCCGAGTCGCAGACCGCCGCCGGCTACCAGTCGGGCGCGGTCGGCGTCGACATCCTCATCAACGCCGTGCCGCAGCTCAAGGACGTCGCCCAGGTGACGGGCGAGCAGGTCGCCTCGATCGGCAGCCAGGACATGAACGACGAAGTCTGGCTCAAGCTCGGGAAGAAGGTGAACGAGCTCCTCGCGAAGTCCGACATCGCCGGCGTGGCGATCACGCACGGCACGGACACGATGGAAGAGACGTCGTACTTCCTGAACCTGGTCGTGAAGAGCGACAAGCCCGTCGTCCTGACGGGCTCGATGCGTCCCTCGACCGCGATGAGCGCCGACGGCCCACTCAACATCTACAACGCCGTCGCGATCGCGGCCGACCCGACCGCGCGCGGCCGCGGCGTCCTCGTCGCGGTGGACGACGACATCCACTCGGGCCACGACATCATCAAGACGCACACCACCGACATCAACACGATGAAGTCGGGCGAGGCCGGCCTGATCGGCGCCTCGCTGTTCGGCAAGCAGACCTGGTACCGGACGCTGAACGCGGTGCACACGTCGAAGAGCGAGTTCTCGATCGACGGGCTCACTACGCTCCCGCGCGTCGACATCATCTACGCGCACGCGAACATGTCGCCCGACATCATCAACTCGGCCGTGGCGAACGGGGCGAAGGGCCTCGTCATCGCGGGCGTGGGCGACGGCAACATGACCGCCCCGGCGCTCGCCGCCGCCGAGGCCGCGGCGAAGAAGGGGGTTCCCGTCGTGCGCTCCGCACGCGTCAACGGCGGCATCATCCGCCGCAACATCGAGGTCAGCGACGACAAGCTCGGCACCATCGCCTCGATGGAGCTCAACCCGGCGAAGGCGCGCGTGCTCCTGCAGCTCGCGCTCACGAAGACGAAGGACCCGAAGACGATCCAGGGCTACTTCGACCGCTACTAGGCGAGGCGCCACAAGAGACGATGGACGCGACGCGCCGGGAGGTGCATTCTCCGGCGCGTCGCGTTGTTTCCACGGAGGAGGGGGAGGTCGCATGACGGAGGGCCCGGTGGCACGCACCCGAAGCTTCCGCATCTCGTCGAGGATCGCTGCAGGACTCGCGCTGGTGCTCACCGTCTTCGCCGTCGGCTCCGCCCGTGCGCAGGACTCGACCGCGGCCCAGACCGCACTGCTCGACACCACGATCGTCGCCGGGGAGGCGGACGCGCAGATGCCCACCAAGCGCGGCCTCGCCAAGTACAACGAGTGGGACTTCGGTTTCACCACGTTCCGGTTCGGCTACGGATTCCTCGTCGACTTCGCGACCTATCACCAGGACGAGGTCGCGAAGGAGCAGGTCGAGACCGAGCCCGACGTCGGCCTCCGCGACTTCCGTTTCCTGCTCAAGGGAAAGTTCAAGACGAAGCGCCCGTTGAGCTGGACCGCGGGCATCATGTACGACGGTGGGACCGAGGACTGGCACATGCGCCAGACCGGCCTCATGGTCGGCGTGCCGGAGATCAAGTCGAACTTCTTCCTGGGCCGCACGAAGGAAGGCTTTTCGCAGTACAAGGTCATGGTCGGTTACGACATCTGGAGCATCGAGCGTAGCCCGTTCCTCGACGCGTTCGTCCCGATCCTCGGCGACGGCGTGAAGTGGATCTTCAATCCGACCCCGCGCGTGCTGCTCGATCTCGGTGCGTATTTCGATCCCCTCTCCGAGGAGGAGAAGTTCGCGACCTACGACGACCAGATCGTCGCCCGCCTCAACTACCGGCCGATGATCAGCGAGCGCGGCAAGCTCCTCCACCTCGCGGTGATGGGTCGCGCGACGCACCCCGACGAGGGACAGTTCCGCGCCAAGTCGAAGCCCGAGGCCTACCTCGCACCGAACTTCCTCGACACCGGGAACTTCGCCTCGGAGAGCGCGCAAACGATCGGCTTCGAAGCCGTGTACCGCGACGGGCCGCTTCTCGTCGGCGGCGAGTACGGATGGCAGACGTTCGACGCACCCACGGTCGGCGACCCGATGCTCCACGGCGGCAACATTTCCGTGAGCTGGCTCGCGACCGGTGAGACGCGCGGGTACAACACGAGCGGCGGCTACTTCAAGGCCATCTCGCCGACGCGCACGATCTTCGAGGGCGGGCCGGGCACCGTCGAGCTCGGGCTCAACTACTCGTATGCGGACTTCGACGACGCGGGGGTGACGGGCGGGAAGTACTGGCGCATCACGCCGCTCGTGAAGTGGCACCTCATGGACTACCTGCGAATCGAAGCCGGTTACGGGTACGGCGAACTCGATCGCTTCGGCGAGACGGGAAAGACGCAGTTCTTCCAGGGGCGCGTGCTGACGGCGCTCTAGTCGCCCTTCCGCAGGATCAGGTACGTGAACATCCCCGTCGCTACGGGAGTGTCGCTCTGGCGCACCTCCGCGCTCACCACGCAGACGGTGCCCCCGCGGCGCACCATCGTCGACGTCGCGACCAATTCCCCGCGCTCCGGCCTCGCCGCTGCGAGGAAGTTGACCTTGAACTCGATCGAGGTCATCCCTTCTCCCTCGTCGAGGAACGGCTGGAGCGAGTACACGGCCGCCGTGTCCGCGAGCGCGGTGACGATGCCGCCGTGGATCACGCCGTACTCCTGCGCCATCTCCGCCGTGGGCACGAGCGCGACCGTCGCGCCCTCGGGACTCGAGGCTCGCAGTTCGAGGCCGAGCAGGCGATTCACCGGGACGGATGCGAACTCCGGACGGGACATGCGCTAGACTCTCGCCCTTCCCGGGGGGAGTCGCAATGTCGAAACGGGTCGAACTCGCGCGCGTGCTGGGACTGTGGGACGCGACGGCGGTCGTGATCGGTGCGATCGTCGGCGTCGGCATCTTCTTCTCGCCGTCCGATGTCGCGCGTGTCGCCGGTTCGACGACGGGTGCGATGCTGGCGTGGATCGTCGGTGGCGTGATCGCGCTCCTCGGCGCGTTCACGTTCGCCGAGCTGGGCCGGCTCCGCCCGCTCGCCGGCGGCCAGTACCACATCCTGCGCGACGCCTTCGGCCGCGCCCCCGCGTTCCTGTTCGTGTTCTGCAACCTGACCGCCGTGCAGGCCGGCGGCGTGGCGATCATCGCGCTCCTGTGCGCGATGAACCTCGGGGTCGCCCTCCACGGCGAGACGCCCGGCGGCCCGTGGGTCGTCGCCGTCGCGACCGCGCTCACCTGGATCCTCGTCGCCGCAAACGTCGTCGGCGTGCGCGCGGGCGCGGGACTCCAGAACGCGACGGTGGTGCTCAAGCTGGTCGCGCTGGCGGGGCTGGTCGTGGTGGCCGCACTCGTGGACGCGCCGGCGGCTGCATCCGCCGTCGAGGCCGGTGCAGCACCAGCCCCTCTGACTTTCGCCGCGCTCTTCGCCGCCGTGACGCTCTCGCTCTTCGCGTACGGCGGGTGGCAGCAGGGCCTGTGGATGGCGGGGGAGGTCGTCGACGCGCCGCGGGTCCTGCCGCGCGCGATCGTGCTCGGTGTCCTCGTCGTGCTCGCCACCTATCTCGCCGCGAACTGGGCCTACCTCGATCTCCTCGGCTTCGCGGGCGTGAGTGGCTCGAAGGCGCTCGCCGCCGACGCGTACGGGGCCGCGTGGCCCGGAGCGGCCCGAAGGATCGCCGCCGCGGCCGTGTTCGTCTCGGCGTTCGGCGTGCTCAACGCGCAGTTCCTCACCGGGCCCCGGCTCACCTGGGCGATGGCGCGCGAGGGCCAGTTCTTCGCACCATTCGCCACGCTCCACCCGCGCTTTGCCACGCCCGCCGCCGCGACGCTCCTGCTCGGTGGGATCGGCACCGCGCTCCTCGTCGGCCTCGGGCTCGATCGCACCGACGTCCTCACCACCGGCGTGGTCGTCGTCGACGCCGTGTTCTTTGCGCTCACCGGCCTCGCGCTGCCCATCCTGCGCAGCCGCCTGCCCCGCGCCGAGCGCGGCGCGCGATGGCTCGCCGCCGCCGCGATCGCGTTCGCCGCGCTCGAGGCCGCCGCGATCACCGGCTCGCTCCTGCAACGCGACATGCGCCCGGTGGCGCTCACCGGGGTGGCGTGGATCGTCGGAGGTCTGGTGGTGTGGGGGGTGTGGTTCCGGAAGCGCGCCTGAGCGGCGTCGCTACATCCGGAACACGCCGAACTTGGTCGGCGGGACCGGGGCGCTGCAGGCGACGGCGAGCGCCAGGCCGAGCGCGTCGCGCGTCTGTGCCGGGTCGAGGATGCCGTCGTCCCAGAGGCGCGCGGTCGAGTAGTAGGGCGAGCCCTCGGATTCGTAGCGGTCGCGGATCGGCTGCTTGAACGCCTCGGCCTCGCCGTCCTTCGGCGTCTTGCCGCCCGCGCGCATGCCGTCCTCCTTCACCGTCCACAGCACGTCGGCCGCCTGGTCGCCGCCCATGACGCTGATCCGCGCCGACGGCCACATGAACAGGAAGCGCGGGTCGTAGGCGCGGCCGCACATGCCGTAGTTGCCGGCGCCGAACGAGCCGCCGGTGACGAGGGTGAGCTTCGGCACGTTCGCGTTGGCGACCGCGTTCACCATCTTGGCGCCGTCCTTCGCGATGCCGCCCGCCTCGTAGGTGCGGCCGACCATGAAGCCCGTGATGTTCTGGAGGAACAGGAGCGGCGTGCCGCGCTGGCAGCACAGCTCGATGAAGTGCGTCGCCTTCAGGGCCGACTCCGAGTACAGGACACCGTTGTTCGCGAGGATCCCGACCGGCATCCCGAACAGGTGCGCGAACCCGGTCACGAGCGTCGGCCCGTAGAGCGCCTTGAACTCGTGGAAGCGCGAGCCGTCGACGAGCCGCGCGATCACCTCGCGCGAGTCGAACGCCTCGCGCAGCGTGACCGGGAGCACGCCGTAGAGCTCGGCCGGGTCGTACGCCGGGTCCTCGACGGGGGCGCGCTCGACGTTCGCGAACGAGGCCGCGCGGCCGACCGACTCGCCGCGCCGTCCGACGTGGGCGAAGATCTCGCGGGCGATCTCGAGCGCGTGGTGGTCGTCGTCGGCGAGATGGTCGGCGACGCCCGACTTCGTCGTGTGGACGAGCCCGCCGCCCAGGTCCTCGGCCGAGACCTCCTCGCCGGTCGCCGCCTTCACGAGCGGCGGTCCGCCGAGGAAGATCGTGCCCTGGTTCTTCACGATCACGACCTCGTCGGACATGGCGGGCACGTACGCGCCGCCCGCGGTGCACGAGCCCATCACGATCGCGACCTGGGACAGCCCCGCGGCGGACATGCGCGCCTGATTGTAGAAGATGCGCCCGAAGTGCCCGCGGTCGGGGAACACGTCGGCCTGCAGCGGGAGGAACGCGCCGCCCGAGTCGACGAGGTAGCAGCAGGGGAGGCGGTTCTCGAGCGCGACCTCCTGCGCCCGCAGGTGCTTCTTCACCGTCATCGGGAAGTAGGTGCCGCCCTTCACCGTCGCGTCGTTCGCGATGACCATCGTCTCGCGGCCGGCGACGCGGCCGATCCCCGTGACGATCCCCGCCGCCGGCGCGGCGTCGTCGTACATCCCGTTCGCGGCGAGGGGCGAGAGCTCGAGGAACGGCGAGCCCGGGTCGAGCAGCCGCTCGATCCGGTCGCGGGCGAGCAGCTTGCCGCGCGCGGTGTGCTTCGCGGCCGCGTCGGCGCCGCCTCCGGCGCGCGTGGCGGCGAGACGCTCGGCGAGTTCCGCCGCGCGGGCGCGGTGGAACGCGGCGCGTTCCTTGTAGACGGGATCGTTCGTCGAGAGACGGGAGGAGAGCTTCGGCACGGGCGCGAAGGTAGCACGTTCGCCCGGAGACCGGTAGCATGGCCCCATGAGCGGACGCATGACCTGGGCCTCGGCCGTCTCCGAACTGCGCGACACGCGCCACGCGGCGCAGGAGGCCGCGACGACGGTCGCCGCGCGCCTCGACGGCGTGGCGCCGGACGTCGCGTTCGTCTTCTTCTCGGCGGAACACCGCTCCGACGTGACGGCACTCGTCGAGGCCGTGAGCGAGGACCTGCTGCCGCGCCACTGGATCGCCTGCTCCGCCGGCGGCGTCATCGGCGACGGCCGCGAGGTCGAGGAGCGCCCGGGCCTGTCGATCACCGCCGGCCGCCTGCCCGGCGTGTCGGTGAAGACGTTCCGCCTCGACGAGAGCGATCTCCCCGACGCCGACGCCGCGCCGCGCGCATGGGAGACCGCGCTCGGCTCGACGGCGGGGGAGCGGCCGCACTTCCTGCTGCTCGCCGACCCGTTCACGTTCCCCACGGACGACTTCGTGCGCGGGCTCGACTACGCGTTCCCGAAGAGCGTGAAGGCGGGCGGGCTCGCCAGCGCCGCCGAGGAGCCGGGCGGCAACGTGCTCGTCTGCGACGGCGACGTCCTGCGCGACGGCGCGGTCGGCGTCTCGCTCACCGGCCCCATCCTCGTCGACACGATCGTCGCGCAGGGCTGTCGCGCGATCGGCGAGACGATGCGCGTCACGCGCGCGCGCGACAACTTCATCCTCGAGCTCGACGGCCGGCCGCCGATCGAGGTGCTGCGCGAGCTCCTGCCGCGGCTCTCCGAGCGCGACCAGCGCCTCGCCCGCTCGGCGATGTTCCTCGGCGTCTCGGTCGACGCGCTCGCCGACGAGCCCGGCCCCGACGACTACCTCGTGCGCAACATCCTCGGCGTCTCGCCCGACAACGGGGCGCTCGCCGTCGGCGACGAGCCGCGCATCGGGCAGTCCGTGCGCTTCCACCTGCGCGACGCGCTCGCGTCGGCCGAGGATCTCGACATCCACCTCGCGCGCTACGTCGCCGACGGGCTCGCGCGCCCGCATGGCGCGCTCCTGTTCTCGTGCCTCGGCCGGGGCAAGAACCTGTACGGCCGGCCGGATCACGACACCGACGCGTTCAAGGAGAAGGTGGGCGAGGTCCCGCTCGGCGGCTTCTTCGCCAACGGCGAGATCGGCATGGTGCGCGGCACCACGCAGCTCCACGGGTTCACAAGCTCGTTCGTGCTGTTCCGCGAGGCGTCGGGCTAGCGGCCCAGAGCCCGTGTCCGGGAGGACACGGCGCGTCCACGGTCTCGCCGAGAACTATCGCAAATCATTGCTTTGCAAGTCGTTCCGAGTT
>Ga0315910_10005262_pt1 | contig 10638 bp, 8 predicted proteins | sample EdamamesoilMG_FD_204470 | JGI IMG/M metagenome (GOLD analysis project Ga0315910, IMG submission 204470) | Garden soil microbial communities collected in Santa Monica, California, United States - Edamame soil | ecosystem: Environmental > Terrestrial > Soil > Garden | place: USA: California...
AAACAGCCTGGGAAAGAGGACGTCTGCCGAGGCGGCACCGAAATGCAGGCGCAGCTTTCCCTTTTCGCTCGACGAAACGACGAGGCCTGCGTCGATGAGTTGCCGGATGGCGACGCTTGCCGTCCGCGGTTTGAGGCCCATGGCGAGAGCGGCATCTCCGCGAGTGAGCTCACCCCGCTGAAAAAGCGCGTCGACGAGATCTGCGCAGGCTTCTCGTAAGCCGAGGTCTCTGAGCACATAGGTTCGCAGGCGCAAGCGAAGGCCCGCGAAATCGAACAGACTCGTCATGAACGCTACTTGGTCGATCGCGACGTCCAAGAACCATTCGACGAACTGATGCAAAGCCTTCAGCGAAAGGTTGCCGCGACCATCGAGAGCGCCTTGCCGCGGCGTATCAGCGCGGTCCATCATTTCCTTGTATTCGCTCGGACGCGCGAGGCCACGCGCGAGGCCGCGGGAGACGGACCAAAGGCCATGCGCACCGATTCCAGCCTGGAGCGCCATGGCGTGCGACATCAAGCGGCTGACCCGACCGTTGCCGTCGGGAAACGGGTGAATGTAGTTGAACCGGTGGTGCGCGATCGCGATGGTAGTAAGGGCCTCGGCCGAACCCTTGCTCTTGAGCGAGCACTTCGTCTCGAAGTAGCTCATGAAATCGCTCACGCGATCGCTGCTCGGTGGATGGTGCCGGCCAACGATGACGTCGTGGCTCGGCTCGCGCCGAAATTCACCTGGAACCATCAGGAAAGGTCCGGACGGGTGATTTACCTGAAGTAGACTTTGCGGTGCGTCCCGATAGAACTCTCGGTGAATCCAGCGGATGAAGTCGACGCTCGCGGGATCGGGCAATCGATTTTCCTCCGCTAGCCGATCGATCTCCGCTTGAACTCGAACGTGAGCGCGTGCCTCGAGCTGAAGATCGCGGCGGTCAGCGTCGAACTCTTGCTGCAGCGCGCGTTCGATGTCCCGCGGGCGCGCGTTGTGCCCCTCGATCAGGTTGCTGTAATAGCAATTCATGATCCGCACGAGGCCCGCGAGGTCAAACGCAGCGTGCGCCGGCAACGCTTCTCCGAGCTGTGTTGCCTTGACAGCGAGTTGTACCGTGCGGTCCGCAATCGCTGGCGGGAGCTGCTCGAGATGGGAAGGCTCGATGCGGGAGACGTTCTCGATGAGCCCTATCATTGCCGATCTAGGGTGATCAAGATCAACAGCACATTCAAGCACTTATTCTAACAACTGGAGACTTCTTGCCGATCTGGACTGCCGATCTTGGCTGGGAGAGAAGGGCCGAACCGGACGCATCGGCCATGACGGACGGCCCGAGACGCCTTTCGCGCTCGGGCTCGTTTCTAGAAGTTGGTGTGGGTGATCTGGGCGTCGGTGGCTTGTAGCTTGGCGCCGATGAAGTCGGCTTTGGTGTCGTAGTCGTCGCCGTAGGACCTCACCTCGGCGCGGTTGGCGGAGGCGGTGAAGCAGAGGGAGAACCTGCTGAGCAAGCCGCACAGATCGAGCGTGCCGCGATCGACGGGGGTTTCGGGCGCGTTGTCTTTTTCGTAGATGCGGACCGCGTCGACGTAGAGGCGCAGGAAGGGCATCTGCAGCGTGACGGTGCCGCCGGCTTCGAGGCTGAAGCCGAGATCGCGCGTGCGATCGAGCACCTCGTGCCGACCGGTGAGCGTGAGACCGGTGCGGCCTGCTGCTTCGACGAACATCTTGTCGATCTTGATCAGCTGGTAGCCGAGCTCGAAACGCGGAAGCGAGAGATGGGACATGTAGTAGTCGCTGTTGCCACCCAAGTGGGTGTCGAGGCCGATGCGCGCGAACAGGCCGCCCTCTTCACCCTGACCGATGCTGAGTCGGCCGCCGAACATCCACATCCCGCCGAGGTTCCACTCGAAGCCGGCGTTACCACCGCCGAGGTTGGCCGTGATGATCGTGCGCGTGGTGAGGCCCATGGCGTGCACCGTCACGTCGGGGTTGATGCCCACGGTGAACTGCAGGGGGTCGTAGTCACGCTGCACGCCCTCGAGAGTCCAGCGTCCGAGCCTGAGATCGAAAGGCGCATAGACGACCACGTCGGCCGGAACGCACTTGTCGCCCTGGCAGTTTCCGGAGGTGTCGCCGACGGCGACCTTGGCCCCTGCATCCATCTTGACCTGCGCGTGAGCCGGAGTGGCCACCCACGACACCGCTGCACACGTCAAGACGCCCGAAACATACTTTGCCAACTTCAACATGGGAAACCTCGTCACTCACTCAAGCGGCAGCTCACGGCGGCCGTAAATTCACGCGCGGGCGATCCGCGCCACGTCAGCACCGTCTCGGTCGCTTTCGAGGCGACAGAGACGCGCGTCTTGTCAGGGTTCACGTTGGTGGATACCTCACAACTGACCGCGCGCTCGCACTGATTCGAAATGTGCACCAGATGGTCGTAGGCAACGCCCGAGTAGCGAGCTTCAGCGTGGTACTCGACGCATTTCAGGCTCGGGTCGGTCGCGGCGGGAGTGCTCGTAGCCGGCGCGCTCGTTGCCTGCAGCGGCGAGCTCACACAAGCGAGCGCCAGCGCCCCGATGGGCCACCACGCGTGTCCGAGCTCCGCAAGCATTGACGCCTCCGTTATTCCATACACTGGGGAGCGGAACATAGCCCCATTTTGCGCCAATGTTGGCGCAGCGCGTCCCGGTAGCCACACGTGACCGTTCAGGGGCAGTGCGAAAGCTCTGCTTCTTTGCTGAGCTCGTCGAGCAGTCGTTGGTCGTCACGCCGCAGCTCCGCGCGATGCGCGCGACAGAAGCAGAGATGTGGGGGGGCAGGTGCTTCGTCGCCCAGCGCCAAGTACGCCTCCGCGAGCCGCAGGTGATTCTCCGGGTGATCAGGCCATTTACGGACGGCCTGCTCCAAGAGCTCGAGGCCGGTTTCAGAGTCACCATGCTCGACCAGCGCCGCAGGCGCCATCACGTACAACGTCCCGAGGATGCGCCAAGCGGCGCCGTACCGCAGGGTTGGATCGAGATCGGCGCTGAGCCGGGCATAACGCTCGACTTCGCCGACCAAACCCGGTGCGGCAAGCCCTTTGAGCTGCGCCAGCCGGCCGGCGAGGATGGCGCGCCCGAGCGCATCTTCTGCGCTCTTCACGGCAAACCCGCTGGCTCGCTCGTGCGCGGCGCGCCGCAGTTCCGGCGTATCGACACCGCGCTCGATTTTCTCTTCGAGGGCGTCGGCGAGTGCAAGCGGGGTGGTGGCTCCTTCGGTCACGCTCGCGTCTCGCGAAGTAGGCTCGGCGTGTCCCGCACAGCCCTCAGCGAGCAGCAGGCAGAGCGCAAGCGGCAGCACCGAACGGGATGGCATCGCGCGTTACTTCGCGTACGCGTCGATGACGGAACGGTAGCTAGCCTCGGTGGTGGGCCGCAGCTGCTCGATGCCCACGCTCGAACAAGCTCCGTTCGCCTTCGCGCATACGCTCGACAGCGAGGCCTTGAGTTGCTTGACCGACTGAGCGTCGGCCTTGGGAAAGGCGACGACGGCCATGCCCGGCAACTTCGCGCTTTGCCACACGGACTTCAGCTGCGCGCCTTCTTCGATGTGCTTGGCAGAATCGAGTTGCGCGTCATCGATCAGGGCACACTCGGCCTCACCGCGACTCACTTGCTTGAGTGGCTGCAGCGGCCTTTGGGCGGCAACGATCTTGAAATCGGCCCACTTGAAGGCGCCGCGCGCAACCACGCGCTCGACGAACGCCGGGTCGGAAACGAACGTGGTGGCCACGCGTTGCCCACGGCAGCCGCCGAGGTCGTTCGCCTTGACGGAAACCAGGTGATACTGGAGGCCGCCAGCCTTGGGCGCTACGACCTCACCGATGACGCTCAACTTGTGCGGGGCGCGCAGCGCGAGGTAAGCGTCCAGCGACAGGATGCCGAACGCTGGTGTTTTGGCCTGAATGAACTCGAGCGCTGGCGCGCGCTCGGCGAAGTACTGGCCACTGGCATGCGACCAGCCGCTGCCCTTGGCCACGGCGCTCAGCATTTGATCGAGGTACGGCTGTGCGCGACTGGCTGAGCCCGAGCCGTGTTCGCGCAGCACCACGAACACGTGGTCGGAGTCGGCGGCCGCGGGCGCGGAGCTGACGAGGCCTGCCGTCGCGAGGCACAGCCCCATGCCCTTAAAGAGGCGAAGTAGTGGTGCTTGAAATGCCATGCGGGTTTCGCTCCGGAATGGTACGCCCATAGCGCGGAGGAGCTTCCCTGGCCCGTGGTTCTTCGCGTCGGCCACCGGGCCGCTCAGGCTTGGACGTACCGCCCTGGACGCGCTGGCGGCCGAGCGAGATCTGCGCTGGACTCGAGCCGGTCGCGGACGCGGGCGAGCAGCGTGGCCGTGTGCAACCTGAGGCTCGCATCGTCGGCAGCCAGGCGAACGCTATCGCGCACGACGAGGCCGACCACATCGCGCGAGATCTTCACCTCTTGGCCCGGGATGAACATCGCGTCGTTGCCCGCCAAGGCCACCAAGGTCTCCAGAGCCATCCACAGCGGCAACAAGCAAAACAGCCTGAGCTCGGCCTGCTGAGAGGGCAAGAGCAGCGTGTAGTCGAGCGCCTGCTCGAGATGGCGCACCGCGCTCTCGAACGTGGGCGCCAGCGCTCGATGAGCGCTCAGACGATTTTCTGCCAAGAGCAGCTGCTCGGGCTCGAACCCTTGCGCGCGGCAGAGCTGCCGCGGCACGTAGCAGCGCTTGCGTTCGAAGTCGTCGGTGATGTCCTTCAAGATGTTGACCAGCTGCAGGCCGACACCGAACGATTCGCAGTAGCTGCGCAAACCCGGCTCGAGCACCGCCCCGCTGGAACCCATGTAGTCGCAGAAAAGATCGGTGATGAGGTGCCCGACGGTTCCAGCGACGAAGTAGCAGTAGCGCTCGAGATCGGCCGCAGTGTGCAGCGCGCTCAGCGCTCCATTGCGATCGCGCCGGCAATACAGACGCATGCCGTTGGCCATCTCGGCGAGCCAGCGCACCGTCGACTCGCGCACCTCGGCCCGCTGGTCGCGGAAGACGCGCAGCACGCGGGGCAGTGACTTCACCAACTGAAGCTCGGGGCTCAGCTCGCTGCCATTTTGGAATGCGCTGCTGAAGTCTTCGGCGGCGCGTTCCCCATCGAGCACGTCGATGAACAGCGAGAACAGATCGTCGCGCACGCGTCCTTCCAGGAAGGGGTAGTCTTCGACGGTATCGACGACCCGACACAAGAGGTAACCGCAGGTGAGCGCAACGCGCAGCGATTCGGGCAAGAGCTGGATCGGCTTCGAGAACGTGCGTGACACGTCCACCAAAGCCTGCTCGCAATATGCCCAGTCGTGTTCGAGTGTCGGATTCATGACGGAGCCCTCATAGTTCGGGCGGTGCTGGCGATGACTTCGCGAAATGACGCCTTGGACGCGGCGACCCGGCGCAGGTTTCCGGCCGGCGGTACACACGCGTCGAGCGGCCACTTAAGCCAAGCCGCGTCCTGACGCAAGTGGCGAGACCACTCCGACAACGTCTGGCGACGCGTCGCAGTCTTCTCGAGCCCGCCCACGACCACCCGACCGGTGGCTCGCAGAAAAGAGCTGGCGAAACTCGTACCGGCTCGATCTTCGCCGGTCAACAAGCGCATGGTGCGATGTCGTTCGAGAGGTTCGGCGCGCAGCATGCGGAGCAAGCCGTGCCGCACTCGGACGGCGCTCGCATCGTGACGCGCAAACGCCAGGTACAGGACGCTCGACAACAACTCCACGACGTGCGACGCGCAACTTCGCTGATAACTGGCCAGATCGGGCGCCTCGGCGGCGGCTTTGGCGTCCATCACGCCCAGGGTGATCCCGACACCACTCAACGGATGCAGGTGACCGGTGGCATCGCCCGCGAGCCAGACGTGGCCGCGCCCGCAGAAGTTGCGAGGCCGCGTGCCGGTAGAAGCCCAGGCGATCCGGCCCTCGAGCGCGCGCCTGACGGCGGGTAGCAGCTGCGCCGGCAAGGCGGCGCTGAACGCTTGGTAGAGAGCGTCAGCACGGCGCCCGCTGCTCGGGATCGCCGAGGGGACATCCAGACACGCGCGCACGCGCTCGGCGTCGATACGATACACCAGCGCCGGGCCAGGCCCGCCGACGAAGACATGCCCCATGCCTTCGAAGGGCAACTCCACATCGTGGAGTTCGAGGCCGGCCATGTACGAAAGCAGCTCGCTCTCCGGGCTCACGCCCAAGCAGTCGCGAACCTTCGACGACCGCCCGTCCGCACCGATGATGCGCTCGGCGCTGAGCGTGACAGCGCGCCCACGCTTGCGATCTTCGAGGCGCACGCTGTTGCCCTCGAGCCCACTGAAAACGTGATGGGGCAGATAGCTGACGCCGTCCAACGAGCAGGCCTGCTCGCGCACCGTGGCTACGAGCTCGTGATGCACGCGCGCTGCACCGACGCCCGAAGCGTAGGGCAAACACACCGGATCGGCGCCGTCATCGCCGAAGATGGCAAACCCATGGCCCAACACGGCCGCCAGCGTGCCGGTCTCGACGCCCAAGTCGAGCAGCGTGCGCACGCCGGGCGGATGAATCCATTCGCCGGCGAAGCGGTGCGCTGCCTCGGGATGCCCGTCGATCAACGCCACACGAGCGCCGCGACGAGCGAACGCCAGCGCCGCGGCAGACCCCGTGGGGCCCGCACCGACGATCGCTACGTCTACCTTCGAACTCGAACCATTGGTGGCGCTGACCATACCGTATATCAACCGTGATACAGACCCGAGAACGCCTTTCTCAGCACCTCGCGGGTAGCTCGCGACGATCGGAATCTGAGCGCGGTGTCGAGCACCGGCCCTTTCAGCGCGCTCATCAAGAGTCGCCCGCCGAGCATGCGCGGACCCAGCGTCTTCAGTACCTTGGCTTGGTACAGCCTGGCGTTCAGGTCGCGGGCCCAGCGCCCTTCGGCCTGCTCGGCCACGTGCTCGGCCGCGAGCTGGCCGCTCACCAGGGCGTGGTAGATGCCCTCGGCCGTCGCGAAATCGGCGAGCCAGCCCGCTTCGCCGGCGCGGAGCACGCCGGGAGCCGTCAGGCCGCGAGGCGCGCTGCTGACATTTACGGGGTGGCCGATCCACGGCTCGAGCAGCTCGGCCCCTTTGAGCCGGGGCCCCAGGCGGCGCTCGAGGAAGCTCTGGAAGCGTTCCCGGGCGTTGGAGCCGCCCTTCCCAGGCGCGTAGCAGATACCAATGTTGACGCGCCGCGCACCTTCGGGGAACACCCAACCATAGTGCGGTTTCAGCTCGCGATCGAAGAAGAGCTCGACGACGTCGGAAGTGCCCTGCACACCTTCGTACCAACCCATGATGGTGTGCAGCGTGCCCTCGAGCGAGCTGCCACGACGCTCGCGCCGGCGCTCGCGGTCGAAGCCGCCGGTAGCGCCGCTGCAATCGATGACGACGTCCGCCTCGAAGGTGCCTTGTTCGGTCTGCACGCCGAGCCCACCGTTGTGTGTCTCGATACGGCGAACCCGCGTACCCTCGTGCAGGATCGCGCCGCGCCGTTCGGCCTCGCGGATCAAGAGTTCGTCGAACGTGCTTCGCAGGAGAATCGCGGTCTCGTGATCGCCGCGAAGCTCGACACCCTCGCCGTCCGTCCCGGCGATGACGGCGCCGTCGATCCGAAATGCGCGCTTGCGAATCTGATCGCCCACCCCCAGTAAATCGAGGTACCGAAGCGTCCAGGGCGACAGTCCGCTGCCGCACGCCTTGGTGCGCGGAAGGGCCTTCCGCTCCAGCACCAGGCACTCGACGTCCTTGCTTCTGGCGAGGCGCATTGCTGCTGCCGCACCGGCCGGCCCCGCTCCGATGACTATTGCCCTGCGCATCGAGCGCACCCTAGCTCAACCGAGCAGCACAATTCCAGGGGTTCCGCCTGGGCAAAATCTGTTGCGCCGTCCGGTACTGGTACGTTCTTCGCCGCGCACGCCAGCCTGGGTTGTAGTGCCATTGAAAAGCAGGACGCCCTGGGGAACGAGTTTCACCGTTCCCACCCCAGGCGCCTCGGACTAACACCCTCACGATGTACGTGCATTCGCAGACACTCGCGTGGCTCGTGCGCCGTGGACTCCTGCACCGAGGATTGACCTGGCGCCGCGGTGCTTACACGGCGGGGTTTGCGCTCGCGTACACGACGCTCTTCGGAGCTGTTTCGCTCGCGCGTTGGCTCGACACCTGGGTCTACCCCGACTTCGCGAAAACGCCGATCCCTCCCCCGCTCTTCGTGGTGGCTACGCCGCGCTCCGGAACCACGTTCCTGCACCACTTGCTGAGCCTGGACGAAGAACGCTTCGCGAGCTTCAAGCTCTACCAGACCGTCGCCCCATCCATCGTGCTCGATCGATGCATCGACCAGCTCGACGCGCTCGACCAGCAAACCGAGCTGGGCTTGAACCAGCTCATCGACGCCATCGACGAGCGCATGTTCACCGACTGGGACGACATTCATCGCGTCGGCATGCGCGCCTTCGAAGAAGACGAGAACCTGTTCTTGTACTCGCTCGCTTCGCCGGCGCTCTACCTGCTTTTCCCGTTCTTGCGAGAACTCCCCGAGCTCGCGGACATTCGCAGCTTCGGGCCGGCCGCCCTCGGCAAGCTCGCGCACGAGTACCGCGAATCGGTGCGGCGGCTGCTGTACGTTTCAGCGAACGGGCGCACCCCGCTCTTGAAAACCGTACTGCTGCCGAGCCGGTTACAGGTCGCGGAAACCGCGTTTCCCGATGCGCGTTACATCCACGTGCTCCGCGACCCGCGTCAGGCCATCCCCTCGGCGGTAAGTATGTTTCACACCATGTGGCGCAGCCATTCTCCGCAGATCGCAGAAAGTTCGGAGGACACCCGCGCGCTCGCCCGCATGTTCGTCGACCACTATCACTTGCTCGGCGAACATCGCCGCTCGCTCCCGCCGGAACGCGTCATGACCGTGCGCTACGAAGCTCTCGTCGAAGCCCCCGTCGCCACCGTCGAACGCATCTATCGCACGCTCGGGCTCAGCGTGAGCGATCAGTTCTTGGACCGCGTGCGGATCACCGCACAGAAGGCCGCCGTCTTCAAGAGCCGCCACCGCTATCAGCTGGACCAATTCGGCCTGACCACCCAAGATCTCGGTCTTGCCCTCGAAGAGTACCGCGCTGAGCTCAACAGCTAGCTCGATTGACTCACCGCGGCCGCTCGGTTAGAAGTTTCAGGGTGGGGCTCGTTAGCAGGTGTTTCCGAGCAGCCTCCGCGGTCCTCGCGATATCCGTGGGTGTTTCGGCTCAGCCCGCACCCGCACCCGCACCCGCACCCGAAACGACGACGGCGCCCGAAACTGCACCGACCCCGACGGTAGAAACAGCCTCCCCGAGCACATCGAAGGTCCCGCTCGCCATCACGATCAGCGGCGGTGTCTCGCTCGGCGCCTACGAGGGAGGCTTTCTCTACTATCTCACCGAGCTCATCAAGCAGAACCGTGACCGCCTCGATCTCAAGGTCGTCACGGGCGCCTCGGCAGGCAGCGTGAACACCCTGCTCACTGCCATGTCCGCCTGCGTCGACGCTTCGCCACCTCCGAAGCAAAGCATCTTCTACGAAACCTGGATCCCCATTGGGCTCGAGCAGCTCTTGGTCGAAGGCAAAACCACCGCCACTGGGCTCTTCGACCGCACCCAGATGGAACAGATTGCCAAAACCGTGCTCGAACCGCGCTGGCAGAGCGGCTTTCGCTCCGACTGCGATCTGGTGCTCGGTGTCGCCACGACGCGCCTGAACGCGCGGCGCTCGCGCCTCGGTGTCGGCGCTACCACGCTGCCGCAGATCGAGGAACGTTTCGCGGTACGCATGCGGGGGAACGGCTACGGGAAGCTGCCCCGGCTCGATAACTTCGTCGACCCTAACTACCAGATGCCGTCGGCGCTGTTGCCCACGGACGGTACGCTGCAAGACCTGCAAAGCCTCACCGATCTCACCTTCGCCTCGTCGACCTTTCCGCTGGCCTTCGAGCCCATGCGGCTCAAGCACTGCATGACGGACCCGCCGAAGTCCGTGTCCCCCGAGTGTCGCCCGCAGACGGCGCAAACCGACTTGTTCGTCGACGGCGGAGTGTTCGACAACCACCCGCTCAAACTCGCCGCGCGCGTCACGAGCGGACTCGAACGCGACGCACAGGGCAACTACCGCTGGAAAGACGCGCCCGACATGTCGGCCTTCACGATACCGGACGAGCTCCAGTTTCTGCAGGTCGACCCCGAAGCCTTCGGCTACCCCACGGAAGGCGCTGACGACACGACGCCGCCCGACTCGGCGCTCGGGCTCATCTCCAAGTTCGCGGCGAACTTCATCGAGTCGGCGCGCTCCAAAGAGCTCGTGTCGTTGCTCGAAGCCCGCCCGGACATTCGTTCGCGCGTCAAAATGGGCGAGGCCTATCTACCCACGGCGAGCGGCGCGCTGTACGCATTCCTCGGCTTCTTCGAGACCGCGTTTCGCGACTACGACTTCGTCCTCGGGATGTACGACGCCTATCGCTTCGTGCAACAAGCCAAGGTCCCGCTGGTGCATCCCGAGCCGAGCCCCGGCGACGCGGCCCAGAGCGCCCGCGCCCGCGAGTGGGCGCCGTTCTT
>Ga0315910_10005263_pt1 | contig 10637 bp, 14 predicted proteins | sample EdamamesoilMG_FD_204470 | JGI IMG/M metagenome (GOLD analysis project Ga0315910, IMG submission 204470) | Garden soil microbial communities collected in Santa Monica, California, United States - Edamame soil | ecosystem: Environmental > Terrestrial > Soil > Garden | place: USA: California...
CGCCGGCACGGATGTTCGCGCGTGTGAAGGAGTGAGGCTTGCGATCCTTGTGCGGCATCTCGGCCGGCTCGACGGGACAGCCACACTTGCTGGCGAGGAAGTATTCGTCGCGGCGACTCGCGATGTGTCGGCCGATCAGCTCCTCGGAGTAACCGTAGTCGGGCGAGGTGTCGATGTAGTTGATGCCGCTGTCGAGCACGCTATTCAGGATCGCGCTGGCCTCGGCGGGTGAGAGACGCGGGAAATGGTCGGTGCCGCGAAGCTCCATCGCGCCGTAGCCGAGCTTTGACACCTCGAGGCCCGTCCGGCCGAGGATGGCCGTCGGCAGCCGGGTCACTGCTTGCCCGGGCATGGCACCCGCCCGTGTTCGCTGATTCGCTGCATACAATGGAATTTAACGGGACTCCGCTCGAGATGCACCTCCGGTATCCGGGGTCACTACACTCGACGTGCCACCGCAGGCTCTTCGCCAGGGAATCGAAGGATGGGTCCGCATCGATGATGGCCCGTCTACTGCCCCGCCCGCACAGCCGTAAGCACTCTGCGACGACACGCGAGCTGATCGCCAGCGTTGCTTCGTCGGCGTTACTCCTCCGGCAGCGACTCGAGATCGCGCACTGTGAGCAGCTCGACTTTCTCGGCGGCAGACTCGCGCATGGTGATCCTGATCACGTACTCGGTCGGCCCGCGTTCGAAAAACCAGAATTCGGTGACCTCGACCCCGGTCCGGACGGTGGCCCCGCTCGCGAGCCTCGCGTAGACCGGCTCCTCCTTCCTGCGAACGAGGTCCGGCGCCCGGCACTTTTCCCGGATCTCTGCCGCGGTCATTCCTTCGCGGATCAGGTTGCCGTTGCAGCGGAACACCTGCGCCTCGACGCCTGGCGCCCAGGCTACGACGGCGACACCCGCCGTCAGGCAGGACACGCCTAACACGCGTCGCATCGACATCACTGCTCGGCGGGCCTCTCGCTGCGCTCAGTCGCGATGATCGCGAGCTCGCGATAGGTTCCCTGCTGCTCCCAGGTGCCCGTGTAGCCCTTCGGCACGACGAACGCCTGGCCCGGCGTGAACTCGTGCCGCGTGCCGTTCGGCTCGGTGAGCACGAGCTTGCCGTTCAGCACGAGCACGAACTCGTCGTACTCGAGCGGCCGGTTGCGGTGATCGGTCTTGGCCGGCGTCGACTCGACGACGACGACCTGAAGCTCCGCGCCCTGGAAGAGCCGCGCGATCGTGAACTCGAGCTCGCCCTCGACGAGGATGTCGGTGAAACCGTCGTTCGGGATCGGCGTGAGGCCGAGGCCTGCCATGTTCTCGGCGTTCATGCGCACGGGCGAGGGGCTCCCAGCGCTTTCCTGCGCGCCCGCCGTCGCCGAGACCGCGAGACCGGCGGCAATGAGGCATGCCCGAATCATGATTTGCTCCCGCGCAGCGCGAGAATGCCGCCGATCCCGATTGCGAGGTGAATGACAAGCAGCGTGACGCCGCGAGGCACGGACCAGCCATACGTAAGCGCCACGGCGTCGAGCGGAATCCAGGCGAAAAGCTCGAGCGCGACGACCGCAGCGACGAGCGAGCGTCCGCGTTCGGGCGTGCGCGCGAATGCCAGCATCAGGACTCCGAGCACGAGCCAGGACAGCGTCACGAACAGCGATGGCACCAGCACGGCCTGCAGGGCGAGCGTGTCGAGCTGCCCTGCCTCGCCGCTCGCCGTCCAGACCGCCGCCGCGGCCTCGGGGTCGAAGAGACGGAGCAGCGTCAGACCACCGCCTTCGAGCACGTACAGGATGCCGACGATCCAGAGCCACCACTTGAGGCCGCGCATGGCTTTTCCTTGTTCTTGACCCCTGCCCGGGGGAATCATGGCACGCATTGTCGGCAATATCAGCCGAAGCCGAGCCGCTCGTCCCTGACCGCGCCGTCGCGACCGCCGCGGTTCGCCGCGCGCTGATTCTGCATTCCTTCTCAGCATTGCCAGTATTCCTGCGAGCAATGCGCGCGGAATGTCGAATCGAGCTTTCTCGGTGAAAGCCGTTGGCCTTAAGATGCCGCTTCTCGGCTCCCCAGGACGGGGACGCCTCGCGCTCCCGGAGGGCGCTAATGCGATGAAAGTCGGTTTTATCGGCCTCGGCATGCAGGGCAAGTACATGGCCGTCAATCTTGCCGCGGCGGGCTACGATCTCATGGTCTTCGACACGCGCCCGGAGCCGCTGAAAGAGCTGGCCGCGGCCGGCGCGAAGATCGCTGCCTCGAACGCGGAGGTCGCCGCGCACGCCGAGGTCGTGCAGGTCTGCGTCCTCAACGATGCGCAGGTGGAGGCCGTCGTCGCGGGATCGAAGGGCCTGCTCGAGACGGCGAAGCCCGGCACGATCGTCGTGATCCACAGCACGATCGAGCCCGCGACGATCGACAGGCTCGCGCCGATCGCGGCGGCCCGCAAGGTCGAGATCCTCGACGTGCCCGTCAGCGGCAGCGAGAAGGGTGCGAAAGCGAGGACGATGTCCTTCATGGCCGGCGGCTCGAAATCCGCGCTCGAGAAATGCCGGCCCCTGTTCGAGACCTCGGGACCGAAAATCCAGCACGTCGGCGAGCTCGGCGCCGGCACGCGCGCCAAGCTCGCGCATCAGATCATCATCTCGATCAACATGATGGCGGCCTACGAGGGCATGCGCGTTGGCGTCGAGTCCGGGCTCGACCCGAAGATCCTCGAGAAAGTCATCAGCGAAGGGCTGGCGCAGAGCTGGGTGGCCGATCACTGGTCCGATCTCAAGTTCGGGCCGCACTCGCAGATGGTGTTCTACAAGGACCTGCATCTCGGCCTCAAGCTCGCGCACGAGCTCGGCGTGTCCGTGCCGGGCGCGGGGCTCGCGCAGCAGCTGCTGACGAAGATCGTGCCGTGAGCGCGCCGATGCAAACCATGCCCCGCGCCGCAAACGACCTGGTGGACGTAGCCAACGGCGAGATCAGCCGCGAGATCTTCGTCAGCGAATCGATCTACCAGGAGGAAAAGGAGCGGATCTTCGCCCGCGCCTGGCTCTACGTCGGGCACGAAAGCCAGATCCGGAACAACGGCGACTTCTTCGTCTCGAAGATGGGCGAGGAGTCGGTGATCCTGACGCGCGACTTCGCAGGCAAGATCCACGTCTTCCTCAACAGTTGCGCCCATCGCGGCATGAAGGTCTGCCGCTACGACCAGGGCAACACCAAGGCATTCCGCTGCCCGTACCACTCATGGACCTACAAGACGGACGGCACCCTGCTCGGCGTGCAGGATTACGAAAACGCCTATCAGCCGCCGTTCGACAAGTCCCAATGGGGACTGATCGAAGTGGCCCAGCTCGCCAATTACCTCGGCACGATCTGGGCGACCTGGGACAGGAATGCACCGCCATTCGAGGACTACCTCGGCGGCGCGAAATTCGCGCTCGACCAGGGTCTCTGCGCCTGGGACGGCGGCGACGGCGGCACCGAGCTGCTCGGCACCGTGCAGAAGTGGCGCGTCCCCTGCAACTGGAAGTTCATCGCCGAGAATTTCGCGGGCGACTGGCTGCACGGCGTGAGCCACCGGTCCGTCGACATGGTGCGCCTCGGTCCGAGCGGCGACGTCGGCCGGCGCGACGATTTCGGCCAGCTCATCGTCACGGCCTATCCCGAAGGTCACGGCATCCTCTACAGCGTCTTTCCGAACCAGGACGTGCGCACCGAGTACGCCATGTCGAAGGTGACGTCCGAATACTTCCAGGAATGCTGGCGCCGCCGCCTGAAGAACCGCGGCGCGCTCGCCGGCACCTGCCCGCTCGTCGGCACGATCTTCCCCAATATGTCCTTCCACGCGCAGCAGCCGCGCACGCTGCTGGCCTCGCATCCCGTCAGCGCCAACGAGACCGAGATGTGGCGGACGTATTTCGTCGACAAGGACGCGCCCGACGAGGTGAAGCAGTTCCTGCGCGAGTACTACATGCGCTACTCCGGCCCCGCGGGCATGACCGAGCAGGACGACATGGAGAACTGGAACTACGCCCATGCCGCGAGCAGCGGCACGATCGCGCGCCGGCGGCCCTATCACTACAAGGCCGGGCTCGGCGCCGGCGGCAGGCACAAGGTGATTCCCGGCGTCGTGACCGAGCAGCCGATCACGAGCGAGCAGAACCCGCGCTTCTTCTACAAGCGCTGGGCCGACTACATGGACAAGGGCAGCTGGGAGGCCTTGCTCGATGCGCGAAAAGCCTAGTCTCGAGGGCGCCGCCGCCACCGACCAGGCGCCGACACCCGAGCGCCTCGCCTATCTCTCGCTGATGCGCGAGATCGAGGACTTCTTCTACGCCGAAGCCGATCTACTCGACGAGCGCGAGTACGACCAGTGGCTCGACCTGCTCACCGAGGACATCGTCTACTGGATGCCGATGCGCAGGAATGTCTCCTGGCACAACCGCGCGGAGGACATCACGGCCGAGAACGACATGGCCTGGATGCACGACGACAAGGACACGCTGCGCAAGCGCGTGAAGCAGATCCAGACGGGCATCCACTGGGCCGACGAGCCCGTGTCGCGCGTCTCGCACCTGATCACGAACATCCGGCTGGCGGAGGCGATCGCCTCGCTCGGCGAAGGCGAGAAGGCGCTGACGAAATGCCGCTTCATCGTCTACCGCAACCGCGTGGAGGACGAGACCGACTTTCTCGTCGGCCGGCGCGAGGACACGTTGCTGCGCACGGGCGGCAAACTGAAGATCGCGCGGCGCAAGATCATCCTCGACCAGAGCGTGTTGCTGGCCAAGAATCTGACGATGTTCTTCTGAACGCGGCTCGGCCCGCGCCTCAGGGCTGCCCTGCCGTCGGCGAGCCTTCGAGCCAGGCCTTGCCCTCGGCGTAGAGCCGCTCGACCTCCGGCCCCTTGAGCCCGGGCATGTTCACCTTCACGTTGTAGCCGATCTGCGTCTGCAGATAGGCCAGGTGCCGGTAGCCCTCGGGAAAGCGGCCGAGCAGCGCGCCGTCGAGCGCGAGCGTTGCCTGTGGATCGACCGGATCGATCCGGTCCTTCTCGTAGATCGGCTGCCGGCGCACGAAACCCCAGGCGCCGCGACGCTTCTCGAGGAAATCGTAGAAGCGGCCGGTGCAGACGACGTCGCAGAGCACGTCGTGCACAAGAGCGCGCTGGCCGATTGTCATCTTGGTCTGCGCGATCGCGCGATTCCCGACGACGTCCGCCGTATGCCCGCCGAGAAAGTGAATTATGCTGACGCCCTTCTCCCAGCCCTTGCGCCGCCCCTCGACGAATTGCTTCGCCGGTGCCTGGAACCAGGTCGCCGACATGAAGCCGTCCTCGTGCCAGAGCGCCGCGAACCGCTCCCAGTCGCCGGCATCGCTGTAGATGACCCACTGATCGACAATCTCGCGGATCGCCTGCTTGTCGGCCGACGCTGCGGATGTCGCGGTCATGTCGTGCTCCTCGAGGTTACCGCGGACGGGCTTATCCTACCCTGCGGCCGCCGCTCACGGGCACTCCCGTTCTTGACGGCGGTCCCGCCGCGCGCGTAGCTTGCGACGTCGAGAAGAAGAACGAGCTCCGAGGAGGAACCGTGCCATCGATTGCCGTCATCGGCGCTACCGGACAAACCGGCAGCGCCACCGCGAAGGAGCTCATGGCTCTCGGCGAGGATCCGCTCTGCATCGTGCGCAATGCCGAAAAGGCGAAATCCGTGCTCGGCGCGAATGCCCGCGTCGCGGTCGCCGAGATCACGGATCGGCCCGCGCTCACGAAAGCGCTCGCCGGTGTCAATCGGCTATTCATCGTCACTGGCCACAACCCCCAGTCGGGCGAACAGCAGATCGGCATCCTCGAGGCCGCCGAGGCGGCGGGCGTGGAGTTCGTCGTCAAGGTCTCGGGCGGCCGCGACATCGTCGGCCCGAATGTGGAATCGGTCGTGGGGCGCGGCCATCACGCCGTCGAAGAGAGAATGAAGCGCGGCAAATTCTCCTGGTGCGTCCTGAGCCCGGGCCTGTTCATGCAGAACATGCTGGGGCAGGCCGCTTCGATCAAGGGCGAAGGCAAGATCGTGCAGCCCTACGCCGGAGATTTCCCGCTGGCGTTTGTCGACGTGCGCGACACCGGAGCCGTGGGCGCTCGCGTCCTGCGCGATCCCGCGAGGCATGCCGGCAAGGTCTACACGTTCACGGGCCTGCTCACGAATTTCGCGGCCTTTGCGCAGGACTTCACCGCGGTGCTCGGCAAGCCCGTCGCCTATGTCGGCGTGACGATCGAGCAGGCCGAGGCCGCGATGAAGGCGCGCAACATGCCGGACTGGCTCGTGGCGCACCTGGTCGCGATCGCGCGCGCCGGTAACAAGGGCGCGTTCTCGAAGGAGAACACGCAGCTCATCCGGGACATCGTCGGCCGCGCGCCGTACACGACGCGGCAGTTCGTCGAGGCGTACAAGGGCGCATTCGCCTGACGCTGCCCGGCGGGCACGCCGGTTGACTGGGCTTCAGGGTTTTGGAGCCGCCACGGCCGCTGCGACCCGGGCCGCCTTGCGCGCGGCGCGCCGTGCATCCTTGTCCCGGCGCTTGTCCTTCTTGGCCTGCTCGCGCTGGCGCTTGCCCTGTGTCTGGGGGGTCGGTCTGCCCATAGATATCGTTTCCTGCCTTCGACTGCTGCTATTGATCGGCCCTGGCACGACTCACGGACATCACCGTGTCCTCGTACTGGGTCATGTTGAGCCGCGCTATCGCCAGAGCGGCTTCGGCGTTGTTCGCCATCTCGACGTAACCGAAGCGCCGCCTGCGGCCGTTGATCTTGTCCGTCACGATCGTCGCCGAGCGGACCGTTCCGAAACGGGCGAACATGAGCCGGAGGCCGTCTTCCGTTGCGGAATGCGACAGGTTCCCGATGTACAGCCGGTTCTGCATCTGCGCCGCCGCAACCCGGAATGCGACCCGATCGCCCGGGCCGCATCCGGAATCGGCGACAGCCTGCGCTCAGGCCGCCTCGAGGCTGCCCGCGGCCGTCTTGCCGCGCTCGGTCACGACTTCGAACTTGACGCGCTGACCCTGGGTCAGGGTCGCCATGCCCGCGGTGGCAACGGCGCTCTTGTGGACGAATACGTCCTTGGCACCGTCCTCGGGTTGAATGAAGCCGAATCCGCGAATCGCATCGAAAAATTTCACTGTTCCAATAGCCATGATGGCCTCCTTGAACGAAAGACATACCGCGCGCCGATCGGGCGCGAATAACGAATAATCAGGCGCGAATTGGGTGTCTTGAGTCGCCGGACCCGGAACGGGTGGCTAAAAAGAAGGCAGCCAGAAGGCTAGATTATGAACGGATGCTCCGCCTTTGAAGCGTAAATAGCAAGCGCCATGACCCGGAAAAGAGAAATCGCACGCACCATGGGGCGCGCTTCGTCCTCTCCATGCGCCGTCGCCGTGACTGATGTGCGCTAGCATGCATACCGGCAAGCTTTTCAGGCGACTTCGCCCTTATGGTCAGCCCCCGCTCCCCGAAACAGAATCGTCTTCTGGCCGCTCTGCAGCCGCACGAATACGAGCGGCTGTTGCCGGATCTGGAGCCCGTGCAGCTGCCGCTCGGCGAAGCTCTCTACGAGTCTGGCGGCAAGCTGAAACACGTCTACTTTCCGACGACGGCAATCGTCTCGCTGCTGTATGTGATGGAAAACGGCGCGTCCGCCGAGATCGCCGTGGTCGGCAACGAGGGCATTCTCGGGATTGCGCTGTTCATGGGCGGCGAAACGACACCGAGCCGCGCCATCGTGCAGAGCGCCGGGCACGGCTATCGGCTCAAGGCGCAGCTCCTGAAGGACGAGTTCAACCGCGCCGGGCCCATGATGCGGCTGCTGCTCAGATACACCCAGGCATTGATCACGCAGATGGCGCAAACCGCCGTATGCAACCGGCACCATTCCGTGGATCAGCAGCTGTGCCGCTGGCTCCTGTTGAGCCTCGACCGCCTGCCATCGAATCAGCTGAACATGACACAGGAGCTCATCGCGAACATGCTCGGCGTGCGCCGCGAAGGCGTCACCGAGGCCGCCGGCAAGCTCCAGGATGCAGGCATCATTGAATACAGGCGCGGGCGGATCACGGTGCTCGACAGGCCGCGGCTGGAACAGACCTCCTGCGAGTGCTACCCGGTCGTGAAGACGGAGTTCGACCGATTGCTGTCCGAAATCCCCGGCAGCGATCCGATTTGAGCAGCCATCGGACCCGAGCCCGGGAGCGCCCTCTTCACGGCCCATGATCGCCGGCTGCTGCCCTTATGTACGCCGGAGTACAGACGGGCGACGGTGGGTGACGATAATCGCCCGATGCGCAGCAAATACGCCGCGAGTCGCCGCCCGGTCATGAACCGGCTCGTGGCGGTGCTGCCGCGGCGCGACCGCCAGCGCCTGCTCGCAGCCTGCGTGACAGTCGATCTGACCATGGGTGACGTGCTCTGCGAGAGCGGCGAGCCGATCCGCCACGCTTACTTTCCGCTCGACAGCTTCATTGCGGTGTTGCTTACGGTCGACGATCACGCGAACCTCGGGCTCGATCTGATCGGCAACGAAGGCATGTTCGGCATCCCGCTTGCCCTCGGCGTCCGGGTTTCGCCGCTGCGCGCGGCGGTTCAGGGCCCGGGATCGGCGCTGCGCATCAGTCCGGCCTCTCTCCGCCAGGAGCTCCTGCAAAGCGCTGCGCTCAGGAACGCGTTGAGCCGCTATGTTTACGTGGCGCTCGCGCAGCTTGCGCAGACGGCCGCCTGCAACAGCTTCCATGCACTGGATGCACGCCTGGTGCGCTGGCTCCTGATGACGCACGATCGTTGCCACTCCGACGAGTTCCACCTGACACACGAGTTTCTCGCGCAGGTGCTCGGCGTGCGTCGGGTCGGAGTCACCAATGCCGCGAGCACGCTGCAGCGGCAGAGCCTCGTCAGCTACCGCCGCGGCAACATCCGGGTGCTCAACCGTTCCGGCCTGGAAGCCGTCTCCTGCAGCTGTTACCGGACCGCGAGGAACATCTGCAAACCGGTGCTTGGATAAGGACATGCGCGCGGCGCAGGAGCGTTCCTCATGAGGCTACGAATCGGCTACGAGCTGGTCTACGACTTTCCGCAAGTGACGCCGGTGATTCTGGTCGTGCACGTTCACCCCTCGCGCACGGCCGACCTCGTCGTGCAGGACGATCTCGTGGCCGAGCCGCCGGCTCCGGTTGCCGCTTACGAGGATTCGTTCGGCAACCGCTGCCGCCGGATCCTCGCGCCGGCGGGTCGCTTGCGGCTGACCGCCGACGCCGTGATCCGCGACAACGGCTGCCTGGACGAATCCAGCTGGCCCGCGGCCCAGGCCCTGGTGCAGGATCTCCCCGATGAGACACTGCTGTTTCTCCTCGGCAGCCGGTACTGCGAAACGGACTTGCTGTCGCAGACCGCCTGGCAACTTTTCAGCGGGACCGCGCCCGGGCATCAGCGCGTGCAGGCGATCTGCGACTTCGTGCACTGGCACATCCGGTTCGATTACCGGAGCGCGCGCGCCACCCGCAGCGCCAATGAGACTTTTCACGAGCGCGTCGGCGTCTGCCGGGACTACGCGCACCTTGCGATCGCGTTCTGCCGGTGCATGAACATCCCGGCACGCTACTGCACGGGCTACCTGAGCGATGTCGGCACCCCGCTGCCGTATCCGCCGGGCGATTTCGCGGCCTGGTTCGAGGCCTGGATCGGCGGGCGCTGGTACCTCTTCGATCCGCGCAACAATGAGCCGCGGATCGGACGCGTGCTGATGGCGCGCGGGCGTGACGCCTCGGACGTCGCGATCGCCACGACTTTCGGTCCGAACACGCTGCAAAGCTTCCGCGTCTGGGCCGACGAGATCCAGGAAGAGGCCCGCTGATGTCTTTCCTGACGGTGAGTCACCGTACGCGCTATCGCTACCGCGAGCCGGTCGTGCTCGGTGAGCATCGCATGATGTTCCGCCCGCGCGAAAGCCACGATCTGCGCCTGATTCGGAGCAGCCTGATGATTTCGCCGCAGCCCGCGGATCTGCGCTGGCTCCACGACCCGTTCGACAACTCGGTCGCGATCGCGACTTTCGAGGGTTCGACGACCGAGCTCTGCTTCGAAAGCGCCGTGACGCTCGAGCACCTGGACAGTACCCAACCCGAGTATCCTCTCGAGCAATACGCCAGGACTTATCCGTTCCGCTATTCCGATGAGGACCTTCCGAATCTCCAGCGCGCGCTGTGCCCGCATTTCGACAACGCCGGCGTGGCGGAGTGGGCGCTGCGGTTTCTCGATCCTGCCGAAACCAGCGGGACGATGGCGATACTCAGGACGATGACGCGCGGCATCCAGGAAGAGCTGCAATACACGCGCCGCGTCGAGAAGGGCGTGCAAAGCCCGGCGGAGACCTTGCGGCTTGGCCGGGGCAGTTGCCGGGATTTCGCGGTCCTGATGATGGAGGCCGCCCGCTGCCTCGGGATCGCCGCCCGCTTCGTCAGCGGCTACATCTTCACATCCGACACCGCCGGACTTGCCGGCGGCGGCGCAATGCACGCATGGATGCAGGCCTATCTTCCCGGCGCCGGCTGGATCGATTTCGACCCGACGAATCGCATCATCGGCAACCGCAATCTCATTCGCGTCG
>Ga0315910_10005264_pt1 | contig 10635 bp, 10 predicted proteins | sample EdamamesoilMG_FD_204470 | JGI IMG/M metagenome (GOLD analysis project Ga0315910, IMG submission 204470) | Garden soil microbial communities collected in Santa Monica, California, United States - Edamame soil | ecosystem: Environmental > Terrestrial > Soil > Garden | place: USA: California...
AAATCTCTTTCTCGTCCATGTTTGAGCTCGACCTGTATACCATCCTAAAATGACTTTGTAACCTCTCGTGTTACGGTTTTATTACTTTTTTCGGTTAATAACACTTGTGCCCGATTAATTTACACGCTTCCAGGTTTGAGTTCTGAAGAAGGGCCCCCAGTAACCGCGTACCATTAAGTCGTTTTCCTCGATCCATATTTTGCACCGGTAAATTTTGCCATCCTCCGGGTCCAGGATAGTTCCTTCTGCATACGCATCACCTGACTTTACCAGGTTTTGGATGATCTCGAGCCCGATTATTTTTTTGTTATACCGGCTGTCGTCTGCGGGGCATTCATCACAAACCGGGTCGGGATCCTCTCCGGGCTTTCTGAAAAGTTTTACAATCTTGCCATGGACCTTTCCGTCACGGTTAAAGAGTTCAACGACAGACTTTTCTTCATTCGATTCATCATCAATCGTCTTCCATTTGCCCAAAATACTGGTTTGGGCATGAGCCGAGGAGATGATAAAAGAAAGTAGAATCAGCAATAATCGCATAATGGGTCTTGACATGGAATACCAAAAATAGAAAAAGCCCTGACAAAGTCAGGGCTTTCTTTTGTATCAGTTGATCAAATATTACTGTTGATTCACGGTCTTTTCAACATTAACCTGAGAAACGACTTCAGTTTTTACTTTTTCTTTTTGCGTAGCAGGCGTTGGTTCGTCTTTCACCAGGAATGGAGCAAGCACGAGTGCCACTACTGACATCAATTTCAACAATATGTTGAGTGAAGGACCTGAGGTGTCTTTGAATGGATCGCCTACGGTATCACCCACAACTGCTGCTTTGTGTGGATCAGATTTTTTGTAGTAGGTCTGACCATTGATTTCAACACCTTCTTCAAAGCTTTTCTTGGCGTTATCCCAGGCACCACCAGCGTTAGACTGGAAGATCGCCATCAATACACCGGATACGGTAACACCAGCCAGCATACCACCTAGTGATTCCACGCCAAAGCCAGGAAGGAAGGCAATGATAACCGGAACAATTACGGCCATCAAGCCAGGCAATACCATTTGTTGAATAGCAGCTTTGGTTGATATCTCTACGCACTTGCCATATTCGGCTTTACCATCAGCATCGTGGAAAGTCTTTTGATCTTCAGCTGACCACTCTTCCACAGGCTTGTCGCCATGCTTGCGCATCAGGTCAAGGGCAGCTTTCAGGGCAGGGATAGAACTGAACTGTCTTCTTACTTCTTCAATCATCGACATCGCTGCACGACCTACGGCACCCATGGCGAGGGCTGAGAATACAAACGGAAGCATACCACCAATGAAGAGACCTGCCATTACGTTTGCTTTCGATACGTCAATCGTACTTAAATGAGCAGTAGTCATAAAGGCTCCAAAAAGTGCCAACGCTGTTAACGCTGCGGAAGCAATGGCAAAACCTTTACCGATGGCAGCTGTTGTGTTTCCTACAGCATCCAACTTATCAGTGCGCGAACGAACTTCTTTTGGAAGCTCAGACATTTCTGCGATACCCCCGGCATTGTCGGAGATTGGGCCATAAGCATCAACGGCTAACTGAATACCCAGGTTTGACAACATACCAACGGCAGCAATAGCAATACCGTAAAGGCCACCGAAGTAGAATGCACCAATGATCGAAAGCGCAATGATGATAGTGGGGATGGCCGTAGACATCATACCAACACCTAGGCCAGCAATAATATTAGTAGCCGCACCGGTTGACGATTGACGTACAATCGAGTTAACAGGACCTTTGCCCATGCCTGTGTAATGCTCGGTAACAAGACCTACCAACACACCACCAACCAGACCAATTACGGTTGCCCAGAACACACCCATTGCGGTGTAATGATTTCCTTTTTCAGGGTCAGACCAAGAGTACAGTGGATCCTGGAACCACCATTCTGCCGGAAGCATCCAGGTGATGATGAAGTAAGAAGCAATGATCATAACGATGGATGAAACAAACTCGCCCATGTTAAGTGCTTTTTGAGGGTCGCCACCTTCTTTCACTTTTACAAAGAAGGTTCCGAAGAACGACATTACGATACCAACGCCAGCCAATACCAGCGGAAGCAATACAGCCGAAAGGCCATCAAAATTATCTGAGAATCCGGGTACCATGAATGCAGCACCCAATACCATCGTACCCACAATGGAACCTACATACGATTCGAACAAGTCGGCACCCATACCGGCTACGTCACCTACGTTATCACCTACGTTATCGGCAATAGTTGCAGGATTAAGCGGGTGATCTTCCGGAATGCCGGCTTCAACTTTACCGACAAGGTCAGCACCTACGTCAGCAGCTTTGGTATAGATACCACCTCCTACGCGTGCAAAAAGTGCAATGGAAGAAGCACCAAAAGAGAAACCGGTAATTACAGTGATCACCTGATTCAGGCTCATCTGGTCGCTAACACCAAAGAATTTAGAATAAACAATAAAGAGTACACTTAGACCTAAAACACCAAGGCCAACAACGCCCATACCCATAACTGAACCACCGGTAAAGGCAACTTCAAGTGCCTTACCCAAACTGGTGCGCGCTGCATTGGTTGTTCTTACGTTAGCTTTTGTTGCTACGCGCATCCCGATAAAACCTGCCAGGGCAGATGAGAATGCACCCAAAACAAATGAAAGTCCTACAAGGGGGTGAGAGCCTTCTCCCGCTGTGAAGGCAAGAAGAGCTGCTACGCAGATAACAAAGATTACCAGAATTTTGTACTCGGCTTTCAGGAACGCCATTGCACCTTCTGCAATGTGGCCAGCAATTTTTTTCATTTTGTCTGTGCCGGCATCTTGCTTAGCTACCCAGGCACTTTTCCAAACGACAAACAGCAACCCCAGTACACCGAATACCGGGAGCGAATAGAGAATGTTTTCCATGATGATTAGGTTTTCAATTTACACGTCAAAAAAACCATCAGCCGCTAAGCAGATGGTTTTTTAAAGTGTCGCAAAGATAGAAGAAGTCGCAAAACCAGCAAAGGTTTGTAAATGAGGGCAATTTTAAATCCCAAAGATCTGTCGCAGGGCTAACCAAAGGGCCTTTTTCTGTGGATCGTCTAATTCGTGAAGTTCATTAGCCAGTACCACAGGTGTGCCCTGAAGGGTTAGGGCCTCATACAGTTTAGTGTGTGTATTTATGGTAGCCCCGAAAGCTAAAATTAACGTTGGCGCGTAAGCATCAACATCATCTATTGTAAATGATGGTCTGGTCACTACTTGCACGGAATCCAGTTTGATCTTTATTGACGACAGAATTTTAGTAAGCAATGTGATGTCGTCAGGTGAGAGATTTTCCCACGGCTTGGATAGCACAACCAACACACGCGGTGGTATCTCATAAAGGGTTTCGTTAAACAAATTTTGCAATACCGAATGTCCGTTCATAATTAATCTCAATCAATGTCAAAGATGGATCTCAATTCTTTGGCGTCCGAAGGTTTCATGCGGCCAGCCAGAATCAGTCGAAGTTGGCGTCTGCGAAGGGCACCATCGTACAATGCTTGTTCTTCTTCTGTCTGAGGTTCTACTTCCGGAACGTCCGCTGGTTTTCCTTCGTGATCCAATGCTACGAAAGTAAAGTAAGCAGAATTGCTTTCAAATTTGTTGGCTGATGGAACATCTTCAGCATCCACATCAATGCGCACCTCCATGGACGAATTGAAGGCACGCGAAACTTTTGCTTTCAAGGTAACCACATTGCCCAGGCGGATGGGATGCTTGAATGAGATGTTATCCACTGATGCGGTGACTACAATACGATTAGAATGTTTTTGAGCAGCAATAGCCGAGACAATATCCATCCAGTGCATGAGCCGTCCACCCATCAGGTTGTTTAACGTGTTGGTATCGTTAGGAAGTACCAGCTCCGTCATGCTGACGAATGATTCGTGGGGGAATTTCTTTTTACGCGACATTATGTTTTTTGATGTTTAGGTATTAGGTGTTGATGTTTGATGTGCCAATGGATAATAATCATCAACACGTTAGCATTGGCACCTCTTACGCATTCGATTGAAATGAACTACTAACCGTTAGTTCGTGCAAAAATCACAAAAAATAGTTTGCAATCAACTTTATCATTTCATTATTTCGGTTCCTCAAATTTATGCAAGCACTAAACGCCAACGCTACTTCATCGCTCTTCATTACGAAGACAGCCAGTGCTTGTCCCGTTATCAACACGATTATTACAACTACCATCATTACGGGGTGACCCGTGCTCATTTTATACCCCAGCCATTTTAGGATTATGTCCGTCTCCAGGAGAAGGAATGTCCTGATCGAAAGTCAAAAGCGAAAATCAAACAACAGATAACGAATTTTTCATGAAAGTCTTAAAGTTCGGTGGTTCATCGGTAGCCACCCCGGCACGGATACAAGCAGTAGTCGAAATCGTTAAACCTTACCTTACCGGAGATGTAGCCGTAGTATTTTCCGCATTTGGAGGCGTTACCGATGTACTCATTCACATTAGTAAACTGGCGCTGGAGGGAAACCTCGAGTACAAAACCAAACTGGCAGAAATTGAAAAGCGACACCTTGATGCCGTACGCGAGTTGATTGGCATTCAAAAACAAGGTAGTATTCTGGCCCAGGTCAAGTTTATGATCAATGAGCTTGAAGATGTACTGCACGGTGTTTACCTGGTAAAAGAACGCACACCCCGCACACTCGATTATGTGATGAGCTTTGGCGAGCGATTGTCTGCATACATTATAGCAGAAGCCTTTAAGGACCGGAGTGTTGAAGCAGAATTTTTAGATGCACGAAAAGTCGTGCGTACCGATAATCACTTCGGTTATGCCAAAGTAGATTTTGAAGTAACCAATAAGCTTATCATCGATCACTTCAAACATCATTCAGATCTTCAGATCATCACTGGTTTTGTCGGTACTTCTGAAACCGGTGAAACTACCACACTGGGTAGAAGTGGCTCTGATTATACAGCCGCTATTTTTGCAGGCGCCTTGCACGCTACCGATCTTGAAATCTGGACCGATGTAGATGGTATGATGACGGCTGATCCGCGCCTGGTAAAGAAAGCCTTCACTGTACCGCAGATGAGCTACGAGGAAGCGATGGAGCTTTCGCACTTCGGGGCCAAAGTAATTTTTCCGGCGACCATGCAGCCCGCCATGGTGAACCGGATTCCGATCTGGATAAAAAACACATTCAATCCGTCTTTCGAGGGTACCGTTATTCATGCCCATTCAAAAAATGGCAATCTCATTAAAGGTATCTCATCGATGAACGGTGTGAGTTTGCTTAGTGTTCAAGGTAGTGGCTTACTGGGGGTAGTAGGTGCATCGATGCGATTGTTTGCTACCCTGGCCCGTGAGCAGATCAGCGTTATCCTCATCAGCCAGGCTTCGTCTGAACACTCCATTTGCTTTGCGGTTGAAAATCAGCATACCCAACGCGCCAAGTCTTCTATCGAGAAAGAATTTCAATTCGAAATACGCAATGAAGAAATCGATGAGGTTCATGTTGAATCCGAACTTTCCATTGTAGCCGTAGTAGGTGATGGGATGAAGCACAGCCCGGGTACCAGTGGACGAATGTTCAGCGCGCTTGGCAAGAATGGGATAAACATTATGGCGATTGCGCAGGGATCCTCCGAGCGTAACATATCGGCTGTTGTTCGTCAAACCGATGCGGCAAAGGCATTGAACGCACTGCATGAAGCGTTTTTCCTCTCCGACAGAAAGCTGTTGAATGTGTTTCTGGTGGGTACCGGGTTGATTGGCAAAGTATTGGTGAACATGGTGGAAGATCAGTTTGCCAAACTGGCGAAAGAGAATCGGTTGGAGATAAACGTAGTAGCCGTTGCCAATAGTAAAAAAATGCTCTTTCATGAAGATGGACTTCCATTGAAGACTTGTGTGGAAGATATGATGGCCAGCGGTGAGGCCATGGCTATGCCTGCCTTTGTGGAGCGCATGCTGCAACTCAATTTACCGAATAGTATTTTCGTTGACTGTACGTCCAGTGAAGAAGTGACAACCCACTATGGTGACATACTATCGGCAAATATTTCTATTGTTACTCCGAATAAGAAAGCAAACTCAGGTCCGTTCGAAAAATATCAATCCCTTCGGTCAACCGCGTTTACCCGAGGTGCTAAATTCTTGTATGAAACCAACGTAGGGGCCGGGCTGCCGGTGATTAATACCTTGAATGATTTGCTGCTCAGTGGCGATAAAGTGCTTCGTATTGAGGCCGTGCTCAGCGGCACGCTTAATTTTATTTTCAGCTCGTTTGTTGAAGGTCGTAAATTCAGCGAGGTTGTAAAAGAGGCCAAGGCAAAAGGCTATACCGAACCCGATCCCCGCGATGACCTCAACGGTATGGATGTTGCCAGAAAAATCTTGATTCTATCACGCGAAGCCGGATCGCATCTTGAACTGTCGGATATTAAAGTGGAAGACCTGGTGCCAGAATCCTGCCGGGGTGAAATGAGTACTGATCAATTCTTTACCTGTCTTGAAAAATACGATAGCGACTTCGAGCAACTTCGGAAGAAAGCCGCGGATAAAAATGAAAAGCTTCGCTACATGGCTGTGCTGGAGAATGGGGAAGTAAAAATAAAGTTAGGGGCAGTAAACGATAAGCACCCATTCTACTCCTTGTCGGGAAGTGATAACATCATTCTGTTAACAACCGAGCGCTATAACGAACGGCCCATGGTAATCCGGGGTCCGGGTGCAGGTGCTGAGGTTACGGCTGCCGGAGTATTTGCTGATGTTATCAGGATTGGGCACTATGCGAAGTAAAGGAGAGCGTTAAACAGCTAAAGGGAAAAAACATAATGAAATCGATAAAAGCATCTGCACCGGCCACGGTGGCAAACGTATCGTGTGGGTTTGATATTTTTGGATTTGCCGTTGAAGATCCGGCCGATGAAGTCATCGTTACCCTAACTGATGAGCCAGGTGTTGTGATCAAACAGATTACCGGTGATGAAGGACGCCTCCCACTGGAAGCTGAAAAGAATACTTCTGGTGTTGCTGTGCTTGAGTTTCTGAAATCAATTGGTGCAACGAGGGGCGCAGAAATTATTCTCAATAAAAATCTTCCGCTGGGAAGTGGCATGGGGTCAAGTGCTGCCAGCTCGGCTGCGGCACTCGTGGCCATTAATGCACTGTACGATAATCCACTAACACGCGAACAATTACTACCCTTTGCCATGGAGGCCGAACGCATTGCTTGTGGATCCGCACATGCCGATAATGTAGCGCCATCATTAATGGGTGGTTTTGTTTTGATCCGCGGGTACGACCCCTTGGATGTTACCCAGATACCAACCCCATCAAATTTGTTTTGCACGTTGGTGCATCCACACCTGGAGTTAAAGACTTCCGATTCAAGACGTGTTCTTCGACCAACAATTCCGATGAAGGATGCCATCACACAATGGGGAAACATTGCCGGCATGGTGGTAGGGTTGATGAAGCCTGATTTTGGACTGATTCAACGGTCGCTTATCGATGTCGTGGCCGAACCCATTCGTTCGGTGCTTATTCCTGGGTTTAATCACATCAAGCAAGTGTCGGTAAACAACGGGGCGCTTGGTTGCGGTATCTCCGGATCAGGACCAACTATTTTTTCGCTTTCTACTGATCGTGGCATTGCCGAAAGAGTAGGTGCGGCTATTCAGGCCGAGTTTTCGAAACTGCAATTGAACAGTGAGGTCTATGTTTCAAGAATAAATCCGGAAGGCGCAAGAGTTGTCAAATAGACAACGGTTTGTGTAGCAATCGTCAATCTAAAAATCATCAATCCTCAATTGAAATGAAGTTCTACAGTACGAACAATAAAGATCTGAAAGTCGATTTGAAACGCGCGGTTACCGAAGGTCTTGCTCCGGATAACGGATTATACATGCCAGAGCAAATTCCGGTTTTGCCGAAGTCGTTTTTTGATTCGCTTTCAACAATGACGTTTTCGGAAATGGCGTTAACGGTTGCCCAGAATTTAGTGGGTGACGATGTGCCGGCAACCGATCTTAAGCGAATTGTAGAACATACCATTCAATTCGATGCGCCACTGGTGCGCGTTGAACAGGATATATTCGCACTCGAACTGTTTCATGGTCCTACGCTGGCCTTTAAAGATTTTGGTGCGCGCTTCATGTCGCAGTTGTTAGGATACTTTGCCCAGCAGCAGCACCAGGAGATTGTAATTCTGGTGGCAACGTCAGGCGATACAGGCAGTGCTGTGGCGAATGGATTTCTGGGCGTGAAAGGAACACGGGTAGTCGTACTGTATCCTTCCGGAAAGGTGAGCGAGATTCAGGAGAAACAATTTACAACGCTAGATCAAAACATAACGGCATTAGAAGTTGACGGTACATTTGATGATTGCCAACGACTGGTGAAGCAGGCTTTTCTAGATGAGCAGCTGAAGAAGAAATTTTTTCTTACCTCTGCCAATTCGATTAACATCGCGCGATTGATTCCCCAGTCATTTTACTACTTCTATGCCTACGCGCAGCTTGAGGATAAAAGCAAGCCTGTGGTGTTCTCGATCCCCAGCGGAAACTTTGGAAACCTTACAGGCGGGTTGTTGGCAAAACGAATGGGCTTACCCATTGAGAAGTTTATAGCCACAACAAACATCAACGACATTGTTCCGGAGTACCTTCGTACACAAGCATTCAATCCACGGGCTTCTCAGCAGACCATCAGCAACGCAATGGATGTAGGCAACCCCAGTAACTTTACGCGCCTTCTCGACTTGTTTAATCATAATTTCGAAGCACTTTCAGGTATGGTTGTTGGCTATTCGTTTTCAGATGATGAAACACGTTCGGCTATGCGCCATGTGTTAGCTTCATCCGATTACCTGATGGACCCGCACGGTGCCGTAGGGTACCTGGGATTGAAGAAATATCTCATCGAAAATAATTCAGATTCAACCGGCATATTTCTGGAAACGGCACATCCTGCCAAGTTCAAGGAGGTGGTGGATGAGACAGTTAAAAAATCAATTGAGATTCCGCCCGTACTTCAATCATTTATGAAGCGATCAAAGAAGAGTGTGCCGATGGCAGGCGACTTTACAGTGTTTAAAGATTACCTGATGACTAGTTTGTAGACGAGCTGCGTTCAGCTTCTGCTTCGCGATTTCGGAACACCACGTGTTTGCGTGTAAAGAAATTCCAGATTACGGCAACGGCAATGGCAGCGGCTTTGGCAATGGTATCATGAACATCGGCAAATTCAACAAGCACCCAAAGCACTGCCTGGTTGAGGAGAAATGCACCGGCAAGGCATATCGCAAAAAGTGCGGCTTCATGTCTTTTTCTTCGCCCTGAGGGTTCGAAGACATAAAATCTACTTAATACAAAGGTGACAACGTTAGTAAGGCCAAATGCCAGTACGTTGGCAATAAGGTAATTCATCAATACTTTGAACAGAAAATACAGGCCGTACTCAATCATCGCGGAGATGCCACCAACCAATGCATAGCGAACGATTTGAATCTTAAGTAAGCGAGCGATACCCGACATCAACAGTGTTATCTAGTTAAACCTAAACCACAAAGAAACAACATTAAATTTAATTGGAAGTTGAGGCTTACGTTGCAATCGAAAGTCCGTAATTATTTCTTTGTTAACCTTTCCATCCTTGTTCACCCAAGAGAGGCACAAAGGCAAAATTGTTGTATTCTTCTTTTATCAGCTTACCATTTTTCTTCAGGATCCGAAGCATCACTTGTGTTTCGCGATCTCCAACCGGAATTACCAGGATGCCCCCTTCAGTAAGTTGATCGGTTAACGCAGTGGGTACTATCGGAGCCCCGGCTGTAACAATGATTTTATTGAACGGAGCTTTGGCAGGCAGTCCCTTTGATCCATCGCCAAAAAAGAAATGAGGTTTGTACCCCATGCCTGGAAGAAAAGCTTTGGTGGTTTCGTAAAGCTTTCGGTTATACTCAATGGTAAAGACTTTGGCTCCAAGTTCCAGCAGAATGCAGGCCTGATATCCAGACCCGGTACCAATCTCCAATACCTTGTCGCCTGGTTTGATCTCCAGCTTTTCGGATTGAAAGGCCACGGTGTAGGGCTGCGAAATCGTTTGTCCTTCGCCTATCGGGAAAGCCTTGTCTTGATACGCATGTTCGAGCAGGGCATTTTCGAAGAAAACGTGACGCGGAACCTTACCAATGGCGGCCAAAACACCTTCATCTTTTATCCCTTTTTCTATGAGTTTTTTGACCAGTTTGTTGCGCAATCCGCGCTGCTTGTAGTTGTCTTCGATCATCACGTGTAAAAAATAGCTATAGTCAGAAGCTTTTTATTTTAAAATATATAACTAGTTGATTATCAATGGTTATTATGATTAATAGGCCTAAACAGGCTAAAAACAACGGTGAATATTTGTCATGATTGCTTGGTAAAAACCCTCTGCAAAAGCCATAATTTCAGGTCTCATAAAGTTTCAAAAATTCCTTAGGATAATTCGAAACGATGCCGTTACTTTAAAGTCCTCTCCACACAGTGATAAGCTTTTTTGCCATAGCGTTCACAAGTGTTACCTGATCATCGCAGTAGGGTGTGGCCAAAACCACTTTCTACTGTAGTGACAGGAGAGAAGT
>Ga0315910_10005265_pt1 | contig 10635 bp, 11 predicted proteins | sample EdamamesoilMG_FD_204470 | JGI IMG/M metagenome (GOLD analysis project Ga0315910, IMG submission 204470) | Garden soil microbial communities collected in Santa Monica, California, United States - Edamame soil | ecosystem: Environmental > Terrestrial > Soil > Garden | place: USA: California...
GCGGGCGGCGCGGGTTCGGGCGCCGGCGCGGGTGGCGCAGGGGGCGGAGACGTCGCGCAACCCGCCGTGAGCAGCAGGGCGCAGGCGGCAATCGCCCAGGCCCGCGGCGCGGCGCTCATTCGCCGACGCGGATCACGAGCGCGTCCAGGTCCGCGGACCGCAGCCTCGCCCGCAGGCGGTTGAGCTCCGTGAGGTCGGTGATCGGCCCGATGCGCACGCGATGCCAGACATCGTCGTCCACGGCGACACGCTGCACGTTGGCGTCGATGCCCTGCAGTTTCAGCTGCGCGCGGATGCGGTCGGCTTCTTCCTGCCGGCGATACGAACCGGCCTGCAGCACGTAGACGCCTGGCCGTTCGATGGTCGCCGGCGCGTTGTCGCGCTCGCGGGAAACCTCGCGGTCTTTCTCCGGCACCACCACCTCGAAGTTCGGCAGCATGTCGTAGAAGTCGTAGTTCCGGGCGTTTTCCTCGGCATCGCCGGCCGCGGCGGCCTTGTCCGGACGCGGTTCCGGGCGCGGCACCTCGGCCGCGGCGCGCGCCGCATCCTGTTCGCGGTAGTTCTGCCAGATGAGCACGCACACGGACAGCGACAGTCCCACCGCGAGCCCCGTGCCGAACTCGCGCCAGCGGCTGATGTTGAGCGGCATGCCGCCCGAACGCGCGCGCTTGAAGTCCCGGCTGGTGATTCTCGCGACCAGAGTATCCGCTCCTGTTACATGGACTCGGGCGCCGACACGCCGAGCAGGCCCAGGCCATTGCGTACCACCTGCTGCACGGCGAGCACCAGCGTCAGCCGGGCGTTACGCAACGCCGCGTCCTCGACTATCCATTTCTCAGCGTTGTAGTAGGTATGCAGCGTATTCGCAAGATCGCGCAGGTAATGCACCAGCGCATGCGGCGCACGGTCGAGCGCGGCGCGCTCGATGATCTCCGGATATTTCGTGATCGAGGTGATCACGGCCTGCTCGTGCGGGTTGCCCAGCAGGCCCAGGCTCGCGGAACCGGCGGCCGCGTCGTAGCTGAAGCCGCGCGCCGCGAGCTCTTTCATGACCGAGCAGACGCGCGCGTGCGCGTACTGCACGTAGTACACGGGATTCTCGTTGCTGCGTGACTTCGCCAGCTCGAGGTCGAAATCCAGCGCCTGGTCGTGGCTGCGCATGAGATAGAAGAACCGGCAGGCGTCGTTGCCGACTTCGCTGCGCAGCTCGCGCAGTGTCACGAAGTTGCCCTCGCGTTTGCCCATGGCGAGTTTTTGCCCGCCGCGATAGAGACTTACGAGCTGCAACAGCGTCACCTCGAAGCAGTCGCCGGGCGCGCCCAACGCCTGCAGCGCGCCGCGCACGCGCGTGACGTAGCCATGGTGATCCGCGCCCCAGACGTCGATCAGCAGGTCATGGCCGCGCTGCCGCTTGTCGAAGTGGTAGGCGATGTCCGAGGCGAAATAGGTCTTCTCGCCGTTGGCGCGAATGACCACCCGGTCTTCGTCGTCGCCGTAGTCGGTGCTCTTGAACCACTCGGCGCCGTCCCTGGTGTACATGTGCCCGGACGCACGCAGCTTTTCGATGGCCAGGTCCACCGCGCCGCGCTGGTTCAGCTCGCGCTCCGAGAACCAGTTGTCGAAACGCACGCGGTACTCGTCGAGATCGCTGCGGATGTCGGCCAGCATGGCGTCGCGCGCAAACAGCACGATGGAATCGAACTCCGCGTCGCCCAGCAGGCGGCGCGAGTTCGCGATCAGCCCGTCGATGTGTTTGTCCTTGTCGCCGGCCGGGGCGTCCGGCGGCGCGCCGGCCATGACTTCGGCGCCCGGGCGCTTCAGGGCCGCGCCGCGTTGCGCGTGCAGCGCCTTCACCACCGGCAGGATGTAATCGGCCTTGTAGCCATTCGACGGAAACGTCACGGGCTCGCCGCAGAGCTCGAGGTAGCGCAGGTAGACGCTGACCGCGAGGATGTCGATCTGCCGGCCAGCGTCGTTGATGTAGTACTCGCGGTACACGTCGAAGCCGGCGGCCTCGAGCAGGTTGCTGAGCGTCGCGCCGACAGCGGCCTGCCGGCCATGGCCCACGTGCATGGGCCCGGTGGGATTGGCGGAGACGAACTCGACCATGACCTTTCGACCATTGCCGACGGTGCTGCGTCCGTAGATGTCACCTTCTATGGCCACGCGCCGCAGTTCGGCGGCCCAGGCGTCGCCCGTGATGCGGAAGTTGATGAAGCCCGCGCCCGCGAGTTCCGTCTTCGCGATCAGCGGATTGGCCGGCAGCGCCGCGATGATGGCCTGCGCCAGCTCGCGCGGATTCTTCCGCGCCGGCTTGGCGAGGCGCATGGCGATGTTGCTCGCGAAGTCGCCATGCTGCGGATCGCGCGCGCGCTCCACCACCACCTGCGCCGGGTCGACCGGTTCGGGCAGTACGGTGGGTACGAGGGACCGCAACGCCTCACGCAGCAGGCGCTCAAGCTCGGATTTCACGGGGGGAACCTGTCTGGTCAAAAAACAGGCGCGAATCTTACCAAGGACCTGTCAACCGCTGCGCTCCCGGCGCGTTGACCCACCGCAGGCCTCGTTTTTCTCAGGAGATTTCCGAATGAAGACCACTGTTTACGCCCTGGCAATCCTGGCTGCGGGCGCCGCTTTCGCCGGTGATGTCTCGCGCGGTGCTGGTCCGCACCACGCGTTGCGCGCCGACGCAGACGGCGACGGCCGTGTATCGCGCGCCGAAGCCTCGGCGGCTGCCGATTCGCGCACCAACGATTGGTTCGACAAGCTCGACCAGGACAAGGACGGCTACGTCACCCAGGACGAAGTCCAGAAAGCGCGCGATGCGCGCCGTGGCGAAATGCAGCAGAAGTTCGACGAGCGCTTCACCGAAGCCGACGTGAACCAGGACGGCCAGCTGTCGCTCGATGAAGTGCAGCAGAAGCTGCCGCGCCTCGCGGATCGCTTCGGCGCGCTCGACAAGGACGGCAACGGCATGCTGAGCCGGGATGAGCTGCAGCGCGGCGGACACGGCCGCCACCATGCGTCGGAAGCGAAGAGCTGATCTGATCCAAACGCCTTGATTGGCAGACGGCGGGACCCGAAGGGTCCCGCCGTTCTTTTTTGCCTGGAACCCGGCCGTTATTGCCGCGGCCCCGTGTTCACCGACGCGTCGGCATTGGCGTTCGCCGAGGCGTTCGCGTCGATCGAGTGATCGCCGGAAGGCAGCGACGGCAGTGAAGTCGTGTCCGGCGTGCCGGTCGCGGCGGGCGCATGGATCCCGGTCGGCGCACTTTTCGCGTCTGGCGCATCCGGCACCGGCACGCTCGACACTGTCTGCTGCACCGAACCTGTGGCATTGCCCGCGGCGTTTGCGCCTCCGGCGATGCCATTGCCTGCCGCACTCGCCGCGCCGTTGGCGCTGCCGCTCACTTGCCCGCTGGCGGACGACGCCGCAGTTGAGGCCGCCGAGGTTGCAGTCCCCTGAACGGCTTCGCGCGTGCCGGCCGCACGATCGCGAACCCGGCCGCCGACTTCGCGCGTGCGTTCCACGGCGCCAGAGGTGTGACGACGCAGGCTGTCGCCGTGATCGAGCGTGCCGCCGATCGTGCCCGCGGCATTGCCCTGGGCCATGCCGCCGATCGAACCGGCGCCGTTGCCGAGCGTTCCGCCCAGGGAACCGCCGAGGCCGCCGGTGGCGTTGCCGCCGAGCACCTGCGCCTGCAACAGCGGCGCGCCGCAAATCAGCGCAAACACCGCCAGCGGTTTGACCAGCGGCTTGATCGAGATCCTGAAGTTCATGTGTGTCTCCTGACTTTGCGCCGCGGGCCATCCGCAGCTCTCAGGAGGTACTACGCCGGGGAGGGGAGATTTCTTCCCTCGGCCCGACGAAAGTCTATTTGACTTATTGCACTCTATTTATTGGCTTCCTCGGCCAGGACGCTGCCCAAGTCGCCCAGCTCCCCGGAGCCGTACACGTCGTCGCGCCCCTTCTTTCCCAGGTCTTTTGCCGCCTGGGTCCACTTGGCCAGCATGGCATCGCGCTGCGCGACATCGGGCGAGGCGAGATCCGCGGCCATGAGCCCGGCGACCACTGGCGCGGCGAACGAGGTGCCGCGCACGGGCACGAAGCTGTCGGGCGACTGTGAGGCAGCCTGCATGTCCGCGCCGCGCGCGGCGAAGTCGACCTGCGCACCCCGGCACGCCTCGACCAGCACGCGATGCCTGGAATCCACGGCGGTGACGCCGACCACGCCGGGGTAGGACGCGGGATACAGCGGCGGCGCGGCCGGCCCGTCGTTGCCCACCGCCGCGACGATCAGGAATCCGCGCGCCACCAGCGAGTCGACCACGCGTTCGAGCAGCGCATTGCGCGGCCCGACCAGGCTGACGTTGATGACCGCGACGCGTTCGCGCGCCAGCCATGCCAGCGCAGCCGCGACTGTGTCGACTGCGCCACCCGCCGGTTTGCCGCAATACACGTCGGCTGCGAATACCTCGGCGACGGAGTTCTGCGTGACCAGCAAGGCCGCCACCGCCGTGCCGTGCGAGCCGGGGAACCGCTGGCCGTCGCAACCGAAGTGCGTGAAGCGCACGTTCTGGAACACCTGGTGCGCATCGTCGATGCCGCCGTCGATGACGCCGACGCGGCCGCGTGCCCCGCCATTTCCCGGCGTGTCGAGCGCGGCGAAGTGCGGCAGGCCGGCGCGTCCGCCCGGCAGGTACACGTGGTTGTAGTCGTAGATGCCCTGCGGATCGAGCTCGCGCAATTTCGCGAGGCCGCGTTTCGCTGACCAGCCCTGCGGCGCCTGCAGCACCGTTATCACCACACCGAGGTCCGGCAGCTCCTGCTTGTGCCGCACCTGGAAATTTTCGGCGAGGGCTGTTTGCAGCGCGGATTCGGAGATGTCGATCGCCACGACTTCGGCGCGCACCACCAGCTCGCCGGCCGGGTCGCGATCCAGCTCGGCGGAGTGTTCGCGATTCAGGCGGCCGATTTCCGTGATACGCGCCTGGGTGAGCCGCCTCAGGCTCCGGTCGATGGTGCGGGTCGTATCGTTGACGATCTGTCCCGGCAGCGGCGCGCCCTCGGGCACGTGCTGGGGCAACTGCACCTCGGGCACGGGCAATTGTGCCGCCACCGGGCTAGTGATGGTCATGGCCACGGCGATGAGTGCGGCCCACGTTCCAATCCTGGCAAAGACGCGCATGGAAGAACTTCCACCCCCCAGACGTATCATCCTGATGAAAGCATGAGTCTGGCCCCGGAGGAAATCCGTGCACACATCGTCGGGCTTTTGCCGCGGCTGCGGCGCCTTGCGCGCTCGCTTTCGCGCAATCAGCAGGACGCCGACGATCTCGTGCAGGTCGCGGTCGAGCGCGCGCTGCGCAACAGCGGGCAGTTCCGCCCGGGCGCCAGCGTCGCGGCGTGGATGTTCGGCATCATGAAATACGCCTGGATCGACGTGCGGCGCGGCCGCCAGCGGCGCGGCGAAGTGCCGCTGCCCGATGACAGCGGCGAGCATCCGGTCGTTTCGGCCGATGACGCCAATGCCAGCCTGATGGCGGTGTCGGAGGCCATGGGCAGGCTGCCCGAAGAGCAGCGGTTGGCAGTTGCGCTCGTGCTGGTCGAAGGCCTGTCCTACAAGGAGGCGGCAGAGGTGCTCGAGATTCCGATCGGTACGCTCACCAGCCGTCTCGCGCGCGGCCGTGCGGCGCTTGCCGCGGAGCTGGGAGATCCGCCGTGAACTATGACGATGAAACCCTGATGGCGTATGCCGACGGCGAGCTCGACGCGGCGAAACGCGCCGAGATTGCCGAGGCCTTGCGGCAGGATCCCGAACTGGCGCGCCGCGTCGCGCGGCACGAGGCAGTGCGCGCGCAGGTTGCGGGTGCGTATTCGAGCGTGCTCGACAGCCCGGTGCCAAAACGCCTGCTCGACACCGCGCAGCGCACCGATGACGCGGCTTCTTCAGACCCTGCCGCCCGCCGCGGCACTGTCGTGCCGTTCCCCGGACGCCCGGCGCGCGCGCCTGCAATGCGCTGGCGGCTGCGCGAATGGGGCGCGATGGCGGCGAGCCTCGCCATTGGCGCAGTGATTTCCTGGAAGCTGTTCGCGCCCACAGACAGCGGCTTGATCACGGCGCGCAACGGCGGTCTCGTCGCGAGCGGCTCCCTGGCCCGCGCGCTCGACTCGCAGCTCGCCAGCGCGCAGACCGGTGACGAACCGGTTCTCATCGGCCTGAGCTTCCTCGCGCGAGACCATCGTTATTGCCGCAGCTTCGCGGTGCCCGCGGCCGACACAGCCGGCCTTGCCTGCCGCGTCGACGGCGAGTGGCGCATTCCGGTGACGGCGGCAGCGCCGGCGGGAGAGGGGTTGCGACAGGCGACGTCTCCGCCACCGGCCGTGATGGAGCTCATCCAGGCGCGGATCGCGGGCGAGGCGCTCGACGCTGCCGGTGAAGAGAGCGCACGGCGTGCGGGATGGCAGGCCGGGGCGACGCCCCCCAGGGACTAGAACAATTCGAGCGGATCCACGTCCAGCGACCAGCGCAGCTCGCGTGGCGTCTTGAGCGACTCGACGCCGGGCAGCCAGGCATCCAGCGTCCGGTGCAGCGCCGCGCGGTCCGGCGACTCGAGCAACAGCTGCGCGTGATAGCGGCCGCCGCGTTTCGTCATCGCGGCGGGCGCCGGCCCCAGCAGTTTCACGCCGCGCGCCACGCGCGCGGGGCTGCGTTGCAGCGCCGTGAGCTGGCCGCGGGCCTGGCCGAGGAAAGCCGTCGCGGCGGCCAGCGTCTGCGCGGAAGCCCGCAACGCGGCCACGTGCGCGAACGGCGGCCAGCCCGCCGCGGCGCGCTCCGCCAGCGCTGCGCGCGCAAACCCGTCGTAGCCCTCGCTCAGCAGACTGGTCAACAGCGGGTGCTCGGGATATTCCGTCTGGATCAGCACCTCGCCGGGCCGCGTGCCGCGCCCCGCCCGGCCGGCGACCTGCACGATGGTCTGCGCCACGCGTTCCGGAGCGCGGAAGTCGGTGCTGAACAGTCCCTGGTCGGCGTTCAGCACCACCACCAGCGAGACGCTCGGAAAATCGTGGCCCTTGGTGACCATCTGCGTGCCCACCAGGATGCGCGCTTCGCCGCTGGCCACGCGACTAACTACCGTCTCCAGGTCACCGCGCCGCCGCACCACGTCGCGATCCAGGCGGGCGATGGGCGCGCTGGGGAACAGCGCGGCGAGGGTCTCCTCGACGCGCTCGGTGCCCTGGCCGACGTGGCGCACCGCGTAGCCGCATTGCGGGCATTTTTCCGGCAGCGGCGCATCGGCGCCGCAGTGATGACAGCGCAGGCGCTGCGCCGCGAGATGCACCGTGAGGCGCGCGTCGCAGTCGCGGCAGGGCGCGATCCAGCCGCAGGCCGTGCACGCGAGCGTCGGCGAGTAACCGCGGCGGTTGATGTACACCAGCACCTGGCCGCCGGCGCCGAGATGCCGCTGCATGGCCTCGACCGCCGGTGTCGCGATGCCGGCGCGTACCGGCTGCGCGCGCAGGTCGAGCACGGCGACACGCGGCGGCAGCGCCTGCCCGGCGCGCCGCGGCAGTGACAGCCGGCCGAACCGGCCGCCGGCGACATTTTGCAGCGTCTCGAGCGAGGGCGTGGCCGAGCCCAGCACGATGGGAACCTCGGCGCGCTGCGCACGCAGGATCGCGAGATCCCGCGCGGAATACCGGAAGCCGCTTTCGTGCTGCTTGAACGACGCGTCGTGCTCTTCGTCGACGATCACGATGCCGAGGTCGGCGACCGGCGCGAACACCGCCGATCGCGTGCCGAGCACGATGCGCGCGGCGCCACTCACGCATTGCCGCCACGCGTCCAGGCGCTCGCTGTCGGTCAGGCCCGAATGCAGCACCGCGACCGGCACCGCGAAACGATCGCGCAGCCTGCCGACGAGCTGCGGCGTGAGCCCGATCTCCGGCACCAGCACCAGCGCACGTTTTCCCCGCCGCAGCGCGTGCTCCACCGCGTGCAGGTAAACCTCGGTCTTGCCGCTGCCGGTGATCCCGTGCAGCAGGAAGGGCGCGAAGCGGCCGGCGGCGCCGTCGAGCGCCGCGACCGCCGTGGCCTGTTCGTCGCTGAGCGGCGGCCCGGCAGTGCGAATCAGCTCTCTTGCCGGGGCGGCGTGCTCGATCGGCACGTCCGCCGAGCTCACGTAGCCGCGCTCCACCAGCGCACGCATCGGCGTGCGCCAGTCGCCGGCGCGTTCCGTCAGCGCGCCGCTGGCCACACCCGGTTCGTCGCGCAGGACTTCGAGCAACTCGAGCTGGCGGCGTGCGCGTTTGAGCCCGCCGTCCGCGAGCGCGGCGAGACCGGCCTCGGTCGCGAACCAGCGTTCGACTGCCGCACGCGCGGCCGCCCCCGAGCGCGCGAGCTTTGGCAGCGCGCTGGCGATCACCTCGCCGATCGGATGGTGGTAGTACTGCGCCGCGAACTCGATCAGTTCCATCACGCTGGCATCGATCACCGGATCCGCGTCGATGACTTCGAGCAAGGGCTTGAGCTTCTCGGGCGGGACGTCGGATTCGGCGGGCAGCGAATGCACCACGCCGACCAGGCGTTGACGTCCGAAGGGCACGCGCACCCGCGCGCCCGGGCGTGCTTCGTGCAGCGACTCGCGCGCCGGCAGGTAATCGAACAATCGCCGCAGCGGAGTGTCGAGCGCGACGCGCACAAGGGATCGCGTCAAGGGCAGGCCTTCAGGGTTTTCCACAGTGCGTGTGGATAAGTCTGTGGATTGGGTAGGTTGACGCCTGCAAAAATGCCGTGTTTTTGCAGTTTCTCGTTCGACTGATCGAATCTTGAACACATTGGAGCGACGCCAATCGAAACAAGGACTTGTGGAATGCGGGGCCTGCGCTTTTCCACCTTATGACACGGACGTGACATCCAGCCTGCGAGTGTGTTCGTAAGTTCCTGATTCACGGAAGCGCCACACTCGTAGAGAGCCGGTCAACCCTTGGTCACGCAGCGCGTTACACCGCACATGACCGCGTTTGTTACGCTCGCCGGCGTTTATAACACGCCCATCCGCTTCCAAAATTCCGGCGCCGAGCGGAGTCAGGATCAGGATTTGATGACCAGTCGCGCCCTCGAGCAGTTTCTGGCCAGTGTCGAAAAGCGTGCCTTCAAGATCGCGCAACTCGGACTCCGCAACGACGACGACGCGCTCGACGCCGTGCAGGACGCGATGATGAAGCTGGTGCAGTCGTATGCGTCGCGGGACAGCGGGGAGTGGCGACCGCTTTTCTATCGCATCCTCGCGAACCGCATTCACGACATGCAGCGCCGCCGCACGGTGCGCGGACGCTTCCTCGCCTGGCTGCCGGCGCGCATGGACGATGACGAAGAATACGATCCGGTCGCCGAAGCACCCAGTGCCGAGCCGACGCCGGCGCGGCGGCTGGAGATCGACGAGGCCATCGGCGTGCTGGAAACCGCGGTGGCGGAACTGCCGCCACGCCAGCAGCAGGCTTTCCTGCTGCGCAATTTCGAAGGGCTCGACGTCAGCGAGACGGCGAGCGCCATGGGCTGTTCGGAAGGCAGCGTGAAGACGCATTATTTCCGTGCGCTGGAGACCTTGCGCGCGCGGTTGGGCGAAGTGATCTGAGGGTCGGATGCGATGAGCCAGGAATCGAAACAGGACACGCCGTTCGAAGAACGGACCCGCGAGGTGCTCGACGAGAGCGCGTCGCGGCTCGACGGCCGCACGCTTTCGCGCCTGACGCAGGCGCGGCACGCCGCGCTCGAGCAGCTGCAGCGTCCGCAGCGCCAGGCCTGGCGCATGTTCGTGCCCGCCGGGGTCGCAGCCGCGGCCGCGCTCATGCTGGTGATGTGGGTCGGCGGCCCGGGTGAGCGCAAGTCGCCGGGGCCGGGTGGCCCGAGTCCGATCGAGGACTTCGAGCTGCTGACCGACGCCGAAGCGCCGGATTTCGTCGAAGACGGCGTCGACCTGGAGTTCTACGAATGGGCCGCGGGAGAGCTCGAGTCATGAGCGACGCAGAGAAAGCCCGGCCCGAGCCCGACGAGGAGCTGCTCGAATTCCTGGGCGGCATCGACGAGGTGAACGACGACACCGGCGAGGACAATTTCTCGGATTTTCTCGCCACTTCCGACATCGAGCGGATCGCGGCCGCCGGCAAGGCGCCGCCGCCGAAGGATGCGAAACATGAGTGAGCGTGTCCTCAACCGCCGCGCCGCCATCGCGGCATTGTTCGCCGCCAGCCTGCATTTCGCGCTCGCCGGCAAGGCGCGCGCGCAGGATGCGCCGCTGGCCGAGGCTTCCTCGCACGTCGAGTGGAGCTCGCTCAGCGCCGAAGAGCAGAAGGTTCTCGGCCGGTATGGGGACAAGTGGAATTCGCTGCCGGCCGATCAGCAGCAGCGCCTGCTGAAGGGCACGCGCCGCTGGCTTTCGATGTCGCCCGAGCAGCGTGACCGCGCGCGCGGCCGCTTCGAGCGCTGGCAGCAGCTCACACCCGAACAGAAGGAACTGGCCCGCAAGCGCTGGCATCGCTACCGCGAGCTCACGCCCGAGCAGCAGGCGCGGGTGCGCGAGGGCTACCACAACTTCCGGAAACTATCGCCCGAGCAGCGCCGCCGGTTGCGC
>Ga0315910_10005266_pt1 | contig 10635 bp, 4 predicted proteins | sample EdamamesoilMG_FD_204470 | JGI IMG/M metagenome (GOLD analysis project Ga0315910, IMG submission 204470) | Garden soil microbial communities collected in Santa Monica, California, United States - Edamame soil | ecosystem: Environmental > Terrestrial > Soil > Garden | place: USA: California...
ACGGATAGGGCTCGGGCAGGTTCTCGAGGCCGAGCCGGCCGAGCAGATCGGTAACGGCGGGCAGGCCGACGTCGAGGCCGAGGCGAACGGTCGCCTGGTTCAGCGACTCGACGAGCGCGCGGATTGCCGGCACCGTGCCCATCGATTCGCCGTCGAAATTCGTCGGCGACCAGGTCTTGCCGCGGCCAAGCTCGACCGTGATCGGCTCGTCGTCGACGAGGGACGCGAGCGAGTAGCGGCCCGATTCGAGCGCGGCCAGGTAGACGACGGGCTTGACGATCGAGCCGAGCGGTCTTCGCGCATTGAGCGCGCGATTGAAGCCGTCGAAGCGCGTCAGCCGGCTGCCGACGAGCGCGCGGATCTCGCCGCTGTGCGGGCTTGTGACGATGACGGCGCCGTCGAGCGGCGGACGATCCGGCTGCAGGCGGTCGATCGACTTCGCGAGCGAGGTCTCGGCCAGCGCCTGGATCGTCGGGTCGAGCGTCGTGTAGACGCGAAGCCCCGAGACCTCGAGATCCTCGCGCGCATAGTCGCTGCCGAGCTGCATGCGGACGAGCTCGAGGAAGCCCGCGTAGTACGAGCTCGATCCCGTGCGCCGGTCGACGACGTCGAGCGGCAGGGCGGAGCCTTCCGCCATCTGCTCGGACGTGATCACTTCCTGCCCGTACATGAGCTCGAGCACGAGATTCCGGCGTTGCAGGGCGCGCTCGGGATTGCGGTAGGGATCGTAGTACGACGGGCCGCGCACGACGGCGACGAGCAGCGCCACCTCGTGCAGGTCGAGCTCCGCGAGCGGCTTGCTGAAGTAGAACTGGCTCGCGAGGCCGAAGCCGTGGATCGCGCGGGCGCCGTCCTGGCCCAAGTAGACCTCATTGATATAGGCCTGGAGCAGGTCTTCCTTCTCGTAGCGGAGCTCGAGGCTCATCGCCATGAAGGCTTCCGAGATCTTGCGGCGATAGGTGCGTTCGGTGCTGAGGTAGAAGCTGCGCACGAGCTGCTGCGTCAGCGTGCTCGCGCCCTGCTCGATCTCGCCCGAGCTGATATTGACCATCGCCGCGCGCAGTATCGCGCGCAGGTCGATGCCAATGTGCCGCTCGAAGCGCCGGTCCTCGACCGCGATCAGCGCCGCCTTCACGAGCTCGGGCGTCTCCTCGGGCGTGACGATGATCCGGTCCTCGCCGTGCGCGGGGAAGATGCTGCCGATCAGGAAGGGGTCGAGCTGCATGATCGGGATCGGCGCGCCGTCGCGCGACGTGATCGCGACGATGCGATTGCCCGTGAAGCGGATGCTCGCGACCTGCTCGGGCGTGCGCTGCCCGGCGTACTCGAAGCTGCGGGTATGAATCTCGATCGATTCGCGATTGCGCCTGTAGCGGCCGCTCGCGAGGGGGCCATCGGTCTCGTTGTAGCCGAGCCGCGCGAGCTCGGCGGCGAGGTTGGCCTCCGAAATCCGGCGCCCGCCATAGAGCTCGAGCGGCGCCGCGTAGACCTGGGCCGGCCGGTCCCAGCTCCGCGACGCGAACTCGCGCGTGATCTGCCAGCTCAAATAAAAGCCGTAGAGCACGGCGACGAACAGCGCCAGCGAGACGGTCATGAAGGCGTAGCCGAGGATTCGGCGCCGGAGCTTGCGATCCATCGCGGCAGCTTACCGCAGAACGGCGGCCGGCCAGGAGTCGGCCAGAATTCGCCAGAATCGGTGGCGATTACTCGAAGGCACCGCGGAGCGCGTCCTGGAGCCGGTCGCGGAGTGCGTCCTCGGCCCGGTCGCGGATTTCGCGCTGGATCAGGTCCTCGGCCAGCTGCCGGACGTCGAAAGTGGGAGTCTCGAGCGCCGACACCGGGCCCCTGAGCGAGAAGCCGATCGGGATGGATCCGTCGATGCGGGAATTCAGGCGCTCGCAGCCCGGCAGGTTGACGGGGCCCACCATGCGCGCGACGTAGCTCGTGTCCAGCACCTGGTCGACGAGCCTGATCGTGCCCCGGCCGGTGAGCTCGAGATAGCCGGTGCTCGCAAAGAGGTTCTCGGTCGTTGCCATGCCGCCCGCAACCGTGGCCGACGCGCTGATCTGCCGGTAGGGCGTTGCGTCCGGCGCGGGCGGAGGCTCGGGCAGCTGCCCAAACGCGTTCATCGCCTTGCAGAGCCCGTGGCCGAGATTGACGCCGCGCAGCTCGCCGTCGCTGAAGGCGACGCTCATCGTCCCCGCGGCCGCCGCCATCGCCTCGCCGATGGTCGCGCCGTTGCCCCGGAGATCGAGATCGAAGTTGCCCGTGCCGCTCACGGCGCTCGCCCCGAGCATGTCGATGAACAGCGGGTCCATGGCGAGCGCGGTCGCGGTGCCGCGGAGCGCGACCGATGGCGTCGCGGCCGTGGTGTCGACCTCGACGCCGCCGGTGAATGCGCCACCGTAGAGCTGCGTCTGCACCGAGCTCAAGGCCGCGCGCCCGTCGCCGACGGCGAGATCCGCCGCGAGTTGCTGGAAGCGCATGCCGCCGATCCTGAGATCGCCGACGCTGGCCGAGCCGATGATGCGGGTGGCCGTCAAGGCTTCGTTGTCGAGACGGATGTCGCCGAGGCGGCGCTCTTCGGGCGCTCCGGACGGACCTGCCGCGCCGGTCCCCGACGACGCGCCTGCGCCGCCTGCCGCCGGTTTCGCTCCCGCGCCGCCTGCCGTCGCCGCATCGCCCTTCGGCGGCAGATAGCGATCCGCGTCGATGCGATCGGCGCGAAGCTCGAAGCGATAGACCGGATCGCCAAAGTTCTCGACGCTGAACTGCCCCGTGATCCGCGAGTCGTCGAGCGTCAGTGCGATATCGCGGAAGCTCCCGCTCGAGCCGGTCGTCTGGAACGTGGCGGCAAGCTCGGCACGGGTGAAGGCCTGCGGGTCGGACGAGGCCGGGACCGGGAGATCGAAGCGCGTGAGCAGGGCACGCGGCGAGAAGGGCGCGAGCCGCGCCTGGCCCGAGAGCTCGAGCGGGCCCTCGGTCTCGATCGTCAGCCGGCCCTCGCCGGCGATGCCGTAGGCCGCGATATCGAGCGGATCGAAGATCGCGCGCCCGGTCGCGCGCGAATAGTCGAAGGCCGTGGTGAGCCTGAGCTCGCCGATGTCGGTCGCGAGCAGATCGGGCGGCAGCCGGTTGCCGAGCAGCGCGCCGAGCAGGGTATTGTCGATGCCGGAGGCCTCGATCTGGCCCTGGATGCGCGCCGGGTCGGCGATGGCCGTCACGACGACCCGGCCACCGAGGCGCGCGCGGTTGAGCGCGAGGTCGATGCCGCTGAGCTCGAGGCGGTCGCTACCCGCCGCGAGGGCGGCATCGGCGACGAGGCTGACGGAGGCGAGGACATTCAGATCCGTGCCGGTCGGCAGATGGGCGGCGGCCAGGCGCTTCAGGGGATCGTTGGGTCGGAACGTCGGCACCTCGATGCGCGCCGTCACGTCGCCGGCGGCATTGCGCGCCGCGCTGCCGCGCGCCTCGATGCCGAGGGCGCTGACGGAGTAACGGTCGATCGTCACGGCGAGCGGCGACAAGCCGACGGCGAGACCCGCATCGACCGAGAATCCGCCGGCCTCGGCGCCGGCGAGCTCGGGCGGCGTGTCGAGGCCGAGCGCGTCGAACAGGGCGGCCAGGGTAGCGCCGCGTGCCTGGATTTCGCCACGGAGGCGCGGCGCAGAGAAGAGTGCCGAGCCCGCGAGATCGAGATCCGCATCGATGCCGCCCGAGCGCAGCGTCATGCCGTCGATCGCCAGCGTCTCGTTGCCGGTGTCGAGCTCGAGACTCGTGAGCGTGGCGGTGATCTCGAGCGGCGGAGCACTGGCCGCAGGATCGGCGAGCGACGCCTCGATCCCGATCGCACCGCCCCGGACCCGCCCGTCGGCGAAGCTCGCTTCATCGAGACTGAGCGTGGCCGCGGCGCGTTCGGCGCCGGCCGCGTCGAGAACGCGGAATTCCAGCTCGGCTTCGCGGACCGCGGGAGCCGGGCCCTGCACGGCCGAAGCCTCGAGCTCGAGCGCAGCCGTCATCTGGCTCGCGACATCGACGAGAGCGAGCGACAGGGACACATCGACGGGTTCGTCGTCACGGACGGCGCCGGTCGTCAGGCGGAGATCGCGCGCGACATAGCGGACCTGGCCCGCGGCGTCGTGCCACTGCACGGTCGCGTTGCTGATCTCGACGCCTTCGACCGCGAGCTGTTCGAGAGCCGACCCTTCCGCCTCGGGCCGCGGCAGCACCGTCGCCGCCGGGTCGTTCGCGGGCAGCAGCGTCGACCAGTTGCCGCGGCCCGCGGCGTCGACACCGAGATTGAGCACTACGCCGTCGAGCACCACGCGCCCGATCTCGAACCGCCGCTGCAACAGCGGCCAGACGCGGACGCGCGCGGAGAGCGATTCGACGCGGACGAAATCGCGCTGGCCGAAGGCCGGGTCGTCGCTGAGCGAAACGCCGCCCGTCTCGACGGCGAACCAGGGGAAGAGCTTGAGCCCGATATCCCGCTCGATCTCGAGCGCTCGCCCGGTGCGTGCCTCGACCGCGGCGCTCAGCTTGTCCTTGAGCGAGTTCGGGTCGAAGGTGTTGACGAGGATGATCGCCGCCACGACGACGAGAAGAATGACTCCGCCGAGAACGGCGAGGGCGATGCGTAAGGCTTTCATGTCAGGGCCTTGGTGTCGCGAAGCATAGCGCGGCGCGGGGGCTGCGAAAACTCGGAAACCACTCCGCCGCTGCCGGTTCAGGCGATAATCCCGGCCGTCGCGTGAACGGGGTCTGAATATGGAATACCGCAATCTCGGCCGGACCGGCGTCAAGGTCTCGAGCCTCTGCCTCGGCGCCATGATGTTCGGCCGGAGCGCGGGCGAGCAGGAGTCGATCGCGATCATCGAGCGCGCGCTCGACGCCGGCATCAATTTCATCGATACCGCCGACGCCTACACCCAGGGCGTGAGCGAGCGCTTCACGGGCAAGGCCCTCGGCGTTGCCGGCCGGCGCGAGAAGGTGGTGCTCGCGACCAAGGCCTTCCTGCCGACGAACAATGACGATCCCAATGCCAGGGGTCTGAGCCGCCGGCACCTGATCCGCGCCTGCGAGGGCTCGCTCGAGCGGCTCGGCACGGACTGGATCGATCTCTACCAGTTGCACCGGCCCGATGCCGAGATCCCGATCGACGAGACGCTCCGCGCGCTCGACGACCTGATCCGCGCCGGCAAGATCCGCTACATCGGCACGAGCATGTTCGCGGGCTGGAAGATCGTCGAGGCGCTCTGGGCGTCGAAGGAGCTCGGCCTGAATCGTTTCGTCTCCGAGCAGTGCACCTTTCACCTGCTCGACCGGACGGCCGAGCGCGAGGTGTTGCCCGCGGCGCAGAGCTTCGGCGTCGGCGTCATCACCTGGGGCCCGCTCTGCGGCGGGCTGCTGAGCGGCAAGTATCGAAGGGACGATGTGGGCGCGGAGGGGCGCTGGCGGGGCGGCAAGGACAATTTCGGGCGGCCGATCACGCCCGCGGCGTTCGACTTCATCGAGGCGCATGTCGCGCATGCGAAGGACAAGGGCTGCACGCCGGCGCAGCTCGCGCTCGCGTGGAACATGGCGCAGCCCGGGGTGACGGCGCCGATCATCGGGCCGCGTACGGTGGAGCAGCTGGTGGACAATCTCGGGGCGCTCGAGGTTGCGGTCGGCGCCGAGGATGCGGCGCGCATCGATGCCCTGGCGCCACCGAAGTCGGTGACGCTGCGGTACTACGATGCGGCGCTTGGGACCGATACGCGGCCGCACTTCGGGCGGTGGTAACGGGTCGTTAATTCTTGCGGTTTCGGCGGGTTTGCGGGTTGCCGGCGGTTACGGCTAAGGTACTTGAAAAGCAGAAGAGGCGAGCCTTCGTGAAGCCCGTATTTCATCTTGCAGCGACAGCGTTCTGTCTTTCGCTTGCCGTAACCGGGCCCGATGCCCGCGCGCAAGGGGATCAAACGTTGATCCCGAGCTACGAAGCTATCGAAATCGCGCTCGACGATTCCGTCGAGTCGATCCGGTTCCGCGTGCTCGGACGCGAGTTTGTTGCACAGCTCGCACAGAACGCCGCCATGATCCGGAAACTGCCTGCCGAAGATCGCCTTGCCTTGCAGGACGTCTCGATATGGCGAGGCAGCCTCGATGGCATTCCCGGCTCCTGGATTCGACTCGTTCAACGCGGCGAATTTGTTTCCGGCACGCTGTCCGACGGCGTGACGATCTATCGCATCGAGCCGTTCGAGCATGCGCGGTCGCGATTGCTGTCGCCGCGCCCGGAGGACGAAGGCCGCCTGATCGTGTATTCGGAGCAGGCTTTGATCGGCGCCAGCAGCGACATCGTCGTGGCGGTCGAGGCCGCGGCGGCAAACTCGCTGCACGTCCCATCCGGCGACTCCCTGTTGTCGGCGCTGAAGCCGGTGATGACGCAGGGACTCGAGCTCGATCTCGGCGTTGTCGCGGACAGGGAATTTTCCGAGCAGTACGGCGCCAACGCGTCCGCGACCGCATTGTCGCAGGTCAACGACGCTGACGCGCTGATCGTCCAGCAGCTCGGCATCCACCTCACCGTCTCTGCGCTGCACGTTTTCACCGCGGAGCCCGATCCTTTCAGCTCGAGCACGCCGCAAACCCTGCTGGACCAGCTGTCCGCCTTCAAGGGATCGACGCCTGAGTTCCTGGCCGCGGATCTCGTGCACCTATTTACACGCAAGCAGCTCGGCACCTCCGGCGGCAACGAGACAGTGGGCATTGCGATCCTGCGCAGTGTCTGCCTGGCGACGCAGGGAGTGGCACTCAGCTCCAGCAGCAACGGAATCGTCGTAGCCCACGAGATCGGCCACAATCTCGGCGCGCCGCACGATGGCGAGGCCGGTACGGCCTGCGCCAGCTCGCCGCCAGGTCTGATGGCGCCGATCCTCACGAGTCAGATCCTGCATCGGACGTTTTCCACTTGCAGCCTGAATCAGATGCTGCAAACGGTAGCGACGGCGAGCTGCCTGTCGCCGATTCCTCCAGCCGACCTGGTCGCTTCGGTCAGAAACGTGCCAGGGGCGGTGTCGGGAAATCAGAGCTTCAGCGTGGAGTTCGATCTCATCAACGCGGGCGCGCAAGACCTGGTCGCCATCGAATTCACGATCGACTCTCCCCATGCGATATTCGACGAGGCCAGCGGGACAGGCACGGCTTCGAATGTCGAGTGCATTGACGGTGCGGTTCCGCCGATCTGCAGTTTTAACCGGATCGCAGCTGGCACCAGCACGGTAATCAGGGTGTCCTTGAACGCGACACAGCTGGGCAACATCGCGGTAGGACTCCGCGGCTGGGCACTCAACGACAGCGACCCCGGCAATAACGACGCGACTGCCACCGTCAACATTTTGCCCGCAGTCGATCTTGACGGAGGCAACGCGAGGGTGTCGCCCACTATGGCGATCCCCGGTCAGCTGATCACGATCAACATGGACATCGAAAACAGCGGCCTTGCCACGGCGACGAACGTGAGGATCGACGCTCGGCGCGTGGACAGCGCCTTCGAGTTCGTGTCGGCAGAGATACCTGGCGGATCAGGATGCTCGATCGTTCCCCCGGGGACGTTCACCCAGTGCTCCGCGCCGAACATTTCGGCCGGAGGCTCGATCCCGGCCACCTTTGTATACCGGGCGCTCAGTCCGGGTTCGGCTCCGAATCTCACTGCATCCCGTACGCTGCGGTTTCAATTGTATGCAGCTGAGCCGGGCAGCTTTGGCGCAGGCGAGGCGACCCTGCAGGTCACCAACGCGGTGGCGGACGTCGAGCTTTCCCTCAGCGGGCCAGGCACCTTGCGGGTTGGCCAGGAGGCGGTATTTACGATCCGGATCGAGAACCGAGGGCCCGATACGGCCCGGGGGATGGAGCTGACGTTCGAAATGCCGGGCGCGGAGCAGCGCGTTCCCAATATGCCCAGCACTTGCACATTGGGCGCCGCGAAGGATCGAGTGCAGTGCACGTTTCCTGGGCTCCCGGCTGGCTCATCGACGTTCGTTAATCTCGGCGGTCCCGTAGTGGCCGATGGGTCGTTCACGGCACAGGCTACCTTGACGGTGGGTGCGCGGGACGACGATCCCGCCGACAACGTTGCGACACTCGGCTGGAGCGCTACCCCGCTACCGCCCACGGCAACTCCTCCTCCGGCACCTCCTCCGGCTGCGAGCGGAGGAGGTGGGGGCGGAGGCGGCGGCGCTCTGGATCCGATTATGGTGTTGCTGTTGGGCGGCGCCGGGGTCTTCCGTTTCGTACGACGAAAAGATCGGAGCGCGATTGGTCCTACTCGCGGGTAACGACCTGCTCCCGCCACTCCGCTTTCAGGCGCTCCACCTCATCACGATCGACCCTTCGACGCTCGCCCGCGGCGGCGTCGAGTAACGAGGGCGCCATCTCGTCGCCGCCTTCCGCGCTGAGCTCGAGCAGCGCGAGGCCCAGATTGGGGTCACTGTCGCGTCCGAGCTCCTCGAAGAAGTGCATGGCGCCGAGCCCGCGCATCGCGTGTGCGCTGCCCTCGGTCGCGGCTTTCGCGTACCAGCCGGCGGCGGCGCCCGTGTCCTGATTCACTCCTTCGCCGGTGGCGAGCATGACCGCTGTGCTGATCATTCCCTGGACCCACCCGCCCTCGGCCGACCGTAGCACCCAGGCATAGGCCTCCGCCGAGCCGCCCTCGAATCCGGGCGCTCCGTCGAGATGCGCCATGCCGACCTTCCACGCGCCACGCGGATCACCGAGATCGGCTGCCGACTGGTAGTGCATCAGTGCGCGCTCGGGTTGCACGCCGCCCTCGAAGAAGCCCGCCTCGTAGCCGCGCCCCAGCATGTAGTGCGACTGGCTGTCGCGGGGATTGAACTGCACGGCGGCCTCGTAGAGGGGGCCAGCGCGGAGCAGGTCCACGGCGACGCCGGTGCCGAAGGCGTAGGCTTGGGCGAGCGTGCTGGCCGCGCCGAGCGCCACTTCGGTTTCTGACGCGTAGATCTCCTCGAGGCGCGGCACCGCGATTGCAGGGTCACCGACCGCGAACTGGGTCAGAGCCCAGTTGAGCGCCGCGACTTGGCCGACGATGTCGGAGTCCATCGCGTCCGCGTAGAGGGTGAGAGCCTTGTCACTGTCGAGCTCGAGACCGAAGAGGCCGTTGGCGTAGGCCATTCCGAGCGCGTTCTGGGCAACGCCTTCGCCCGCCGCCGCGGCGGCTTCGAGGAGCGGGAGGCCTTCCGCGATGCGCGCGGGATCCGTTGTCGGTGGACCGCCGTCGTCGAAGCCAAGAAGCTCGAAAGCGCGGTTCACCTGGTCGACGATCGGATCGTTCTGGGCCGTGGCAGGTGAGGCAGGCGCGAGTGCCGTGACCACGAGGGCGGCGTAAAGGCAGGAGACGATCCTTGGCGGCGGCATGGGGTGCCTCCAGTAGCGGCGGGCGCCGGAAGCGTAGCACGGGGATGGTGCAGTCTCGCTGGGTCTGCTGCCTCTGCGGAAAATGCACTGGGATCTTTGGCATGTGTGACCGTTCCAGCGATGCCTACCCCACCGCTATCCCGCCGACTTCTGCGTTCACCTGTTTAGGGGAAGGAGGAGTACTAGATGAGTTCAGCCGTCGACGGTACGCGCCGGCGCGGCCTGTAGCTCATAGCCAAAGCCGGTCGAGCCAATTGTTCCTGGTGTGAGCTCACGATGGACTAGTGGGCGTCGTTAGCCGTCCCAACGAGAACTAACGTCATGCCGGTGTGGATAGAAAGAATCTCCGCAGCCGCCAATAGGAATGACGTCCGATTTCGCTCAGGATTTCGATCCAGGGTCTTGAGTAGTGGAGCATCCGTGCCCGCAGCTAACGAATCAGTGGCGATTCGGCGCGCAGTCTCAAATATCTCCTCGGCGAAATTCGTGGTGACAGGCCTTTGGCGGTCGCTCGATGCTAAGTACAGTTCTTCCAGGTTCTTGCCCGATCTTGAGGTTTGATGCAACCGCGGTTTCGAGTGAATTCTGAAATCAGGTGAGCCGGTTTGATACGTAATGTGGTGTTGCTCTGAATCAGTCAAATCGTCGCAGTCCTCGAGCGGAATGAGTCGTGAGTGATCAGTAATGTTTGATGCGAGGAAAGCGCTCTGGAATTCAGTGGCAGTAGAAAACTCGGGTGCGACGTAGTACGTGTGTGGATTGGTGAGACAGTGTGTCCGCAATCTCGAGTGTTGGCGATTCATGTCTTTGCGGTGAAGCGAGATTCGATAGTACGCGCTCGCGTATGTGCCATCCGAGATGTACTTGGCATGTGATCTCGTCAAATACTCGCTGAGCTTGAATTGATAGTAGTAATCGACTGCGACGGTGGGCAGGTGGGCGTCCCAGCCTTCCATTGCTTCTTTCTGAAGGCTCGGCAGTACAGGAACAGCCTTGAGGCCTCCCCAGTTGCGTTGTGTTTGTTCGAATAGAAAAGCGTAACCGAAAGTAAACTCCGAAATGCCGGTTTGTGCCATATCGCGTCGTCCTGGAGTAACTGGGCCAATCACGCCACAAATCGAATCCGGCGACAATTGCGAATCATCCTCGGCGTGGTACTGACCAGGTTCGCCACAACTTGCGTTCGATATGTAGTGCCAGGAATACTTGACGAGTTCATGATCT
>Ga0315910_10005267_pt1 | contig 10635 bp, 9 predicted proteins | sample EdamamesoilMG_FD_204470 | JGI IMG/M metagenome (GOLD analysis project Ga0315910, IMG submission 204470) | Garden soil microbial communities collected in Santa Monica, California, United States - Edamame soil | ecosystem: Environmental > Terrestrial > Soil > Garden | place: USA: California...
CTCGGCGATGAGCACAGACGCGCGCTCGACCAGGTCCTGCGTCAGGCGCTCCATGAAGAAGGAGCCGCCCCAGGGATCGATCACGTTCGTGATGCCAGTCTCCTCCTGGAGAATGAGCTGCGTATTGCGGGCGATTCGCGCCGAGAACTCCGTCGGCAATGCGATGGCCTCGTCGAAGGAATTCGTATGCAAGGACTGCGTGCCGCCGAAAACCGCGGCCATGGCCTCGACCGTCGTGCGGACGATGTTGTTGTACGGATCCTGCGCGGCGAGCGACCAGCCCGACGTCTGGCAGTGCGTGCGGAGCAGTCTGGAGCGCTCGTGCTTCGGGGCAAACTCGCCGACGATGCGCGCCCAGAGCACACGGGCCGCGCGCAGCTTGGCGATCTCCATGTAGAAATTCATGCCGATGCCGAAGAAGAACGACAGGCGCCCCGCGAAATCGTCGATATCGAGACCGGTCGCGAGAGCAGTCCGTATGTATTCCTTGCCGTCGGCCAGGGTGTAGGCGAGCTCGAGCGCCGCATCGGCGCCGGCCTCCTGCATGTGGTAGCCGGAGATCGAGATCGAGTTGAAGCGCGGCATCCGTTTCGCGCAATACGCAATCACATCGCCGACGATCCGCATCGACGGACCGGGCGGATAGATATAGGTGTTGCGCACCATGAATTCCTTGAGGATGTCGTTCTGGATGGTGCCGGACAGGCGCTCCGGCGGCACGCCCTGCTCTTCCGCGCAGACGACGAATGCGGCCATGATCGGCAACACGGCGCCATTCATCGTCATCGACACCGATACCCGGTCGAGCGGAATCCCCTCGAAGAGGATCTTCATGTCCAGGACGCTGTCGATCGCGACGCCGGCCTTGCCGACGTCGCCGGCGACGCGGGGATGGTCGGAATCGTAGCCACGGTGCGTCGCAAGGTCGAAGGCAACCGAAATGCCCTGTCCGCCACCGGCCAGTGCGGCGCGATAGAACCGGTTCGACTCCTTCGCCGTCGAGAATCCCGAGTACTGACGGACCGTCCAGGGCCTCGTGGCATACATCGTCGGCTGCGGACCACGAACGAAGGGCGAGAATCCCGGCAGCGAGGCCACGAAATCGAGACCCTCGAGATCGGCAGCCGTGTAGAGCGGCTTGACGGCAATGCCTTCGGGCGTCGTCGTGACCAGCGACGCGGGATCGACACCGCCCGCGCGTCCCCGAACCGCAGCCTCCCAATCGGCGAGGCCCTGCTTCGGTCGTTCAGACACGGGCTTGCGGTTCGCCGGCCGCGGGCTGGCTGAGCTCCACGAGGACGCCGTCGCAGGACTTCGGATGGATGAACGCGACGCGGCATCCGTGGGCGCCCGCTTGCGGCGTCTCATTCAGGAACTCGTAACCCTTCGCCCTGAGCCGCGCCATGTCGCCGTCGATGTCGTCCGAGCGGAAGCAGAGGTGGTGCAAACCGCCGGGGCGCTTCTCGAGATACTTCGCGATCGGGCCCTTGCCGTCGAGCGGGTGAACGAGCTCGATGCTGGTCGCGGCAACCGGAAAGAAGGCTGTCGTGGTCTGGGCGACCGCTACGGCTTCGACTCCAGCGAGTCGAAAGCCGAAATCCTCGGCGAAGCGCCGAATCGCGCGCTCGAGATCGGGCACGGCAACCGCGATGTGATCGAGCCCTGTGATCATCGGGGTGTCGACTCCTCGGTCCAGCTGAGATCCCGGCCAATACGATACAGCGGTCCGATTTCGATCGGTGCGTTCGCGGCGATCGCCGACTCGGTCTCGTCGACGAGCCGGAGCGGTCGAATGAACCAGTCGCCGCGATCCGGGAACCCGGGCAGGGTCGTGACTGGCGACCAGGTATCGCCGGTGTCGAGCGGTATCGAGAACGAACGCAGGTCCATCGCGAGCCCCTTGCCCAGGGCTTTGGCGACCGCTTCCTTGCGGGCCCATCCGCGAATGAATCCGCGAGCTCGCGATGTCTCCGCAAGCGCCTCGAGCTCGCCGTACTCGCGCTCCGAGAAGTGCCGCCTCGCCAGCGCGAACATGTCGTCCAGCTCACGCACGATCTCGATGTCGACGCCGAATTCGACCCTGGCTCCCACGCCGATGAGAAGCCATGGGCCGGAGCTCGACATATTGAATGCCGGACCGCCGGGCACGAAGGGTTTGCCGCCGGGCCGGGTCGCCATCTCCACATGAGTGGGCTCCTGGCCGAGCCGTGTCGCAAGAATGCGTCGAATCGCGGCACGCGCGATACGGTAACGCCTGCGCAGGTGCGGGAAGGCAAACCGCTCGGCGCGATCGCGTTCCGCCGCCGTCAGCAGCGAATCGATCGACTCCTCGTCGACCTCGACCCCGTCGGCGTCGCAGCACCAGATCCCGACCTGCTCGCGATCAGCGGGCATCCGCCGGCCCTCCCGGAGTTCAGGCCACACGGCGAGGGGCGAGGCCGCGACCTTGCCGGATCAACGTGCTGTTCATGAGGAAATCGCGGAGCTCGTACTCCTTTGCGTTCTCGCTCCTGGCCCCGAACAGTTCCCGGATCTTCCACAGGCAACCGGCGGCGATCACCGCGGTGTCCGTCATCAGCGTAAAAGCCAGGCCATGGTTCAGGACGAAGTAGCGACGGCGCGACTGATACCAGTATCCCGGCGCCCGCAGGTTGCGCTTGCCCTTGGTCGTCACGCCGGTGCTCTGGCCCACGAAATGGATGACTCTTGCCTGCGGCACATGCCAGCACGTCCATCCGGCTCGCAGCGCCCGGATGATGAAATCGGTTTCCTCGAAGTAGAGAAAATAGCCTTCGTCCATCAGGCCGATGGCATCGATGACCTTGCGGCGAATGATCATGCAGGCGCCCGAGACCCAGTCGATCTGCACCGGCGCTTCCGGCGTCGGAACGTGGGTCCGGTAGGGACCGATCACGCGATCGAGAAGGCCCAGCCGCAGGCGGTTTGCTATTTCGCTGACCAGGTTCGGATAACGAAAACAGCACACCTGGGGCGTGGTGTCCGGGTCCTCGCTGCGCCCGCCGGCGATACCGACTTCGGGATGCGCCGCCATGAAGTCCATGAGTATGGCGATCGCATTCGGCCGCACCACGGTGTCCGGATTCAGCAGCACGACATGCTCGATCGCGGGAAAGTCCTCGAGCATCCGGCGGATCGCGATATTGTTGCCCGCGGCGAAGCCCCCGTTCACCGGCGACTGCAGGAACGTCACCCAGTCGGACCAGCCGTGCTGCTCGATGGCGTCGACGATCACGCGACTCGAGTTGTCGCCGGAGGCATTATCGACGACGTACACCACGAGGCCCCGGGACGATGCCCTGACCTCCGCCTCGAGGGACCTGAGGCACCCGACCGTCAGCTCGCCGGCACGAAAATTGACGATTGCGATTCCCGCACGGGGTGCACTCACGTCGCGCTCCGCCTGCGAACGCGCTCGTTCTCCCGTGCGATCGCACGCCGCTTGCCGAGCAACAGTTGCGCCAACTCGAACTTCCTGAGATAGCGCCGGTACGCGGGATTCTCGTACCGTGGGTGCCCCGTGAGCATCGCCCGGAAGTAGCCGTAGCACATGCCGGCGCCCGCGTAGAGAAACGGCGGCTCGAGCGAGCGATACACGGCCGATGCGAGGATGTAGTACCAGGCCGTGCCCATGAAGTACTTGCCGCGGCCCCAGCGTACCCGGCCCACCTTGATGTTCTCCTGCGAGCTGCCCATCGGCCGGAGGTGAATGATCCTGGTCTCGGGATCGTCCCGGGACTCGGCGATCCAGCCGTTCAGGCGGCAAATGTGCCCGTCGATGCCGTCCCAGGCGACCTCCCGCACGAAACCGCCGATCGCCTTGAAGCACGCTGTCCGATAGAACTTCACCGGACCGACCGCGTTCTCGTCGCCGGTGCGCTCTTCGAAGAGACTGCCGTCGGCCCGTCGTTCGAACAGTTTGCCGGAAGTATTCCCGAGTCTCGGATCGGCCTCCATGCGCTCCATGCAACGCTCGAAATAACGCGGCGGCAACTCGAGATCGCCGTCGAATTTCGTCACGTAGTCGAACTGCTCGAGGTCGACGCGCGCCAGGCCGTCATAGAAGGCTTCGATCACGCCGGGACCGACGGCGCGAGCGCCGCGGTCGCGGCGTCGCACGACCTTGATGAACGGATAGCGACTGGCGTATTCCGCCAGGATCGATGGCGTTGCATCCGTCGAGCCGTCGTCGACGATGACCCAGAGCGCCGGAAGCACCGTCTGGGCGCAGGTCGTGGCAAGCGTGCTCTGGATGTACGCGGCTTCGTTGCGACAGGGCGTGATCAGGCAATATCGCCGGCCGGTCGGCCGTGGTTCGGCCTGGAATGTTTCGACAATACCCATGAGCGACTGGTCGTAACGCCGTGAAATCACACCAATATATCAAGCGTATGCCGCATGGCGCCTGCACCACGTCATGAAAACGAAAAGGCTCCAGACGCGCGACCAGTAGATGCCCGGGCTGCCGCGCTGGAACGCCCGCCACAGCCGGCCGACGCTTTCGGCGTCGAGGCCACAGCGGTGCGCGAGATTGATGTCCTCGAAGGTTGCCGCGAGCCGGCCCGCGAGCCGTTGTCGGCACCAGAGGTCGAACGGCAGCTCGAACCCTGCCTTCGGCCGATCGAAGGTGCCCGGGTCGATCCGGTCGCTGATGAGCTCACGAAGCAAGGCCTTGCGGCGCAGCGGATGAAAGCGCTGCTCGGCCGGCAAGGCCGCGACTTCTTCGACGAATACGTGGTCCAGCAGCGGCACGCGAACTTCGAGCGACACCGCCATGCTCGCCGCATCGGTATCCCTGAGCAGCCGCTCGCGGAGGAAGCTCGACAGCTCGAGCAGACTGATCGCGTGGAGCTCGGGCTCGCCGCGAATGAGCGCGGCAAGATCCCGCGCTTCGTCGGGATCGAGTCCGAAGTAGCCGTCGTCGACCGGTTGGAGCGCGAGGTCCTCGAGAAAGCGCCGGCTGAACAGCCCATAGGAGACCTGATAGAGGGCGAGCAGGTCGCCGCGCGTCGCCAGGACGTCGGCGAGCTTGCCCCAACGCGTCTGGGGATACACCTCGTCCGGTCTGCCCATGGTCATTCGCGTCACCAGTTTCGCGCAAGCGTCGGCCACGCGACGGGGAAGGACACGGCTCAAGCGCGCGATCGGTCGCGACCGGGGAATATCGACGAAGCTCGCGTAACCGCCGAACAGCTCGTCGCCCCCGGTGCCCGCGAGCGCCACGGTGAGGCCTGCCTCGCGCACGGCACGGCTGACGAAATAGGTGTTGATCGCGTCGAAGGTCGGCTGGTCGATGCTCTCGAGCGCGTCGTCGAGTTGGCGGTCGAACGCCGACTCCGAGAGCGTGACTTCGCGATGCTCGGTGCCCAGCTGGCCGGCCACGGCGCGCGCGAAGCCCGATTCGTCGTAGCGCCGCTCGTCGAACCGCAGATTGAAGGTGACCACGGGCTTGCTCGATGCTCGCGCCGCCATCGCGGCGACGACCGAGGAATCGACGCCGCCGCTCAGAAAAACGCCGAGCGGGACGTCGGACCGCAGATGTTGATCGACGGCCGTCTCGAGCTCGCTCCGCACATCCGCGATCGAGCTTCGTGCGGCGCCATCGACGCTCGCTCGCGGCAGAGTCCAAAAGCGCGATCGCGATACCTCGTTCCCCTTGCGGTCGATGCGCAAGCTCGTGCCCGCCGGGAGTGAATGGACACCGGCAACGATCGACCGGGGACCGCTCACGAATCCATGCCAGAGATAGGAGCGAATGGCCGCGGGATCGAGCTGCCGGTCGACCGCTCCGGAGGCGAGCAGCGCGCGCACCTCGGACGCGAAGAGCAGGCACCCATTGGAACGGGCGTAGTACAGCGGCTTGATGCCGAGGCGGTCGCGCGCGAGCAGCACGGTCTCGCTTTGCGGGTCCCAGATCGCGATGGCGAACATGCCGCGCAACCGCGCCAGCGCGGCCTCGCCCCATTCGAGAAAGGCGGCGAGCACGACTTCCGTATCGCTCGTCGAGACGAAGCGTCGCCCCGCCTGCTCGAGCTCGGACTTGAGCTCGAGGAAGTTGTAGCACTCGCCGTTGAACACAATCACGGCACCGGAAGGGCCATCGATCATCGGCTGCCGACCGGCTTCGCTCAAGTCGAGAATGGAAAGGCGGCGATGGCCGAGGCTCACCCCGGGCGCGGACCCCGATTGCCAGAAGCCGTCCTGGTCGGGCCCGCGATGCACCATCGCCGTGAGCATTCCGGCGGTAAGCGTCCGCCCGCGCTCCGCGTCGGCCCCGAGAACTCCCGCTATGCCGCACATGCTGGGTACCGGCCTACGCGATCTCGACGCGGTCGCGCTGCAGTCGCGACAGGGTGTTGTCGATCGCTCGCCACAGGTCCATGCCTCCGCGGCTGACCAGGCTGAACTGAAACAGCGATTCGCCGCCCTCAACCTTGACGCGCGGGAGCTTGTGCACGTTCTGCCCCGACCGGATCGCGCCGTGCAGCGAATGGAAGCCGATCGAATAGCCGGCATCGCGCAGGCCCTGCTCGGTGTGCTCGTTGAAATCGCCGCGGGTGCCAAAGGGGTAGGCAAAGGCAACGACGTCGCGGCCCAGGTTCTGGCTCAGGACTTCCCGCGACAGCGCCAATTCGCGCCGGGCCTCGGCGACGGGCATCGATCCCAGCGACCGGTGCGTGTAGGAGTGCGAGCCGATCTCGACGATCCCGGATTGGGCGACCTCGCGCAGCTCCGGCCAGGTCAGATAACGCTCGCCGTAGTCGCCGCTGTCGCGGCCCACGAGGCTCGCCGTCGCGAAGGCCACGGCCGGCACCTTCCACCTCGTCAGGACAGGCAGAGCCTCCGTCAGCGTGCTCAGCATGCCGTCGTCGATCGTCACGAGGCAGGCATTCGGCGGCAAGGGCCGCGTCCCCGCGACGAAATCCAGAATCGCCCGCAGGCTCACGGCTCTCCCCTGCTCGGACAAGAGTCGCATCTGTGCGTCGAAGTCATCCGGGTGGACGCAGAAGGGATCGTAGCGGTCCCTGCCGATACGATGGTAAGTCAGCGCCCGGACGGAGATGTCGGCGAGACGTCTCAAGGCCAGGAGGCCGACGCCCCAGCTGCCGTACATCACGCCGGCTCGAGCGGCCTTCTTGAGGTACCACCGCGAACCCGGCCGGCGGACATGAGCGGCAGTCGTCGCGGTCATGCGACCGACCTTGCGGGCCTAAGTCCGGCGTGAGCCCTGAACAGCTCGTCGAGCTTCGCCACCTCCGTCTCGACGTGGTGACGACGGCGCACCGCCACAGCGGCGGCTTCGCCCATTGCGCGCAGCTTTTCGAGGGAGGTTCTGTCCAGATCGACCAGGGCGGCGGCCAGGGCCTCGCCATCGCCCGCCGGAACGAGCCACCCGTGCTCCCCCGCAACGACGAGCTCGGGTATGCCGCCGACGTAGGTGCAGAGCACGGGCCGCTGCAGCGCCATGCTCTCCATGATCACCACGGGCAGTCCTTCCGCGAAGCTCGGCAACACGAGCGCCCTCGCCTTCAGCAAGTGGTCCCGCACGTCGCGACCCGTGCAACAGCCGGTGATCAGCACACGATCCCCGAGACCGAGCCCCTCGATGCGCTGCTCGATCGCTGGTCGCATCTCGCCGTCGCCCACGAGCACGAGGCGGCCGCGGAATCCCGAAGCGACCGCGGCGGCCAGGGCATCGATCAGGAGCAGCTGCCCCTTCTGCGCCGACAGCCGACCCACGCTGACCACGGTATCGGCGCCGGAGTCCACGGGCCTGCCGGCATCGAACCAGTCCTCGCCCACGGTGCAGCCGACGACGTGGATCTTCTGCCACTCCGGATAAGGAACCCACCGCCTGAGCTGCGATGCGCAAAAATTCGATATCGCGACGGTGAACCTCGCGGCCTTGAGCTTGCGCCCGAGGCTGAACCCGTACGCGGCGTCGAACTCGTCGGGGCCGTGAATCGTCATGCTGAACCCCGGTCCGCCCATGCACGACACGAGCAGTGCAACGGCAGCCGCGTTCGTTCCGAAATGCACATGCACGTGCGCAACGGCCCGCGACCGGAACCAGGCCAGCAGGGCCAGCGCCTCGAACAGATAGGCGAGATGACGAAAGATCCCGCGATCGCTCGCCCGACTGAGCCGAAAGGTCAGCGCGACAGCCGACAGCACCCGAAAGTGCGCCTGCACCAGGCCACGCAGGATCTGCGCGAGAATCCAGGCACCGGGCTGCCCGAGCAGATGCAGGGTCGCGTCGCTCTCGGCCTGGTCGACGGGATCGACCACCGCCTCGCCGGGCCTGATCGCCACCCGGACGATCGAATACCCGCGCCGCTCGAGCTCGAGTATCTCGCGACGGATGAACGTGTGGCTCACGTTCGGGTAGGCCGTCGTCAGATACGCGAGACCGCCCGCCGAGTTGCGCCGCGCGCTCATACGGACTGCAGTCGACGGAGCAGCGCGCCGCGATCGACCTTGCCGTTGGCATTCAGGGGAAATTGGTCGACCTGCTCGATCCGGTGCGGCTGCATATAGGGCGGCAAGCGCTGCTGCACCGCGCTGCGAACGGCTTCGGGGTCGGCACTCGCAGCGCTGATGAAACCGACGATGCCTTCGATCCCGTTCGGGCCCGTCGGAAAACCGACGGCAATTGCCACTTCCGTTCCGGCCTCTTCGCGGATCACGGCCTCGATCTCGCCGAGCTCCACGCGATAGCCCTGGACCTTGATCTGGTTGTCCGTGCGACCGAGATAGAGCAGAGGCCCCTGGCCATTCCTGCGCTTGACGCGGTCGCCGGTCCGGTAGAAGACGTCCCTGAAGCCTGGGGGGACGACGAAGGCCGCCCGCGTCCGCTCTTCGTCCTTCCAGTAACCGAGTCCGAGCTGCGGCCCGGTCATGAGCAACTCGCCGGCAACGCCCGCCGCGACCTCGCGCAGATCCTCGTCGACGATGATCTCGCGCATTCCGGGATAGGCGTCGCCGATCGGCATGACGCCGTGCTCCGCTTCGTCGGGCGTGCGGCTCTCGTCATAGCGATAGAGCGTGCAGGCGATCGTGAGCTCGGTCGGGCCATAGAGGTTCTCGAGCGTCGAGGCCGGCGCGGCTTTCTGGAAGGCGTCGGCGACCTCGACCGGCAAGGCTTCACCGCAGAACAGGCTGAGCCGGAGCTTGGGAAATGCACCGGGCTTCAGCATGCGCAGCTTCTTCATCAGCACGGCCGTCGACGGCACGCTGAACCAGATCGTAATGCCGTGATCGCGGATGTAACGCGCCGGAAACAGCTTCTCCGCCTGTGTGGGGCAACACAGGCAGGCGCCGCGCTCCCACGCCACGAACATGTCGAAGGCGCTGAGATCGAAGGTCAGGTCGAACGTCTGCGAGAAGCGGTCCTCGGGGCGCACGGCGTAGCGCTCGACCATGACGTCGACGAAGTGCAGCACGTTCCGCTCCGCCACCATGACGCCCTTGGGCTGACCAGTGCTGCCCGACGTGAACAGCAGATATGCGAGGCTGTCGGCTGCCCCTTCGACGGGCCTCCACGCCTCAGCCGCAGCGAGAGCCGGCGCGAGGAAAAACCGATGCTGCGGAAATCGGCGATCGAGGCCTTCCGCGGAATCCGAGTCGGGAACGATGACATTGAGCGGCCGGTCCATGCCGGAGATCATCTTCTCGAATTCCGCGAGCGAGGCTTTCTCGACGACGATCCAGTCGAGCAGCGCGCGCTCGGCCATGTTGCGACAGCGCTCCGGCGGAAAAGCGGGATTCAGCGGGACGTAGCCGTCGCCGCGCAAGAGCGAGCCCAGGACGCCGGCGAAGGCAGCGAAACTCCGATGCCCGAATACACCGGTCAGGCCAGGGCTGCGGGCCGGAGCGGCCGCTTGCATCGTGGCCGCGATGCGTTTCGCGAGCGTCGCGAGCTGGACGTAGGTCAGCGCCTCGCTGCCGATCTCGAGCGCCGGACGATCCGCATGCCGCACGCTGGATTCGAGAAACCCCGTGTACAGGCGGCGCATAGGGATGGCGTGCAGTCAGCGCCGATCGGTCAGGCGGCCGACCGGCCGGCGAAGAACGCCTGATACATCGTGTTGGTGCTGGTGAAAACCGCGGGCTCGAGATCGTCGATGTCGATCTCGTCGCCGATCAGGCTTTCGATGTAGAGCACGAACTCGACGATGTCGAGCGACGACAGGAAACCCGCCTCGATGATCGGCGTGTCGTCGTGGAGATCGGATTCGCCGATCGGACGTTTCGACCGGCCGCGTATCCACTCCCGCAGCTTGCGCTTGACCTCCTCCGCACTCACATCAGAGCTCTGGCGCGCGCTCCAGAATTCCCGTGTCGATGAAGAGGCCGATGAGCTTGGCGGACGCCTTCTCGCGAAGCCCGCGACTGTTCTCGAAGGCCTGTTGCCTCAACTCGTAACCGTTCTCGAGTCCCGCATCCTTGTACATCGTCGGGTTGTAGTAATCGCCCCAGCTGCTCTTGAGATACGCGCCGAGCCACTCGCGAAAGCCCGCCAGGGCTTCCGGCGACCAGGTCTTCGAGTGCTTCTCGAAGGTCTCGGCAAGATACTGCCGGCCGAAGGTCAGATGACGGGCCTCGTCGGCGTGGTGC
>Ga0315910_10005268_pt1 | contig 10629 bp, 8 predicted proteins | sample EdamamesoilMG_FD_204470 | JGI IMG/M metagenome (GOLD analysis project Ga0315910, IMG submission 204470) | Garden soil microbial communities collected in Santa Monica, California, United States - Edamame soil | ecosystem: Environmental > Terrestrial > Soil > Garden | place: USA: California...
GCCGCGCGCGCGCGCCGCGCCGGCACGCAGGTTCGCGCGCACGCTCCAGTGCGGGAAGAGCAGGCCCTCCTGCGGCACGTAGCCCAGACCCCGGCGCTCGCTCGGCAACGCGAAGCCGCGCGCCGTGTCGAACAGCGCGCGCCCGCCGAGCGCGGCGCGCCCCGCCTCCGGCTCGCGCCAGCCGACCAGGGTCTCGAGCACGCTCGTCTTGCCCGCACCCGAGGGCCCGAAGAGGCCCAGGCGCCGGGCCGAGCTCGTGAGCTCCAGCTCGAGCGCGAATTCCGCCAGCGCGCAGCGCAGGTCGAGCGCGAAGGTCGGTTCCGGCACGCTCACCGCCCTCCCTCCGCGCGCAGCAGGCGCTCGACCAGGAAGATCGTCACGAAGGCCAGGGCCACGCACAGCGCCACGAGGCGCAGCGCGTGCCCGGTCGCGCCCGCCTGGATGTCGGCGAAGATCGCCAGCGCCAGCGTCTGCGTGCGCCCCGGGATGTTGCCGGCCACGATCACGGTCGCGCCGAACTCGCCCAGCGCGCGGCTGAAGCCGAGCAAGAGCGCCGCGCACAGGCCGCGCCGGGCCAGCGGCAGCGTGACGCGCAGGAACACGCTGCGCCGCGCGAGGCCCAGGCTCCGCCCCATGCGCTCGAGGCGCGGATCGACGCCCTCGAAGGCCACGCGCGCCGTGCGCGCCGCCAGCGGCAGGGCCACGACCGCCGAGGCCAGCGTCGCGCCGCGCGCCGTGAAGAGCACGCCCGGATCGAAGCCGAGCGTGTCGCGCCCGAGCGGCCCGTGGCGCGCGAAGAGCTCCAGCAGGAGGTACCCGATCGCGGTGGGCGGCAGCACCAGCGGCAGCGCCACGAGCGTCTCGAGCACGCTCTTCCCGGCGAACTCGCGGCGTGCCAGCAGCCACCCGAGGGCCAGCGCCGGCAGCGCCAGCAGCACGGTCGCGCCGCCCGCGACGCGCAGCGTCGTCCCGAGCACCTCGATCGTCGCGGCGGTCGCCATGCGCGGTGGCGGCAGTCTACTCGGCCGGGCGCGCGCGGCAGCCAGGGCGCACTCCTGCGGCGCGGCGCGAGCCCGCCCGTTTCGCGCGCCCGGCCCACGGCGGGCGTGCCTCGGAGCGCGAGGGTCGCCCAACGGGCACGAGACGGAGCGCGTGCGTGACACGCCGGTGACATGGAACGGTGCGTTCGCTCTACTCTGCCCCCACCGATGGAACGCGTCGCGGTCGCGGGGCTCTCGCTGCACCAGACCGACGTCGAGGGGCTCGCGCGCGCCAAGCGCGGCCTCGCGGCGCTGGCGGAGCCGGCGGTCAAGGCCCTGGCGGACGAGCTGGGCGCCTCCGAGGCGGTCCTGGTCTCGACCTGCAACCGCCTCGAGCTCGTCTTCGCGCGCGAGCGCGGCCACGGGCCCGGGCCCGAGGACCGCGCGGCCCTGGCGCGGGCCCTCGGCCTGGCGCCGGACGACGAGCTCGTGCCGCGGATCTTCCTGCACGCCGGGCGCGGCGCGGCGCGGCACCTGTTCCGCGTGTCGGCCTCGCTCGACTCGCTGGTGCTGGGCGAGGACCAGATCCTGACGCAGGTGCGCGCGGCCCTGGACGAGGCGCGCACCGCCGGGCTCACGGGCCCGATCCTCGGCGCGCTCTTCGACCACGCCCTGCAGGTCGGCAAGCGCGTGCGCACGCGCACCGACCTCGCGCACCACGCCGTCTCGGTCGTGAGCCTGGGCGTGGGGTTCCTGAGCGAGGGCCTGGGCGATCTCCCCGACGCGCGCGTGGCGGTGATCGGCGCCGGCGCGACCGGCGCCCACGCCGCGCGCGCCCTGGCGGCGGCCGGGCTCGGACCGACCTTCGTCGTCAACCGCTCGCGCGCGCGCGCCGAGGCCCTGGCGGCCGAGGTCGGCGCGCGCGTGCTGGACCTGGCGGAGCTGCGGGCCGGGCTGGAGCCGCTCGACGCGCTCGTCAGCGCCACGAGCGCGCCCGACCCCGTGCTCGACGCGGCGGCCCTGGCGCGCCTGGCGCGGCGCGCGCGGCCCGGCCGGCGCCTGCTGGCGGTCGACCTGGCGGTCCCGCGCGACCTCGAGCCGTGCCCCGGCGTGGAATCGATCGACCTCGAGCGCCTGCGCGCGCGCGCCGAGGACAACCGCCGCCTGCGCGCCGCTGCCGCGGTCGAGGCCGAGCTCCTGGTCGAGGAGCGCGTGGACGAGCTGTTCCAGGAGCGCGCCGCCCGGCGCGTGCAGGGGACCTTCGCCGCCGTGGCGGCCGAGACGCGCGAGCTCTTCGAGCTCGAGCTGGCGCGCCTGCGCAAGGAGCGCCTGGCGCACCTCGACCCCCACGCGCTGGAGCAGGTCGAGCGCTGGGCGCGCGCGACCTTCGGGCGCCTGACGCACGTGCCCTTCCGGACCCTGAAGCGCCTGGCGCGCGGCGCGGCGCCAGAGGTCGAGTGGGAGGGCGTCGAGTGAGGCTGCGCATCGGCACGCGCGGCTCGGACCTGGCCCTGTGGCAGGCGCGCCACGTGGCCGGGCGCCTCGAGGACGCCGGCGCGCGCTGCGAGCTGGTCGTGCTCGAGACGCGCGGCGACCGCATCGACGACGTGCCGCTGCAGTCGGTCGAGGGCAAGGGCTTCTTCACCAAGGAGATCGAGGAGGCCCTGCTCGACGGCCGCATCGACCTGGCCGTGCACAGCCACAAGGACCTGCCGAGCGCCATGCCGCCCGGGCTCGCGCTGGCCGCCGTGCCGGCGCGCGCGCCGGCCGAGGAGCGCCTGCTGATCGCGCCGGCCGCGCACGCCCCGGAGGGGCTGTTCCTGCCGCTGGCGCGGGGCGCGCGCGTCGGGACGAGCGCGCCGCGGCGCACGGCGCAGCTCGCGGCCCTGCGCCCCGACCTGGAGCTCCTGGCCCTGCGCGGCAACGTGCCGACGCGCGTGCGGCGCCTCGTCGAGGGCCGCTACGACGCGATCGTGCTGGCCGCGGCGGGCCTCGAGCGCCTGGCGCTCGACCTCGACGGCCTGGTCGTGCTCACGCTGCCGCGCGCGCTCCTCGTGCCGGCCCCGGGGCAGGGCGCCCTGGCGATCCAGACGCGCGCGGGCGACGAGGAGCTGCTCGCGCTGTGCGCACGCGCGCTGCACGATCCCACGACCGCCGCCACGGTCGCGGCTGAGCGCGAGCTGCTCGTGGCCCTCGGCGGCGGCTGCAACCTGCCGCTCGGCGTCTCGATCGCGCGCGACGCGCCCGGCTGGCGGGCCGAGGCCTTCCTCGGCGCGGGACACCCGACGGCCGAGGCGCCGGCGCGCTGGTGCCGGACCGAGGGCCCCGATCCGGCCGGCGCCGGCCGCGCGGCGGCCGAGCAGCTGCTGGCGGGCGCGCCGACCGGCGCCGGACCGCTCGCGGGCCGGTGCATCGCGCTGACGGGCTCGCGCGACTCGGCGCGCGAGCTGGCCGAGCGCCTGGCGACCCTGGGCGCCGAGGTGCGGCGCGAGGAGGTGCTCACGCGCGAGGATCTCGACGGGGACGCGCTCGCGCCGGCCCTGGCGCGCCTCTCCGCGGGCGACGCGCTGGTCGTGACGAGCGCCAGCGCCGCGCGGCGCCTGGCGGGCCTGACGGTGCCCGCGGGTGTGCGCGTCGCGGCGGTCGGGGCGGCCACGGAGCGCGCCCTGGCGGCCGCGGGGCTCGGCGCCGCGCTCGTCGGGCGCTCCGGAGCGCGGGCGCGGGCGCGGGCGCTCGAGCTCGAGCCCGGCGCGCGCGTGCTCTTCCCCTGCGCCGAGGACGCACGGCGCGAGCTGGAGGAGGAGCTCGGTCCGCGCGGCGTCGCGGTCGAGCGCTGCGTCCTCTACCGCACCCATGCGCGCACCGACGTGGCCCTCGCGGCCGAGGCCGACGCGCGCGCCTACCTCTCCCCCTCGGCCGTGGCGGCGGCGCTCGCCTGGGAGCGCGCCCACGCCCCGCGCGCGCGGCGCGTGGCCCTCGGGCCGTCGACCGCCGCGGCCCTGGCGGCCGCCGGCCTCGCCCACGTCCAGGCCGCCGGCACCGATCCCGAGGACGTGCTGGCCGCGCTCGTCCATCGCGAGGAGACTCCCGGAGCATGAGGATCGAGTCATGAGGATCCGCCCCCGCCGCCTGCGCCGCACCCCGCTCCTGCGCGAGGCCGTGGCCGAGACGCGCCTCGCGCGCGCGCAGCTCGTCCAGCCGCACTTCGTCCTGCCCGAGGCCAGCGCGCGCAGCCCGATCGCGGCCATGCCGGGCATCGAGCGCCTGGGCACGAAGCTCCTGGTCGAGCGCGTGCGCGCCGACCTCGAGCTCGGGCTCGCCACGGTGCTGCTGTTCGGCCTGTACGACGCCAAGGACGCGCGCGGGAGCGCGGCCCGCGCCGCCGACGGCCTGGTGCCGCGCGCCGTGCGCGCCCTGCGCGAGGCCTGCGGCGACGCGCTCACGATCGTGACCGACGTGTGCCTGTGCGCGGCCACCGACCACGGGCACTGCGGCGTGCTCGAGCACGGGCACGTGGTCAACGACGCGACCCTGCCGCTCCTCGCCGAGATGGCCATCGCCCACGCGCGCGCCGGGGCCGACGTGGTGGCCCCCAGCGACATGATGGACGGGCGCGTGGGGCACCTGCGCGACGCGCTCGACCAGGCCGGCTTCGCCGACACGGCGCTGCTCTCCTACTCGACCAAGTTCGCCTCGGCCTACTACGGGCCCTTCCGCGAGGCGGCCGACTCGGCCCCGAAGTCCGGCGACCGGCGCGCCTACCAGCTCGACCCGCGCAACACGCGCGAGGCGGTGCGGGAGAGCGTGCTGGACGAGGCCGAGGGCGCCGACGCGCTCATGGTGAAGCCCGCGCTCGCCTACCTCGACGTGCTGGCGGCCGTGCGCGCGGCCACGAGCCTGCCGCTGGCCGCCTACAACGTCTCGGGCGAGTACAGCATGGTCAAGGCCGCCGCGGCGAGCGGCTGGATCGACGAGGGCGCGGTCGTGCGCGAGACGCTGCACGCCTTCGTGCGCGCCGGGGCCGACCTGGTGATCACGTACCACGGGCGCGAGGCGCTCGCGAAGGGCTGGATCGCGTGAGCGGCGACTGGGAGCGGGCCACGCGCGTCATGCCGGGCGGCGTCTCGAGCCCGGTGCGCGCCTTCCGCTCGGTCGGGGGCACGCCGCCGGTCGTGGCGCGCGCGCACGGCGCCGAGATCGTCGACACCGCGGGGCGGAGCTACGTCGACCTGGTGGGCTCCTGGGGCCCGCTGATCCTGGGCCACGCGCACCCGGCGGTGCTCGAGGCGGTCGTGCGCGCGGCGCGCGACGGGCTCTCCTTCGGGGCGACCTCGGTGCGCGAGATCGAGCTGGCCGAGCGCGTGCTGGCCCGCTACCCGTTCGCGGAGCGGGTGCGCTTCGTCTCGACCGGCACCGAGGCGGTCATGAGCGCGATCCGCCTGGCGCGCGGCGCGACCGGGCGCGAGCGCATCGTCAAGTTCGACGGCTGCTACCACGGGCACTCGGACGGCCTGCTGGTGAAGGGCGGCTCGGGGCTGGCGACGCTCGGCGTGCCCGACTCGGCCGGCGTGCCGGCCGCGATCGCGGGCCTGACCGAGGTCCTGCCGCTCGACGACGAGGGCGCCGCCGACGCGCTCTTCGCGAAGAAGGGCGGCGAGATCGCGGCCGTCTTGATCGAGCCTCTCCCGGCCAACTCGGGCCTGCTCGTGCAGCGCCGCGAGTTCCTGGCGCACCTGCGCGCGCTCACCGCGCGCCACGGGGCGCTCCTGATCCTCGACGAGGTCATCTCCGGCTTCCGCGTCGCGCCGGGCGGCATGACCGAGCTCACCGGGATCACGCCCGACCTCGTGACGCTCGGGAAGATCCTGGGCGGCGGCATGCCGGCCGCGGCCTACCTCGGTAGAGCGGAGCTGATGGAGCGGCTCGCGCCGAACGGGCCCGTGTACCAGGCGGGGACGCTCTCGGGGAACCCGGTCGCGATGGCGGCCGGGATCGCCACGCTCGATGCGCTGGCGGGACCAGGCGTCTATTCCAGGCTGGAAGCGCTCGGCGCCGAGCTCGAGCGCGGCCTCGCCGGAGCGCTCGCGCGCGCCGGCGAGCCGGGCAGCGTCGCGCGCGCCGGCTCGATCCTGTGGCTCTGCCTGCAGCCGCCGCCGGCGCCGCGCGCCTGGCACGCGGTCCGTCGCGAGGGTGCCGCGCGCTACGCCGCGCTGCACCGCGCGCTCCTCGCGCGCGGCGTGTGGCTCGCGCCCTCGGCCTTCGAGGTCGCGTTCCTGTCGCTGGCGCACACGCGCGAGCACCTCGCGCGCGTCGTGACGGCCTTCGCGGAAGCCCTGGCGGAGCGCGCGCCGGCCGCGGGGCCGCGCTGAGCCCCCCGTGAAGACGCGCCGCGCCCTGGTCCTCTACGGGCTGGTCGTCGGGACGCTGTTCCTGATGATCTCGTGGTGGGTCGTCTTCTTCGTGCGCCAGGGCACCGTCCTGGTCGAGCGCGCCAACCGCGCCGGGGCCGAGCTCACCCCCGGGCAGGCCGAGGCCGTGCGCGAGGCCGCCCACCAGAGCCTGCGCATGTTCCTGTTCGAGGGCGCGTTCCTGCTGCTCGTGTTCGTGGCCGGCACGGTGCTGATGCTGCGCGCGATGCGGCGCGAGGTCGTGCTGGCCCGCACCCAGCGCCAGTTCCTCTCGGCCGTGACGCACGAGCTGCGCACCCCGCTGGCCTCGGCCCGCGCCGCGCTGCAGAGCCTGACCCTCGGCCGCACGCCGGCCGAGAAGCGCGAGCGCTACCTGGCCAACGCCTCCGCCGACCTCGCGCGCCTCTCGGAGCTCGTCGAGCGCGTGCTCGAGAGCGCGCGCGTCTCCGGCGGCGGCGCGAAGCTGCGCCTCGAGCCGCTCGACCTGGCCGAGCTGGTCACGACCCACACGCCGGCCCTGGCGGCCGAGGCCGCGCCCGAGCTCGCCCTCGAGCTCGACGCCCGCGGCCCCGCCCCGGTCACCGCCGACGCCCGCGCGCTGGAGACGATCCTGCGCAACCTGCTGGCCAACGCCGCCAAGTACGCGACCCCGCCCGGCCGCGTGCGCATCACCGTCGCCGCCGCCGAGGGCGAAGCGCGCCTCCTCGTCCGCGACTTCGGCCCCGGCGTCACCGGCGACCCCGCCGAGCTCTTCGAGCCCTTCACCCGCGGCCAGGGCCCGCTCGTCTCGAGCCGTCCCGGCGTCGGCCTCGGCCTCTACCTCGTCAGCGAGCTCGCCAGAGCCCTGGGCGCCCGTGTCGAGGCTCGCAACGCTTCACCGAGCGGCTTCGAGGTCGAGCTCCGGCTGCCGCTGGCTGCCTCCTGAGCCCGCTATACTCCCGCCGATGACTTCGCTCCGCCGCGTCTTCACGGCCTGGGCGCTCGTGGCCTCGGCCTGCGGCGGGCAGGAGGAGCAAGCGGTCCGGCCCCAGGACACGCTCGCCGTCCCTGGAGCAGGCGCGGCCGGACTCGCGCCTGCCGCCCCGCGCATCGTGCTGCTCTACGCGACCTGCTCGCTCAACCGCGACTACACGGCGGCCTACGACCCCGCGGTGACCTTCACGCCGCACCTGGCGGCCTTCGCGGCCGAGGCGGCGGTGTTCGGAGACCACTGGACCGAGACGGGGCTCTCGGGCACCGATTTCGCCTCGATCCTGAGCGGCACGCAGGCCGAGCGGCACGGGGTCTACAAGCACCCGCGCGAGCTGGCGCCGGAGGTCGAGCTCGTCTTCGAGGCCTTCGCGCGCGCCGGCTGGGAGACGTTCCACTGGGCCGAGCACGGCATGGCGGCCCCGAAGTACGGCTACTCCGAGGGCGTCCTGCCCAAGAACCGCTTCCGCGAGCGCCTGGCGGCGGACGACCGGCGCCTGCAGCGCCTGCTGGCGGCCCTGGCGCGCGAGCCGGAGCGGCGTGCGCTGCTGGCGACGACCTTCACGCTGACACACTCGCCCTACCCGCTCGAGCACCTCGACGAGCTGCTGCGCGTCCACCCCGAGGCCGCACGCGGGCTGGAGCGGGCCGAGATCGAGCGCCTGCACGCGCTCTACGCCGAGCACTTCGTGCCGCTGCAGACGCGCCATGCCGAGACGGTCGCCACGCTGGGGCTCGACGCGGCCGAGGTCGAGCGCCTGGCGCGGGTGGTCGAGCTCGCCTACGCGGCCGGCGTGCACCACCTGGACGCGGAGCTCGGGGCCGTGCTGGGCCTGCTGGCGGAGCAGGGCCTCGCCGACGAGACGCTGGTGGTCTTCACGGCCGACCACGGCGAGACGCTGCAGCGCGCGCACCGGCTCTTTCCCTGGACGCACTCGCCCGAGCTGGCGCCCGAGACGCTGCGCCCGCCGCTCCTCGTGCGCGGTCCCGGCGTGCAACCGGGGCGCATCACGGGCGTCACGCGCTCGATCGACGTGTTCCCGACCGTGGCGGGCCTGGCGGGCGTGCCGCTGGCGCCGGACGTGGTGCAGGGCGTGGACCTGTCGGCCGTGCTGCGCGGCGAGCGCGCGCTGCCGCCGCTCACGGCCCACGTGCACGGCACGCTGCGCCAGTGGAGCTTCTTCACGCCCGACCTGATCGAGAACGTGCGCGTCGGCAAGAAGGAGGGGCCGCGCTACTTCCGCTGGCGCCGCGGCGGCGACGCCTGGGAGTTCGAGGTCTTCGAGCCCGACTCGCAGGAGCCGGACCGCGATCGCTTCGACCCCGACGAGCCCCTGCACGCCGCGGCCGCGGCCGAGCTGTGGGCCTACCGCCAGCGCCAGATCGAGGCCTTCCGGCGCTTCTTCCCGAAGGAGGCGCAGAGCAAGGAGGAGGAGCTCGGCCACCTGGGCGAGGAGGAGCTTCGCGCGCTGTCGGCCCTCGGCTACGTCGAGAGCGATCACTGAGGCCGGGCCGATGCCTGCTACCCGCGAGCGCATCCTGGTGGTCGAGGACGAGGCCAACCTGGCCGAGGTGATCGCCGACAACCTCGCGCTGGAGGGCTACGCGGTCGAGGTGGCCGGCGACGGCGAGCGGGCGCTGGAACGCACGCGCGCCGAGCCGCCGGCCCTGATCGTGCTCGACGTGATGCTCCCGAAGCTGGACGGCTTCGCGGTCTGCGAGCGCCTGCGCGCCGAGGGCTCGGCCGTGCCGGTGCTGTTCCTGACGGCACGCAACGAGGCCGAGGATCGGCTGCACGGCTTCGAGCTGGGCGGCGACGACTACCTGGGCAAGCCCTTCGACCTGCGCGAGCTGATCCTGCGCGTGCGCGCGATCCTGCGGCGTGCGCAGTGGGAGCGGGGGCCCTCGCAGGCCGGCGAGCGGCTGGTGCTGGGCGAGGCGACCGTGGACTTCAAGCGCTACGAGGTCGCGCGCGACGGGCGCACGACCAAGCTCTCGACCAAGGAGGCGCTGATCCTGCGCTACCTCGCCGAGCGCGCGGGCGAGGTCGTGTCGCGCAACGAGATCCTCGACCGCGTGTGGGGCTACGACGCCTTCCCGACCACGCGCACGATCGACAACTTCGTGGTGCGGCTGCGCAGGCTCGTGGAACCGGATCCGGGCGAGCCGCGCTACCTGCACACGATCCGGGGCACGGGGTACCGGCTGACGCCGTGAGTGCCCGGGGACGCGCGGTTCCAGCCCGGGAGCGCCAGGCTCCAGCCCGGTCCCGGGTAGCCTCTGAGGGATGAAGCTCGCACTGCTGATCGCAACGCTGCTCGCGCAGGCACCCGGCGTCGGGGAGCGGCTGGAGACGATCCGCGCCGAGGCCGGCGTGCCGGCGCTCGCGGCGGCCTGGACCACGCTCGACGGCCTGCAGGGCGTCTGGGTCGCGGGCACGCGCGAGGCGGGCGGCGCCGAGCGCGTCACGGCCGACGACCTCTGGCACCTCGGCTCCTGCACGAAGTCGATGACGGCCACGCTGATCGCGCTGCTCGTCGCACACGGCGACCTGGCCTGGGATACGCCGCTGGGCGAGGCCCTGCCGGACCTGGTCGAGGAGATGGACCTCGACTACGGCGACGTGACCCTGGTCGAGCTGCTCGGGCACCGCGCGGGTCTCGCCGCCAACCCGGACATCCCCTACCTCGCCGGCCTGCGCGCGAGCTCCGCCACGCTCGTCGAGCAGCGCGCCGGCTTCACTGCCAAGGTCCTCGGCACGCCGCCCGTCCACGCGCCGCGCGGCGCCTTCCTCTACTCGAACAGCGGCTTCGTCGTGGCCGGGCACCTGGCCGAGCGCGCCACGGGCCAGGCCTGGGAGGAGCTGATGCGCACGCTGCTCTTCGAGCCGCTCGGCATGACGAGCGCGGGCTTCGGGCCGCCGGGCCTGGGCGAGACGGGCGTGACCCAGCCGCGCGGTCACGACGGGAAGGGCCAGGCGATCACGCCCGGGCCCTTCGCCGACAATCCGCCCGCGATCGGACCAGCCGGAACGGTGCACGCGAGCCTGGCCGACTGGGCCAAGTACGCCCGCCTGCACCTCGCCGGCGCGCGCGGCGACGTGCAGGTCGGCGAGCTCACCCTGACGAAGGCAACCTTCGCACGCATCCACGCAGCCCTGCCCGGCCCGGGCCAGCCCTACGGCTACGGCTGGGTCGTGCGCCAGACCGAGTGGGCCGGCGGCGACGGCACGACCCTGTGGCACAACGGCAGCAACACGATGTGGTACTGCG
>Ga0315910_10005269_pt1 | contig 10627 bp, 7 predicted proteins | sample EdamamesoilMG_FD_204470 | JGI IMG/M metagenome (GOLD analysis project Ga0315910, IMG submission 204470) | Garden soil microbial communities collected in Santa Monica, California, United States - Edamame soil | ecosystem: Environmental > Terrestrial > Soil > Garden | place: USA: California...
CTTGCCGACGAACGTCACCTGGCACTCGACCACGAAGCGCGCGAGCTTCTCCTCGTCGACGCCTTGGGTCGGTTCACGGTGCAGGCGGGTGGCCACGGCGGGCGTCGCCCAGAGTCCACCGACCAGGATCAACTGGTTCTCGAGCCAGGTGCGGTACGGCTGCACGATCGTCGCCTTGTTGTCGTCGAGCGGCTGCGCCGCATCGCGCGGCCAGGTCTCGTTCTCGGTCTTCCACCCGCAGTGGTAACCGGCGACCGGCTTGTCGTACGCGCAGGCGAGCTTGTTGAAGTCGGCGGTGATCAGCGTGATGGCGACCGTCGCCTTGCCGCCAACCTCCCAGGTGTTCGGCTTGGGGATCGTCGGGTCCTTCGGTTCGAGGATGTTGCCGATGGCCGAGAAGGGAACGACGGTGGTGACGAGAACGAACGCGGTCGCGATCAGGAAACGACCGCCGATCACTTGAGGCGGATCCTGTTGTCGGCGCGGCTTGCGTCGCGGTGCTTCGCTGCGCGGGCGGTCCTCGTCCTTCGCGCTCGACCGATCATCGTCCCGATCCTCGTCTTCACTCGCCATAGCGGCGTGTTGATAGCGCAAAAAACCTCACCACCCCAAGCCCCTCGGTCGAGCGTCGCGCGAAAAGTTCTGTCGCGCCTGAAAAGAACTGGTGCCGGAAACGATTTTGCAGCCTGATTCGGCTCGGCGAGGGTCCCCCGCGTGCTACCCTCGCGCTCATGGCTATTGTCCGCCGCTACGCCCGTACGCTCGCTTTTTCGGCTCCCCTTGCCGCCCTCCTCGCCCCCGGGGTTGCCCGCGCGGACCTGACCGCGGCGTTCGCTGACACCCTCACCGTCGACCCGGCCTACCTCACCGGGGCGAACGGCGCGACCGACATCGCGTTCCACAGCGACGGGCGTGCGGTGGTCACGCAGAAGAACGGGCAGATCACGATCCGCCGCACGGACGGCACGAAGAACGTCCTGATGGGCACTTTCTCTGGCGTGGACACGGCGTCGGAGAAGGGCCTGCTCGGCGTCGTTTCGGACTCGAACGACAACTTCTACTTCTACGTTTCGAACGGCTCGAGCAACGACGACAAGCACCGCGTCTACAAGGGCACGCTGAGCGCCACCGACACGCTGACGATCGACATGACGACGCCGATCATCGCCGCGTCGCGTAACCTCGGGCCGGGGCTCGAGGGGCCGGCGAATCACGACGGCGGCGGCCTCTTCATCCATGACAACATGCTCTTCGTCGGCGTCGGCGACACCGGCGCGAACTCGACGCCGCCGACGAACAAGTACTCGAGCTGCTTAAACAAGGGGAACGGCAAGGTCCTGCGCGTCAACCTGGATGGGACGATCCCGGCGAGCAACCCGCTTGTCGGCGTTGCCTCGGTCACGGCGTGCGATGATCGGACCGGGGCTTGGACGACTGACGCGCCGGACGAGCGCATCTTCGCCTGGGGGTTTCGAAACCCCTGGCGCGTGTGGGTCGATCCGGTGACCGATCTCCTCTGGGTCGGTGATGTCGGCGAGACCACGCGTGAAGAGGTGTCGGTCGGTGCGATGGGCAGCCACTTCGGCTACCCGTTCAACGAGGGCACGACGATGTACGGCAACGTCGACGGGAAGAACTGCAATACCGACTTCTCGCCCGCGAAGGCGTGCACGCCGGCGGCCACCGACTGGGCACGGCAGAACGGCTACGCCTCGGTTGGCGGACTGATCCCCCAGGGTTGCGGCTGGACGGCGGCGCTCGGTGATCGTCTGCTCTACGTGTTCGCCGACTTCGGTGGCAACTGGCTCCACGCGCTCGAGGTCGAGTCCGATCGCTCCGGAGCGATGTCGTCGACCTTCATCGACATGGGAAGCTTCACGGGCGGTCCGGTTTCGATCCGCCAGGGGCCCGACGAAGGGCTCTACGTCGTGTTCAACGGCTCGGGCTCGGTCACCCGCTTCATCCCCACCGATCAAACCGGCGCGGACTGTAACCAGAGCGTCGGTGGAGCAGGCGGCATGGGCGGCATGGGCGGCAGCGGCGCGGGCACGGCCGGCGCCGGGGCGATGTCGGGCGCTGCCATGGGCGGCAACGCGGGCGACGGGATGACGGCCGGCACCGGCGGTGTGGCGACGGCCGGCACCGGCGGCATGTCCGGCACCGGCGGCGCAGGGCCGGCAGGCACCGGCGGCATGGGCGGTACGGGCGGCAGCGTGCCGACGGCCGGTACGAACAACACGTCGGGCCAGGGCGGCAGCGCTCCGGCAACGGGTGGCATGCCCGGCACCGGCGGTGCGTCCGGTGGCGTCGGCGGTTCAACCGCGGGCACCGCCACGGCGGGTGCGGCCGGCTCCGGTGAAGACGGCGGTTGCGGTTGCCGCGTCGCCGGAACCCGCGGTGGCACCTTGGCCATGTTCGCGGCCGCGCTGGCGTTCGTCGTCGCCCTCGGTCGACGGCGCTCGCGACGCTGACGGTGCGGCGTACGGAGGGAAAAAATCCGATGCGAGTTTCGCTGACGCAGGTATGCATCGGCGCTCTGTCGGCCATGGTCGTGCTCGCCGACGAAGGGCAAGCACTCGCGCAGTTCGAAGGTGACTTCGCGACGACGCTGGACGTCGACACGGGCTACGTCACGGGCGTGAACGGGGCGACGGACATCGCTTTTCACAGCGACGGGCGCGCCGTCATCACCCAGAAAAGCGGCCAGATCGCCATCCGACGGACCGACGGCACGAAGAACGTCCTTTCGGGGACGTTCGAAGACGTCGACACCGGCTCGGAGAAGGGGTTGCTCGGCGTGGTGTCGGACCCGGCGACCAATACCTTCTACTTCTACGTTTCGAACGGCACGAGCAACGAGGACAAGCACCGCGTGTACCGCGGCACCCTGAACGCCGACGACACGCTGACCGTCGACACGGACAATCCCGTGGTCGCGGCGTCGGTCGGCGTCGGGCCGGGCCTCGAGGGGCCGGCGAACCACGACGGCGGCGGGCTCTTCATCCACGAGCGGCACCTCTACGTCGGCGTCGGCGACACCGGCGCGAACGCGACGCCGCCCACGAACAAGTACTCGAGCTGCCTGAACAAGCCGAACGGCAAGATCCTGCGCGTCAACCTGGACGGCACGATCCCCGGAGACAACCCGCTCGTCGGCGTCTCGACCGTCACGTCGTGCACCAGCACCGGCTCCGACTTCCAGACGGCTGCACCGGACGAGCGCATCTATGCCTGGGGCTTTCGTAACCCGTGGCGCCTCTGGGTCGACCCTCGCACCGATCTGATGTGGATCGGCGACGTCGGTGAAACGACGCGCGAGGAGATCTCGGTCGGCGGCGGCGACCAGCATTACGGCTACCCCTTCGTCGAAGGCGCCCAGAACTGGGGCATGGTCGACGGGCTCGATTGCACGACCGGTTTCTCACCGGCGCGAACCTGCACGGCCCCGGTGCACGACTACGACAACAGCAGCGTCGGTAGCTCCGTGACGGGCGGCTTGATCCCCGAAGGGTGCGGCTGGACCAACGCGCTCGGCAATCGCCTGCTCTACATGTTCGCGGACTACGGCGCGAACTGGATCCACGGTCTCGAGGTCAAGCCCGATCGCACGGGTGTCGTGTCGTCGACCGCGATCGTGATGGGGAACTTCACCGCCAGCGGCCCGGTGTCATTTCGCATGGGTCCCCAGGCGTCCGTCTACCTGGTGCTCTACGCGGCTGGGGCCGTCTACCGCATCAGCCCCGCCGAGCAGAGCGGCCCCGATTGCGGCGCGAGCGGCAGCGGTGGTGCCGGCGGATCCGCCGGTGGTCCAGCGACGGGCGGCAGTGCCGGCGCCGCGGGCGGTCAAGCCGACGACGACGGTTGCGGCTGTCGCCTGGCCGGCCGCGCGGCACGCCCGCTGTCCGTGCTCGCGCTCCTCGGATTGCTCGGCGCTGCGCTCCAGCGCCGGCGGCGACGGCCGATCACGCGCTAAGCGCTTGTCGTTTCAGCGGAGGGATTTGGGGGCTGCCCCCGCGGTGGGCCACACCGCGCGTCCCGCGTTCTCGGCCTTCGGCCTGCGAGCGCGGGCGCCCACCTTAAGCCCGCGTCCCGCGGGCTTGGGGGCGCGACGGCGGAGTTCGGCCACGTCGATGCGGCTCCGCGCCGCAGCAGCGTCGCGATGACCGGTTCGTGGGAGGGCGGCGCGGTGCTCGGCGGCGGGGCTACGCGCACCATGTCGACGCGCGGTCCGGCGCCGATTTTCAATCGCCCCGCCGCCCGAGCCCGATCCTGCCGACGCGGCAACCCGTGGGTATTCCGTTCTTGGAATACAGCAATTGGAGGAATGCTCATTTCAGGGATTTCTTGGGTGAAAAGGCGAGTCGAAATCCAATATAGCATCTGGGCTATGTCCCGCTTCAGAACCCTTTCCTCGATGGCTCGGCTCGGGAGGCGCTGAAACGAGGTCACCTCGAGGTCCCTCCCGTGCGAGTCCGCGAGCACTTGGGGGGGACCGGCCGCGCGCAGCTCCGCGGTCGAAGGCCGCGGAGCGAGCACGGACGAGGGGCGGGCAGCCCTTCTGGAGCCTCGTTCCGATCAGGACGACGGCATGCGCTCTACGGACAGTCCGTGAGCGACGTGATGAAGTCGTCGATGACGGTCGTTCCGAGGTCGTCGACCACGCGCGTACCGATCTGCGGCATGCGGAACGCCGTGTCGGTCGAGTGCATGCGGAGCGAAACCGCCGAAAGCGACGGATCCCCCGGCAGGATGCGCATCGCGCCGGTGGGGTTACCGGGAACGGGCTTCTCCGGCACCACATTGCAGAGGTTCGTATCGGCGAACGCCGTCGTGAAACGCACGTCGAACCCGGTGTAGTTGCTGCCCGGCCGGTGGCAGATGGCGCAGTTCGCGTGGAGGTACGAGCGCGCACGCTCTTCGAGATCGCCGCTGCCTGCCGGGTCGGGCAGCGCCGGGGCTCGCGAGGGCGCCGCGTCGAACGCGCCGATGTGCTCGAGCTCATCGAGCTGGTTGTGCGTCACACCGTTCGGGTACGCGTACGCGATGTTGAACTGATCCGTCTCCGGCCCGAGCGATACGCCGGCCGCGGTGGTGTGGCACTGCAGGCACTGCGCGCGGCTCGGGAAGTGCCAATTGACCATGCCGTCCGGTCCCGCCACCATCGCGTCGTAGCCGTCGACGTTCGATGCCAAGAGATCTGCATCCGTCTGATCGTCACGCCACTGGTAGCTGAAGCCCCACCAGTCGAACTCTCCGCGGCGGATGAGCAGGCGCGTCTCCACCATTTTGCCGAGGAACGCGAAGGTTTTCATGAACACGGTGCCGACGGGGAAATCCCAGTCGCCTTCGTCCTGTCCGGTGCCGCCGTCTTCCGGCGCCAGACATTCAGCGGGCGTTTGCGTGCAGTTCCGGACGTGGATCATGGCGGTGTCGGGCAGCGCGATGAAGCGCTCCTTGTCGGCGCCGTCCGACCAGAGCGGGCTCGCGACGCCGTAGGGGATCAACGTCGCCGCCGGTAGCGTCGGGTTCGCGGGATCGACGCAGCCGCTCATGCTGAGGAGCGCGGGCTGCATGGCTTCGCTCGTCGGTGGCACGCAGGTTTGACCGGTCGGGCGCGCCGGTATTCCCCATTCGGGTACACCGCCGCTCCCCGCGCCGCCGCCTGCACCGGCACCCGCCGCGGCGCCGCCCGTTCCGGCACCGGCGCCGCTCGTGCCGCCGTTGCCCGCGCCCGCGGATGCTCCACCGGTGCCGGCATCACCCGAGCTTCCCGCCGTGCCACCGCTCGTGCCACCGCCTGCGCCCGCGTCACCGCCGCCGCCCACGCCGCTGCTACCGCCGACAGTACCGCCCCCGCCGCCGTTACCGCCCGAGCCGCCGCCCACGCCTGCCTGCCCGCTGCTCCCTGCCGTCGGCGCGGGCGGTGTGGACTCGTTCCCACAGCCGCTCGAGGCGAGCACGAGAGGGAAGGCGATGAAGGCGGATCGACCGGCGAAGGCAAGACGCGCGGAGCGCAGAAGAGTCATCGGTAGCGCGTAGATTACCCCGAAATGCCGGGCGCGGCACCGGTGCTCACGGGCAGCGGGCGAACTCGGCTTCGTACAGCGCCTGGCCGAGTTTTTCGTGACCCTGTGCGCCGAAGTGGAGGCCATCCTTGAACGGGGGCTCGTAGTCCGGACAGAGCCGCTCGGCATCGCCGCACGACAGGAGCGACCAGGCGTCGACGGACACGTCGATATTTTTCATCTCGGCTTGGGCGAGGATCCATGCATTGAGCTCGCGCGTGGCGGCGCTTCGTTTGGCGTTGAAGTAGCGCGTGAAGCCGCCCCACGGTGCGACCGTGAGCACGACCACGCGAACGCCGCGCTCCTTGGCCGCCGTGATCATGAACGTCAGATCGGTTTCGATCTTCGCGGGCGTGCGCCCGGCCGTCTCGTCGCTGTAGAGGTCGTTCACCCCGCCGAAGAAGACCAGGTGCGAGAAGCTGCCCGGGGGCTCGGCGAGCACCACCGTTTCGAAATGTCGGCGCATCTGGTTCACCATCGCGCCGCCCTTCGCGAAATTCGTGAACGAGCTCTTCTGGCAGCGCTTCTCGAGGTAACGCACGTAGCCACCACCGCCCACGCGAGCATCGGTCAACGAATCGCCGATCAGGCCGACGCGACAGGGAGTCTGACTCGTTGCGAGGGGCGGCGGTGTGGATGGTTCCGGAGCGGGCGCCGGCGTGGGCGCGGGTGGAGCCGAAGGCGGTGCTTCGGCGGGGCGACTCGAGGTAGTGGCGAGCGTCGGGGCAGGGGGTTCGCCCTGGGGTCGCGTCTGACAAGCGAGCGCAACCGCGAAGACGAGTGCCGCCGAGAGCCCGCGCTCTCGATACCGCCGACCACCGCCGCTTGACGACATGTTTCGCTAGCCTCGCTGAGCGGCAACGCGTCGCTCGCGCTCGAGCGCGGCGAGCCGCGTCACGACGCCGCGCGCGACGATCTCGAGCACGTGCGAGACTATCTTGCTTCGCTGGCTGATGCTGCCCGAAAACGCGATGCGGCTCCGCGCGCTTTTCCCCTTCGGCAACCGACCGAAGGCCGTGCAACGAACGGTGATGACGCCGTCCGCCTCGGAGACGACGAGCTCTTCGACCGTGACCCGGAACTCGATCTTGGCCCGGCGCCCGGCGCCCCAGTCCGCTTTGCGCGCGGCCTGCTTGAGCGCGAAACGAAAATGCCGCTCGAGGCTGCTCGTCGCGGCGACGGACGGCGCAAACTCCAGCCGATCGAGCTTGACGCTCGGCCGCCCCACCGACCGCTCCCCGATCCCTTTCGCGAACGGTGCCTCGTCGGGCGGGGTGGCCTCGGCCGCGTCTGCCTTCGCGGGTTCGACCTCGGCGCGCGCCGTGGCGAGCGAAAGGACGACGGCGGCCCCGAGGGCGACGCGAGCGAGCTTCACCTCCCCGGCATAGCGAAGGGCGCGGGGATGGGCCAAGTTGCCCTTTCAGGACGATTGTGCGCCTTGAGGCAAGGGCCCTCGGCTAGCTTGATCGGGCATGGAGGAGCCCGAGAACCCGGCGCGCTCGGAGCCTCCGTCCTCTCGGCCCCGCGACCGCGAGGTCGACGTCGACGTGGTCGTGATCGGCGGCGGCGTGAACGGGACGGGCGTCGCCCGCGACTGTGCGCTCCGTGGCCTTCGGGTCGCGCTCTTCGAGCGCAACGATCTCGCCTTCGGCGCGAGCGGGAACTCGAGCGGCATGATCCACGGCGGCCCGCGCTACCTGACGAGCGATCCGGACGTCACGTTGAGCTCTTGTCGTGACTCGGGGCACATCCAGCGCATCGCGCCGCACCTATTGTTCCGCATTCCGTTCTTGATGCCCGTGTTCGGGCTGAACGAGTTTCTGGCCGAGGCGACGCTCACCGCGTACGACGCCTTCTTCGAGGTCTACGATCGCTACCAGCCGCTCAAACGCGGCAAGACCCACCTACGCCTGTCGGCGGACGAGCTCTTCGCGCTCGAGCCGGGGCTCACGCCGCACGCGCGGGGTGGCGTGACGTTCGACGAGTGGGGCATCGACGGCGTGCGGCTCTGCGTCGCCAACGCCATCGACGCCATGGAGCACGGCGCCACCGTCCGCGTGCACACCACGGTGACGGAAGTGCTCCGCGACGAGCGGGGGCGCGCGACCGGTGTCCGCTACCAGAATCGACGAACCGGCGAGGGCGGCACCACGACCGCCGCCATCGTCGTCAACGCCACCGGCGCCTGGGCGCCGATCACCGCCACGCTCGGCGGGCTCGCGCCGAAAGCGGCGCGCGTGCGGCCCGGCAAGGGCATCCATGTTTTCCTCGACCGCCGGCTCACGAACTACGCCGTCATGACGCGCGCCGTCGACGGACGCCAGGTTTTCCTCCTGCCGTGGCAGAACGTGAGCGTGCTCGGGACGACCGACGACGACTACTACGGCGACCTCGATCGCGTGATCGCGACCGGCGACGAGGTGCGTTATCTCTTTCAGGCCGTAGCCCGCGTTTTCCCTTCGATCTGGCAGGCGCGCGCGATCGGCACCTGGGCCGGCGTGAGGCCCACGCTCTACGCGTGGGGGCCGAACGAGGACGAGCTGTCGCGCGAGCACGAGATCGTCGACCACGGCCGCCACGGCGCCGACGGCCTGTACTCGATGCTCGGCGGCAAGCTCGCGAGCTACCGCCTGTTCTCGGAGGAGATGACCGACGTGATCGCGCGGCGGCTGCGCGTCGGCATCGCCTGTCGCACCCACGTTTCGCCGCTCCCCGGTGGGGACGATACCGTCGATCCGATGCGGCTCGTCGTCGAGGGCGGCATAGAAGCCGTGACGGCGACTCGGCTCGAGTACCGGCACGGCAGCCGCTCGCTGCGCGTCCTCGAGCGCATGCGACGAAATCCGCGCGAGGCGGCGGTCGTGTGCGCGTGCGAGCCGGTGACGGAAGCCGAGGTTCGCTACACCGTCGCCCACGAGCTCGCCGACAGCGTGGAGGACGTGTCGCGGCGCACCCGGCTCGGGCTCGGCGCCTGCGGCGGGGTGCGCTGCGTCGCGCGCTGCGGGCGCATCGTGGCCGAGATGCGGGAGCGTTCGCCGCGCGACGGCTTGCGCTCTGCCCGTGATTTTCTGGCTATTCAGGCTCTCCGGCGCCGCTCGGCGGTAGGTCCGGACCAGGCGCGGCAAGAAGCGCTGGCGATCGCCGCCTTGCGCGCGGAGATTGGCGGTACGAGCGAACGAGAGCGAGAGCCCGGTGAGGGCATGGAGGACGGATGAGTAGCGTTCCAGTCATCATCGTCGGTGCAGGGTTTGCGGGCACCGCGGCGGCCTGGGCGGCGCGTCGCGCCGGGGCGCCCGTCGTCGTCATCCACGACCGCGCGGGCTCGAGCGCGATCGGCTCCGGTGCCCTCGATCTCGAGGTGTGGGATCGCCCCGCGGACGAAGCCGCCGAAGCGGCGCTCGGCGACGACCACGAGCTCGCCGCCTTCTTCCGCGATCTCGGCGGCTACGAGCTCGGCGCGCGGCGCATCGCCACGCGCGAGGGGCTCGTGCGGCGCGCGCTCGGATCGGACGCCGCGCTGCTCGACCTCGAGCCGCTCGCCGGAAAACGCGTCGCGGTGGTCGACGTGGAACGCGACGACAGCGACACAGGGCTCGTCGCGCGCTCGCTCGGGGCCTCGTCGTGGGCCGAAAAGACGGGCACCACGTTCACCGTCCTGTCGGTGAAGGCGCTCAAGAGCGGCCACGAACGCCGCATCCCACCCTACGATTTTGCCGCCCTCTACGACGATCCGGAACGGCTCGGCGCGTTCGCGACGCTGCTCGGCGACGCCGATCCGAGCGCGGACGGCTTCCTGGTCGGACCGTGGCTCGGTCTCGAGCGCACCACCGCCGCCGCGCTCCGCGCCGGGCTCGGCAAGCCGGTCGGCGAGACCACGTCCCCGATGGGCGGCGCGGCCGGAGCCCGCTTCGAGCGCGCCCGCGAAACGCTCTTCCTCCGCGATCACGTGGCGTCGCGCCGGGCGCGCGTCACCCGCGTTTCGGCACGCTCGGGGCGCTGGGTGCTCGACATCGAGGGTGAGCTCGACAGCCACCTGAAAAAAGAGCTCGAGGGTGCGAGCGTGGTGCTCGCGACCGGTGGCGTCGCGGCCGGTGGGGTCACGCTCGCCTGGGAGCCCGGCCACGGCGCCCGGGGCTTCACCCTGCCGTTCGAAGCGCCGGCGCTGCTCTCGCTCGACGGCGAGCTGCTCGCGTCGGGCGGCTCCCTGTTCGGCCCCACGCTCGAGCGGCTCGGCCTCGGCGCGCTCGAGCGCGTGGGCATCGCCACCGGCGGCAACGGCGAGGTCTACGGTGCCGAGGGCGAAGCGCGCGGGCTTTTCGCGGCCGGGGACGCAGTCGCGAAACGTTCGCGAACCGCGCTCCGCGCCGCACTCGACGGCATCCGGGCCGGCACGCTAGCGGCAAGCTCGCACTAGAGCATATCTCGTAATTGGCTGCGCCAATTCCGAGGCGTGGCTTCGCCACGCGCGCTGCTTCGCAGCGCAGCTCTAGCTCTGTTTCTGGGGGCGTCCCCGCCCCCGCACCGGCAGGTTTGCCGGTGCGCCCCCTCACCCGCTTCGCGGG
>Ga0315910_10005270_pt1 | contig 10626 bp, 6 predicted proteins | sample EdamamesoilMG_FD_204470 | JGI IMG/M metagenome (GOLD analysis project Ga0315910, IMG submission 204470) | Garden soil microbial communities collected in Santa Monica, California, United States - Edamame soil | ecosystem: Environmental > Terrestrial > Soil > Garden | place: USA: California...
TGCATCGATCGATGACTTCCTGCGCGCGCCGCTGGATCTCGGGATTGCCCCGTTGCACCGACGCGAAATCGAGATCCGCACTCGACGCGCCGCTGCCCATGGAGGATGCCGCGCCGCCGCCCAGGCCGATCAGCATGGCCGGTCCACCGAGCACCACGACCTTGGCGCCCACGGGGATCTCGGATTTCTCCACGTGCTTGCGACGCACGTTGCCCATGCCGCCCGCGATCATGATGGGCTTGTGGTAGCCGCGCGTGCGGTTGGCGTGATCACCCACCGCCGCCTGTTCGAAGCTGCGGAAGTAACCGCAGATGTTCGGCCGGCCGAATTCGTTGTTGAAGGCCGCACCGCCGATGGGACCCTCGATCATGATGTCGAGCGCCGAGACGATGCGATCGGGTTTGCCGAGCCCTTTCGAGGCAGACGAGGACTCCCACGGCTGCTCGAACCCCGGGATGCGCAGGTGCGACACCGAGAATCCCGTGAGTCCGGCCTTCGGCTTGGCTCCCCGACCCGTGGCACCTTCGTCGCGGATCTCGCCGCCCGAGCCGGTGGCCGCACCCGGGAACGGCGAAATCGCCGTCGGATGATTGTGTGTCTCGACTTTCATGAGAATGTCGATGGGCTCTTCGACGGCGCCGTAGATGTCGTTCTCGGGATTCGGGAAGTAGCGCTTGCCCACCGGGCCTTCGATGACTGCCGCGTTGTCCCGATACGCCGAGAGCACGCCCTGCGGATTCTTCGCATGCGTGTTGCGGATCATCGCGAACAGCGACTTCGGCTGCTTGTGGCCGTCGATGACCCAGTCGGCGTTGAAGATCTTGTGGCGGCAATGCTCGGAGTTCGCCTGTGCGAACATCATGAGCTCGACGTCGGTGGGATCGCGCTTCAGCGCCGCGAAATTCTTCACCAGGTAGTCGATCTCGTCGTCGGAGAGCGCGAGGCCGAGTTCGGTGTTGGCCTTCACCAGCGCCTCGCGGCCGGACGCCAGCGACACGCTGCGCAGCGGACGCGTGGCCTCGTGCACGAACAGGCCTGACGCGTCGGCGCGCTGCAACAGCACGGTTTCGGTCATGCGATCGAACAACGGGGTCGCGAGCTCGCGCAGTTCCGTGGCCGACAATGCACGCGGCGTGACCAGGCTCCACACGATGCCGCGCTCGATGCGACGCACGGCATCGAGGCCGCAGACACGCGCGATGTCGGTGGCCTTGCTCGACCAGGGCGAAATGGTGCCGAAACGCGGCACCACGATGAGCTCGGCGGCGCCTACGGGGGCCGTACGCGACCCGCTCTCGCGCGGACCGTAGGTCAGCAGCCGCTCGAGCAGCGCGCGTTCACGCGTGTCGAGGTCGGGCTCGAGATCGACGAAGTGGATGAATCGCGCACTGATGGCGCCGATGCCGGGAAGGCGTTTCTCGAGGCCCGGGCGCAGCTTGGCGATGCGGAAATCGGAGACTGCGAGGGCGCCGGGGAGCTCGATCATTTGAGGCGGCGCATTGTAATGGGGTCAGACCCCATTTGCTAAGAAATGGGGTCTGACCCCATTTTCTTGACATCGGCGGCGCGCCGGCCCACGGACGGCACCCCGTCGCGGCCCCGAGGTCGCCGATGCCGGCGACTCCGCGCAGGTCGATGCGGTCCTCCGTGCCGCCAATCAGGAAGTCGTCGCCGCTGCCGCTGGCGAAAATCCGGCCGAATACCTGCAGCATGCAGAGCGCCGGCGCAAGCAACGCGAGGAGACTAGCTAGGCAGGATCACTTCTTCGCGCCGGGATCATTGCCCGCGGGCGAATACATGCCCATCGGGAACTGCGCGACGTTGGCGCCGCCTTCGAGCGTGCTGATCTTGCTCACGCCCTGCTTCTTCACTTCGTCGATGCGCAGGATGGAATGCATGGGCAACATCGTGCACTTGACCCCGGTGAACTCGTTCTTGATGCGTTCTTCACCCGGATCGACCACCACCGTGGTCCGCTCGCCGAAAACCAGTTCCTCGACCTCGATGAACCCGAACAAGCGACCCTGGCCCACTTTCCGGGCGTAGATCTCGTAAACCTTGCCTTGGTTCACGAACATAATCTTGAAAATGTGACTGGATGCCATCTGGCGGATTAGGGGCGGTTTTAACCTTGTCCTTCATACACGTATGGGCAGCGGGAAGCTAGGGCCCAGAGGGTACCGATAGATGGCGCTCCGGTTACGCGTCATAAGTGATCATCGCCATCGCTTGGGCGACAAGCACAGCTTTGTCTTTGGAGTTTCTGGCGGGAGCATTGGACGTTCCGCCGAGAACGACTGGGTGTTGCCTGATGACATGCGTTACGTCTCGGGCCGCCATGCACGCATCATCTTCTACAAGGGCCGCTACCTGCTCCAGGACACCTCGAGCAACGGCACCTACGTCAACGACAACGAAAAGCCGCTCGGCAACCAGAACCCGCACGAGCTGAAGTCCGGCGACATCCTGCGCATCGGCGAGTACCACGTGCAGGTGCAGATCGACTCGGCCACCGATTTCAATCTCGACGACAGCGCGCTGTACGCGAAGAACACCGGCTCGACCAGCACGCGTCGTCGCGTGCCGGGCGGCGATCTCGGCGCCAGCCTGCGCCTCGAGAACCTGCTCGAAGCCAGCAACGACATCTCGAGCGACGAGCTCAAGCCCGTGAACGCGTTCGGGCAGGCGGTCTCCTCGCGCACGCGCGCCCTGCACCAGACCCAGGATCTTCCCAAGGAATCCACCACCGCACCGGAGCTGGAGGTGGATTCCGAGGCCGTCGCGCGGCGCATAGCGCGTCTCGCGAAGGCAGCCGCCAAGCAGCAGGAGGCCAAGCAGCAGTCGATTTCCCCGCCGACCGTTCCCGCGCCGTCGTCTTCCCCTTCGGCGCAGGACAACACCAGCGGGCTGCAGGCGTTCTGCCGCGGCGCCGGCATTGGCTTCGAATCGCTGCCGGTCGATGCGCATGCACGCATGTTGCATCTCGCCGGACAGCTGCTGCGCGAATCGCTGCTCGGGCTCAAGGCGAACAACCGCAGCGAGCAGGACCAGCGCAACAACCTGCGCGTGACCTGGCAGAAAGACCAGCCCGACCTGCTGCCCAATCTCGAGCGGCACAGCGTCGAGGAGCTGATCCAGGAACTGCTGCGCGCGCACGACAGCCGTCGTTTCGACGCGGTCGCCTGGCTGCGGCAATCGTTCGCGGGATCCCGCCAGCACGATGACGCGATGCTGCGCGCGATGGCCGCGGCGTTCGTGGATTTCGTCGGCCGTCTCGATCCGCGCGATCTTGCCACGCGCTTCGAGCGCAGCGCGCGTCGCAAGACCATGGGCAACTGGGAACTCTACGGCGAGTTCTATCGCAGCCTCTGCGAGACCCCGCCCGGCACCCTGCCGCACATCTTCGTCGAGACCTTCGCCCAGTCCTACGACCAGGTCGCCAGCGAAGGCGACTCCAGCCCCGGCTCCGCGCACTCCAGCGACGCCGCCTGAGGATTCCCCTCCCCGGCGCTTGTCTCACGACGCGCCACTGTCGAAACTCGCTCCCGCCGTTCGTTTAGAGGCCGAGAACCGGCATTTCGCCGAGCGAGGGCCCATCGATGAAACAGTATCTTCTCAGCGTGTGTTATCCGGCCGGAGGCACGCAGCCGCCACCCGATGTCCTGCAGCGGATCATGCGCGACGTGCATGCCGTGCAGAAGGAAATGCAGTCGGCGGGCGCGTGGGTGTTTTCCGGCGGCCTGCATCCCGCGAACACCGCGACCGTGTTGCGCCAGCAAGGCGGCGAGCTCGTGCTCACCGACGGGCCGTTCATCGAGAGCAAGGAGCAGATCGGGGGCATCACCATCGTGAAGGTGTCCGACCTCGACGCGGCGCTCGGCTGGGGCCGCAAGCTGGCGCGTGCCATCGGTGTGCCCATCGAGGTGCGTCCCTTCATGGAGCACCACTGAACCCCGGCGGACACCGCGAAATCGAGGCGGTGTTCCGCCGCGAATACGGCCGCGCCGTGGCCGTGCTGGTGCGCTCGCTGGGCGACATCGGCCTCGCGGAGGAAGCCGTGCAGGATGCCTTCACCACGGCGCTGGCGAACTGGCCGGACACCGGCATTCCGCCCGCGCCCGCCGGCTGGATCATCACCACGGCGCGCAATCGTGCCATCGACCGGCTGAGGCGCGAACGCAGCCGCGATGCGCGCGAAGCCGCGTCGTCGGAGCTCGCGCAAGCGGATGAAGACGGAGATCACGACGTGGCCGACGAACGCCTGCGTCTCATGTTCACCTGCTGCCACCCGGCGCTCGCCCCCGAGGCGCGCGTCGCGCTGACGCTCAAGTTGTTAGGTGGACTGACCACCGCGGAGATCGCGCGCGCCTTCCTGGTCCCCGAGGCCACGCTGGCGCAGCGGCTGTCGCGTGCCAAGGCCAAGATCCGCGACGCGGGTATTCCGTACCGCGTGCCCGAGGCCGATGAACTACCGGCGCGCCTCGCCGCGGTACTGGCGGTCGTCTACCTGGTGTTCAACGAGGGCTACAGCGCGACCAGTGGCGAGGAGCTGCTGCGCACCGCGCTCACCGACGAGGCCTTGCGACTCGGACGATTGATGCGCGAGCTGCTGCCGCGCGAGCCCGAAGTCGCGGGCCTGCTGGCGCTCATGCTGCTCATCGACGCGCGCCGCGCGGCGCGCACCGACGCGCACGGCGCCTTCGTGCAGCTCGCCGCGCAGGACCGCACGCGGTGGAATCGCGAGTCGATCGCGCAGGGCCAGGCGCTGTTGCGCGAATGCCTCGCCATCGATCATCCCGGGCCCTATCAACTCCAGGCCGCGATCAACGCGGTGCACAGCGATGCGGCACGCCCGGAAGAGACCGACTGGCGCCAGATCCTTGCGTTGTACGACCAGTGGATGGCGATCGCGCCGGGACCGCTGGTGGCGCTGAATCGCGCCGTCGCCGTGGCGGAAGTCCAAGGCGCGCAGCTGGCGCTGCGGCTGGTGGATGAGATCGAGCTGCCGCGTTATCACCTGCTGCATGCGGTGCGCGCGGATTTGTTGCGCAGGCTGGGGCGACATGGCGACGCTGCGCGCGCTTATCGCGATGCGATCCAGTTCTGCGCGAATGCAAGGGAGAAGGCGTTTCTCGAACGGCAGCTCGTCGATGTCAGCGGATGAGAGCGCACGTCAGATAGGTACGGAGTGGCGAACAGCAGGAATAGAAATGGCGGAGAGGGTGAGATTGCTCGCGGCCGCGGACGGCCACTCGTCCCTCGCTGACGCTCGGGACCAGATTCGCGATGCGAATCTGTCCGACTCGGCAAGGCCGAGCCGTCGAACTCTGTTGTCCATGCACGTGAGTTCGAATCTCACCTGCGCGAACAGCAGGAATAGAAATGGCGGAGAGGGTGAGATTCGAACTCACGTGCCGGAATTACCCGACCATCCGATTTCGAGTCGGCGCCGTTATGACCGCTTCGGTACCTCTCCGCGCGAGACCTTGAACAGCACCTTCGAAATTAGGGCCGTCCCACGAGGGGCGCGTATTCTAGCCGAACGATGACCGGAGCCAAGAGGCGGAAAAATCTGGCCGATCGACGGGACTTCATGGGCCTGGGGCTTGCCATTCTGGGTTTTCCCGGGGCCGCCCTTGCCACGGGGGACGCCGGGCAGCCGGCCGCCCCCAAGCCGCCCCAGCAGCGTGCCCGCCTGCCCAAGCGCCTGGCCGCCGATTTCCACAGCCATATCGAGACGCGACTGCCGCACTTGCGCGCACCCTTCGAGCTGGCCGCGCGCGAAACCGGGTTCTCCTGGCGCGTGCTCGCGGCCCTCGGCTACCAGGAATCGCGCTGGCGTCCGGCCGCGGTGTCCCATCGCGGCGCCCAGGGCGTGATGATGCTGATGCCCGAAACCGCCAAGAAAATGGGCGTAAAGAACGTGTTCTCGCCCGATGAGAACATCCGGGGCGGCGCCCGCTACCTCGCCTACATGCGCGAACGCATCCCGCAGCGGATCCGCGATCCGGATCGGACCTGGATGGCCATGGCGGCCTACAACGTGGGCATCGGGCACCTGGAAGACGCCCGCATCATCACGCAGATGCGCAAGAAGAATCCCGACCGCTGGATGGACGTGCGCGCCAACCTGCCGCGCCTGTCCGATCCGCATTGGCATACCAAGGTCAAGCGCGGCTACGCGAACGGCAAGGAGACCGTGCAGTTCGTGGAGCGGGTGACGCAATTCGCGGCCGTGCTGGAAAGCTCGGTGCCCGACAAGCCCTAGACCCGATCTCGCGGCCATTCCTGGCCGCCCCTGTGACGCATGCACGCTGCACGCAAGTGCAGGGAATTCCCGGTCAAGCGCGGTATCCGGGCGCCGATAAATCCCAGGCGCCATGAACCATCCGAATACCGTGCTCCAGAACACCCTCCCCGACACCGCGGTCAGCGCCCACCACGCGCCGGACCTGTTGGCCGGAATCACGCCCGGCGCGTCCCTCTACGGCCGCAGCCGCGAGACCCATGCGTTGTCCATGGCCTTCCGTCGGGCGGCTGCCGGTGGGGCCGAACTCGTGGTGTTGTCGGGCCCGGCGGGCATCGGCAAGACCACGCTGGTACGCCAGATGCGCGCGCCGCTCGGCCAGGCGTCGGGCTATTTCATCAGCGGCAAGTTCGACCAGCTGCAGCGGGACGTGCCGTTCAGCGCCATCGTCAACGCGCTTCAGGATCTCGTCCGCCAGCTGCTCACCGACAGCCAGGCGCAGACGCGCGCGTGGCGCGACGCCATCGTCGCCGCGGTCGGTCGCAACGGGCGCGTGATCATCGACGTGGTTCCCGCGCTCGAGCGCATCATCGGGCCGCAGCCGCCGCTCGCGCCGCTCGAGCCCACCGAGTCGCAGAACCGCTTCAACCACGTGTTCCAGAGCTTCCTGCAGGTGTTCTGCCGCGAGAATCGTCCGCTGGTCATGTTCCTCGACGACATCCAGTGGGCCGACCCGGCGAGCCTGCGCCTGCTGACCTCGCTGCTGTCCGCCGCCGGCACGCATTCGCTGCTGGTGATCGCTTCCTGCCGCGACAACGAGGTCGTGGCCACGCATCCGTTCATGGTCGCGGTGAAGGAGCTGGAGCGCCGCACGGTGCCGGTCCACACCGTGCAGCTCGGGGCGCTGGGCTGGTCGGACATCACGCAATTCGTCAGTGACGAGATCCACATCGACGCCGACGCCGCCGCGCCGCTGGCGGAGACCATTCGCGAGAAGACCGGCGGCAATCCGTTCTTCATGCGCCAGTTCCTGCAGAAGCTGCAGAGCGATTCGCTGCTGACGCGCGCCGCGGACACCGGCGCCTGGCAGTTCGACCTCGAGGCCATCCGTGCGCTCGAGATCACCGAGAACGTGGCCGACCTGATCTCGCAGAAGATCGGTCGCCTCGACGCCGATACGCGCCGCATCCTGTCGTTCGCGGCCGCCATCGGCAACCGCTTCGAATTGAACACGCTCTCGAGCGTGGCCGAGTGCACGCCGGAGCGCGCGGGTGAACTGCTTGCGAGCGCGGTTCGCGAACAACTGCTGGTGTTGATCGAGCCGAACGAGGTGGCGAGCGCCACGGTGTACGCCTTCCAGCACGACCGCGTACAGCAGAGCGCCTACGCGATGGTGCCGGCGGCCGCGCGTCCCGCGCTGAATCTCACCATCGGCCGCTGCATCCTGGCCACGGCGGGCGAGGATTCCTCGAACACGCTGTTCGAGATCGTCAACCACATGAACCAGGGCATCGCACTCATCGACAGCCGCACCGAGCGGCTGCGACTGGTGAAGCTCAACCTGCTGGCCGCGACGCGCGCGCGCAACTCGACCGCGTATGACCTCGCCACGCGCGCCTGCCGCAGCGCCATCGAATTGCTGGGCTGGGACGCCTGGGGCGAGAACTACGCGCTGGCTTTCGAGGCGCACCTGCGGCTCGCCGAATGCCAGGCGCTCATCGCCGACTTCGAAGGCGCGCTGGCGAGCATCGACATCGCGCTTGGCTCGGCGCGCAGCGCGATCGACAAGGGCCGCCTGCTCACGGTGCGCACCCACACCTTCCTCAGCATGGGCGACATGACCGGCGCGGTGGCCTGCGGCCGCCAGGCGATGCAGCTGTTCGGCCTCGATCTTCCCGAGAAGCCCGAGCAGGTTCGCGAGAAGCTGCAGATCGAGATCGGCGTGATCCTCGGCTGGGCACAGCAGAACAGCATCGAGAGCCTGCTCGAGCTCAAGCCGATGACCGACCCGGATCGGGTGGCACTGATGTCGCTGCTCATGCATTGCGTTCCGCCTGCCTACCAGGTGAACCCGGAGCTGTTCGCGCTCATCTGCTGCAAGATGGTCACGCTGTCGATCGAACACGGAAACTCGCCGATGTCGGCCAAGGGTTACGGCTCGTTCGCGGCCATCCTCTCCGGCATCCTCGGCAACTACCGCGACGGCGATCGCTTCGGCAAGCTCGGCGTGGACCTGTGCGAGCGGCTCAATGACGTCGCCGTGCGCTCGGCGTGTCACTTCACCTGGGCGGCCTTCGCATCCGCATGGGTTCGCCCCGTCGAGGAAAGCATCAACCAGTATCGCGAGGGTGTGCGCTGGGGACTGGCCAGCGGCGATCATCCGCACGCCGCCTACTGCGCCGCGCTGGTCATCATCAACATCATGTTTCGCGGCACGCCGCTCGGTACCGCGCGCCGGGAAACCGACGAAACGCTGGACCTGCTCCGGCGCATCGGTGACCCCGTCAACGTCGCATTCGCGCACACACGCCGTCGACTCATCGGCTGGCTGGAGAGCGGGTCCGGTGGCAGCACCCTGACCGAGGAAGGCTTCGACGAAGCCGCGACGCTGCGCGACCTGCAAGCGGTGAGTGTCAGCAAGAGCATGCTCGCGCACTTCGAACTGGTGCGTCTCGTGCACCGCTTCTTCGCGGGGGAATTCGTCGAGGCCTGGAAGATCTCCCGGCAGCTCGACGAGCTGCTGGTGTTCGTGCCGGGCATGATGACGGTGGCCGAACACGCCTTCTACCAATGCCTGAGCGCGACTGCGATCTGGTCGCAATCCGAAGGCGAGGAACGCGCCACCCTCGACGCGCGCCTGCAGAAGCAGGCCGGCTCGCTGGAAACCTGGGCAGCCCACTGCCCGCAGAACTTTGCGCCGCTGGCGTTCTGCGTCCAGGCCGAACGGGCACGGTTGCGTGGCGAGGTGGCCGGAGCCGGCGAGCTGTACGAACGCGCGGTGAGCGCCGCGCGCGACAGCCGCTTCATCCACATCGAAGCGATCGCGACCGAGCTCGCCATGAATCACTGGCGCGAGCACGATGCGGCGCGCTCGGCCGCGCTGCGCGAACGCGCGATCGAGGCTTACGCCGCCTGGGGCGCAACCCGCAAGGTTAACGCGCTGCGACTCACTTCGATTCGCGGATCTTGATGCTCCGGTAGACCACCGCGTCGCCGTGGTCCTGCAGCAGGATGCGCCCCTTCGTCGCCGTGCCGAAACCGGCGGTGTTCCTGAACTTGCTGGCCGCCACGTGCGCCTTGAAATCTTCCGAGTTGCGGTTGAACTCGAGCACCTTCACGCCATTCAACCAGTGCTCCACGCTGCCATCGGCGCGCGACACGATGCGCGCGTGTTGCCAGGCGTCGACCTTGGGCGCGATGCCCACGTTGGTCATGAGCTTGGCGCGCGGCAGCACGTCGTAGAGCGAGGCCAGCGTGCGATTGCCGTCGATGCCCTGCCTGGCGTCCGGGTGGCGCTCGTCGTCGAGCACCTGGTACTCGAGCCCGAGCGGCGCGCCGCTGGCCGGATCGTGCCCGGCGGTGAGTAGATAGAAGATGCCGCTGTTCGCGCCCGCGGACACCTTGAAATCCAGCTGCAGTTCGAACGCGCCGAACTCCTCGTCGGTCATGATGTCGCCGCCGCCACCTTTGGCCTGCACCGCGAGTTCGCCATTGGCCAGCGACCAGCCCTGCTTCGGGAAGCCTTCCTCCCTGGCGCTGCGCCAGCCCTTGCCCGTCTTGCCGTCCCACAGCAGCCGCCAGCCCTGCGCCTTCTCGTCGGCATCGAGGTTGTTGGGGATGTTGTTGCGGATCAGGATGCCCATCTTCGGCAGCGGCTCGAGGTGCCGGGTCTGCACCACGAGGTTCTTCCAGGTGGTGGTACGGCCCGCTTCGTCGGCGTTGTTGATCGAGTGCACCTGCAGGCCGAAGAAACCTGACTTCGTCGCCGGATCGATGAGATCGGCCACCGGGCCGTTGTTGATCCACACGCGCATGCGCGGACCGATGGCCTCGATGCGGTAGTGGTTCCACTCGCCGAACTTGTACAGCGCCCTGGACGCGGGGTTCATGTCGCCGGTGGTGAACCAGCCGCGCTGTGCCTCTTCATAGATGTGTCCGCTCCACATGCGCGGGCTCGGATCGATGTCGGCCTGGTAGCCGTGCACGCGGCCGTTTTCGAAATCCGGGGTCGATAGGCTGCGGAACTGCACGCCCGAGTTGGTCGGGCCCACGTCCTGGCGCACGTCGAACTCGAGGATGAAGTCGCCGTAGTTCTTCTCGGTGACCAGGAAGCTGTTGGGTTCGCCGGGACGCGACGAGCCGACGATCGCGCCGTCGAT
>Ga0315910_10005271_pt1 | contig 10626 bp, 9 predicted proteins | sample EdamamesoilMG_FD_204470 | JGI IMG/M metagenome (GOLD analysis project Ga0315910, IMG submission 204470) | Garden soil microbial communities collected in Santa Monica, California, United States - Edamame soil | ecosystem: Environmental > Terrestrial > Soil > Garden | place: USA: California...
GCGCCGTCGAACACGCCGTTGCCCATGTCGGCGGCGAACGAGGCGAGCCAGGAACCGCCCAGCATGCCGCCCGCGTAGCGCATCGGGTTGTCGCCCTCGCCCTCCTGCCAGGCGCCGCCCCAGTAGGACATCGGCGCGCCGTTGATGACGATCGGGCCCGTGTTCTCCGGATCGGACGCGGCCAGCATCATGCCGGCCCAGCCGCCCTGGCAGTTGCCGACGATGGCGGGCTTCTCGCTGTCCGGATGCAGCTCGCGCACCTTGCGCACGAATTGCTGCTCGGCAGCGCAGACATCCGGCATCGTCTGGCCCGGCTCGGGCTCGCGAAAGAAAATCACGAAGTACACCGGGTGCCCCGCATGCAGCGCAACGCCGACCTGCGAATCGTCCTTGAATCCGCCAATGCCCGGGCCGTGGCCTGCGCGCGGATCGATGATGATGTAGGGCCGCTTCTTCGCGTCCACCGCCACGCCGGCCGGCGGAACGATGCGCACCAGAGCATAGTTGACCGGCTGCGTGAAGCCGCGCCCGTCGAGCACCATCTCGTGCTCGAAATGCAGCAGCGGCGGCTGGCCCTTCTGCACGTGCTCCAGGTAGTTCGTGCCGCGCTGGCGCAGCGCATCCCAGAATAGAATTGAACGCTGCGCTGTATCGACCGAATAGCGCGCCCAGTTCGTCCAGATGTCCCAGGGCGCCATGGGCTGCGCCATCAAGTCGGCCACGTGCGTCTTGTAGGCTTCCTGGACGCGCTCGTTGAACCGGTCCTGGGCAACTTTGACGCGCTTCTGGTAAAGCCGCGCGACCTTGCTCGACAGGTCGTGGCTGCGGGAGAGTCTGGCACCGGCGTCCATGGGGTAACCTTCAGGAAATAATGGAAAATTCTACCAAATGCTGCACCCGCACATTTGATCGGGATCAAACATCATGGACTCATGACAAGTCCAGGAAGCTTTAATTCAAGCGGCGCGCTATCAGCGTCGGTACGACACCACTGTCACGAATGCGTGGCGAGCTGGCAGCGCATCAGGCAGACGGTAGGGCCTTCCGGAGTCTCGGCACGCTCGAAACCGAGCTTTCGCGCCAGACGCAGCATCGGCGCGTTGGTGGCGAGTATGTAGCCCTCCATGCGCTCGAACCCGCGCTCGCGCGCGACCCGCATGAGCGCCTGCATCATTGCATTCGCAAGGCCCGCGTGCTGCCAGTCATCGGCGACCATGACCGCGAACTCGCAGTCCTTGCTGCCGGGCGCGGCGTCGAAACTCGCGCCGCCGACCACTGTTTCATCGGGACCATTGACGGCGAGCAATTGCATTTGGCGCACGGGATCGGAATGCGTCGCACGATCAAGCATCGCCGGGGTGGCTTCGCGCAATGCCGACATGAAGCGCGTGTAGCGCGATTCGGGCGAAAGCGCGCGCAGCGCGCACTGGATCCTGTCGCCGTCGTCGGCACGCGACGCCCGCAGCAGCACGCTCCGCCCGTCGCGCAGCCGCAGCTCGATGGCCTCGATGTCGCCTTGACCCGATGGATCGCGCGAATCGGGGCTGGGCATGTCCGGATTCCCTGCGCCGCGTCGATCAGAACTTCTCGGGAACGTACTTGTACGGGTACTTCGGCTCCTTGTAGCCGTGCGGTTTCTGGCGCTTGGGCAGCTTGACCTTGTCGCGCTTGACCTTCTTGTAGGGAATCTGGCCGAGCAGGTGCGTGATCAGGTTGAGGCGCGCGCGCCGCTTGTCGTTGGAATTCACCACATACCAGGGGGACCACGAGCTGTCCGTGGCCTTGAACATCTCGTCGCGCGCGCGCGAATAGTCGTACCAGCGGCTGTAGGACTCGACGTCCATCGGCGAAAGTTTCCAGATCTTGCGCCCGTCGTCGATGCGGCCGGCGATGCGGCGGGTCTGTTCCTCCATGCTCACTTCGAGCCAGTACTTGAGCAGGATGATGCCCGACTCGATCATGAGCTTCTCGACGCCCGGCGCAAGCTGCAGGAAGCGCCTGACGCGGTCTTCCGAGGTGAATCCCATCACCCGCTCGACGCCAGCGCGGTTGTACCAGCTGCGGTCGAAGATGACCACTTCGCCGGCCGCCGGAAAGTGCTCCATGTAGCGCTGGATGTACATCTGGCTTTTCTGGCGCTCGCTGGGCGCGGGCAGCGCCACGACGCGGAAAACGCGCGGACTGACGCGTTCGGTGATGGCCTTGATGGTCCCGCCCTTGCCCGCGCCGTCGCGCCCTTCGAACACGATGCAGACCTTGAGGCCTTTGTGCTTGACCCATTCCTGCAGCTTCACCAGCTCGACGTGCAGCTTGCGCATCTGCTTCGCGTACTTCTTGCCGGTCAGCTTGTCCTTGCCGTCCTTCGCGTTGCCGGCCGATTTCCTTTCAGCATCCGCTTTCACGATCTGCTCTCCTGTTCCGGCGCCCTCAGTCGGGCGTGATGTGCGTCCCCGCGGCGCCCGCGAGGGCGCGCCCGAGGTTGGGCGGGTTGGTGATGATCGCACGGCGCTCACCGCCATGCGCAAGAAACGAGATGATGGCTTCGACCTTGGGGCCCATGCTGCCGGCCGGAAAATGTCCCTCGGCCAGCAGACGCTTCGCCTCGGCGAGCCCGATCCTCTCCAGCCAGCGCTGGTCGGGCCGGTTGAAGTTTATGGCGACCTTTTCCACCCCCGTCGATACCACCAGCAGGTCGGCGCCGATCTGGTGCGCGAGCAGTGCTGAGGCAAAATCTTTGTCGATGACCGCTTCCAGCCCTTCGAGGGCGCCGTCGGCATCCTCGACCACCGGAATGCCGCCGCCGCCGCAGGCGATGACGATGCACCCCTCCGCGGCCAGCGACCGGATGACATCCAGCTCGATGATGCGGCGCGGCCTGGGAGACCCGACCACGCGCCGCCAGCCGCGTCCCGCATCCTCCTTCACCACCCAGCCGAAGTCCCTGGCCAGGCTGCGCGCGACGTCCTCGTCCATGTAGCCGCCGACCGGCTTGCTCGGATTGGCGAGCGCCGGATCATGGCGATCGACGAGCACCTGCGTGACTACCGTGACGACCTTGCGCGCCAGGCGGCGGCGCCTGAACTCGTTGTGCAGCGAGCGCTGGAACATGTAGCCGATCGCGCCCTGCGTGTCGGCGTCGGCATAGTCGATCGGGACTTCGGGCACCACGCCCTTGGCGATGCCTGAGCGGCGCAGGATGAAGCCGACCTGCGGGCCGTTGCCGTGCGTGAGGACCACCGTCACGCCGGCTTCGACCATGTCGGCGACGTACCGCGACGATTGCGCGGCCGCCTTGTATTGGTCGGGAATTGACTGGTGCTCGGCATCGACGATGAGGGAATTCCCGCCCACCGCGACGACCGCCGTCTTGCCGCGTCCGCTCACGGCGCGCGCTCCTGTTCGACCGAGGCAGCCAGCGCCTTGATGCCCTGCGTGAAGCAATCCAGCGGCGCACGCGTGATGCCCGCGCCAATCTGGCCCACGCCCGCCTCCTTGTGCGCGATGCCGGTGTTGATGATCGGCAGGATGTTCGTGTCGAGCACCCGGCGCGCGTCGATCCCGGCCGGCGTGCCGGTGAAGTTGAGCGCCGGCAGCGTGAACGCAGGGTTGCACCCGACGGTGACATGCGTCATCGCCATCGTGTTGGCGATGGCATCGGCCGGCGTCCCGCCGACGAACTGGACGATGGCCGGTGCCGCGGCCATGGCGAACCCGCCGATGCCCGCGGTTTCGGTGATCGCGGAATCGCCCAGGTCGCGCGCTGCATCATCGGGCCCGTAGCCCGGGAAGTACAGCCCGTCCACCGGCAGCGCGTCGGCCTCGAACCAGGTGTCGCCGGTGCCGGAGACGCGGATGCCGAAGCGCACGCCGTTGCGCGCCATCGCCGTCACCAGCGCGCTGCCCTTCACGCCGTGCGCCGCATCGAGCATCACTTTGCAGGTCGCCATCGACAGGTTGAGAAAGAAATGGTCGTTGCCGGCCATGAACGCGAGGCTCTCGCGCAGCTTGTCGGCCGGCATCCCGGCTTGCAGCGCAGCGGGCGCAAAATGCCTGAAGAACAACGAGGAAGCGGCGGCATTGCGGTTGTGGCACTCGTCGCCCATGTGCAGCGCCTGCGCGATCAGCGGCTTCATTTCCAGCGGGCCGAGCTTCTGCAGGCCGGCCTGCAGCACCGGTCCCAGCGTCGCGTCGATCCACCTCAGACGGTCGATCACTTCCCTGCCGTTGGCGCCGAAGCGCAGCACCTTGCCGAGCCCCTCGTTCATGTTCGAGTAGGCGCGCCGGCCGCCCTCGGCGTTCTCGACGATCCACACCGGCATCGACGGGCTGATGACGCCGGCCATCGGGCCGACCGCGCCGTGGTGATGGCAGGGCGCAAACCTGACTTTGCCCGAGCCGGCAAGCTTGCGCGCTTCCTCGGCCGACCCGGCCCAACCCTCGTACAGGATCGCGCCGATTACGGCGCCTTGCACCGGTCCGCACATCGCCTCCCAGTCGATCGGCGGCCCGGCGTGCAGCAGCATGCGGCCTTCCAGTCCGGGCAGTTCTTTCCCGGCCACGCCTACCCCGGCCAGAATCGGCTGCGACTGCAGGTAGCGCTGATGGGATGTCCGCGTCGCTTCCTCGACGAGGGGATGGTTGACCAGGCGGGCAAGCGCGAGACCGGCGTCCCGGTCGCCCGCCGCAGGCGGCGACCATTCGAGCTGCGCGGCCTTGCCGCCGGCCTGCGTCACCGCCTCGGCAAAGGAACCCAGCCCGACGTTGATGATGCTGCCCTGGCTGAACAACCGGCTCATGCGCTGCCTCCACCGGCCGCGACGATGGCGCGTGCGAGGCGCGCCGCTTGCGCATTGCTGTTGGCGAGGATCATGCCGGCCGCCTGCAGCGCTTTCGCCTGCGCGGCCAGGCCCTGCGGATCGCCGTCCGTGCCGCAGATGTGACCCACGCAGATGAAGGCACGGCCGGATTTATCCGCGATTTCCCGGGCCTGGCGGAGCGCCGGCGCCAGTTCCGCGGCGGGATCCGCGTGCGAACCGAAACCGAGCACGACATCGAGCAGCAGCACCGCGGTTTCCGGATCGCGCGCCTCCTGCACGATGCGCTCCGTGCGCAGTCGGTAATCGATCATCGGATGCGGGCGCCCGCGCGTGAAGACGTCGTCGCCCAGATCCACCAGCGTGTGCCCTTCGCTTTTCCACACGTCCTTGAGCGGCAGCGACTTGCCGACCGGCGTATTGCTGTGCACGTCGGCCAGCTCCTGCAACAGCAGAGTCGCCTGGAACCCGAAGGTGCCGCCGCTGAACAAACCGCGGATGAACTTCTGGCCGGCGGCGAGCTTCGGGACGCCGGGCGGGATGCGTACGGTTTCGTCAGGCAATTCGGGCTTGCGCCCCTGGGCGAGCGCGACCGCCGTGCGCGCCGCATCTTCGAGCGTGCGCGCGCCGTGCAGGTTACCGCCCGTCAGCGACTTGGCGTCGGCACCAAGGAAGATCACCACGATCGGTTTGCCCGACGCGCGCGCCGCGCCGAGCACCGCATCGGCGATGCCTTTCGACGGCGGCTTGGAAATCAGCACGATCACGCGGGTGTCGGGGTCCTCGGCGAGGTACTTCAGTCCCGTCAGCATGGAGATGCCGCCGACCTCGTTGCTGAGGTCATGCCCGCCGGTGCCGATGGCCTGCGAGATGCCGCCGCCCAGCCGGTCGACGAGTACCGTCACCTCCTGGAGGCCGGTGCCCGAGGCGCCGACCGCGCCGACCGCGCCGCGTTTCACCACGTTCGCAAACGCGAGCGGAATGCCGTTGATGATGGCGGTGCCGCAATCCGGCCCCATTACGATGAGGCCCTTGTCGCGCGCCACGCGCTTGAGCGCGGCCTCGTCGGCGACCGATACGTTGTTGCTGAAGAGCATGACGTTGAGGCCCTGGTTGAGCGCCTTCAGGGTCTCCGCGGTGGCGTATTCGCCGGGGGTTGAAATCATCGCCAGGCTGGCGTCGGCGTGCGCTGCAAGCGCCATGGCGATGCTGCGCGCCGCAAGCGCTTTCGCGGCGCCGCCTTCGGATTGCGCCGCCTTTGCCGAGAGCCGCGCCTTCGCCTCGTCCAGCGCGGGCCGCAGCGCGGCCGCGTCGCCCTGCACCACGATCAACAGGTCGTTGGGTCCGGCGGCGACCTTGCCGATCGCCATGCCCGCCTGCCCGAGCAGTCCGAGGTTGTTCTCGGTCGCCATGACCGCGGAGGCCTGCTGAATGCCGGGCAGTTTTGCGAGCGCGGCCGAGAGCTGCATCAGCGCCACCGAATCGCGGTATTCCCGGGCAATGACTTCGTGCAGCGTGGGCATTGCGCGCTCCGTGGCTGGAATCTGGCTAGCGGACGGGCCGCTGCGCCGGAGTGCAATCAAACAGCGCGAACAGGACGCCGGCGGCCGCATCCGCGCCGGAACTTGCGCCCACCTGCAGCTGTGCGGCGACCGCGGCTTCGAGCGCCGCCGCGGGCGCCGCGTCGCCGATCGCCAGGCACAGGTCGGCAAGGCGTTCGGAAAACGCCAGCGCGCAGGCATCCTCCAGGTGTTGCCGGCTGACGGTGGTCGTTGCGCTCGCCAGCGGCGCGATGCCGGCGCAGACGTCCTGCAGGAATTCGCGTTGCGGGTGCCCGCCGGCCCGCAGCGCAAGCCCGGCAAGCCAGCCAATGATGAAATCGTCGCCCGCAGGGGTGAGGCCAGGCCCAAGGCCGACCAGTTTCGCGAGGTGGCGCAACGTGCCGGCGCAGTCGCGTGCGCGTGTGAAGCCGGCCAGCGCGGCGAGCAGCGGCGCAATGTGGGCGGTAAGCGGCGTTGCCGGACGCGCCACCTTCAGCACTGCGGCAAGAAATTCGCTGCCGCACACTGCCGCATCGCGGCGCAGCAGGCCGCGCGCGCTTGCGGCGCCAGCCATGGAGCGCGGCCACCAGCAACCGCCAGGCCGCAGCGCGGAGGTCCAGGTGCGTGCGCCGGCGAGCGTGACCGCCGCGGCACCCGCGCCGAATTCGACGCGGTCTTCCTTGATACGCACCGGCATGCCCCGTTGCAGGCAGGATTCAAACCGCACGCCGCGCGACAAGCGGATGCCGTGGGCCACGTTGCCTGCCTGCGGCGCCAGCACCGTGATCAGCCCTCCGGCATCCAGCGCCACGTTGCAGGCATGCGCGAAAACCGCTTCGACGCGCCCTCCACAAGGGCCGCGCGTGACGCGGCTGCCGATCGTCTGCGCCCTCATCGGCTGCGCCGGCGCGCGGCTTACGCCGCGAGCGCCTTCAGGGCATCCTTCGAGTTCGACACCCAGCCGAAAATGCCGCCCTGCGCCTTGATCATCGCCAGCCCGGCGCGCTGGAACTCCGGGAAATAGGAACCGACGCAATCCTCCAGCACCACGCAGTCGAAGCCGCGGTCGTTGGCTTCGCGCACGCTGGTATTGACGCACACCTCGGTGGTCACCCCGCAGACGATGAGCGTCCGGATGCGCGCGTTGCGCAGGACCGGCTCAAGATCGGTGGCGTAGAACGCGCCCTTGCCCGGCTTGTCGATCACGACTTCGCCAGCCACGGGATAGAGCTCGGGAATGATGTCGTGGCCCTTTGCGCCGCGCACCAGCAGGCGTCCCATCGAGCCGTCGTCGCCGATCTTGCGCCTGGGCCGGCCGCGCGCCATCTTGCTCGGCGGGCAGTCGCTCAAGTCGGGCCGGTGGCCTTCGCGCGTGTGCACGACCAGCATGCCGAGCCTGCGGCAGGCCTCGAGCACGGCCTTGATCGGCGCGATCGTCTTGCGCAGGACCGACACGTCGTTGCCGAGCGCTTCGCCAAACCCGCCCGGCTCGACGAAATCGCGCTGCATGTCGATGATCAGCAGCGCGCTCCCCTTCGGATCGAACTCGAAGTCGTAAGGTTCCGCGCGCATGGATTTGGAGGTCAAACGCGCCCCGCGCTCATTGACCCGCTTTCTCGTTCGCGAGCGCCTTGTCGGTGATTTCCTTGTAAAGCTGCAGCATCTGGTTGGCGGCTTCCCTCACGCGCGGGTCCTTCTCCATCATCGGGCGGATCTGGCCCGCATCCTTGACCACCTGCTCCAGGAACGCCAGGTCGAGATCGGTCAGCAGGCCGCCCTGGTCGACCCGCTCCTTCATCGCCAGCGCCTTGGGCAGCCGCTCCTCGACCATCCTTTTCGCGAGCACCGCGATCACGCCGAGGTCCTTCGAGACGTCGCTCATGGTTCGTCCTGTTGTGACTGTCGGAAATTGGATACTACTACCCGGATTCGCCGCTCATCAGTGGAGTAACGAAAGTACCGGCGGCTTGCGATTCGGGCCGGGACGACGGCCCGGCCGGCGCTCGGATCAGTGCTTCTTCCAGGTCCCGTCGGGATTGAACTTGGTCATCTTCACGGCGACCTCAGCCGTCTTGGGACCCAGGTCCTTCTCGAACACCATGCCATCGTGGTTGACGATGAACGTCATGATGCCCGAATTGCCGTAGGTCGCCGGGTAGGCCACCATCGCGAAGCCGCCGATCATCTTGCCCCGCGCGACATAGTCGTAGGCGCCGCCCTTCGCATCGGGCCCCTGCGCCTTGAGGACACGGAAGTAGTAGCCGTGGTACGGGATCGGCTTGCCTTCCGCGTCGGCCTTGTAGCCGGCGGCGGTGGCGCTGGCGAAAAGTTTGCCGAGCGGGCTCTGCGCCTCGCCCTCGCGCGTCGGATAGTAAAGCCCGTCGCGCTTGCCCTTGCTGCTGACCACTTTTTGCGCGTACTGCAGCAGCTTGTCCTTGGCCGGATTGGCGAGGTAATACTCGCGCTGCGCATCGACGTAGGCGCCCAGGGACTGGATCGTCGAGAGTTCGTTGCGCCCGATGCGCCGGTTGAGGATTTCCTCGGCGCCCTGCTTCGCGTCGAAGCGCCAGGCGTTGTCCGCTTTCACGAGCGGGATCGGGAACGGCCAGGCGTCCTTGCCGACCGACAGGACCGCCTTGGCGTCGCCCTGCATGTCGAGCTTGTTCGCTTCATCGTAGGCGGCAGCAAACTTCTCGCGTGCGGCGCGATCGGCGACTTTATCGCCAGAATTGATCACGCTCTTCGCACCCGTGCCGAGCACGGCAAGCATGGCTTTCTCGTTGTGCGCCTTCACGGCCGTCATGAGCGCCTTGGCCGCCTCGTCGGGCGAGCCGAAACTCTGCTGCTTTGGCGCGGGTGCCGGCGCGCCTGCTGACACCGCGCTAAACGCGGCCGCCGCAGCCAGGGCGATCAGCTTGATCCAGAGCCGGTTCATCATCGCCGTCCTCCGCCGCCGCGCCCGCCGCCGCCACCACCGCGACCTCCACCGCCGCCGGCGCGACCTCCACCGCCGCCGCCGCCATACGAGCCGCGCGAGCCGCCGCCACCGCCAAAGGAAGAGTTCTGGCGGCTGCTGGCACCGCGATTGCTGAAGTCGCGCGTCTGCGCGCCGCCACCACCCACACCGCCGAAGCCGCCACGGTCGCCACCACCGCTGAATCCACCGCGGTTGCCACCGCCGCCGAATCCGCCTGCGGGTTGCTGGGCAGCACCACCGCGACCACCTACGTCGCCGCGGCCGCCAGATCCCGCCATCCGGTCGGCGCCGCCGCTGCGCGCGATTTCCTGGCGGCCCTGCTCGGCGCGGCCGCGGAAAGATTCGCGGCTATCGACGCCCGGACGCTGCTGACCGCCGCCATAGCGGTCGCGGCTCGCCTGGTCGCGATAGCCCGCGCCCTGGCGGTGCTCGGGGCTGTGGTTCCACTTGCTGCCGCCCTGGCCCCTGCCGCCCTGGCCCCGGTCGCCCTGGCCCCGGTCGCCCCGGTTGATGTTGGTGTTCCGGTTGAAGTTGTTATTGATATTGATGTCGCCGCCGTGCCAGTCGCAGTTGCCTCCACCCCACGCCGCGCCGATCGCGATTCCTGCCGCGAAGCCCCAGAACGCCGCGCCCGGCACGTAGCCCGGCGGATAGTAGGCATACGGCGGGTATGCCGGGTACGGCCATGTGCCGTAAACCACCGTAGGGTTGTAGGCCGGCACATAAATCACTTCGGGGTTGGACGGCTCGATCGTGATGTAGGTGGTGCCACCTTCCTGCTTCTTCTCGACCGTCAGCTCCTTGCCAGACTTGAGATTGCCCGTCTGGTCGGCCTTGGCGCGCAGGCGCTGGATCGCATCCATCACGTCCTTTTGTTGGGCAAGAAAAGCATCGCCCAGCTTCTGCGTCAGATCCAACTTCTGGTCCATCATGGTGAGGACCTGCGGAAACGAGGCGAGCGATTTCACGCTCGGGTCCCAGGGCACGAGCTGCAGCGCGTCCTCGAGCTGCTTGCCCTTCAGGCCCGGGTTGGATTTCTGCCAGCGCGCCGCCGAGACCACTTCGAGCGGATAGGTCGAGGCCATCAGGATCTGCGCGACCAGCGGGTCCGGATAGAGCGCGATCGGCGCGACCAGCTGCTCGATTTCCTCCGGCTTGAACACCGGCGCCTGGGCGGCACCCTGGGCCGGCGGCTTCGCGGGCGCCTGGGCTTGGCCGGCAGGCAGCCACGAAAGGGCGGCGAACACCGCAAGCGCAACAAACCGGAAAACTGCAGGCATGAGACTTATTTTAC
>Ga0315910_10005272_pt1 | contig 10625 bp, 13 predicted proteins | sample EdamamesoilMG_FD_204470 | JGI IMG/M metagenome (GOLD analysis project Ga0315910, IMG submission 204470) | Garden soil microbial communities collected in Santa Monica, California, United States - Edamame soil | ecosystem: Environmental > Terrestrial > Soil > Garden | place: USA: California...
CCCGGATCCGCCGGAGCTTACTTCTTGCGGGTCAGCACGAAGGGATGAGCGGGAGCGGCCTTTCCATCCCGATAGGCGATCCATTCCGCCGTGATGTGATCGGCGTCCTTCCAGGTGAGGTTCAAGGCGTGCATGTGCATTTCCTTGGAGGAGGCAATGCCGGTCTTCCCCTTCATCTCGAAAGCCAACCCATCCTCCGTGACCTTTTTTAGGGTCATTTTGGGGCTGTTCCCCAGGGAGCAGTAATGGGTCATGCACAGTTTCCCCCCTTCCATGTTGTACATCGAGACCATCTCATGGGAGGTACCGGGATTGAGCCGTTCCATGACCACAGTGCCGCCTGAGGTCAATGCATAGGTGACCTTGACGCTCTCTTCCTTATCACCGTGCATCTTGGCCTTGCCGGTCCAAGTTCCCACCAGGGACTTCATCCTCTCGAACTCCGCCGGCATCTTGGACGCGTCCTCGCCCGCCTTCGCGGCCAGGGGCAAAAGCGCCAACCCCAGGGCCAACCCCATCACGATGCTTCCCTTCATGGAACCGCCTCCTTAAAAGGACTTTTCTCGGGGGGGACTCCCGTTACTTCTTGGCCTCAGCCGCAGCCTTCATCTGGGCCAGTCCCGTGTCGAATTGCCCTCCCACCATTTTGTCCATATCCATGAACAGGCAGAAGGTCTTGGAGATGAAGTTATTATTGCCCGACATGGTCCAGGTCACCTTGGTGCCTTTCCCCTCCGGTTGGAAGGTGAACTCCGTGGGGTTCACGCCCTCCATGGGCTTGAAGAACTCCAGTTTGATCTTGACCGTCTCGGAGGTCTTGCTCTCGGTGATGGTCATCTTGCCGGACCCGACCTCTTTGTTCCCCTCCCAGGAATAGATGGCCCCTACCCCGGCCTTGGGACCCTCGAAAGTACGCTTCATGGCGGGATCGATCTTCTCCCACGGCGACCAGGCGCCCCACTTGGAGAAATCATTCACATAGGGGAAGACCTTGGCGGGCGGCGCCTCGATGACGGCCGTCCTCGTGATGGAGAACTCCCCAGGTTGGAACGCTACCACCCCCAGGAGGATGGCGACAGCTGCGGCTAAGGCGATCAGGACCTTCTTGAGCATTTTCTCTCTCCTAAAATGAATAAGATGTTCGGGACCAACAACGGTCCGACGGCGGGAGAATCCTATCCGCTCCAGGCCTCCCAAAACAATGGAAAAGGCCTATCCTTGGACGGCCTTTCGAAGGGCTTTGAAGTCGAGCTTTTTCATGGAGAGGACGGCTTTCATGACCCTCTCGGTCCTGGCGCTGCTCTTGCCCCTGAGCACGGAGGATAGGAAGGCCGGCGAGACCTGCCAAGAGACCCCGTACTTGTCCTTCAGCCAACCGCACTGCTGGGCCTTGGGATCGCCTCCCCGGGAGAGCTTGGCCCAATAGCGGTCCAGCTCCTTCTCGGTGTCGCAGAGCACTTGCAGGGAGATCGCCTCGTTGAACTTGAAAAAGGGGCCCCCGTTCAAGGCGGTGAAGGGTTGGCCGTTCAACTCGAAATCCACGGTCAGGACGGCACCCGCCGGCATGCCATGGATCGCCCGACCCTCCTTCCCGTAATGACTGATGGTCTTGATCCTCGACCTCTTGAAGATGGAGACATAGAACTTCACCGCCTCCAGGGCGTTCCGGCTGAACCATAGGCAGGGCGTGATCCGCTTCATCCTTGTCCTCCTTCCTTATCCGTTATTTTTCATATAGGCCACCAATTGGTCCAAGGCCTTGCCCCACCCCTCCTGGAAGCCCATCTCCTCATGCTTCTTCCGTCCCTCTTCGTTCAAATGCCTGGCGATCACGTGGTACTTGGTTCCTTTCCCCTCCGGAGTGAAGGTCAGGATGCCCGTGAAGGGCATGCCGTCCTTCGACGGCCGGTAGCCCTCCCTCAGGGCGTCGGTCCAAACGAGCCTTCGATCCTTCACCACCTCCAGGTAGCACCCGAAACCCGGGAACTCCTGGCCTTCGGGTGAGCGCATGACCGTGTTGAACCGCCCTCCCGGGCGCAGGTCGATGTCACAAGAGACCGTTATCCAGGGAGCGGGGGTGAACCAATGAACGAGATGCTTGGGTTCGGTCCAGGCCTTGAAGACCAGCTCGGGCGGGACCTCCACGACCCTTTCAAAGACCAGGTCGAGCTTCGGATCGGCGGGAGTATCCTTGAACGAGCTCATGCCTTCCCTCCTTGGGCCAAGTATTCCTCGAGTTTGTCGAAGGAACCCGTCCAACCACCGGCCATGCCGGCCCTTCCTTGTATGAAGGTGCCCATCTCCTCGGGTGTCGCCTTGCCGACGACCTCCCAAGTGACGGTCACGCGGGTGCGTTCGGGCGTCTCCTCGGAGAACTGGACCGTGGTGTGCATTGTCTCCGGCCAAGTCGGCGCCATGGGATGCCGAGAGGTCTTCCCTTTCTCGTCGCAGAACTGCTGGGTGTAGACGATCAAGTGGGGCTTCTCGATCTTCAGGTAGTCGGCCTTGCCGAACATCACGTTGCCCGCATGCTCCATCCGGTAGAAGCTGTTACCTCCCGAGCGGATATCCACCCGGATGAACTCCATGGTGGAACCCGTGGGGCCCATCCATTGGGCCAATTGCTTGGGGTCCGTCCAGACCTCGAACATCTTGGCCACCGGGACATCGAAAGCGCGATTGATGACGAAAAGCTCCTTGTTCAAAGAACGCTTGCCCAGGTACTCCGCCAGGCGGTCCCAAGTGGCGTCGCCCCCGGCCTTCTTGATGAACTTCCGGCTGTTCTCCGCCTCCTCCGGCGTGGCGAACCCCATGGTCATGTCCAACTGGGTCTTCCCGCCGACATCCTTGAAGAGGGCCGTGACCCGGAAGAGCGGCTTGCGCTCATCATTACCACCGTGGTCATAAACGAGCTTTAACCCTTCCTTGACCTCCAGATACTGGGTCTTGTTGACGTAGTCGATGCCATCCGGACCATGCATGGCGTAATGCCAATGGCCACCCGTGCGGATATCCTTACTGTGGGTCGTGATCGTGAACCCCCGCGGGCCCCACCATTGCCCCACCTGCTGATCGTCGGTCCATGCCTCCCAAACCATCCTCACCGGGGCGTCATAGACCCGGACGATCTTGATCTCCTTGGGATCAGTTCTTGCGGCCATGCTTGCTTCCTTTCCCCTTCTCTTTTTCTTTTTCGACCACCGTCTTGAGATAGGCGTCGAGCCGGTCGAGGCTCTCCTCCCAGAAGATCCGGTACTTCTCCAACCATTCATTCGCGGTCTCCAGGTTCTCCGGCACCAGCTTGCAGCGCCTGACCCGTCCATCCTTCTCCCGCGTGACCAATCCCGCGACCTCCAGCACGCCCAAGTGCTTGGAGATAGCGGGCAGGGACATGTCATGCGGTTCCGCCAATTCGGTCACCCGGGTCTCACCCTTGGAGAGACGTTCCAGGATGGCCCGACGCGTTGGGTCGCAAAGGGCGTAAAAGACATCGTTCAAGGTGGATTCGGAATACTTAACCATTTGGTTAAGTATTAACAGGGCCTCTCCCTGATGTCAAGCCACCCATCGAGCTTTCCAGGGCAAGGCCCTCCCAAGTCCGCGCTCTCCTTGATTTACGGGGTTGTCGGGGTAAAGCTTTCGAGTACAATGAGCGACCCTGACAGGCTGGGTCCGGACGGGTAAAATCGGGCCAGTGGGTAGAGCGCCCACCATCGGCCGGAGGGTTAGTCTAATTGGTAAGGCAGTGGACTTGAAATCCACCGGGGGAAACCCCTTGCAGGTTCGAGTCCTGCACCCTCCGCCAATTTTTTTGAGAACAAAGATGGGGATCAGACAGGCACGGAGAGGTGGCCGAGCGGCTTACGACCCGAAAGGGGCGGGCCAAAAGTCACCTTCAAGAATTTTTAAAAGATCCCTGTTTTGGCCAGGCGACGCACCACTCGAATGGCTTCGAAACCTGGGATCAGATGGACCGTGGAGAGGTGGCCGAGCGGCTTAAGGCGACGGTTTGCTAAACCGTTGGAGGGTTAACCCCCTCTCGAGGGTTCGAATCCCTCCCTCTCCGCCATTGAAGAGGGATCCCCAAGGGTCCTTGTTCAAGGGCGGACAACTTGTCATGGTGTTTGAGGTCCACGCGGACCACAAGTCCTTGTTCTCTGGGTTTTTATCGTTTTTCCCCCGGGCCATCCTGGATAGAATGAAAGCCGTGCCGATCAAAGAAAGGGAGATCCTCTTGAAGACCCAACCACGCTCTTTTCTCTTCATCATCCTCTTGGGGGCCGCTTCCCTCCTGCTCCCCGCTTGCGGCGGCGGCAGCAACGTCAAGAGCCAGAAGGCTCCCGAGACGGTCCTGAGCTCCGAACCCTCCGATACCTCTTCAGAGGATTCCTCCACTGTCGCCGGCGACTCCTCCGATAGCTATGTGTCCAGCATGAAGTCCAAGAAAGCCTCTTCCGATGCCAGCAGCGCCCAGGCCCCGGCGGCCGAGGCCGCCGCCCAGCCTCCGACCTCCTCCGAGACCCCCGCCATGGAGACCGCGGCCCCCGCTAAGAAGGGGTCCAGCTGGCTCTGGTGGGTCCTCTTGGCGCTGGTCCTGGTCGGCGCGGCTTACTTGGCGTGGAAAAAGAAGCAATCGGAAGGCGCCTCCCAACCCATGCCTCCCGTGGGCGGACTTTCCCCCGTGAGCGGCTTCACCGCCGTGAAGGACCGGATCGAGGAGACCCCTTCCGAGGGGACCTCCTTCTGGTCGAAGAAGCTCTTCTAAAAGGAAGGGCGAAAGCCCCCTCCATGTCGTCCCACGCCGAGCCTGAACGGCTCATCGAGATCCTCCGTCCCGATCGTTGTCCCCTCTGTTTCCAGCTTTCCGATTACTCCCACGAGCATGTGCGCAACCTCCTGGAGGAATCCGTCACGGATCCCATCAGCCGGGACGCCTTGTTCGACTCCCGGGGTTTCTGCCGCCGCCACGCCTGGAAAGGGGTGGCCCAAGGCCAAGCCCTGGGGATGGCGGTCATCTATTCCAGCCTCCTCGAAAAAGGGCTGCGAGAGGTCCGGCCGAAACCCAGCTTCTTCTGGAAGAAGACCCATCGTCCCTGTCCCATCTGCCGTTCGGAGGAGAAGCGGGACCTCTGGGCCGTCCGACAATTCACCCTCGCTTGGTCCGAATCGGGGCCCCTGCGCGCGGCCTTCGAGCAGAAAGGCATCCTCTGCCTCGTCCATCTCGAACGGACCCTCGAGCAAAGGATGAAAGCTTCCGAACGAACGTCGCTCTATGAGGCGGGGAAGAAAGCCTTGGAACGCCTGTTGAAAGAATTGAATGAATTCCTCGAAAAACAGGACTATCATCGGTCCCTCGAAACCATCGGACAAGAACGGGACGCCTGGGTGCGCGCGGTGCGCATGATCGCCGGCGAAAGGGAGTGACGGGAATCGCCATGGCCTTGACGGAGAACTACAAGGACAATCGGGAGTGGGGAACCACCGATTATTATTTCATCGACCTGATCCTGATGCTGGCCACTTCGGCCAAGATCGACCTGGCCGAGCTGGACCACCCCTACTATAAGGACAAGGACCTGAACCTCCCCAGGGCCCGCATGACCATCAACATGATCGGGTCCCTCATCAAGAAGACCTCCGGGAACTTGAACGTGGAGGAGAAGAAGGTCCTGCGCGAGGTGTTGGACGACCTCCAAAAGACCTACGTGGAGAAGACCAAGGCCCGGGACAAACAGGCCGCGGCCATCGCGGCCGTGAAGAACGCCGCCAACCCCCGACCCCTGGTCCCGACCCCCGGACTGCCGAAACCCAAGACCGACGTCAAGGAATGGATCTCCCTGGTTCAACAGGAGATCGCCAAGAAGAAACAGACCCCCCCGCCCAAGCCTTGACCCAAGGGCCTAGGCCCGCCGCAGTCTCCTGCCCTTCCAATGGCCTCCCCCTGTCCAGAACCATCGGACCGAGTTGAAACCGATGAGCGAGAAAAGCAGGCAACCCAAGGGGTGCAGGAACACGGACCCCTTGGGGAAACGGTACTTCGCCGCTTGGAGCCACCGGATTCCGAGGAGGGTCCCGCTCAAGGCGACCGCCGGATAGAACAGGGGGCCGGGGCCCATCGCCGCCACCACGAAGGGCGCCACCCCATCCAACAGAAGGACCACCTGGGCGTTGAGGAAAAAAAAGAGGTTGAACCCGACCGCCGGGAAGAAATTCTTGGAGAAACCCTCCCAGACCTCGCGAGGGTTCGTGTACATGCGGCAGAAGGAAAAATCGCTCCCATCCCCCAGTGCCAACCGATGGCCCGCTTCCACCACCCTCCGCCCGAAATTCAGGTCCTCCACGATCTCATCCTTGACCGTCGCGTGGCCCCCAAAATCCTCATAGACCCTTTTCTTGATGAAGATGAATTGTCCGCTCATCCCAGCGAACCTTTTGAAGGGGCTACCCGGGTCCAGGGCCCAGCGGGCCGGCAGGAAGGCCAGGAGAGTATTGGCCATGACGGGGATGACGAGGCTCTCCATCCAGGTCCGGGTCTCCTGTTTCGTGAAGAGAGAGAGGGCGTCCGCCCCCTTCCCCTCCGCCATCTGGAGGGTTCGCTTCAAGGTCTCCGGCAGGTGCCAGGTGTCCGCGTCCGTGAAGAAGAGCCATTCCCCCTTGGCCGCCTTGGCCAATTGAGCGCAGGCCCAAGGTTTTCCGATCCACCCCTCCGGGAGTTCCTTGCCCTTCAGGAGCTTGATCCTTCCGTTGTTTTTGGCGAAGGAGCGCACTACATTGGCCGTACGGTCCCCAGAGCGATCGTCCAGCACCAGGACCTCATAGTTGGGGTATTCCATTCCAGCCATCCCCTCGAGACAGGGACGGATGCGGGCCTCCTCGTTGCGGGCCGGGATGAGGATCGAGACCTTGGGCCATCGCTGTCGCCGAGTGTCCAAAGCGGGAGGACGGACGAAGAGCCGCGTGTTCTCCCAAGCGCAATAGATCATCCAAGCCGAGAGTAGCCACCAATACCAAGCGAGCAGGGTGAGCATGAACCTTCTTTCAGGGATCCAAGAGGATCACCACCGACCCCAGAAGAACCCCGGGGCCTACGAATGGTGGCACTTCGACGCCACGGACGAGAAGAACGGCCTTTGCTTCTCCGTCCAATTCTACGCGGGCCATCTCCGGTCCGCCCACTACCAAGAAGCCCTTCGCGACTATTGGAAAAGGACGAAGTCCCCGCTCCTGAAGGGGGACGCCTCGGCCCCCACCCCGCCGAACCCGCTGGACCACACGGGAGTGACCTTCCAACTTTTCAAGGATGGGCGTGTCCTCGGGGAATTCTTCCAGGAGTTCGAGCCAGGCATGCTCAAGGCCTCCGACCGCGCCCCCGCCGTCCTATTGGGACCCGACCGTTTCCATTGGGAGGAAAAGGGGGACCCGCCTTCCTATGTCCTGACCCTCCAAGGGGCTGTGGGAAGGGGACGGACCCTCCGGGCCCGTCTCTTCTTCACCCCCCATGGCCTCCCTCTTCCCGGGGCCCATGTCTCGGAAAGCCTTCCCACCCACACCTGGGTCTTGGCGACCCCCCTTTGTCATGTGGAGGGGACCTTCCAATGGTGCGACGAGAAGGCCGAGGTCATCCGGGAAGAGACCTTCCTGGGAAAAGGCACCCATGACCACCATTTCGGGACGGTCCCTTTGGAGCGTTTCGTCTCAGCTTGGCATTGGGGACGGGCCTTCTTCGAGGACCAAGCGGTCCTTTATTCCGTCCAAGTCCCAGTGGACCCCAAGGAACGGCCCGAGGGGACCTTGGTCTTCCTGAGCCATGGGAAGGCCGAAGCCGTCTGCCATACACAACGATTGGAACTATCCCGAAAAGGCCGGAATTTCTTCCTCTTACCTTTCCACCGGACCCTCCGGTTCCAAAGCTCGCCGACCCTTCAGGTCGAGCATCGGGAGGTCCTCTCCGACGGTCCCCTTTCCCTCACCTTCCGCGACCAGGTCAGCTTCGAGGGAGGACCGCCTGTGGAAGGCCTTTCCTATTTCCTGTGCCCGCCCCGGCTCTCCAGCCCTCTCTTCTTCCCTATGATCAAAGGAAGGACGGAATCCATCCGTAGGTCCCTCGACCCTGTCCCGCCCCCTTCTTCTGGGGACGTCACGACCTCCCGACCGGCCCAATAAAAAAGGGCGGGGTTTCCCCCGCCCTTCCATCATCCCTGATCACTAACTACGAATTAATTGATCGTTTTTTGTCCGGGGGTCCAGCCGCAACCCGTCAGCTTGCCCGTCTGGAAAGCCGACAAGGTACGAATGGTCTCCTCGACGTTGCGACCCACCGCTGTGTCGTTGACGGTGGCGTGCTTGAGGTTCCCGTCCGGATCGATGACGAAGGTCCCGCGAAGGGCGATCCCCTTCTCTTCGATGAGCACCCCATAGGCGCGGGAAGTCTGGTGGTTGGTGTCCGCCAGGTGGGGGAACTTCAACTTGCCCAGGTCCGCGGCCTGCCAGGCCTTATGGCTGTAGACGCTGTCGGTGGAGCAGGTGATGACCTCGGCGCCGGCCTTGGTGAAGTCACCGTACTTCTCGTTGAAGGCCTTGATCTCGGTGGGGCAGACAAAGGTGAAATCGAGGGGATAGAAGAAAAGGACCACCCACTTCCCCTTATAGTCGGAGAGCTTCACCTCTTTGAACTCCCCGTTCGGCATCAAAGCTTGGCCCGCGAAATCAGGGGCCTTTTGACCCACTTGCACTGGCATAACGACCTCCTGGTTGGATTGCTCCGAAGGATCTCCCTTTGGAAGGGGTGTAGTATCCAAATCTCCCCGACTTGGTTCAAGTCCCACGGGAAAATATAGGACGCGGCGGCCGGAAGGCCGGTATTGGACGGCTTTCCCCGGCCTGCTACAATGCCGTTCCTTGAACGTGAAGGAGTGGGTCCCTTGTCCCCTGAAGGCGCCAAGATCAAGATGATGACCGTGGAGGAGGCCAATGCCCTCCTCCCGCAGGTGCGTCTTTCCCTGAAGGCGCTACGGGAGACCAGGACCACGGTCCTGCGTACCCAGGCCCAGATCGAGATCGAGGAGATGACCGGGTCGGATCCCAATGGGAAATTGTCCCAGGAGGCCCAAGCCGCCATCTCCAAGCTCATGGAGGCTTTCCACTACCAGACCCGCCAGTTCGAGGAGAAGCTCGATGAGCTCCACCTGATCGGGGCCCACCTCAAGGACCTCGAGACCGGGCTCGTGGACTTCTATCACCGCCGCGGCAATGAGATCGTCTTCCTTTGCTGGCGGGAGGATGAGCACGAGATCGCTCACTGGCACGGATTGCAGGGGGGATTCTCCAGCCGCAGACCCCTCATCTGAACCTGTCTTTTGTCCGAGGTCCAAGGGCCTCGGACCCAAGTTCCAAAGGAGTTCCCATGTCCAAGCCTTTCGATCACGCCGACCTATCCGCCATCAACGCCATCCGTATGCTGGCCGTGGACGCCACCCGGGCGGCCAGCTCCGGCCACCCCGGCATGCCCATGGGCATGGCCCCGGCGGCGCATGTGCTTTGGACCCGCCACCTGCGCCATTCCCCCTCGAACCCCCAATGGCTCGACCGGGACCGTTTCGTCCTCTCCGCGGGGCACGGCTCGATGCTCATCTACTCCCTCCTGCACCTGCACGGCTATGGCCTCTCCTTGGACGACCTCAAGAACTTCCGCCAATGGGGCAGCAAGACCCCCGGACATCCGGAGTACGGCCACACCGCGGGAGTGGAGACCACCACGGGGCCCTTGGGCCAGGGCATCGCCACGGCCGTGGGCATGGCCATGGCCGAGCGCGTGCTCGCGTCCCGCTTCGTGGGGGGCTTCCTCAACCACCGCACCTGGGTCATCGCCTCGGATGGCGACCTGCAGGAGGGCGTCTCCCACGAGGCGGCTTCCATGGCGGGTCACTTGAAGCTCGCCAACCTCAAGGTGATCTACGACGACAATCACATCTCCATCGAGGGCGACACCGCCCTGGCCTTCAGCGAGGACGTCTTGAAGCGCTTCGAGTCCTACGGCTGGCACACGCTCCGGGTGGCGGACGCCAATAACCTCGAGGAGCTGGACAAGGCCATGACCGAGGCCTGCGCCGAGACCAAGCGACCCACCCTCATCGCGGTGCGCTCCCATATCGGCTTCGGCAGTCCCCTGCAGGACACCGCCAAAGTCCACGGCTCCCCTCTCTCCCCCGAGGACATCAAGAAGACCAAGGATTTCTTCAAGTGGCCCCAGGAACCCACCTTCCATGTGCCGGAGGAGGCCCAAAAACGCTGCCTGGAATCGGTGGAGAACGGCAAGAAGCTGGAGACCGCTTGGACCATCAAGCGTGACGCCTATGCCCGTTCCTACCCCGAGCAATACGCCCAGCTGCAGAAGGCCTTGTCCAAGGAATTGCCCGCCGACCTTGAGAAGAAGCTCCCCGTTTTCCCGACGGACGAAAAAGGCCTGGCCACCCGCGTGGCCTCCGGCAAGGTGATCAACGCCATCGCCAAAGAGGTCCCTTACTTCCTGGGGGGATCGGCCGACCTGGCGGAGTCCAACATGACCTTGATCGAAGGCGGGGGGGATTTCGCGGCGGGCAATTATCAGGGCCGGGTGTTCCACTTCG
>Ga0315910_10005273_pt1 | contig 10622 bp, 6 predicted proteins | sample EdamamesoilMG_FD_204470 | JGI IMG/M metagenome (GOLD analysis project Ga0315910, IMG submission 204470) | Garden soil microbial communities collected in Santa Monica, California, United States - Edamame soil | ecosystem: Environmental > Terrestrial > Soil > Garden | place: USA: California...
ATAAGTATAGACACGGTTAACAGTCCAGGGACCAACACCCTTGTTAAACTGGCCATAACGTATACCTACATTGATTCACTGAAACCGCTTACCGCTCCGGTTACGTTGCAGGCAGCGCTCGTGGAGCGTGGAATCAATGGAAATGGCAATGTGCTTCGCAAACTTCTTCTGGAGGGTGAAGGGTTAACCATAACGGATCCATGGGCAGAGGGAGATTTTGAGCTGGTTAATGTTCAATACACGATGGATGTTCCCATTGTCAACTCCGATAGTCTCTATATTCTCGCGTTTGTTCAGGATTTTGTTCAGGTTCAGGGTGCGGAATCGAGAAAAGTCAGACAGGCTGCTATTGTGAAGTCAGGACGTAAGAAAGGGACTACCGTTGTTGGGATACCCGAGGAACCCGCCAACAGTGAGTTGAAGGAATTAAGCATGTACCCTAATCCCGTGTCACAAATCCTGAATCTCAGCTCAACGGTAAGCCTGAATCGTGAATATGCCTGGAAGATGATTGATCAGCGTGGCGTGACCGTATTGTCGGGTGATCTCAACCAGGATTTTTCAGGTGGACCACAACGTATTGATGTCAGTGGCCTGGCAAATGGAATATATTTTATGGCCATTCAATCCGGGGAGACCTCTGTAGTCTACAGGAAAATCGCGGTGATGAATCGTAACTAAGCCGGAAGGGCTTCATTTGCCAGCTCCGGCAAGAGAGCCTGACAGGTGCGAATAAAATCCAGAACCGTCCATGGCAGTTCCTCGAGCCGTGTGCCATTCTTGCTGTTCTCTTCTATAAAGACGATGTTTCCCCGCATGGACGTGAGTCCCATCAACGTAAACGACGGCTTTATCTGATGAGCCATCCTCGCTAATTGTTTCCAGTCTTCATTGTGAAGGGCAGTTTTCATCTCTTCAAGGATAGGAGGGATGGTTTGCGTGAATGTCAACACCATCTCACGAATAAACTCTTCGTTGTCTCCGGAGACAGATCGAAGGTAATCAAGGTTATAAAGTTTGTTCGTTGAATCGGTTTTCTTTTTGGGCTTGTCCTTCGTTGTTATTTTGAGGTCTTTGAATAACTTCCGGTATAAGTCATCGGGAGTAAAAGGTTTGGGAAGGTAATCGTTCATTCCCGAGGCCATACAACGTTCAACATCAACTTTGGTCGCATTGGCTGTAAGGGCCAGAATGGGTACGTTACGCTGTGGTGGATCCATCATCCGGATGGCCTTCGTGGTCTCATATCCGTCCATTACCGGCATCTGTATATCCATCAGCACCACATCGTATTCCTGATTTTTGATCTTTTCAATAGCGACTAATCCGTTCTCAGCGGTGTCCGTATCACAGTTCCAGTTCTTTAAAATGCTTTTTGCGTATAGCCTGTTAATGTCATTGTCTTCAACCAATAAAACTGAAAGCTGTGACGCTTTTGCTTTTTTCAATGCCTTGGCATTCTTTGGCAGGGAAAGGGAGATGGAACTTGGTTTGCCAACAGCATAAGGGATAAGTACAGTAAATGTCGAACCAACGTGCTCCTGACTTCTAACGGAAATACTTCCTTTTTGTAGCTCGACCAATTGTTTGACAATGGTAAGGCCAAGCCCTGTTCCTCCGTACTTTCGGGTAACGCTGGCATCGGCCTGGCTAAAGCTTTCAAAAATGGTATTCAGCTTTTCCTCCGGGATACCTACACCGGTATCGATCACCTCAATGCGGACCCAGCACATTCCCTTAAGCTCCCGCTCGGCATTACAGCTCACTTTAATCGATCCGGTATGCGTGAACTTTACTGCATTACTAATCAGATTAATCAAAATCTGATTTAAGCGAACCGGGTCTCCCAGCAATATCTTGTTAAGGCTGTCGTCAATAAAATACTCGACATCGATTCGTTTTTCACGAGCCTGGTAGGTGAACGTGTTGATGAGCGAGGGTAACAGATCTCTGAGATTAAACCCGATCTTTTCGAACCTCAACTTTCCGGATTCAATGGCAGCTAAATCCAGAATATCGTTAATGATAACAGTCAGATTTTCAGCCGAATGCTTTATTGCACTTAAATAAGTATCTCGCTCTTCCGGACTAGGGTTCTGGCCGAGCAGGTTGGCCATACCAACGATACCGTTAATCGGTGTCCGGATCTCGTGGCTCATGTTGGCCAGGAATTGTTCCTTTGCTTTTTGAAGACGGACCAGTTCAGCTTCGTTTTCTTTTCGCTGCGCGATATCGCGGCAATCAAGGATAAACCCTTCAAGCCCTTCCTTATGTTTTAGATTGATCGCGTTGAATTCGAGAAAGCGATAACTCAAATCCTTACAGAGAAACTGAAACTCGACATTTTCGGAGTAGGCACGTTTCTGGCTTTTCTTGAGTTGTCGTTTGATATCCTGAGCGGCAGAGGGAAGGATGTAGTCGAAGAAATTTTTTCCAACAAGGGTGTTTGACCGGTATCCCAATGTTTCGTGTACGGAGGAGTTGTGGTAATGGATTAGTCCTGTAAAATCAACGACAAAAATTATATCCGAGCCATCCTCAACAACTGCCTTATAGAAAGATCCCTTTTTTACGTATTGTTGAATTCGCATTGTATTCTAGATTCCGGCCTCCTCCATTTCTTTTAAGTATCGGTAAAGTGAAGACTTTCCGATGTCAAGCCGTTTAGCCACCTCAAGCACGTTGTCGTCGTACTTGTTGAGGAAGTGGCGAATAATGCGGTACATGAATTCCTGCATACTCATCTCCTGATAGAGGAAGGACTCCATCCGGGCGGCACTGTTAAACGTAATGTCCTGCGGCCGAATTTCCTGGCCCTCTGCCATGACCGCGGATAACTCCATGATGGATTTCAATTCACGAATGTTTCCAGGGAAGGGATACTGCATAATCTTCTCCTGTGCTTCCGATGATATTTTGAATTTGGGCATTTGATTTTCTGACGCGAATTGGTCAAGAACATGCTTGGCGATTAAAAGTACGTCATTCCCTCGTTCACGAAGAGGAGGGAGGTGAATAGGTAATCCGAGTAACCGATAATAGAGGTCCTCCCTGAAACGGGCAGCCTTGACTTCTTCCGCCAGGTCTTTGTGGGTGGCGGCAATAATACGCACATCCAGTTTTATCACCTGGTTCCCTCCAATGCGGGTAACTTCGCGTTCTTGCAAAACACGGAGCATCTTCGCCTGCAGGCTTAGGTCCATCTCGCCGATTTCATCGAGGAATATGGTTCCACCTTCGGCTTCTTCAAATTTTCCAATACGTCTGGTAGCGGCTCCGGTAAAGGCGCCCTTTTCATGTCCGAACAACTCGCTTTCAATAAGTTCACGGGGAATAGCGGCGATATTCACCGCGACAAAGGGTTTATTCTTTCGTTTTGAATTATAATGTATCGCCTTGGCTACCAATTCTTTACCTGTCCCGGTCTCACCTGAAATACTAACCGATATGTTGGTCTGTACCGCCTTCTCCAGCAGTGAAAAAGTTTTCTTGATCGCTGAACTGTTACCGATAATACTTTTTTCAAACTCGTATTTTTCTGAAATTTCTTTCTTCAGGTGATCGATCTGTTTGATCAGAGATGACTTATTACGAGCGTTATTAATGGAATTGATTAACCTTTCCTTGGTTTCATGATCTTTTGAAATGTAATCATACGCCCCAGATTTAAGGAGTTCTACAGCCGTATGAATTTTCTCCTGGGCCGAGACAATAATGACTGGAATATTGGGATCATGGCTCTTAATCTGCTGAAGGACCTTCTCGCCCGGCATGTCCGGCAATGAATAATCCAACGTTACAACAGCCGGATTTTTGTACAAATTGGCCAGAAATTCCTTTCCTGTGGTATAGTATTCAACTTCGTAGTCAGGGTTCAGGCCCAGAACATACTTCAGGAACTTTGTATAGGCAGGGTCGTCCTCCACAACAAAAATCTTCACTGGGTCTTTTTCGTACATGGTTTACAGCAAAGGTTAAATAAAAATGAATTGCGCAGGGCTCTTAAACTGGTTTTGCCTTCCAACCTGCGTCAAAAAATAGTACAAAACACCACAATATATGTCATTGGAAATAAACGGGAGTAATTAGTGAAAAGAAAAATTTGTAATTGTGCGTGATTCGAGAAAATTTTGGACCTAGCTTTATATGATAGCAAAACTTATGATTAGGGAGTTTGAAGGGCTTACTGAAAGCGAAACTGAGCTGATGCTGAAAGCTCCGGTATTGGTTTGTATACTGATAGCCGGCGCTGATGGGACGATCGACCGGAAAGAAATCAAGGAGGCTATTGCCCAGACCCGAAAGAAGAATATTTCTGTATTATCCGGATACCTGGAAGAAGTCTCCCAGGATTTCGAGGACAAACTGAAGATCCTTATTCAGAGTTATCCGTATGAATCAACCCAGCGTACCCCCATCATTATTGATGAACTTCATCAGCTCAATTCGTTATGGAGCAAAATCGATAACGGATTCACTGTTCAATTCTACCAGATGCTGAGAGGGCTTGCCGAAAAAATAGCAGGCTCGTCCGGCGGATTATGGGGGCTAAAGACCGTCGCTACAGAGGAGGCAAAGTATCTTCACCTTCCCATGATAATGGACCCATCAAAAAAATAATCGGTTTTCTTTCCTTTAATACGAAAAGGTTACAGGCAATTTTCATCTTTGTATAACCTTTAGTATGGGATCTGATTCTTCTGTTTTCGGTAGTTCGGTTGTTCCGTTCCGACTTGTATTCTTAATGTGGGCGGCTTTCTACCTGGAACTCACCTTCGGTCTTCCCCTGAGTTTATTTGGCATTACGCCACGAACACTTCATGGCCTGATTGGCATTTTTACTGCACCGCTGATTCATGGCGATATCCTTCATTTAATTTCAAATACCATTCCTATGCTGTTCCTTGGAGTGGTATTATTCTTTTTCTATGGAAAGATCGGTGGCCAGGTTTTCTTTCGGTCCTATTTCTGGACCAACATTCTTGTCTGGCTGTTTGCTCGCCCCGCAAATCATATCGGTGCCAGTGGTGTGGTCTACGCACTTGCATTTTTTCTGATATTTTTCGGATTGTTCAGGCGGGATTTTCTCTCCATATTCATTTCCGTTGTTGTTCTTATTTTATATGGCGGCGTTTTTTATGGGATTCTCCCAACCGATAGCAGAGTATCCTGGGAATCGCACTTCGCCGGTGCATTGGTAGGTATCGGTTCTGCTGTTACCTTTAGCCGAAAAAATAAGTTGAGATAGATGGACGCCGGGGTAAAAAAAATAATAACGGATCTTAAAGCAAAGAAATACGCACCTGTCTATTTCCTGCAGGGAGAAGAAACGTATTATATCGATCTGATTGCGGACTATGTTGAGAAGAACGCGCTGACCGAAGCTGAAAAAGGCTTCAACCAGGTAATCATCTATGGAAAGGATGCAACGATGGCGACCATTCTCACGCATGCACGACGCTTTCCTATGATGGCTGAGCGTCAGGTAGTACTTGTTAAGGAAGCGCAGGAAATTCAGGACCTCAATAAAGAGATAGGGGCGAAGCTTCTTTTGGACTACCTGGTTAAGCAAGTCCCGAGCACCGTCCTTGTGTTTTGTCACAAGAACAAGAGCCTAGACAAACGCCGGGAGTTGGGCAAAAAAATTGATCAGTATGCCGTTACGGTGAATACAAAGAAGATGTATGATAACCAGCTGCCTGAATTTGTAAGGGAATATGTCCAGGACAAAAAGATCGCCATGGACGATCGCGCTATTCAGGTGCTGTGTGAATACGTTGGCAACGACCTGCATCGACTTACAAATGAAATTGACAAGCTGACAATTTCACTTCAACCCGGCACCGGTATTTCAGTCGAGCAAGTGATGAATCAGGTGGGGATCAGTAAGGAGTATAATATTTTTGAACTTCAGAAGGCAATCCTTAACCGCGACATGTTAACGGCGAATAAAATTGTTAACTACTATGCAGGCAACACAAAAAAGAATCCGATCATCCCGGCTGTCGCTTACCTCTACTCTTTCTTTAGTAAAGTTCTCATGGCGACGCAGGTTACAGATAAAAGTGAGAAGGGCATAGCTAGTGAACTGAAAATGAGTCCATATGCTGCTCGTGATTACACCTTGGCTTTACGTCAATACCCTCCTCAGAAGATCATGGAGAACATTTCCTGCCTGAAGGAAGCGGACTTAAAACTAAAAGGTGTGAATGTTGTGTCTCCCGATGATGGGCAAACTTTTAAAGAGTTAATCTGGCGATTGATGAACTAGCCAAGCGGATAATTCGGCACAAATTTGGACAATTACCTTTATCCGCATTACCTTTAAGTCCATGCAATTATGCATAGGACTATTTTTTAAACTATTTTTTGGTTCCGAATTTGCAATATTTTTTTAGGAACTCTGTTTTAATCTCGACACTTCGATCGCTACTGGGAATGTATAGGGTTATAGCCTTTTCTTTATTTATGTTCATGGGACAGCTGGTAATGGCCCAGGATCAGTTATCACAAAACAAAGTCGAAAGGCTTTATCGAAATGGTACAGAACTGATAAACCATTCCAACTATGGTGCTGCCCGGATGGTCTTCTCAGAATTCCTGCTACTGGCTCCGCCTAATGATTCGCGAAGGGGAGAGGCTGAATACTATGTCGCTTTTTCTGCCTTGAGCTTAGGGCATCGCGATGGAGAAAAACTGATTGATGACTTTATTGATACAAATCCTTCGAGCCCTAAGGCATCTACTGCTTACTACGACCTTGCGAATTTTTTTTATGCCGAAGCCAACTATGTGAAGGCAGCCAGTTATTTTAAAAAAGTAAACTTTCCGGCACTGACGCTGGATCAGCAAAGCCAGGGACATTTCAAATTCGGATACAGCTATTTCAGTCAGAAAAAACTCGATGAGGCACTCGAACAATTTAATTTTGTAAAACGGCAAAGTAATGCCTACTCACCCGCGTCCAATTACTATGCTGGCTTTATTGAATATTCAAACGGCAAATTTGATGAGGCGCTTTTTGATCTGAAAAAAGCCGAGACCAGTCCGGTATATGCTAATGTAGTTCCCTATCTGATTGCAAACATATATTACAAGCAAGGGCGGTTTGATACCTTACTGGAATATGCAAACACACTGAAAGATCGTTCGGATGTAACTAACGCAAAAGAGATCGCGATGCTGGTTGGAGAGGCTCAGTACTTTAAGGGCGATTATAAGAAAGCACTGGAGTCTTATGACAAATACCTCGAGAACGCAGCAAAAGCGGAAACTGGTTTATTGTTCCGTGCCGGGTATGCCAATTACGTCGCGGGAAATCAGGCTAAAGGAATCGAATACCTTGACAGAGCTGCGGCGGCTAAAGATACCGTGAGCTACTATGCTTCGTACTACCTCGGCATACTCTATCTTAAACAAGGTAACAAGCCGTATGCACTCAATGCTTTTAACTATGCAAGGAAAAACCCTACAGATAAAAAACTTGCCGAGGAGAGTGCCTTTCAGTTTGCCAAAGTGTCCTATGATGCCGGTAAACCCGACCTGGCCATCGATGAGTTTGAAAGATTTTTGGCAACCAACCCCTCCAGTACTCACAGTGTAGAAGTGAAGGAACTGCTGGCACAGGCTTATGTTAACGGAAATAACTTTAACAAGGCAATCGAACACATTGAGGCGTTGCCTTCAAAAAATCAAACCATTAATCAGGCATATCAGAAAGCTACTTACCTAAAGGGATCGGAGCTCTTTAACAAGAACGAGTACGAAGCTGCCGTTCAGTACTTTACAAAGTCGCTCGAATTTCCTATTAACAAAGAGTATGTAGCGCTGGCTAATTTCTGGAGTGCTGAAGCCTATTCCATCGGAAAACACTACGAAGAGGCTATTGCAAGTTATGTTCAGGTTCTGGGGATGGAAAGTGCGGCAGGCCAGGAGTTAATGCTCAAATCCCGTTATGGTTTGGGCTATGCCTACTTTAATCAGCAGGCATACGACAAAGCATTAACTAATTTCCAGGAATTTGTTTCTAAGGGGACTAAAGATACACCCAACTACGTGGATGGATTGATTCGATTAGCGGACTGTTATTACGGAGACAAACAATATAATGAAGCCCTGACGTATTACACCAGGGCACGTACACTTGGCTCACCCGATAATGACTATGTGTTACTTCAGTCAGGCGTTATCTACGGTATTCAGCGAAAATATACCGAGTCCCGTAATCAGTTTGTTGATCTGGCGAGAGCCTATCCAAAATCCCAGTATCGCGATGAAGCGATGTTTCAACAGGCGCAATTTGAAATTGAGCAGGGAAATTACCAGGCTGCTGTCGATGGCCTTACGCAATTAATCCGCAGTGGATCCAACTCCAGTTTCCTTCCGTATGCCTATATGAGAAGAGGAGCTTCTTATTTTAATCTCAAACAATACGACAAGGCAATCGGTGACTATGCGGCGGTAATTCAGCAGTTCCCTGCGTACCCGGTGTCGGAGGAAGCTTTACTTCCCCTGCAGGAAGTGTTGAACCTTGCCGGACGGTCTTCGGATTTTGACAAATATTTAACGCAGTTCAAGAAAGCCAATCCAGATAACAAGGGTCTGGAGTCAATCGATTTTGAAACGGCAAAAAACATATATTTCGATCAACAGTATCAGAAAGCAATCAGCAGCTTAACAACATTTCTTTCCACCTATCCACAAACCTCCAAAGCGCAGGAGGCAAAATATTACATTGCAGAATCTCATTACCGCCTCAAAGACTATTCCAGGGCATTGCCAATCTACCGCGAGCTGAGCGACGACAATAGTTTTAACATGGCGTCTAAAACAATCACTCGGGTAGCCGAGATCGAATTCAGACAAGGCCAGTACGACAATGCCGTAACTTCCTTCCGAAAGGTGGAGCGGACAGCATCGAACAAACGCGACCAGTATATTGCATGGTCGGGTATGATGGAATCTTTTTATCTGTTGGGCCAATATGATTCAGCCGATGTTTATGCCAGGATAATTTTAGAACGTGGTAATGTTAATGCCGATGCCCAGAACAAAGCCTCACTTTACCTGGGTAAAACGGCGATGGCCAGAGGAGATTTCGAAACGGCTAAGGATGAGTTTTTGAATACCCTTAATGCTGCGCGTGATGAATCCGGAGCAGAGGCAAAATATTTATTGGCGCAGATCTTTTACCAGAAGAAAGAGTACAAACAATGTTATGAAACCCTGATTAGTCTGAACAATGATTTTTCTTCGTATCAGGATTGGGTTGGAAAATCCTTTATGCTGTTGGCCGACAACTTTGTCGCAATGGATGATTTGTTCCAGGCCAAGGCTACACTTCAGTCACTTATTGATCATTTCCCGGTTCCTTTGGTGAAGGAAGAAGCAAAAAGGAAGTTGATAGAGCTGGAAAAGCAGCAGCAAACAAAACAAATGCTGATAGAAGCGGACACCCTGGATGAAAATCGTTAATATATTTTTTGCGATGAGCAACATAAGAAATAGCGGAATAGATGCTGACCGGAAGTTAAGGTACCGTTTTGGTATGCGACTGGCTCTAGTCCTGGGCATCAGCACGTTGTCACTGTCCATGGTGTGGGGTCAGCAGAAAAAGGAGTGGGAGAAGGGAGATGGTGAAATTGAAGATGTGGAAATTGAAATTGTTAAGGAGCGCCAGATCACGTTGCCAAAAGCTAATCGTAACTTTGAAAAAATTCCTCCCCGGGCAAGTGAGCCTATAAAGCCGCCTATTACGTATGACTTTCGTGCCTTTAACTTTCAGGCACCGCAACTTAACACGCAAATCCGTCCTCTTAAGCTGAAGAAGGAAAGTGAATCCAATGTTTACGGTGGTTATCTCCGTCTGGGATTTGGAAACTACGTTTCGCCCTTGCTGGAAGGATACATCAACACCACACGTGACAAGAATAAGTTGATCGGTGCCCATGTCTATCACAATAGTTCTGATAAGGGCCCCGTGGATGACAGGAACTCAGGCAGTGGCTCATCCGGAGTTTCTCTTTTTGCCAAATCGTTCAGCAATACAATCGCATTGGCAGGGAGCGCCGGATTTCAAAACAGGACTACTCATTTTTATGGATATCCGGCAGGGCAAAGCGTAGAAGCCAGCGATATCAAACAATACTACAACTTGTTTAAAATTGCGGGTGAATTGTCTAATTCAAAGAACTCTGATTTTTCCTATACGTTGGGGGCCGGGTTCAGTTATTTGAACGATAAGTTTAAGGCACAGGAAACCGGTGTGGATTTCAATTTCAAATCGGCGTATGAACTTAACGAAGATTCCAGGATCAACATTAAGGCCGATTATGCCATTATCAGTCGCAAGGACGAATTGGTAGAGGCTAAACCGCGTAATCTGTTGTCAATAGCACCATCGTATGAATTTATGCCGATTGATGACTTGAAGGTCAGAGTCGGTATTATCGTAGCATTTGAGAACGACACGATAGATTCGAAGGATGCTCATATTTATCCGGATATCCAGGCAAGTTATCCACTTAGCCCGTCCGTTGATGCGGTGGCGAGTTTGAGCGGTGGTATGGAAAAAGTGTCTCTGCAATCACTCTCGAAGGAAAATATCTGGCTGGCACCGATTG
>Ga0315910_10005274_pt1 | contig 10621 bp, 8 predicted proteins | sample EdamamesoilMG_FD_204470 | JGI IMG/M metagenome (GOLD analysis project Ga0315910, IMG submission 204470) | Garden soil microbial communities collected in Santa Monica, California, United States - Edamame soil | ecosystem: Environmental > Terrestrial > Soil > Garden | place: USA: California...
GAACTCCGGCTCGCGGGTGGCGATGCCTCGGGCGTCATCGAGCGCGTCGAGCTGGCGAAGGGCTCGATTCAGGTGAAGGTGCCGAAGCTCGGGGCCCAGCGTCAGTTCCGGGTGAGCACTCCGGATACGCTGGTCATCGTGCATGGCACCGAGTTCAAGGTCACAGTACAGACGGACGCGAGCGGGCGCCCGAACACCGTGGTCGAGGTGACGAGCGGGCGCGTCGAAGTCCGCAGGAAGCAAGCCGTCGAGTTCCTGAACGCAGGGGCGGCCTGGTCGTCGGGAGAGGGCGCCGCCGACGTCGCAGCGGGCACGAAGGCTAGTACGGAGCGCGGCGAAGCCGAGGTCCGCGAGCTCGCCAAAGCCGCGAGCACTCCGGCGCGGCAGGCAGCGAGCGACCGGGCGGAGGCGCCGCGGAGCAACCTGGCTCAGGCCAACGCCCTGCTCGCCTCGGCGCTCGAGGCCTCCCGCAAGGGCAACGACAAGCTGGCCCTGGCGCGGCTCGACGAGCTGCTCCGGCGTTACCCCGATTCGCCGGTGGCCGACAACGCCCGCGTCGAACGCTTCCGCACGCTGCGCCGTCTCGGACGCGAGCAGGAGGCGTCGCGTGCTGCGGCGAAGTACCTGAAGGGGGACCCCGACGGTTTCGCGCGCGACGAAGCGCGCGAGCTTGGCAAGTGAAGTCGTTTCGCCCAAGCTCATACGGTCCGATGTTCGTCCACCTGCGCTGGTTCGTGATTGCCGCCTGTTTCGGCACCCTGCTCGGGCTCGCGAGCTGCGGAAACGGCGACCCGAATCAGATCGAGCTGTTCGAGCCGGAAGACCCGGCGGCCACGTGCGAGCCGGACGTGGTGTGCACATCACCCACGCCCTACTGCTACGGCAGCCTGTGCGTGGCGTGCTTGACCGATACGAACTGCGGCAACAAGTTCTGCGAGCCGTCGTCGCGCACCTGCGTGGAGTGCGTGACGAGCGGCGACTGCAAGAACGACAAGCCTTACTGTCTCGCGAACCAATGCCGCCAGTGCTTGGTGCCCGAGAACTGCGCCGACCCAATGGCGACCTGCGATACCCGAGAAGGCAAGTGCGTGCCTGCGTGTGCCGAGGACGACGACTGCTCGGGTCCGAACCCGGTCTGTTTGCTCGATCTCGGGCTATGCGCGGCGTGCGCCGATGATGCTGACTGCCCCGATGATCGTCCGCACTGCGAGAGCAACAAGTGTGTCGCGTGTCGCGGCGCTGAAGACTGTGACATGGCGAGGCCCTTCTGCGATCCCGACAAGCTCGAGTGCGTCGAATGCCTCGAGAACGTCGATTGTGGCGCAGAGCGTGTCTGCGACATGCGAAAATGCATGTAAATGCGCTCACGCGGCGCCCGGATGTCGATTTAAGAATCACACAAGAACCGCTTAAGGACCCGCAGGCGGTTCTTGCGGGATACTCGCTGCATTGCAGGAGGTGACACGAATGATGACCGCGGGTCGACGCAGACCTGTATGTCTTCGATGAGTTTCGCTTGGATGTATTCGCTCGGCGCCTGACGAACGCCGAACGCACGGTCGCGTTGACTGAAAAGGGCTTCGAGCTCTTGTTGTACTTCCTGCGTCATGCAGAAGAGGCGCTTCCGCGCCGGCAGATTCTCGACGAGTTGTGGCCCGATGCAGTCGTCGAGGATGGAAACCTGAGCGTGCAAGTGCGCCATCTGCGCCAAGCTCTTGGAGACACCGATTCGCCACGACGCTACCTCGAGACCATTCCCAAACACGGCTACCGGTTCGTCGGCAAGCTAGAGCGCGGTGCGGGTCAAGCCGGAGCATACGCTGCCGGATCACCGAGCTCCCGAGCCACCGCTGCCGCTGCCGCTCACCCCCTTCGTCGGAAGAGAGCGGGAGCTCTCCGACCTCTGCGCGATGCTCGGCGATTCGACGACGCGGCTCGTGACGTTACTCGCCCCTGGTGGCATGGGTAAGAGCCGGCTGGCCCTCGAGGTAAGCCGGAAGCTCTGCCCGGCTCGTGACGCGGCCCCGCCGCCGTTCGCGGATGGCGTCTCGTTCGTGTCGCTGGCAGGTCTGGAGCGAGTGACTTCATCGCTTCGACGATCGTGCGAGCGCTGGGTGGCGCCGTGCGGCCAGCCACGGAGCCGAAGCGGTTCTTGCTCGAGTTCCTGCGCGATCAGCGCCGTCTCTTGGTAGTGCTCGAAGTTGTCCAGCTCGATCTCGGCGGCCGACGGCGCGAGTGCACGCGAGCTCTTTTGCCAAGCGGCAACCCGCCGGATGCGCGACTTCGCACCCAGCGCGGACGAGCGCGACGCCATCGGCGAAATCTGCCGGCTGCTGCAGGGAATGCCCCTCGGCATCGAGCTCGCTGCCAGTTGGGTGGACGAGGTCTTGCGCCAGTTCGCGCGGGCGAAGCTGGAAGCTTCCTCCCTCGCTTGCGAGGAGACGCTCGATAGGCACAGCAGCTACTACGCGGCTTTCCTCGGAGGGAGCGAGGCGGACTTGAAGGGTGCTTCGCCGCGCGACGCGCTCGAACGAATCGATGACGAGCTCGACAACGTGCGGGTGGCGTGGGCGCGTATGGTCGAGCGATCGCAGCTCGCGAACATCAGCGCTTCGCTGACCAGCTTGAACCTCTACTACAGCCGGCGGGGTCCATTGGACGAGTCCGAAGCGGCCTTCGCGCGCGCAGCGGCGCGGCTTGGCCACGAGGGCAGGCTCGAGGATCCACTCCAGATCGCGACGTTGGCGGAGCTGCTCACGGTCAGAGCGGGTCATCTCAGGCAACAGGGCCGTTACGCCGAAGCCGTGGCGTTGCTGGACCAGGTGCTCAGCAGCGTTCCGGGCGACAAGCACGCTAAAACGCGAGCTTACGCGCTCGTGGAACAGGGAACAGCTTTGCTCTGGGCGGGCGATCCCGCTCGAGGCATTGCCACGACGGAACTCGGAGTCACGCTGTTTCGCGGCTTGGACGACGCCTGGGGGCTGGCTCACTCGCTCGATCGGCTCGGCAGCGTAGCAAGGCGCGTTGCGAGAAGCGTACGCCGAGTATCAGGCGGGTCACCTCAGAGCCTCTGCGGCGAATGACACCGGTCGCGTCGCTGTGGCCAAGCTCAACTTCGGCGATCTGGCGTTGCTTCGCGGAGATTTGGACGCAGCTTGGCTGTTGCTCGAAGAGAGCCTCGGTTGCTTCGAATCAGTGCGCGAAACCTGGGGCATTGCCCTCGCCCATGACGCGCTTGGTTATCTCGCTTGCCTAACCGGACACCCAGCTGCCGCACGCTCGCACCTGCGTCTGGCGCTCATTGCAGCGTCCAGCGCGCGGCTGTTCCCCTACGTCGCGAACATTCTCGCGGGCGTAGCGCTCTTGCACCTAGAGACGGGGCAAGCCGAGCGGGGGCTCGAACTGCTCGGCCTCGTGCAGCAGCATCCCGCGACCGAGCGGCACACGCTAGTTCGACGTGTGGAGCCGACCTTGGCGCGCCTCGCAAACGTTTGCAGCCAGCGGCAGGTCGAAGCCGGTTTGGCGCTGGGGGGCAGGCTCGAGCTCGATCGTGTGACCGAGGTCGTGCTCCGGAGCGAGTTGGGCTGAGAGACGCCTCGACGTTCGCGGGGTTCCATGCCACAACTTGGCGTCGGGATGGAGTCATGAAGCTTCCTCGTGCCTATGCTGTGTGGGGTGCGCTGGGGATGTCGGTCCTCGCTGGTTGCGCTGATCCCAGCGGTAGAACCGCTGGCCCTACCGAAGGCAGCACGGATACGTCGGGGTCGACCCTTGCGTCGGTCACGAGCAGCGGTGTTGGCTTCACCGCGAGTACGGGCTCCGTCGCGAGCACGAGTGTCGGCGGTTCGGACGCAACCACGGGTGGCATGGCTTCGGGAACGACAGGTGGCGGCATGGGAGGTTCTGGACAGGGCGACGTATCGGTAACGTCGGGCGGTGGCCAGGGCGGTGGTGGCGGTGGCGGTGGCATTGCTGGCGCCGAGCTCGCGGACGTGATCGTTCGTGCTGGCGACTTCGATCGCGACCACACGATCGTCTCGTTTTCCTACCCAGAGGGTGCGCAGCAAGTGCTGGCGTTGCGTGATTCCGAAGGCGTCGAGCTTCCGGTGCAGGTCGACGCGAGCGGTACGGCGACGTTCATCCTACCTCAGCTGAGCCGCGGGGCAGACGCGCAGTTCACGTTGGTGCGTCCCTCGCAGACACTGAGTGGGGGGGCAACGGCGACCGAGGTTGCGGGCGCGGTCCAGCTCAACGTCGGCGGCACGCGAGTCCTGGAGTTCGTCACCTTGAGTCGACTGCCGGCCGGGGTGGACCCGAGCAACTCGCGCGCCGGCTACCTGTATCCCGTGTACACGCCGAACGGAGCGTTGATCACCGACGATTACCCTCCCGATGACGAGATCGAAAAGATGCACCTGCATCACCACGGCACCTGGGCCGCGTGGACGCGGACGCAGTTCAACGGGCACGAGGTCGACTTTTGGAACCCCTGGGGCCAAGGGCGCGTGGATCTCGAGAACGTCGAGGCGCCCTGGCAGGGCCCGGTGCATACCGGCTTGGTTGCCACCTTCACTCACGAGGACCTCGGAGACGGAGGCATCACGGCGCTCAGCGAGCGTTGGGTAGTGCGCGTCTACAGCACGCACACCGGCGTCGCCCCGTACTTCGTGTTCGACCTCGAATCGACGCAGCAGGCCGTCAACGGACCGTTGCATCTCGAAACCTACCACTACGGCGGCTTCGCCGTGCGCGGCGCTCGCGAATGGAGGGGCGGCAAGTTCCAGTTCATCACGTCAGAGGGCGATACCAGTCAGCCCGACGAGAACGTCGCTCCGCGCGCGAACTGGGTGCACCTCGGGGGGCAGGTGGGCGGCCAGAGCGCGGGCTATGCGCTGCTTGGGCATCCCTCGAACTTCTGCGCTCCCCAGGGGCTGCGCCTGCATCCGACCGATCCCTACTTCTCGATTTCGCCGGTTCCACAGAACGTCTGCGCGCCCTTCGACATCGTGCCCGGCACGCCCTACGTGAGCCGCTTCCGTCTCGTCGCGAGCGACGGGCCAGCCAACACCGATTTGCTCGACCGTCTCTGGAACGACTACGCGGCGCCTCCAGAAGTGTCCGTGACGCTCCGCTGAGCGCGCGCCCGAAGCCAGAGGACGCGCGCCGCGGCCTGGCTTCTGCATTTGGAAGTAGTCGGCCGCAGGATACGCAGCCATAGTTCCCGTCCCGCGTGACTGGTTCTGCTCCCACCACTCCCGACTCTGGGCCGGGTTCGTCCGCGTCGAACTCCGCCGCACGCGCGCAGTCCTTCGACACGGCCACGCGCGAAGAAATGCGGGCATTGCTGCAGAAGCGCCTCGGCAGCTTTGGGCTCATGTTCGCGGCGATCTTCGGTATCTTCTTCGTTTGGCGCCTCGCGAGCGCGCTCTCGGGGGACGACAGCCCGAGCCAGGCGTTCTTGCCGTGGCAGGCGATCACCGTCGTGACTTTCTCGGCTCTGTGGCTCGTGTGCCGCGGACGGCTGCGCTCAGACGCGTTTCTGCACGCGATCGAGTTCGGCGCGCTCTGCGTCGCCGGCGGCGCCGCGACCATGATGTGCCTCACCGTGTCGTACGCGGCCCGGCCAGACACGATCTTACTGCTGTGCCTGACCTATGTGCTGATCGCTCGGGCGATCATGGTGCCGAGCAAGCCCGGTCGGACCTTCGTGTACGGGCTCGTGTTTGCGGTGCCGTTCCTGGTGAGCGTGTTCTACATCCACCGGATCAATCACAATCCCGCGGCCTACACGGCCTTGGCAGATCCGCGGCTGCGCCTGGATGCAGCCACGCTGGCGGGGCGCTGGACCGTCATCGGCGGGCTGTGGTGGGTCGCGGCGCTCATCATTCAGACGGCGACATCGAAGGTCATTTACGGGCTCCGGCAAGAGGTGCGAGATGCACGGCGCCTCGGCCAGTACACCTTGACCGAGAAACTCGGGCAGGGTGGCATGGGCGCGGTTTATCGGGCGCGTCACGCCTTGCTGCGCAGGCCGTGCGCCATCAAGCTCCTACCGCCCGACAAGTTCGGTCCCGAGAGCGTGGCTCGCTTCGAGCGCGAAGTGCAGCTCACGGCGCAGCTCACACATCCGAACACGATCCGCGTCTTCGATTACGGCCGCACGCCCGACGGTGTCTTCTACTACGTGATGGAGCACCTGGAGGGGGCGGCGCTCGACAGTGTCATCGCCGAAGCTGGCCCGATGCCGGCGGGGCGGGTGATTCACGTGCTCGACCAGGTCGCGGGCGCGTTGATCGAGGCTCACGGCATCGGGCTCATCCACCGCGACATCAAGCCGGCGAACATTTTTCTCAGCTGGCAGGGCGGCGTGCCCGACGTCGCCAAGGTGCTCGATTTCGGCCTGGTCAAGCAGGTGAGCCAGACGGAGCTCGATGGCACGCAAGAGCAGGCGCTGACACAGGACAACAGCGTCACCGGGACCCCGCAGTACATGGCGCCCGAAGCGATCACGTCGCCCGATAGCCTCGACGCGCGCGCGGACCTGTATTCACTGGGAGCCGTCGGCTACTACCTGCTCACGGGCGAGCACGTTTTCACGGGACGTTCGCTGATCGAGATCTTGAGCCAGCACCTGCACACGTCGCCCGTGCCGCCTTCCGAGCGCCTCGGCGTGCCGTTGCCGAACGACTTGGAGCAGCTCGTCATGGCTTGCCTGGCAAAGTCTCCGGATGCGCGACCGCCCAGCGCCCGCGAGCTTCAGACGGCGTTGCGCGCTTGCCTCGATGTGCGCTCTTGGGGGGAAGACGACGCGCGGGACTGGTTCGAGACCCACGCGGAGGCGCTGCGCACACGACGCTCGCACACCACCCTGCACGGCAGCCAGACCATCGCGGTGAACCTCGACGAACGGGGACCGTTTCTACCCAAGCAACGAGCCTGATTCGGGTACAATACGGAATCACTATGGAATCTTGCGGAGCAGAGCTGGCTGAAAGTGCGATCGTCCCGGAGAAAATCGCAGAACTCATGCAACATGTCGCCGTGAACCTCGAGGCTCACGCGGCCTGGGTCGGAGACGCCGTGGAGGCTGCGCGGCAAGAGCGAGACGCGCTGCTCAGCGTCGCCGAGGGTTACCGGGCCATTGCGACGGCGGGGTTCAACGTCGCAGCCTGCATGCGCGGCCTCGCAGAGCTGCCAGCGGCGCCGCACGATCCGGCGCGCTGGGACCGTGCTGCCTTCGCGCGTTGGATGCGCGAGAAAATCGTGATGCAGCGAGCGGTGGCGCAGCTTCTGCTCGAACACGCCGAGGCCTCCGAGCGCGTGCTGAACGAAGGCTGAGGCTCGGTTCGTTCGTCGCGCCGCCAAACCTTCACCGTTCGCTCCGCGTCGCGTCGCGCAATCATCGATCAATCGTTGCTGAATCGGCGCATGTCGGTCGCGCTCCTTTCCTTACGCTGCGCCCCTTTGGAAGGAGATCGCCCATGCCTCAGTTTCGCATTGCCCCTCAGCTTCCGCGCGCCTCGGCGCGCCAGTCCCTCGTGAACTACGAGTTTGCTCGTGCCGCGACCCTGTCGCTTGCGCTCGCTGGTTGCTCGGGAATCGAGCCAGAAGCAGCCGAGGAGTCGCCGCGCTTGGGCTCCGTGGGCCAGGCTCTGCGCCACGCGCCGCAAGGCTCGCCGAGCCAAGGCTGCGACCATGAGCACGACGACGACGGGGGCGACGACGCCGAAGCGTTGCGGCAAACGGCCGGGAAGCGCGTGCGCTGGCGGGGCCGCTCGCACCACAAGGAGCGTTCCGTCGCGCTGAAAGTGCTCGGTTTCAACGACTTCCACGGGCAGCTCGGTGCTCGCAGCGTGAGCAGCCGTCCCGCCGGCGGCGCTGCGGTGCTGGCGAGCTACCTGAAAGCCGCGGAGGAAGGCTTCGAGGGGCGCTCGCTCATCGTCCACGCCGGCGACTTCGTGGGCGCGTCGCCGCCTTCCTCGGCGCTGCTCCAGGACGAGCCCGCGATTCAGTTTCTCAACATGCTGGCCAACGACCACTGCAGCTACCGGCACCCCGACCACAAGAAATGCAACGTCGTCGGCACGCTGGGGAACCACGAGTTCGACGAGGGTAAGGGCGAACTCTTGCGCCTGATCGAGGGTGGCAACCATGCGGAGGGGCCGTTCCTCGAGTCGCCCTACCGTGGTGCCAAGTTTGCCTACGTTTCTGCCAACGTGGTCAAGGAAGGGACCGCCAAGACCCTGTTCGCGCCGTACGTCATCAAGGAGCTCGGCGGGGTGAAGGTCGGTGTCATCGGTGCCGTGCTCGAAGCGACGCCCAGCATCGTGACGCCGAGCGGAGTCGCCGGACTCGCCTTCCTCGACGAAGCCGAAGCCATCAATCGTGCGGTGAAGAAGCTGAAGAAGCAGGATGTTCACGCCATTGTGGTGACGATTCACCAGGGCGGTAGCCAGACTTCGTACGTGGGCGAAACCGCGCCGGGCGTCGCCGTCACGGGTCCCATCGTCGATATCGTCGCCCAGCTCGACGACGAGGTCGATGTCGTGGTCTCGGGCCACGCCCACTCGTTCACCAACGCCATCCTCACCAACCAGAACGGTCAGGAGATCCTGGTCACCCAGTCTTTCTCGGCAAGCACTGCCTACGCCGACATCGACCTTTCCGTCGACAAGAAGACAGGGGACGTCACCGAGAAGTCTGCATCGATCGTGACGACTTGGGGCGATCAAGCGCCAGGCACCAGCCCCGACCCCGAGGTGGCGGAGCTCGTGAGCGCTGCCGAGGCAGTCACGGCACCGCTCGTCAATCAGGTGGTGGGTGATGCACCGCTCGACATCACGCGCACTCAGAACAGCGCCGGCGAGTCCGCCCTCGGCAATCTGATCGCCGACGCCCAGCGCGCGGCGATGGGCACGGACTTCGGCTTCATGAACCCGGGCGGCATTCGCGCGGACCTCGCTGCTGGGGAAGTGACCTGGGGCGACCTGTTCACGATTCAGCCCTTCGGCAACAGCTTGGTGCAGATGACGCTCAGCGGAGCGCAGATCGATCTGCTGCTCGAACAGCAATGGCTGAACCAAACCTCGCCGCGCATGCTGCAGATCTCCGGCCTGAGCTACACCTGGGACAGCACCCAACCCAACGGCGAGAAGGTAGCTACGATCCTCGATGCTTCGGGCGTGCCTCTGGACCCCGCGGCGGCGTACACCGTGACGGTGAACAGCTTCATCGCTGCGGGTGGCGACAACTTCGTGGTGCTGCCGCTCGGTACCAACCAGGTGGGTGGGGCCGTCGACCTGGACGCGCTCATCGACTACATCGCGAGCACCGGCGGCAGCGTGGCGGCCGCTATCGAAGGCCGCATCACCCGGCTCTGAAGGTGCGTTGTGGCCCTTCGGGGCGGGCTGCACCGTGGCGAGCTTGTCTGGCCGCCTGCCAGCGTCTGCGGGTGACGACTGAGGGCGGCACGGGGCGTGCACGGCGAACGCACACGAGGCGTACCAGGAGTGAGCGAAAGGAGGCTGTCATGGCCTATGTCGATGGATTCATCGTACCGGTCCCGAAAACCAACATCGCCGCCTACCGTGAGATGGCCAGCAAGGCCGGAAAGGTCTGGAAAGAGTACGGGGCGCTCGAGTTTCACGAGTGCCAGGCCGACGACGTGAAGACCGGTGAGCTCACATCTTTCCCACAGAGTGTGGATTTGAAGCCTGGCGAGACCGTGTTCTTTTCGTGGATCGTGTACGAGTCGCGCGAACACCGCGACCAGGTCAACGCGAAGGTGATGAAGGACCCCCGCATCACCGGGAACAAGGACATGCCGTTCGACGGCAAGCGCATGATCTTCGGCGGCTTCAAGAGCGTGGTCGATCTCTGACCGGGGCCGCCCACAGGAAGGCAGGGTTTCCTTGCCCTGTACCTCCTGTCGCATCTGACGCTACATCTGGCGCGGGCGCGCGGCGGCTGAAATCGCTTGCCGCCGCCTGCGCTCGGCGCCATGTACCGAACAGGTGTCAGTGATGAGCTCGAGACTACCCGTGGTATTCGTTCCCCATGGCGGAGGGCCCATGTCCTACGTCGACTTCAACGCGCCCCAGGCCGAGGTCGACGCGCTCGTCGAATATTGGCGTCAGGTGGGGCAGCTTCCGAGCGCACCGCCGCGCGCGCTGCTCGTGATCTCGGCGCACTGGGAAGCTGAGGTGCCGACGCTGATGACGTCGCAGAGCCCTCCGATGCTCTACGACTACTACGGCTTCCCGCCCGCCGCGTACGAGATCCGCTGGCCCGCTCCGGGCGCGCCCTGGCTCGGTGAGCGTGTGCAAGCGTTGCTCGCCGAGGCCGACATCCCGAGCGCCGTCGACGACCAGCGTGGCTTCGATCACGGCACCTTTGTGCCGCTCGGGCGCAGTTTTCCGCAGGCAAACGTGCCCACAGTGCAGCTATCGCTGAAGACCGGCCTCGATCCGCGACTGCACCTCGATATCGGTCGCGCCCTCATGCCGCTGCGCGACGAGGGCGTGTTCATCATCGGCAGCGGCATGAGCTACCACCACATGCGCGGGTTCGGCGCGCCGCAGTCCGATGCCGAAGCGCGAGCTTTCGACGCCTGGCTTCGCGA
>Ga0315910_10005275_pt1 | contig 10618 bp, 8 predicted proteins | sample EdamamesoilMG_FD_204470 | JGI IMG/M metagenome (GOLD analysis project Ga0315910, IMG submission 204470) | Garden soil microbial communities collected in Santa Monica, California, United States - Edamame soil | ecosystem: Environmental > Terrestrial > Soil > Garden | place: USA: California...
CGGTCGTACTGAGCATGGTGAAAGCCACACGTGAGCGAGGCGCTGATGCCGTGTTCGAGCGCGAGCACGGCGGACGCGTGGACAGCGCCGCAGGTATAGGGCAACGAGCGCGCGAGCTCCTCGCTCAAAGTGCCGAAGGCGCTGGCGCGCTGGCAAGCGAGCACGGCGTCGACGAAGGCGGGGTCGTGCGTGCGGTGCAGATCGGCTCGAGTGGCGGGCTCGGGCGCCACCCAATCGAGCGGCAACCCCGACTCACGCAGGGCGCGCGCGACCTGGCGCGCCTTGAGCGGACCAGGCGCTGCCGCGCGCCAGGGATCCCCCACCATCTCTTCCGAGAACACGACGGGCACGCTGCACGGCGCGTGCTCGGCGGCGGAATGGGTGAGCGGTTGCAACACTGGAGGCGCCAGCGGAGGTGTCAGTGGTGGCGTCGTGGGAGCCCTCATGGAAGCCCTCGAAGCTGAGTCTCGGCTACCGCGAGCAACTGCGAGATTTCGACGACGCCCGGGCCGAACAATCCCCCCTCGACCTGCGCCTCGAAGTGCTTCGAGAATGCGCGAGGTCGGTTCGCAGGCGATACGCTCAAGGTGGTGAGCCGTAGGAATCGGAATCCGCGACACGCGCTGAGGGGGATCACCTCGCCGGGGAGTTCGGCGTTCGGTTGGCCACCCGCGGGTGCGTCGTAATGCACTCCCAGCAAGCTTCCCGCTGGAAGGCGTACGCCGTTCAGAACGAGCGGCGTGACGCTGATGCAAGAATGGTCATCACCCAGGTTCAGCTTCTCGATCATCAGGGGTCGACCTGTCGTCCCGCGGATGATGTTGAGCCTGCCCTTGCGACGCACGAAGCGCTCCGCCAGTTCGAGAAAGTACTTCTCTGCGAGCGGACAGGTTCCGATCTTGAGCGGCTCGGTGAAGAGCGGGAGTTCTTCGAGACCAAGCTCCCGAGCGTCGACCGGCAGCACCAGGTCGCGCATGATGCGAGCCAAGACGATGCTCTCCTCCAGCTCGAACCGCTCGGGGACTTCCCGGATCGCTCGCTGGCGCCCGAGCTCGACCCTGAACAGCTCGCCGAACTCTGGATCGTGCATGAGCTCGCAGGGGATGCGTTGCCGATCGAGGTTCCGCCAGCTGATTTCGAAGCCAAGTTCAGCGGCGCGCTCGCGCAAGCGCGGGACGACGCCAGGGCTCTTGTCGGCGAAGAGTCGCGCGTCGTCATACTCGGTGTGGCGACACGGATAGTTGATGTACTCCGCGAGGTGGCGCGTGGCCTGTGTGTAGCCGGACCCGCGGCGCTCCGTGCGATGGGTATGGTGCTCGTTGAGCATCGTTTCGAGGGTCGAGTTCAAAGGCAGTCCGATCGCCCGAAACCCCCTGAGCACTTCGTGGAAGGCGCCCTCGCTATCGAGGAGCTGGATCTCATCCATGCGCCCGACAGAGCAAACACCGCACCGGACCAAAGTTGCGGAATTCGGCCCGCAGCGGCGGCGGTGTGGCGAATACCGTCTGGACGTGTCTCCGCCGGTTGCCGGATTCCGCCAGCCCGTCCGTCGATCGGCCTCGGACCGGGAGATTTCGCGTGGCACGCGCCTTGCTCTTCGGAGCGCGGGCTGTTGACAGTCGTGACCCAGGGCAGTGGTCACAGCGACGGCCTGTGGCGACGGTGAGCGAGGCAGGGGCTTCGGACGTCAACCGGCGCACACGAAGACGATCAAAAGGAGAAGGCAAACATGGCAAATATCAAAGAGTCGCTCTCTAAATTGTTGGAGATCGACGGAGCGGTGGGCACATGCTTGGTGGACAGTGCCAGCGGCATGATGCTCGGTTCGGAAGGCGGGCATGGCATCATCAACCTAGAGCTGGCGGCAGCCGGCAACACCGAAGTGGTGCGCGCCAAACGCAAGACCATGAACGCCCTCTCGCTCAAGGATTCGATCGAAGATATCTTGATCACCCTCGGCAAGCAGTACCATCTGATCCGTCCGCTGTCGTCGAACGACGCCATCTTCATCTATCTGGTGCTCGACAAGAATCGGGGCAATCTCGCGATGGCACGCCACAAGCTGACCAACATCGAGAAAGAGCTGGTTCTCTGACACTCCGAGTTTGACACTCCGAGCTCGAGGCATCGGGTGCGGTTCGCGCGCCCGAGTCTCGAGTGGGAACTCGTTCGGGGGGGACGGCGCGCTGGGCGCCGTTAGCGCCGCTGTCGAGGCGAGCCTGGGCCTACGTCACGGCCCGGAGCAGGCGTGCCCGGGCCTCCCTGGCGAGGTCACTCTCGACACTGGCGGCGGTGAATGACCGTTGCAAGCGCTCACTGGTCTCGGCGCTGCGAAACTCGGCTCTCAGACCCTTCACGAGTTCGCGGACGTAGGCGTCACTGAGCCATGGGCTAGCAGCGAGCTGCTCGACGGGGGCGAGCGCGCGGCTGCCGAAATCCGCCGGCCACTCTCCCTGACGGATGTCGTCGCCCACGTAATACGTAGAGCCGCGCAGCAAGGCGAAGTTCGCCGGATGTAGGTCGAGCAGCACCTGATGACGCACCGCGTACCGCAACGTCGTCAACGCGGCGGCAGCGTACGCGCAGAGACCGGTCTCGAGTCGAGACGGTTCTGCGGCTTTCTCCTGCAAAGCTGCCTCGAGCGTGGCCAAGCAGGGAGTCACCGTCCACAACCAATACCCACCCTGTGGATCCGATTGCAGCGTGAGTACCGTATCGCTCACCAACAGGGGGCCCAGTAAGATCTTACGCCTCACCAGCGCAAGCAGCGCATCGCGTGCCTGATCGGTACCCGCGAACCAGCGTTCTGACGAAGTGCGGAGGCACCACGACCCGGCATCGAAGACGAAGCTCCGGGGGGTAGACTCGACTCCAGCGCGCATGGCCTCCGCCCGCAGGGTGGCCTGCTCGAGAGGCACGCTGCGGAGCAGCTCGCGACCGGTGGCTGCCGGCCAGATGCAGCCGCTCTCCACGGCCGGCTGTGGTAGCGGTGGTACGACCCGTGGCAACCCGCCCGTGACGATGCCCGCCGAGAGGTCCACCAGGGCCGTGACCGGCGGCTCAGGAGGGCCCGCGGGAAGGCGCTGCTCGGGGGGGCGGTGCTCGAGCATGATTGAAATCGGCGACTGCGGGTTCTCACGCTCGACGCGCTCGATCTCGGCCTGCATCTCGCGCCCGTGGACCGCTAGCCCCGCGATGCCATCCACGCCTTCCGCGAGTACCCTGCGCTGGACCACGTTCGCTGCGGCTCGAATGGCGATCACGGCGGTCTCGCGGACTCCGCGCCCAACGTTCGCCTGTGCCGAGACCACCCGTTCTCGTTCGAGGCCGAACGCCCGAGCCACCGCAGCGGCATCGAGCGCCCCCGGCAGGTCGAGCTTGTTTGCCTGCACCACGAGCGGCAGGTCGCGCGCGAGCTCACGGCAGTAGCTGCTGACCATGTCGAACATGGGGCGTGCGTCGTCGAGTCCCTTGCGAGTCGCTTCGACGACGAACACGACCACGTCGGCACGCTTCAAGAGATGCCAGCGCCGGCGCGCCAACACCGTCTGGCCGGGCACCGTGATCATCTGACAGCGCAGCTTCCGACCGGCAACCACACCGCCCTCGAGCTGCAGCCAGTCCAAATAGACCGTGCGCTCACCGGCGTTCTGCGTCGTGTAGAGGTCGCTGCGCCGGTGTTCCGTAAAGAACGCACACAGCTGTTCCAAGTTGGTCGTCTTCCCTGCGAACGCAGGGCCATCGTACACGACGTGAACCACGATACGGTCTGCGGCACTATCGAAGACGGGCATCGGCGCGGCTGGGTGCTGCTCAGGGCACCAACGGCTCCAAGCTCGGGATGACGGATTTCAGGTGCAGCCAGCCCAGTCCCAGGTTCGTGGTCTTCTCGGTGATGAGCAAGATCACCGCTCTGCCACCACGCAGCGCCTTCACGAAGTGTAGGTTGTGCTTCGACGAGATCTGGACCTCGTCGAAGTAATGCGCGCCGTTCTCCGGAACGCCGCGGTGGGCTCGCACCATTTGTTCGATGCGACCCACGTTGGGCCCACGAAATAGGTCGATGGCGAGAGTCACGATCGCTTCGTGCAGTTCCTGCGACCCACCGCTCGCGTGGTGCAGCCCGAGCAGCATGCCTGCATCCAGATCGACCACCGCACATGCCACGCCACCGTCGACACTGTTGACCACCTTCGAACACGCGACATCGATGGGGCTCTGACTCTGAGGCACCTGTGGCAGCGCCTCGGGCAACACTGAAGCGAAGTCGCCACTGAACAGCGAGTCGAACGCGGGCGGCAGCGCGCTCTTCTTGCTCTGCTCGTCCAGGTCGCGCAGCATGTCCAAGAGCAACGATTGAAACGAGCGTTCGATGGTGGCTTCGTCGGACTCGAGGGTGTTCGTCTTCAGCGTCCCGGAGGGCATGCGCAGGATGCTCTTGAGCGCCGACTCGCCAACCTTGTCGCCACGCGCTGCGTGCACGACTTCCCCGTGGTTCATGTGGATCCGAGCCGGGACCGGCCCAGCCAGTGTCAGGGTCATCGAGCGCTTGCCGTAGTGGAACATCTGCAAGATGTCGACGAGCGACAAGCCGTGTACGCTGCCCCGAAAGCCAGTGCTGCACTCGACGGCCTGTTCGACCGCCTGAATCAGCTCGCCCAGCTCGAACGGCTTGCACAGCACCCGCACCACGCCGAGCTCGGCCGCCCGCTGACTGTCCTTCGCCGTGGCGTACGCACTCATCAGGATCGGTCGCGTGGACGGAGCCGCGTCGGGCAGCCGGGTGATGAGATCCATGCCGTCGCGATCGTCGGTCAAGACGAGGTCGGTGAGCAGCACATCGAACGCCTGGCGGTGCAAGCGATCCAGAGCCTCGTCGAAGGTGCTAGCCGCACTCACCTCGTACCCACGCGTGCGTAGGTCGCGGGCGAGCGCATCTCTGAGCTGCACATCGTCATCGACAACCAACACCGAAGTCATCACCGCTCACACCCCAAAGGGGAACCTCTGGGGTGCAAGAGGCGCGCCACCGGCTCGGGTTCGTGGCGGCCGGAGAGCTGCAGCAAATCCGCCTAATTTCGCGAGCTCCGCCGCGAGGGTGTGTGGTCGCGCGACTCCCGAGATCCGTCAGGCTACCGACAACCGACTGACGAGATCCGGCAGGCGGCTGGCTGCTCGGGGCACACGCCGAGTCCACACCACCCAGTCCGCATCAACGACCGACGGATACCGCCGAAGCCGCCCTCAGCGCCGAAGCACGAACGTGGCGGCGCGACGCATCTCGGGGTGGCTGACGAATTTCGTCAAGTGGTTCTGCTCGCTGTGTTCGCCGGCTTTTCGAACCTCTCAGCAGCGCGGCCCACGGCGGTCAGTTGGCGGATCTCGGCAGCTGACGGATACCAACATCGCGCCGACGCAGCGTCACAGCCGATACAGCATCAGGTAAACCACGACCCCACTCACCGACACGTAGAGCCACAGAGGCAGTGTAATGCGCGCCACCTTCTTGTGCAACGCGACCCGGTTCGTCCAACCCCGATAGATGGTGAAGAGCGCCAGCGGCACCACGGGCACCGCCAGCACGATGTGCGGGACCAGAATCGCGAGGTAGATGAACTTCACCAAACCTTCGCCGCCAAACTTCACGGAGCCCGCTTGGGCGTGGTGCAGCAGGTACGACACCAGAAACAAGCTCGAGAAACCGAACGCCGTGATCATACTCAGCCGATGCATGGCGATGTTCTTGGCCTTCACGAACATGAACCCCATCACCAAGAACAGCGTGGCGCCGGCATTCAAGAGCGCATTCACCGTCGCCAGCGTGGTCGGGGTGGGCCCGCGGTCGGGCTTCGGCAGCACGTAGACGACGAGCGAAACCGCCACGACGACGAAGAGAGAGAGACCGAAAATGGCGGTGCGCACCGCCGGCGATTCGCTGCGAGACTCGATGCTCATGCTAAAAACTCTACCTTCTTCACGACGACCTGGGTATCGGCCGCGAGGGACCCTTGCTCCGCTTGTTTGAGCAAACGCCACACGTTGGGTCCCATCAAGTCCAACTCGCTCGACACGAACTGCTCGCCACCAAAGCGGCGGATAGTGCGGGTTTGTTGCTCGAGAATCTCCGCATCTTGACGGAAGATGCGCTGGGCAAACGGTTCGATCGCGTACTTGAGCCAGCGCGCCGGCAGCCGGGTTCGAAACGTGACCACCGCGAACAGCTTGGTGTGGGTATCCGTCACGGGCGTGCACATCGATGTGACGACGAAATGGTTCTCGCTCCCCAAGCGGTACTCCACCTGGGCGATGGACGGCAGAAAGAAGCGATCCCAGTGCTCGACGATGCCTCCGCTCGGCGACAAGATCTTGGCGACGATCCCTGGGGGGCGCGGCTCACCCTGGTACTCGATCTCGACGCGATCGGGGTATCGCGACACGACCGCCGTGATGCGGTTCTTCTTGCCGCCACGAAATAGCCCCTTGTGCAAGAACGCCGTGTGCGGCACGTCGAGCGCGTTTTCGATGGCCGCGTGCAGCGTCGACTCCGCCTCTACCTCGCGAATTACCTGCGTGCTGCCGGGACCGAGCCCACCCGACACCCGGAAAGGCTCCGTCGTCGGCACGCCATCCGGAGCGCCGAACACCCACACCAAGCCATCCTGCTCTTTTGCTGGATACGCGGGGACGTGCCAGGCCTTCGAGGGCTCACCGATGAGCCCGGGCACCTCGACGCAGCGACCGTCGGGTGCAAATCGCCACCCATGGTAGGCGCACGCGAGCACCCCCGAGCGCTTGTCGACGCTCCCAAGTGACAACGGCACATTGCGATGCGGACAGCGATCGAGCAGCGCTGCCACGCCGCCAGCGGCGGTGCGGAACACCACGAGCGGCGTCCCGAGCAGCGTGATCGCCCGGGGGCGTTTGCCAAGATCACGCGCCGTGCACACGACATACCAGTAACTGGCCAGCCGGGCGACCGAGATATGTCCCTTCGCCAAAGGCGGGGTGAGATGCGCGGGCAAATCCATGGCGGGTGTGGGCGGTGTGCGTTCTTGTGACCTCTTAGCGCAGCGCGCGCAATCGTGCGGGACAAATCCGCTGCGCTAGCGCCACAGCAGGCGCAAGGCAGGGGCAAATGCCGCGTCCAGCCCTAGATTTGCCGCAGACCCGCACACGGCCTAACGTGTAACTCGCTAGCAGGAGGTACTTGTGGTCGACAAACGTAGCGTGAGCTTCATGCGGTCTCTGTGTCTGGGTGAAATCGAGGAAGAGATCATCGTTCCCTTCCCCGAAATCTCCGAGCACGAAAAGGAGACGCTGCGCACCGTCACTGGCTCGATCGAATCACTCCTGAAATCACACGAGTCAGAGTTCGCCGCTTGGGACGAGGCCGGCGAACTGCCAACCTCCGTGGTCGAGGAGCTCAAAGAGTTCGGCATGTTCAGCTTCGTGATCCCCGAGGACGCGGGGGGCATGGGCTTCGGCAGCATGGCGTATTCGCGCGCCTTGCAAGAGATCGCGAAACACGACGCGTCGGTCGCGGTCACGGTCGGTGCCCACAGCTCGATCGGCATGCGCGGGGTGCTCTTGTTCGGCACCAAGGAACAACAAGATCGCTACTTCCCCAAGCTCGCCACCGGCGAGATGATCGCGGCGTTCTGCCTGACCGAGCCCGGTTCCGGCTCCGACGCCGCCTCGATAAAAACGCGCGCCGTGCGTGAAGGCGCAGAGTTCGTCCTCAACGGCGAGAAGATCTGGATCACCAACGGGGGCATCGCCGACTTCTTCACGGTGTTCGCCAAAACCGGCGAGCCCGACGAACGCCGTCACCTGAGCGCGTTCATCGTCACCCGCGACATGCCCGGCGTGCGCATCGGCAAACACGAAGAAAAGATGGGCATCCGCGCCAGCTCGACCACCACCGTCTCCTTCGAAAACGTGCGCGTCCCCAGCTCGAACTTGCTCGGCGAAGAGGGCAAGGGCTTCAAGATCGCCATGAACATCCTGAACAGCGGACGCACGGGCCTCGGCGGCGGCTCCGTCGGAGGCATGAAGCGGCTCATCCACCTCGCCACTCAACAGGCCAATAGCCGCATCCAATTCGGCAAACCCATCGCAGAGTTCGGCCTGATCAAGAAGAAGGTCGGCCAGATGATCGTCGATTGCTACGCCGCCGAATCGGTCGTCACCATGGTCGGCGGCCTCACCGACCAAAAGTACGAGGACTACGCCATCGAAGCGGCGATCAGCAAAGTCTTCGCCAGCGAAGCCCTCTGGACCACCGCCGACGAAGCGCTCCAAATCGCCGGCGGCAACGGCTTCATGAAGGAGTACCCCTACGAGCGCGCCATTCGTGACAGCCGCATCAACCGCATCTTCGAAGGCACCAACGACATCCTGCGTCTGTTCATCGCCCTCACCGCCATGAACGACGTTGGTCATCAACTCAAGGAACTCTCCGCCGGTCTCGAAGGCGTCTTCAACGACCCCATCAAAGGCTTCGGTGTGCTCTCCGACTACGCCCTGCGACGCGCCACCATCGCCACCGGCATCCGCCGCGAGAAGTACCGCTTCTCCAAGCTGCACCCGCTGCTCAAAGCCCCAGCCACCGTCTTCGAGGACGCTACCCGTGACCTCGCCGGTGCCACCGATCGCGTGCTCCGCAAGCACGGCCGCAAGATCATCGAGCGGCAGCTCGCTACCAAGCGACTCGCCGACATCATGATCGACCTGTTCGTGCTTGCTTGCGTACTCAGCCGCGTCAACTCAGCCATCGCCGCCCAGGGCGACAAGAAGGCCGCGCGCGAGATCGAGATTGCAAAAGCGTTCGCCCGCCAGGTCCGGCGCCGCGTCAAAGTCAACATCGATGAAATCGACGACAACGCCGACGAAGAAATCAAAGGCCTCGCCGACTACGCGTTCACGGTCGAAAAGTACGTCTGGGACGTGCTGTAGCAGCGAGCACGAAACGAGCCTGATCGCCTCGCGCGAGGCTCAAGCTTTGGCTGACGGATGCGTCGCTAAGTCATCCATATTCCATCGCTAGTCGTCACGATCATGCGCACCCGGCGCCATTTTGGCTCTGTGTGTCCATGTCGCCCATGTCGCACGGAGTGACCGTGAAAATGCAGACGGCCGTTCGAACGCTCTTTCCATTGGCGACGCCTTCAGGCATGTACGTAGGCACTGGAGGTGTTGAGTTGGAAGCGCCCAAGATAGACCCCAGTCGTGCGACCCGTTCGCTAGCGACCATCCCGACAGCCGCGGCCGCGGCGACAGCCACGGCTCTGGCTGCAGCTGCAACTGCGGCTCCCGCCCCGGCCAACGCGAACACCGACGGCGCCGAGCTCGACTACCCGTCCGGCGCCCCGCGCCGCCGCCGCAAGCGCCCCGTCCGCTCCCGCAGTATTCGCGTCGCGCGCGCCAGCAAGCGCGAGGTCGAACGCGCCCGCTTACGCCTCGACAGCGAGCCCCCGCCGCAGCGCCCGCTCACCCGCGCCGACTGCGCAGAAGGCCCCCGCCCCTGCCCGCACGTCTCGTGCAAACACCACCTCTACCTCGACGTCTCCCCCTACACGGGCACCATCAAAATCAACTTCCCCGACATCGAAGTGTGGGAGATGCGTGTCTCGTGTGCCCTCGACATCGCCGATCACGGCGGCATGCGCCTCGAAGATGTCGGCGAACTCATGAACGTGACCCGAGAACGAGCCCGCCAAATCGAGATCCAAGCGCTCGCGAAGCTCGAGCTCGGCGAGCGTCAGGTGTCCCTCAGAGATTACTTCGAGTGAGGCGCGCCTAGCACGAGACTTCGTAGTCGAGGGTGCACTCGCACGTCACCTCACTCGGCGACCAGCGTTCAGTCGGCGAGTAGGCGGCGTCGCCGTCGACGCACATGTACTCGAGTTCGAACGCGGCCACCTTGGTTTGAAGCGGAACCAGAGACGCCGACCACTCGTTCTCGTTCTCCGTCAGGCCGTTGGCCCGTGACGCGCACTCGGGGGTGAGCGGGCCTTGGGTCGCGACCGTGGCAGTGAGGTTCAGGTTGTCGATCAGATTGCCGTCGGCGTCGACGCTTCCGCTGTCGACCGAGACGAAGTAGCGGGTGTGGTTGGAGCCGCCTTCGGTGCATACGCTGCGCGACGTCGTGTAGATCGTGTACCTGTCGCCCTTCCCGCGAAGGACCTGTGAGGTCACGATGGAATAGGCGATTGGTTCGCCGGCCGCGAAGGAGGTTCGGGAGGTTTCTAGTGTGCCGTTCTCGGTCAGCCGCGTGCGAAATTCATAGCCGGCCATGCCGACGCCGAGTCCGCCTCCCCCGCTGTTCGCCACGAACTCGCCTGCGCCGTCCTCCTTGCGGAAGTAACCCGTGATGTCGGGCGGGTCGGTCTCCAGGAGCGGCTCGAACTCGAACCCGGCGCCGCGCAGCCCCTCGATGGCCGCCTCGACGCGAGGGTCAGCGAGCACCTGCTCGGGTGTCGAGAAGTCACCCGGCACGTCGGGGTCCAGCGTGACCGGGTCATGCTGGTCGAGGAACCCGTCCTGGTCGTCGTCCACGTCGCACGCATCGCTTTGGCCGTCGGAGTCAGTGTCCGTCTGATGGCTGCTCGGATCATTC
>Ga0315910_10005276_pt1 | contig 10618 bp, 7 predicted proteins | sample EdamamesoilMG_FD_204470 | JGI IMG/M metagenome (GOLD analysis project Ga0315910, IMG submission 204470) | Garden soil microbial communities collected in Santa Monica, California, United States - Edamame soil | ecosystem: Environmental > Terrestrial > Soil > Garden | place: USA: California...
CTTGGGGTTGCTACGCAACCCCTACATGCCTAGCCGCCACCGTCCTCGTCGCGAGCCCCGCGAGGCCGGCATGCCCAACACCGCGTTCGAACGCCTGCCACGCATCGGCCCAGTGAGAGCCGGCGCTGACGAACCAGAGGTCGAGCTGCTGCAGGAGCAGCGACTCGGACCGGGTTTCTGGCGCGAACCGTGAGGTCTAAGATAGACAGCTTTGCTGCCGAACGCACTCCCAGCTAAGCTCCCGCGGCATGCGCGCTCGCTGGCTCGTCCTGGCCATCCTGGGCTCGAGCACCGCAAGTGCTGAGCCGAGCGACCTATCGATCTGGTACCGCAGCTCTGACGGTTGCCCCACAGCCGACGCGTTCGTCGAGCGGCTGAACCAGCTCGGACGCCACACAAGCTTGGCGGGCGCGGGCGACAAGATCGATTTCGTGGTCACGCTGGGCAGCGCCGACGGCGGCAGTTTCGGTCGCCTGGAGCGCCAAGCCGAACGCGGAACCATTGCCATCCGCGAGGTAGCCGCCCCCAAATGCGAAGAGGTAGCGGAAGCGTTGGCCTTGTCGCTCGACCTTGCCATCGGTCCCATGCAAGCGCCGGCGGAGGAGATACTTCCCCCTCCGCCCGCTGCACCCGCCCCGCCCGCTGAAGCCCTGCCAGCTGCACCCGCCCTGCCAGCTGAACCAGCCCTGCCAGCTGCACCACCGGCACTGGCGGTGACGGCGGCAAGCGCGGCAACCGCGCCGCTCGCCGTCCCGCAGCCAGCCGCGGCTACCGGCATCGACGATCGCCCACAGGCAGCAGCGCCCCCCCCTGACGAGGACACTCGCGGAGCCGCCGCTGTCGGCGCGCAGGCGCTGCTCCTGACAGGCCTCGCCCCGAATGCGATGTTCGGTGGTGCCGTCTCGGGCGAACTCGCACTGCCGCTCGGGATGAGCGCCCGCCTGAGTGGCTACACGGCTTGGGATCAGTCGGCGATCGCAGGAGCTGAACTCGAGCACCAGCTCTTCGCAGCTCGCCTAGAAGCTTGCTCACCGCGGCTCAGCTGGTCCGATTGGGTGCTCGCTGGCTGCCTTGGCGTCGATGGAGGACTCCTGCGTGCGGCGTACAGCGGTTCGACAGGCAGCACCGATTCGGGACCCTGGGGAGCGGCCACGCTACTGGGCCGCGCTGGACTGCGCGTCTCGGTCGCGTTCACCGTGGAGGCGCAGCTCGGGCTCATGCTGCCCTGGGTTCGGTATCAGATAGGGGATCCAGAGGGTGCGGCGCTGGCGCGCAGCGAGGCAGTCCTCGCCACAGCGGGCCTGGGCGTGAGCTACGCCTTCGGCGTCCGCTCCGAGTCCGAAAAATCGGCGAGATCACAGGTTTCGGCGCCCCAAACCGCGGGCCGGTGATCGTTTTTTCGAAACGCAGACATCCAACGCACATGAGGTCGGCGGTCGCCAGACCAACTGGTGGTTCCTCGTCGGCCGACACCGAATCGGATGAGCGAGCACATGAGTCGCGCAGCGTTTCAGCGGTCGTGGACGAGCACCTGCACTTCGTCTGGCGAGTCCTGCGCCGGCTCGGTCTTTCGCCCCCGGACGCCGATGACGCAACTCAGCACGTCTTTTTGGTTACCGCTCAGAAGCTGGACAGCATCGCACCCAACGCGGAGCGCGCTTTCCTCTATGCGACGGCCGTGCGGGTGGCGGCGAACTTTCGTCGCTCGTCGGAGCGGCGGCGCGAGGTTCCAGACCTCGAGCTGCTGTTCGAGGCGCACCCCGCGGCAGGGCCCGAGCGTCGCTTGGAGCTCAGCCAGGCCACCGACTTGCTGGACGAGCTACTCAAGCGTTTGCCCCCAGAACAAGCTCGCGCGCTGGTGCTGGTCGAGCTCGAGCAAATGACGGTGTCCGACGTCGCCGAGCTCGAAAAGATTCCGCTGGGGACAGCGTCGTCGCGCCTGCGTCTGGCGCGGCAGGGGTTTCGCCAGTTGCTACAGGAAGTCGAAGATCGCAACCCACTCGGCAGGAGTGATCCATGAGTCGCCTGGACGACCTCGAACGCGAGCTCTTCCGGGCAGCCTCGGGCGAAGAGCCATCCCCGAAGCTGCGGCAGCTCGTGCACGAGCGACTTGGCGAGTTCTCCGCGAACGCCGGGCGAAAAGCAGCCCGAGACCAGCCGCGACGAGCGGTCTGGCGCCGTCTCGGCAGTCCCCTGGTCATGGCGGGTTTCGGTGGAGCGGTGGCGATCGCTGCGGTCGCGCTGCTACTGCTCCGCGACCCACGCGAAGAGCAGCGCGCGGCCACCCTCGAGGCAGAGCGTCTGCCCGCAACGTCCGCGCCGGTCGAACCTCGCCGGGCAGCGCCGCCAGTCGCCGACCCGGAGCCGATCGCGTCGGCGACCACGCTTCCGCCCGACCAGCGCGCAGTACCCACCCCGCGCCCGCTGGCCGAGCAGCGAGCAGCGCCCCCGCGCTCGCTAGCCGAGCAGCTCGAGCTGCTCGGGCAAGCTCGTTCGGCCATGCGCGCCGGCAACGGCGCGCGCGTGCTCGCGCTGCTCGACGAATATGCAGCGCGCAAGAACAGTGTCGACATGAACGCCGAGGCGATGTTGCTCCGCGTCGAGGCGCTCCAGGCGCTGGGCCGTCGCAACCAAGCGCGCACTCTCGCGGCAGAGTTCGTAACGAGCTATCCAGACAACCCCCTGGCGGATCGCGCGCGCGCCCTGCAGCGCGCACCGTTAGCGGATACGGAGATGGGACGGGAGAAGAATCGTGACAACCAATCAAACGAGACCAAGAACGACGAGTAGATACCTTTGGGCAGCCGGCTTGCTGGCGCTCGCGACGAGCAGCAGCTGTGCCGGTCAGCTCGATGTTTCGGAGGATCCAGCCGCCGGTGGGAGTGGGGGTGCCGCCACCAGCACCCAAGCCTCTGGCTCGGGTGGCTCGAACAGCCACGCCGCCGGCGCCGGTAGCGAGGACGCCTCGTCGGAGCCTTGCAGCGGTCCGCTCTGCGATCCGAGCCTCCACTGCTTCACGGCGCCCCCCGGCGCGACTGGCGACCCCGTTTGCGCGCCGACGTGCCCAGTCCAACCCGCGAAACTGCGCGGCGCAGCGTGCTCCAACTCGATCACGGGAAGCGACGGCATCTGCGCACCCTTCCTGGGGGATCTGCCCGGCGACGACGCGGTGACGCCGATGGGCATCTGTTCCGTCGCCTGCGATCCGCTGGCGCCCGACTGCCCCGAAAACTTCGCCTGCAGCCTCACCGAAGCGGGCGACGGCGACCCGATACCGCTCATGTATGCCTGCTTGCCATTGTTCGCGGCGAGATCCGTCGGATCTGCATGCACCGGTTTTTCCCTCGGCGAATGTGCCGCCGGCTCCGAGTGCATCCAGGAGTTCGGCGGCTTCACCTGTCGAGCGTACTGCGACACTGGTGACGAAGCGTGCCCCGGATCGCAGATCTGCGAGAAGCCGGAGGGGTTTCCGGAGGCATCGCCGGTGGGCGTCTGCCTCGACGCCGAGTAGCCAACGCGACCAAGCTGCCAACGGCGGCGCAACTCGGGCGGCCCTCGCGGCTACGACGCGACACCTCGTGTCTACCCGACTTGACACGGTGCGATGACGTCTTGCCCAACGTTCTCGCTGCCGGAGACTTCGAGTATGATGCACCGCTGAGGTGCTACGGCTATGGAGCAAGTCATCGGCGATGGGGTCGACCAGCTGACGAACGTCACGCAGATCCTGGATGCCCACCGGTTAAGATCACATGCGAAGGAGGCGCTCCTCATCGCGTGCCGACATAGCCACGACCACACGATCGACGCGTGCGCAGCGCTTTGGGGGGTCTTGGCCGCGACCACGGAGGGCGGGCAGGCGTTTCCGAAATTGCGCCAACTGGTGGGACGGGAACCGCCACGAGCTGTTCGCCAGGTCGACTCGCCGGAGCAGGTCTATCTCAACGGACCTCTGCTGGCGTCGTTACGAGTCGCGCATGAGTTCTGGCGTAGGCGCGGTGAGGTGCGGGGTCGAGACTTCGTCACCTGGGCCTTGCTGGCGCGGGACCCGTCGCTCGACCGATGGTTGGGCACACCGGTGCTCACCCAGCTGCGCGCGCGTTGGTTCGAGTTCGTGGCGGAGGATGAACCCTGGGTCTGGGCTAGCTGGTGGAACGCCGCCGGTATTCCGCTGCCCTCCCCCAACACAGCGGCCGCCACCAACGCCGAGCTCTGGGCGAAGCTATCCCTCTCGTCTCGAAGGGCACTCGCGCACGCCAATGCCATGCGGCTGGCCATGCACCAACCCAAGGTGCACATGGAGCAGCTGATCGCGGGACTCCAAGCCAAACACGGTGGTCCGACCGAGCGCGCGTTCGTGGCTGCCGGTCTCGACGCGGCCGGTTTTCGCAAGCTCGCCCAAGAGGTCACGAGGCAGACACTCCCGGCAGAATTTCCGCCTGCCGAACTGACGTCGTTGCCCGAGCTTTCCAAGCACGCGCGCGAAGCGCTCCTCGCAGCATCGCGCCTCAGCAAAGACGGTACGATTCATTCGCACGAGCTCTTCGCTGGTGCAATGGCGATCGCCGACTGCGAGATCGTGAAAGCGTTGGCCAAACTGGGGGTGCGCCCAGAACGGCACGACGGACAGTCCGCCTCGGAGAGTGCACACGAGCTGGCGCCCGACCCCGCGGTCGCCGCCCAGGTCGCCGGCTTTCGATCCGACGGGGTGACGGACCAGACCGATCTGCTCGACATCAAACAAGACGTCACCGCGCTCGCCTCTGTGATTGCGGCGCGAGAGGTCGAGCCTCCGCTGTCGATCGGGCTGTTCGGCGACTGGGGAAGCGGAAAGAGCTTTTTCATCGACTCCATGAAAAAGCAGATTACCCGCATTGCGAAGGCGGCCGAGGAAGCCGAGCAGACGGCCCTGACCGAAAACAAGTCGCCCGCCGACGCGACACGCTATTGCGCGCGAATCGCACAGCTCGAGTTCAACGCTTGGCGCTACATCGATACCGAGCTGTGGGCGAGCCTGGCCGACGGGATCATCGACGGCCTCTCGCGCGCGATGGAAGATCCTGCCCACATCGACACAACGGCGACCGAACGTGCGCGCCTCTTGGCTGCTGCCGCCCGATCGCGAGACGTGATCGGTGAAACCGAGGCCCGCCGAGCCACGGCCGAAGGAAATCTCGCGCGCCAGCAGCAGGTATTGCAACAAGCCGAAGCACGCAACAGCGCTTCGCAGCGCGGCAAAGCGGCCATCGAACAGGAAGCGCGGCTGCTCGCGGTCTCGGCGAACGACGCCCTGAAGTCCGAGCTCGTGCAAGTCACCAAGACGCTCGGCACGGACGCTCGTACGAACGAGGCGATGGCGACGCTACTCGAGCTCCAGGAAACGTGGGGGCTCGCGAAAGGCGTGTGGCGTTCGATCCGCGCGCGGAGCATCTGGGCATTCGTCGGTGCGCTCCTGCTCGCCGCGCTCGGCTACCTGATGATCGAGCTCGAGCCACTGCTCGACCAGACGATTGAATCCCTTCTCGCGGCAGCAGGCGCCTTGGGGAGCCTTTTGGTTGGGCTGGGGCCATATGTCAAGAAGGCCCTTGCCGCGGCCCAACAAGTCAGGAAGATCGTCGAGACTCACGAAGCTGCGCTCGAAGACGCAACGAAGCAGGCCACCGAAGCCGATCAGGCGAAGCGGGATCGGCTCGAGGCTGAGGTGAACTCGGCTCGACAGCTGGTCGAGGAAGCGCAGAGCGATCTCGAAGAGATTCAGTCGCAGTTGTTGACGCTCCACGCCGACGCGCAAATGGCGAAGTTCCTCAAAGAACGCCGCGAGAGCGACGATTACCGCAAGCACTTCGGCGTCATCGGGAGAGCGCGCAACGACTTCGAACGACTCTCCGAGCTCTTGTTCCGCACCCGCGACGAGACACCGCGTGAAGGTCTGCCGCGGATCGATCGCATCGTGCTGTACATCGACGATCTGGATCGATGCAGCGAGAAGCAGGTCGTCGACGTCTTGCAAGCGGTCCACCTGCTGCTCGCGTTCAAGCTGTTCGTCGTCGTGGTCGCCGTCGACTCGCGCTGGCTCTTGCGCTCACTGCAACGAGAGATGAGTGCCGTTCGGCTGGACTTCCAGGTCGACCAAGGGATCTCGGAAGAAGAACAGCTGCATTGGCAATCGACGCCCTTGAATTATCTCGAGAAGATCTTTCAAATTCCCTTCACGCTGAAGGCAGTCGGCAAGGACGGCTTCGGGAACATGATCGACCACCTGACAGCGCCGCCTATCGAGAAGGGCCAGCTGACGAACGTGCAGCATCCACCCACACGCGGCGGAGAATCGAATGCCGGAGACCAACCGCCGGCAGTGCAGCCAGAGGCCGAGCAGCGAGTGTCGGGCGCTGTCCCGGTACGACCGTCAACTCCCTTCGAGCAGCAGCAAGCAAGGCCGTCGCCGCCGCCGTCGGCATCCGAAACCGACGAGCCACTCGACATGATGCCGCACCACTTGGAGTTCGCAGAGTGGGAAAAGGCGTTCATGAGGGATTTTTACGAGCTGATTTCGACACCGCGCGCGATCAAAAGGTTCGTAAACGTCTACCGTCTGTTGAAAGCGCGTGTTCCCGACGAGCGCGTCGAGGTCCTTCGTGGCGTGGGAAAGCAAGGCGAGTACTCAGCGGCCATCTTCTTGTTGGCCCTACTCGTCGGCTATCCTTCGGAAGCCACGGACATGATGCGCGATCTCACGGAGGAAACGTCGACCGAAGCTTGGTGGGAGTGGCTCGAGAAATTCCTGAGCAAAGCCAAAGCTGAAGCCGCCGAGAAGCAAACCGGCGAAAGCTCCGCCCAACGCGCTGAGCGGCTGGCTGAGCTCCAACGAAGGCTCGAACGCCTTCGCGTGCGGCTAGACAAAACCAGTGTCGCGCTGCCGGCGTCCGACGTGTTTCGGCACTGGACACCCTACGTGGCGCGCTTCTCGTTCCAGGCTGGCCGCCTAGGGGGAGCAACGACAACACTTGAGTCTGGTCGCACCCCGACTGTCGCGAAGCTCGCCCCGGCTCTCTCTCAACCCACCTCCGTCACTGCGGCGAGCAGCTAACTCGGCTGCATTTCCGCGTCGATCCACATTCGGTTCATCTCAGCTGATGAGACGGTGATGTCCCACGCCTACTGACCGCATGTACGACTTGCTGCCGCAACTGGGCCCCGCTAGCCACATACCAGCCGCTTCCGGCTGCTTTGTCAACCGGCTACTTGGCTGACTACGGGAGAGTTGGGCCGGCGCTGCCGGAGGGCGCCTCGTTCAATCGAGGGGCTGGAGGCTGCTTCGCGGACCAGCCAGCATGCAGCACCAAGTAGCGAAGGCCGTTGAACTCATCGTCCGCATGGGTCGAGGTTTCGAGTGCGAAGTACGCCGTACGGCCATCTGCCTCGTGTTTCGCAACATACCAGTGGAGCGTCTGCAAACCCTGAACCGTCTCGTACTGCGTGAAAAAGCCGTGCTCAATAGTCCTCTTCGTCGCGAACGTCACCGGATCATGTTGATTCGCCTGCGGACTTTCTGGGTGCGAATGGCTGATAACTATCTTGTTGGGGCTGATCTGGTCTGAACCACCTTCGAACACACCCATGAATAGCCGCACTCTCCTGCCACCCATGAGATAGGATGCTTCGTAGTTGCAGTGCTCCGACAGCTTAGCTGGGAAGTCCTTGGTGACCGCCCGTGGGAGGTAGATATCGAGCGGCCCTAGGTGAAAACGCTCGACGTTGCTCAACTCGGGTTTGAACATGGCGGGATCGCTGTTGTCGCACTGCCGTGTTTGGGAGGCTTCAACTTGAAGCAAGGGGCTGTTAGATTCAGTAGAACTACGGCCGCTACAACGGTCTCGGTGAGCCAAGGACACGCTGCGGTGTTCTATGCTAACTGGAAGCTGATCCGACTCCAGTGCAAAGTAGCAATGAGGATCGCCAACACCAACGAGCGCAACGGGAGGAAGCGGCTCTCTGTCATCGGCAACGCACTGATCCCACGTGCCTGACGCCAAGTCCTGAGCGGGGCTCGCCAAAGCCCGCTCTTGATCCTGCATCAGCATCACACCAACCACACGCGCCTTCCGCACGTCCTGCTCATAGCCTCCGATCACGGGTCCTCCCGACATTCCGGGCGCTGGCGTCGAACCTGTCAACCCGAGAAGGTGCTGGTCGGGAGCGGGCGATCGGTATTCCATGAGTTGCTTTGTTACACCACTAGGTAGACCTCCGACGGCGACGGTCTGAGCCCCCTCGTATTCACTCTCGCAGTTGAACAGCTTCTGTGCATACCGGAACCCATAGTACCGAAATCGGTCTCCCCTCTGAGCAGACGTCAAAGAAAGCTCAAGCCGAACTCTTGCTGGATCACTACCGAGCATGTCGCTCAGAGTTCTCAGCTCGTCCGCGTTCGTGGGGAGCGGTACCTTCGCAAGGTCTGATCGTTTACTGCATTGTGCATGGTCTAGAGCCAAAGGGAGCTTCTCGAATACAGGCTGCGGCTGAGAGCCCGCATCTCGCCCGTCGGTTCGGTAGGCGTCCAATGAACAGAAATCCGACTTTCTGTGCACGAGTACATGCCGCGCCGTCACAACCACAGTCTGGTGGTTAACTTCAGCTAAAAACCCCGTCCCAGACCGAATCTCTCGGACCTTGGCAGGCCACACAACACAATTGAGCTTAAGCAGGAGGCTGGCGGGCCACACCCTGTTCTCAATTGCCCTGTCGAGTGAACGCCGGTTAGGCGCGACGACCGAACGCAAAGCGTTGCTCTGGCTCGCGGGCTCCGCGTTCGCCGTACTCAACGACAGACTGGCTGCCAGGGCCGACCAAGTCGCCCGTGCTACGGACATACGTAGGCCTCCGTCTTGCGCCTCAACTCCTCTTCCTGCCTAGCGACATCCTCGGGGTGCTCCTGCTGGACCTCCTGAACCCATCCCTCCCAGGGTTGACCCCACTGGGAATAGTGCTGAACCCTCCCCTTCTCGCCGAACCGCCGCTGCTTGATCTCGAAGCAGGTTGGGATTGTATGTTCAGGCACCGCAACCAGGGGGCCCTGCGGCCCAGCCATTTGCGGTGTGGCTGCGTTGACACCTTGACTGGCAAGGCTACTCAGAACCGGATCCTTCTCGTCAGCAAGGATGGACTTCTCGATGATCTTTCCCTTGAGGTCTGACCTCAGCCTGCCGTCGACCAACTTGTCGATCGACTCCAGCGCATGGGTCAGCGATCGAAGCCTGTCCTCCAAGGGGCGCTCAAGCAAGTGCGATGGGACCATCCCTATCTGACTCCTGTACGCGCGAGCGAGCTCGAGATTCCTAAGTGTCTCCTTGTCGAACGCGAGGCTTGGGTCGCTGCTCTGGTCCTGAGTAGGGGCTGCGTCGGGCTGCAAGGCTGTATCCCGCGCGGTGAGCCACTGCGGGACAAACCCCACTGCGACGGCGTATTCTCGCGCCAACAGTAGCTGCTGAATTCGCGCCCGATCGACCTGCTGAGCAGTAAGCCAATCCGTCAGTTCTTCCCGCTGCCGCTGCTCGGGACTCGTAAACCACCTAATTTCCTTCATTCTGAGCCCGGCAGAACCCGCAACCAGACAACCTATGCAAAACCCACCTAGTCGACCTGGCTTCAGACCGAGTTGCCCGTCGAGCTTCGAGAGCCCGAAGAACGCTGCTAGGAGCGCCGTCAAGACGAGAACGACATCGCGAACAACATGGGTCTGTGACAGCGTAATTAGCAGACCCAACAGAGCCCCCAACGCAACCCCCACGATCAAATCCTTCGCCTCGCTCCTCATAGAGCCTCCGCCAGGATCTCCACCAGTTTTCCGCCAGCTTCTGTGGGGCTTAGGAGCCGGACCCTCACTTTCACAGGCTCAGGCGCACCCGGCGATCTCACGGTGAGTTGGGAGATGGTGTTGGCAGGCAAAACGACGGCACGGGAGCCGACTGTTGGCTCCGATGACCCCTCCGCTTGAGCGTCTTCTTCACCCAGAACGACTGTCCCAACCTGCTCACCTGAGGCAGGTTCCAGCTTCACGGAGACTACCGCCGCGGCCGTGTCGAACGGATTCATGACTACGATCTTTCGCTCGGTGGTCTTGCGCGCGTTCAACTCCTCGTCGATGGCATCTATGAGCTCTCGGGTATTCTTGAGTCCGCCTATACAAAGCCCAGTCGCCTCGTGAACAAAGCTCATGCCGGCGGGAGACCCACGGACCACTCCGTCCATGGTCTGCCAAGCCGCTTGCTCCACGCGATCGCCGCGCTCACCGTAGGGGCTCCATGCCAATCGAAAGGTGGCTTTCTGAGCAGAAAGAGAATAGTCCCCGTCGTCATCGACTTCGACATCGATCGTATTCGACTCGATAGGCTCTATCTCGTCAACCCGTGGCCTGATCTCATCTCGCCCGACTTGGCCAAAGAAACACGAGGTCCACACGTCCTCGTTGTCCGCCAGTACCTTCACCAAGCTAGCTCGCTCACTCTCTGTTGCGGCGTTCGGCCACTTCGGAACCGTCTGCTTGAACTGCTGGTAGTCGTGCGACAGGCGCACTAGTTGCGGCCGAACGTGTTCGAGAGTGCCGCGCGCGCTCTGCAGC
>Ga0315910_10005277_pt1 | contig 10618 bp, 9 predicted proteins | sample EdamamesoilMG_FD_204470 | JGI IMG/M metagenome (GOLD analysis project Ga0315910, IMG submission 204470) | Garden soil microbial communities collected in Santa Monica, California, United States - Edamame soil | ecosystem: Environmental > Terrestrial > Soil > Garden | place: USA: California...
CGTCATCATGAAGAACGTCGCGCCGTAGATGCCGGAGTCGAGGCGCAGATTGAGCACGTGATAGGCGTGGATGTACTCGTCGGCCTGCAGGCCGAGGAACAGGATGCCGAGCAGCCAGGTGGCGGCGAGCCAGATCGTGAGCCCGAGGCGATGGCCGTGGCGCAGCATGTGGTGCGCGATCGTGATCGTCACGCCGCTCGTCAGCAGGATCCCCGTGTTGATCGCCGGGATGCCCCAGGCGTGCATGATCTCGAACTCTTCGGTCGCGCCCGGGCCCGCGGTCGGCCAGGAATTCTCGAAGCCGTCCCAGAGCAGGAAGTGCGTGAAGAAATTCTTGCCCTCGCCCGCGAGCCAGGGCACGACGAGCTGGCGCGCGTAGAACAGCGTGCCGAAGAACACCGCGAAGAACATGACCTCCGAGAAGATGAACCAGGCCATGCCGTGACGGAAGGAACGATCGACCTGCGCATTGTAGGCGCCGCTCTCGCTCTCGCGGATGACCGTGCCGAACCAGCCGAAGAGCATGACGAGCAGCACGGCGACGCCGGCGAGCATCAGCACCTGGCCGCCCGCCGACTGGATCATCGCGAACGCCGCGCCCATGACGATCAGGAAGAGGCCGATCGAGCCCAGGATCGGCCAGCGCGTGCCATGGGGAACGTAGTAACGGTCGGGATGATGGGCTTCCATGTCTATTTCTCGACTGCGTAGAGCGCGTAGGAAAGGGTCAGGGTGTCGATGTGCGCGGGCAGCGCGGGATCGACCATGAAGGTGACGCCGAGGTCCCGGCCCTCGCCGGGCGCGAAGGCCTGCTCGGTGAAGCAGAAGCATTCCACCTTCCTGAGATACGCGGCCGCCTGCCCCGGAGCGACGCTCGGCACGGCCTGGCCGACCATCGGCTCGCCCAGCAGGTTCTTCGCGAAATAGCTCGTGTCGTAGAGCCGGCCGGGCTCGACCTCGATCGAGCTCTGCGTCGGCCGGAACTCGAACGGCGCCGCGCGATCGACCGAAGCGACGAACTCGAGCCGCACGCTGCGGCCTGCCACCGGGTTCTCGACGACACTCGCCGCAACCGTCGCCGTCCTGCCGCCGAAACCCGTGACTTCGCAGAAGACGTCGTAGATCGGCACGAGCGCGAAACCGAAGCCGAACATCGCGACGGCCAGCACCACGAGCTTGAGGCTCAAATCCGTATGACGCATGGCGGTCGCTAGAGCTTGATGCCGATCCAGGCGATATAGGCGACGTAGACGGCGAGCGCAAGGAGCCCGAGCACGATGGCCGCTGTCTTTGCGGAACGCGCGTTCACTTGACCACCGGCGGCGTCTCGAAGGTGTGGTGCGGCGCCGGCGAGGGCACGGTCCACTCGAGCCCGCGCGGCTCGTCCCAGACTTTCGCCGTCGCGCGCGGGCCGCCGCGGATGCACTTGACGATCACGTAGACGAAGAGCAGCTGCGAGATCCCCATCGTGAAAGCGCCGAGGCTCGAGATGAGATTGAAGTCGGCGAACTGCGTCGCGTAGTCGGGGATACGGCGCGGCATCCCGGCGAGGCCGAGGAAATGCTGCGGGAAGAAGGTGACATTGACCGAGATCGTCGTCAGCCAGAAGTGCCACTTCGCGAGTCGCTCGTCGTACATGTGGCCCGTCATCTTCGGCAGCCAGTAATAGGCGCCGGCGAAGGCGCCGAAGAGCGCGCCCGTGACGAGCACATAATGGAAGTGCGCGACGACGAAGTAGCTGTCGTGGTACTGGATGTCGGCCGGCACGATCGCGAGCATGAGTCCCGAGAATCCGCCGAGCGTGAACAGGAACAGGAAGGCGAGCGCGAACAGCATCGGCGTCTCGAACGAGAGCGAGCCCTTCCAGAGCGTTGCCGTCCAGTTGAAGACCTTCACGCCCGTCGGCACGGCGATGATCATCGTCGTCAGCATGAAGAAGAGCTGCCCGCCGAGCGGCATGCCGACCGTGAACATGTGGTGTGCCCAGACGACGAGAGACAGGAAGGCGATCGAGGCCGTCGCGTAGACCATCGAGGCATAGCCGAACAAAGGCTTCCTCGCGAAGGTCGGAATGACCTCGGAGATGATGCCGAAGGCCGGAAGAATAATGATGTAGACCTCGGGATGCCCGAAGAACCAGAAGATGTGCTGGAACAGCACGGGATCGCCGCCGCCGGCCGCCTCGAAGAAGCTCGTGCCGAAGAAGCGATCCGTCAGCAGCATCGTCACGCCGCCCGCGAGCACGGGCATCGCGAGCAGGAGCAGATAGGCCGTGATCAGCCAGGTCCAGACGAAGAGCGGCATCCTGAGCAGCGTCATGCCGGGCGCGCGCAGGTTCATGATCGTGACGATGATGTTGATCGCCGCCATGATCGAGGACATGCCGAGCAGGTGGACCGCGAAGATCACGAAGGGCAGCGCATCGCCGGTCTGGAGCACCAGCGGCGGATAGAGCGTCCAGCCACCGGCCGGGCCGCCGCCGTCGAAGAAGAGCGTCATGACGAGCAACGCCGCGGCGAAAGGCAGGAGCCAGAACGACCAGTTGTTGAGCCTGGGCAGCGCCATGTCGGGCGCGCCGATCATGAGCGGAATGAGCCAGTTCGCGAAGCCCGCGAAGGCCGGCATGATCATGCCGAACACCATGATGAGGGCGTGGACCGTCGTCATCTGGTTGAAGAAATGCGGGTTCTGGAACTGGATGCCGGGAACGGCAAGCTCGGCGCGCACGTAGAGCGCCATGGCTCCGCCGACGAACAGCATCGCCAGGCTGAACAGCAGGTAGAGAGTGCCGATGTCCTTGTGATTCGTCGTCGTGATCCAGCGCATGCACCAGGCGACGAAGCCGTGGCTTTCGTGACCGTGATGGCCGTGGGCGTCCGCTGCCGTGCTACTCATTGGAAGCTGTCCTCATTTCCTGATCGGCCGGCTCCCGTTCCGTGAAAGCCGGTCCCGTGGCGCCCATGCGGAGGAGCCAGGCGGCGAAATCCTCGCGGCTCACGACCTCGACGACGATCGGCATGAAGCCGTGATCCATGCCGCAGAGCTCCGCGCATTGCCCGCGGAAAACGCCGGTTTCGGTGGCCTCGAACCAGGTCTCGTTGACGAAGCCGGGGATCGCATCCTTCTTGACGCCGAAGTCCGGCATCCACCAGGCGTGCAGCACGTCTGCCGCCGTGACGAGCAGGCGCACTTTCGTGTCGACCGGAACGACGACGTGGTTATTGACCTCGAGCAGATAGTTCTCGACCTCGAACGGGTCGAGGCCGGAATCGGGCTGCCTGGTGGCGTTGCTCTCGCGATCGAGCATGCTGAAGAAGGCGACGCCCTGGTCGATGTAGTCGTAATGCCATTGCCACTGGTAACCCGTGATCTTGAGCGTGAGCTCGGAATCGCGCGTGTCCTCGAGCCGCACGAGCGTTCGCGCCGCGGGCACGGCCATCGCGATCAGGATGATGCAGGGAATCACCGTCCAGATGATCTCGGCCATCGTGCTGTGCGAGAACTTTGCCGGGGTCGCGCCCTTCGACTTCCGGAAGCGGACGATGGCATAGATCATCGCGGAGTAGACGCCGGCGGCGATGACTGCGCAGACGATCAGGATCTGCATGTGCAGGGAATAGATGTCGCGGCTCATCGTCGTGACACCCTGCGGCATATTGAGCTCGAAATCGGCCAACGCTGGCGCAGCCCATAACACTGCGCTTGCCATACAGGCAGCGCCGATGGCGCTCAGGATTTTTCTCATCCAGTTCCCTTAGATAAGTGGGGCTGACCGGGCTTAAGTCCTGCCCGGGACGGCGGCATTCTAGCAGCTCGGCCGCGTTTCGCATCTTGCGGGAAATGCCTATTGCGCCGAACGGGCGGGCTTCGACCCGGCCGTCGGGTCGTGGATCACGGACGATTCCGCGGATCGTCGTCGCGACCGGTTCGTCAGCTTCCTCGGCCTCGACCGACCCGGGCAATGGGTACCGCCACCTCGTCCGCGGCCGGCGCCCGGCTCCCCCTGCGCGAGCCAAATGCCTGTCCGAAAATCAGCTCCACCGTCAAATGAAGCCGCTGCCGGCCGCCCGCCTGACGCTCCTCCCAGAGCGACTCGGCGAATCGGTGCCACCGACCTCGGCCGGTCAGCCCGCGCCGTCGCCCGGCCGCCGTGTTCGTCGCGCCGCAGGCGCGGAGGTCGCGGATTGCGTGGCTCAATTCCGTGTAGCTGACGCGCAGCCGGTCGACGTCGAGCACGGGCTCCTCGAGCCCGGCCCGGACAGCGAGATCGCCGAGCGTCGCCATGTCCCAGAACGCATGCACGTGAATCGCGTCGTCCGATTTGCGCCAGGCCTGACGGAGCTCCTGCAGCGTATCGGGCCCGAGCGTCGAAAAGACGAGCACGCCTTCGGGCTTGAGCACGCGGCGCGCTTCGGCGAACAGGACCTCGGGCCGCGTCCAGGGCAGCACCAGATTGGCGAACAGGAGATCGGTGGAGGCGGGCGGCAGCGGCAAGCGGTTCACGTCGCCGGCGATCCGCGCGAAGCTGCCGGGAACGGCGCGTCGCAGCATCTCACGGCTCCCATCGATCGCGACGACACGCGCATCGGGATAGAGCGCGGCGAGCGCGGCTGCGCCATGACCCAGGGCGGAACCGAGATCGACGAGCGTGCCGGGAGCGATCCGGAATCCCGCGAGCCGCGCGAGCAGGCTGCGGCGAGCCTCGTCGTGCACGAAGCTTGCGCTCGCGAAACTCGGCGCGGCGCGATCAAAACGGCGGCGGCTCTGCCCTGGATCCGGCAGCGCGAGCTCGGCGGCTAAAGCCGGCATTGGCGGTCCTCTAGCCCGCGGCGGGCAGCGGTTCTCCGCGCGGCGGCGCGGCGACGATGCCGAGCCGCTCGAAGAGCGCTGCGTCCTCGCCGCGGCCGGGGTTCCCGGTCGTCAGCAGCTTGTCCCCGGCAAAGATCGAGCTCGCGCCGGCGAGAAAGCAGAGCGCCTGCATCTCGTCGCTGAAGTCCGTGCGCCCGGCCGAGAGCCGAAGCTCCGCCGCCGGCATGAGGATGCGCGCGACCGCGATCGTGCGCACGAACTCGATCGCGTCGAGATCGGGCGCTGCGGCGAGAGGCGTGCCCGGGATTTTCACGAGACGGTTGAGCGGCACGCTGTCCGGGTGACTGGGCAGTGTCGCGAGCGTGTGCAGGAAATCGATGCGGTCGTCGCGCGACTCGCCGAGGCCGAGGATACCGCCGCAGCAGACCTTGACACCGGCGTCGCGCACGGCGGCGAGAGTCTTCAGCCGGTCGGCGTACGTTCGCGTCGTGATGATCTCGGAATAGAAGGACTCCGAGGTATCGAGGTTGTGGTTGTAATAGTCGAGGCCCGCCCGTTTCAGGCGCTCGGCCTGGCCATCGCGCAGCATGCCGAGCGTGACGCAGGCCTCGAGGCCGAGGCTTTTCACCTCGGCGATCATCTCGACGATCGGATCGAGGTCCTGGTCCTTGGGGCCGCGCAGCGACGCGCCCATGCAGAATCGCGTGGCGCCGGCGTCGCGGGCGCGCCGCGCGGCCTCGCGGACGGCCTCGAGCGGCATCAGCGCATGGTCGGCGAGCCCGGTGTCGTAGCGCACGCTCTGCGGGCAATAGGCGCAGTCCTCGGGACAGCGGCCCGTCTTGATCGAAAGCAGGGTCGAGAGCTGCACCTCGTTGGCATTGAAGCGCCGGCGGTGCACCGTCTGTGCCTGGAACAAAAGGTCGTTGAACGGCCGTGCGAACAGCGCCGCGACCTCGTCGCGCGTCCAGTCGCTGCGGACCGTAGCGGGATCGCGTTCGACTCGGGTTTCCAGCGCAACTGTCGACATTATCGGCCTGCCTCCGGCCTTCGGATTCGTGAGAATCCAGGTATTAGAAGCTCACGGCGGCCCCGAGGCAATCACTGTGATCGCGCGAATGCTCGCACTGGCGCAGGCGCTCTGCCCGGAGACCTGTCCGCGCTGCGGCGACGAGTCGGCGGCGGGATTCTGTGCCGCCTGCGGCGACGACTTCGCCCGGGTCGCCGATGCCTGTCGCGCCTGCGGCCTGCCGGGACCCGACCACGCCTGCCCCGCAGCCCTGCCGGGCTGGCGCCTGGACGCGCTCCGCGCGCCCTTCGTCTACGCGGCGCCGCTCTCCGTCTACCTGCAGCGGCTCAAGTTCGCGCGGCAGCACCGCCTTGGCCGAGCGCTCGGGCTGTTGCTCGCGCGCGAGATGGGCGCGGCCGCGCGCGGCGCATTGGCCTGCGACAGCCTCCTCGCCGTGCCGCTGCATCGTCGCCGGCTTCGCGAGCGGACCTTCAATCAGGCGGACGAGATTGCGCGACCGATTGCGCGCGCCTTCGGCCTCATGCAGCAGCAGGGAGGTGTCTGCCGCGTGCTCTACACGGGCGCGCAGACCGCGCTGTCCCGCGCCGAACGGCTCGTCAATCTCGAAAACGCCTTCCGCGTGCGCCGCAGGCTCGACGGCGCGCGCATCGCGATCGTCGACGACGTCATCACGACGGGTGCGACAGTGAACGCGCTCGCGGCGGCGCTGAAGGCAGCAGGCGCGAGCCGTGTGGAAGCCTGGGCGGTCGCGCGCACAGCGGGCCCCGCGACCGACGCCGCTCAGGCCGAACGAAAAAGGTAGTCCAGCAGGATGCCGGCGAATATCGCCCCGCCGAACCAGGCGTTGTTGGCGAAGGCGCGCAGGCAGTTGTCGGGCTCGCGCCGGCGGATCAGCCAGAGCTGCCGGAGTCCCAGGAGCGCCGCGGCGCCGAGCCCGACGCCGAACCAGAGGCCGAGGCCGACTTCGCGGCCGAGCAGCACGAGGCCCGCGAGCAGCACGATCTTGAGACCGGCGATGATCGCGATGTCCATCTCGCCGAAGAGGATCGCGGTCGACTGGATGCCGAGCTTGAGATCGTCCGCGCGATCGGCCATGGCGTACTCGGTGTCGTAGATGACGACCCAGACGAGCGCGCAGAGATACAGCAACCAGCCCGTCTGCGGCACCGGCTCGCCGGTCTGCGCGGCGAACGCCATCGGCACGCCCCAGGCGAAAGCCAGGCCGAGCACGAACTGCGGCGCCGCGATCCAGCGCTTCATGAACGGGTAGACGATCGTCAGCAGGGCACCGGCGATCGCGAGCAGCGCCGTGCGCTGATTCGTCAGCAGCACGATGCCGAGCGCCGCGAGCATCAGCACGACGAAGAGCAGGATCGCCTCGAATGCCTTGACCTCGCCGCTCGCGAGCGGCCGGTCGGCCGTGCGCCGGACGTGCGGATCGATCCGGCGGTCGGCGAAATCGTTGAACACGCAGCCCGCCGAGCGCAGCAGCACGGTGCCGAGGACGAAGATCGCGAAGACGTCGGGCTCGGGCCGGCCGGCGCCGGCGATCCAGAGCGCCCAGAGCGTCGGCCAGAGCAGCAGCCAGATCCCGATCGGCCGGTGCAGGCGCATCAGCCGCGCGTAAGCCGACACGCGCGCCGCGACCGCGAGCGGCAGCGGGGCCCTCCCGCTGTTCTCAGCCCCTTTCCTACTAGACCTTGGCATAGTCGGCCCGGGACTTTATCCAGCGGCGAACGAGGGGCGCAAGCCGCTCCTGGTGCTCCCGCTCGAGCCGGTCGGAGATTTCGACAACCAGGGGCAGCAGGTCCGCGTCCTGCTGCAGGTCGGCGACCTTGAGCTCCAGCAGGCCGGTCTGGCGCGTGCCCAGTACCTCGCCCGGTCCGCGGAGCTCGAGATCCTTCTCCGCGATCACGAAACCGTCGGTCGTGCGCCGCATGATCTCGATGCGCTCGCGCGCGAGCGCGGAGAGGCCGGGTTCGTAGAGCAGCACGCAGGACGAGCGCCGCTGCCCGCGGCCGACCCGGCCGCGCAGCTGATGGAGCTGCGCGAGCCCGAGGCGCTCGGCCCCCTCGACGATCATCAGCGAGGCGTTCGGCACGTCGACGCCGACTTCTATCACGGTGGTCGCGACGAGCAAGTCGATCTCGCCAGTCTTGAACGACCGCATCAGCGCATCCCGCGCGTCGCTGCGCAGCCGCCCGTGCACGAGCCCGATGCGCGTCCCGGGCAACGCGGTGCGAAGCTCCGCGTGCAGCGCCTCGGCCGCCTGCGCGTCGATATGCTCCGACTCCTCGATGAGCGGGCAGACCCAGTAGGCCTGGGCCCCGGTCTTGCAGTGCGCGGCCACACGCTCGACCAGCGACGGGCGCTTGCCGCGCGGCAGGGCAATCGTCTGCACGGGCTCGCGCCCCGCGGGCAGCTCGTCGATGACGGAGCAGTCGAGACCGGCGTACGCGGTCATCGCGAGCGTGCGCGGAATCGGGGTCGCTGTCATCGTCAGTTGATGCGGCATCCGGTCGCCATGCGCGCCTTTCTCCTTGAGCGCGAGCCGTTGCTCGACGCCGAAGCGATGCTGCTCGTCGACCACGATGAGCGCGAGGCGGTCGAAGCTCACCGCCTCCTGGAACAGCACATGCGTGCCGACGACGAGGCGCGCCTCGCCGCTCGCGATCGCCGCGAGCGCGTCGCGTCGCGCCGCGGCCGGCATCGCGCCTGTCAGCAGGACCACGTCGATGCCGAGCGGCGCGAACCAGCGCCTGAGCGTCGCCGCATGCTGCTCCGCGAGCAGCTCGGTCGGCGCCATGAGCGCCGCCTGGAGCCCGGAACCCGCCGCCAGATACATCGCGAACGCGGCCACGACGGTCTTGCCCGAGCCGACATCGCCCTGCAGCAGGCGATGCATGGGGCGCTCGAGCGCGAGGTCGCCGGTGACTTCCGCGACAACGCGCGACTGGGCCCGGGTCAGGGCAAACGGCAGGGCCTTCGCGAAGCGGGCACCGAGAGCGGGATCCGGGGCAATGACCGGCGCGCGCTCGGTCGCCTCGAGCGCCCGGCTCTGTTTCAGGCGGAGGCGCTGGGCGATGAGCTCCTCGAGCGCAATGCGCCGCTGACCGGGATGCCGGCGCGACTCGAGGACGCGGATGTCGCTGTCGCGCGGCGGCTGGTGCAGGAGCCTGAGCGCGTCGGTGAGCCGCGGCCAGTCGCCGTCGAGCAGGCCGTCGAGATAGTCCTCGATGTCGCCCTGCACGGCGAGCGCCTGACCGATGAGGCGCCGCAGGCGCCCCTGCTGCAGTCCCTCGGTGGTCGGATAGACGGGCGTCAGCGTCGTCTCGGGGCCGGTGTCGTTGGCAGCGATCGCCCGGTACTCGGGATGCACCATCTCGAGCCCCGTCGGTCCGGCCCGGACCTCGCCGAAAGCGCGCAATCTGGTGCCGCGCGCGAGACCCGCCTGCTGCTGGCGTGAGAAATGGAAGAAGCGGAGCGTGATGCCGCCCGTGCCGTCGGCGAGGCGCACGAGCAGCGAGCGCCGCCGGCCGAAAGCCACCTCGGCGAGCTCGATCCCGCCTTCGACGAGCACCTTCTCGCCGGGCCGGAGCGCGCCGATCCTGCGCGCCTCGGTGCGATCCTCGTAGCGCAGGGGAACGAGGCACAGGAGATCGCCGATCGTCTCGACGCCGAGCCGGCCGAGGCGTCGCATGAGATCGGGGCCGACGCCCGACAGCCGGATCGCCGGGTCGTCGAGCCGCAAGCCCTTCGCCTTGCTCAAGCGTTCCGCCGGCAATGCTGTCGCCTCAGGCGTCGAGCACCATGATCGCGTCGATCTCGATCTGCGAGTTCCGCGGCAGCGCGGCGACGCCGATCGCGGCGCGCGCCGGATAGGGCGCATTGAAGTAGCGGGCCATGATCTCGTTGACCTCGGCGAAGCGTCCGAGATCGATGAGATAGACGGTGAGCTTCGCGACGTCGGCGAGCGAGCCGCCCGACGCCGCGGCGACCGCGGCGAGGTTCTCGAATACCTGGCGCGCCTCCGCGCCGAAACCGCCTTCGACGAGCTTGCCCGTCTCCGGATCGAGCGGAATCTGCCCCGAGAGGTACACGGTGGCCCCGACCCCGACTGCCTGACTGTACGGTCCGATAGCGGCGGGCGCCGCCGTCGTGCTGATGATTCTGCGCTGGCTCATCCCGCCGATACTAGCCGAAGTTCCGTGTGACGCGGACGACGCCCGGGATCGAGCGGATGCTGCGGACGACCTGGGCGAGATGTCGTCGGTCGCGAACCTTGAGGCGGAACGCGAGGAGCGAGGAATCGCCCTCGGAGTCGACGCGCACGTGCTCGATGTTGGTCTTCGTCGACGAGATCCGTCCAGCGAGCTCGGCGAGCAGGCCGATGCGGTCCATCGTCCTGACCTGGATCTCGCTCAGGAACTCGCCCTTGACGCGCGACTGCCAGCTGACGGGGATCCACTTCGAGGGGTCGCGCGAGTATTCGGCGAGATTGCGGCACTTCGTGCGGTGAATGACGATGCCGCGCCCGCTCGACATGAAGCCGACGATGTCGTCTCCCGGGATCGGCGAGCAGCAGCGTGCATAAGTCACGACGAGACCTTCGGTGCCCGAGATCTCGATCGGCTTCTGGCCCGTCAGCGGCTTCTCGGCGGCGTCGCCACTCTGGGCGAGCATGCCGGCGACCATCGGTGCGAGACGCCGGCCGAGGCCGATCTCCTCGTAGAGCTGCTCGACCTCGGCCAGGCCGAGCTCGTCGAGCAGCGGCTTCATGCG
>Ga0315910_10005278_pt1 | contig 10618 bp, 7 predicted proteins | sample EdamamesoilMG_FD_204470 | JGI IMG/M metagenome (GOLD analysis project Ga0315910, IMG submission 204470) | Garden soil microbial communities collected in Santa Monica, California, United States - Edamame soil | ecosystem: Environmental > Terrestrial > Soil > Garden | place: USA: California...
GAGGTGGCGGCCGAGGTGCACGACCACGAAGGCATCCGGCGCGCCAACTATCTGTCCTTCCGCGGCACGTCGCGCGTGCACGAGCTCGCCATCGAACGCGGCGCCAAGGGTGCCTACACGTACCGCGGCGCGCTCGACGGCAAGCCGCTCGAGGGGCAGCTCACGCCGCGCGCGCCGCTCGCCTCGCAGTACGAGCTCTTGCTCCACCTGAAGAAGGTGCTGTCCGGCTCGGCACCGGCGAGCTTCCGCCGCGACGAGTACAGGCCGCTGCAGGATCCGCGGCAGCTCGCCTCGGTGGACTATGTTCTCGATGCGGCGGCCCAGACGTTGACGCGCAAGGCCGGCACCCAGAGCGACCTGTTCACGCTGAAGGATGGCCAGCTCGCGACATCCCAGGTGCAGCAAGGCCCCAACCTGTTCCTGGGCACGCTCATCGATCGGCAGGACGCGCTCGGCAGCGAGCCGGGTGTGACCGTCGGTATGCAGCCCACGCCGCCAGCAGGCACGCCGCTGCCGCTCTCGGAGCGGCGCAAGAACGTCGAAACCCGGGTCTTCGCCGAGACCGATCACACGCCCGCGAAGCAGCCGCCCGCGGGTGTGCTGAACAAGGTGACCTACGCGGCGCCCCTCGGCGCCAACGTGGCGTACGTGACGCCGCCCAAGCCCGGCAAGAAACAGCCGGCGGTGATCTGGATCGGCGGCGGGCTCGACTGGGGCATCGGCGAAGTGGCCTGGACCAAAGCCCCGCGCGAAAACGACCGCTCGGCGCGTGCGTTCCGCGAGGCGGGTCTGACGCTGATGTTGCCCGCGCTGCGCGGCTCGAACGAGAACCCCGGCAAGAACGAGTGTTTCCTGGGTGAAGTCGAAGACGTGCTGGCGGCGGCCGACTACCTGGCGGCGCGCGCCGACGTGGACCCGGCGCGCATCTACCTCGTGGGCCACGCCACGGGCGGAACGCTGGCGTTGTTGACCGCGGCCAGCAGCGAGCGCTTCCGCGCCGTGTTTGCCCTCGGCCCCGTCGGCGACGCGCGTCAGTACGGCACCCCGGCGGGCGGCGGCTGCCTGCCGGTGGACGCGGCCCCGGAGGAGCAGGCGCTGCGCGCCCCCGTTCAGTTCGTGAACACGATCCGTACCCCGACCTACGTGTTCGAGGGCGGCGTGGGCGGGAACTCGGACGTGTTCGACGACCTGCGCGAGCGCGCCTCCCGGAGCGTATTCTTCACGGTCATCCCCGGCCTGGACGCGAACGGCCTGCTGGCGCCGGCGACCGAGGCCATTGCCCGCGCCATCGCGCGCGACCGCGTCGACGAGGTTTCGTTGACGATCGGCGCCGGCCGTACGACACGCGCCCCGCAGTAGCCACGGAAGCGAGAACCACGCAGCGCGATTGACGGCGAAATCGCGCTCGGGTTAGGCCACGGCCCATGGCGCGCTCGGCTCCCGGTGCTCGTCCCGCGCGGGGCGCGGGTGGCGCCAGCGTGCGCGGCAGGGCCCCGGCGCTGCTGCTCGGCCTGGCGCTCTCGGCGTGCACCAACCCCGAAGACATCTGCGCGCCGGTCACGGACCGGATCGGTTTCTTCTCGCAGGGCGACTGCATCTTCACCCGCGCCCGCTTCTTTCGCGGCCACGAGTGGCTGACCTTCTTCGGCAACCGCGAGCTGCCGGACGCCGAACGTTTCGACGAAAACGAGGTGCAGTGGATGGCGCTCGGCAACCGCCGAGTGGACTACCCGAAGGAGCTGCTGGTGCACCTGGACAACGGCATACTGGCGTACGTCGACGCCTTGATGGACCGCACCGAGCAACCCGAGGAGCAGCCCCACCACTTTCTGCTCGGCGGGGACGACAGCGAGCTCGGCGCGGCGGCCTCGGCGCGGCAACACGTGCTCGAGACCACTGCGCGGGCGCTCGAGCTGTGGGGCGAGGATCGCATCCGTGCCCTGACACTGCTCGGCCAGGCGCAGCACACCGTGCAGGACTCCTTCAGCCCGGCCCACACCGTCCGCCAGAGCGACGCCGCCAACTATGGTGTCTTGCCCAGCGAGGTGGAGGCGGCCAGCGCAGTGCTGGGCACGGACACCGACGCGGCCACGCCGCCGCTCAGCACGTGCGGCGGCGCGTGCGGCTGCATTCTGCGCGTGAAGGCCTACCTGCGCCGGGAGGAAGACTTCCGCGAGGGCGTGCTGTACCACGGCACCTCGGACGACACGATCGGCCACATCACCACGCAGGACTCGATCTATCGCGAGGGTCGCGACTGCCATCGCCCACTCGGCGAGGCCGACGTCTTCGCCTGTCTGAACCGCCACGCGCGCCAGGCGGCGCTCGGCACCAGCGCCTTCCTGCGCTGGGTGCGCGCCGAGCTGGCCAGCGGCAACGCCGGCGACACGCTGTCGAGCGAACGTCTCGCGACCGGCTTCGACACTTTTGCCCGCGAGTACCTATGGAGCTGCGAATGAAGGCGCCGGAGCGCAGGGCGTCTGCCGCCCGCGCCAGCTGCGGGTCATCGAGGTGGCCCCTGGGTGTCGCCTGCCTGCTGGTGCCCTTGGGGCTCGGACCGGCACAACCCGCGCCGGCTCCCGCAGCGAGCCGAACGCTGCGCGGTATGACGCTGCGCGTGTACGAGGGCTCCCAGCTCGTCGCTGGCGGCGACGAGCGGCTCACGCTCGTGCCCGGGCAGGCGCTGGCTCCCGAAACACCCGCCGCAGCCGTCGTGTCGCTGCAGCTGGAGCGGGCGCTCGCTGGCTTGCCGGACCTGCCGTTCGAGTGCCCCCTGGACGTCCACCTGGATCCGAGGTTACCCCCCGGGCAGGCCGCGCTCGGCGGCCTCGAGGTGCACGTGTCGAGCCGCTCGCTCCTCGTCACCCGCGACGCGCTCGAGGCAGCGCCGATGGGCGCCTGGCGCCACGAGCTGTTGCACGCGCTGGCGGCAGCCCCCCCCGAGCAGGCCCAGAACGGTTCGCGCCATCTCTGGCTCGCGCTCGAGGAGGGGCTCGTTCAGTACCTGGCCGGCTCGTTCGAGGCGCCGCCCTTGGCGCGGCACGCGCTGCCCACGGCCGCCGCTCGCGAAGTGCCCTACTGGGCCGAGGCGCTCGCGTCTCCGGGTTACGACCCCCATCCGCTCGCCGCGCAGCTGGCGCGCTCACTGCACGACATCGACCCGCAGCCCGAGCTGCGCGACTGGCTGCCGTGCCTGGCGGCCGCGCCGGAGCCGGCTGCCGTGACCCTCGGAGAGTTGCCCCTGCGTTTCGCGGAGCGTTGCCCGGCCGGCGCCGCGCGGCAGCTCCGCCAGGCGCTCGGCGCCAGGGCCCCCACGCTGCCGGTCGACGCGATCGCTGACACCCGCCGCCACGCCGCGGCGGGCAAAGCAGCTGCACACGCACCGGAATCTCGATAGGCTGGGCGCATCTCATAACCTGCCGGCTGGGAAACCGCGCCCGCCCTAACGGGCGAGGCGGTCGCGTTTTCCGCCCAGTGGGCAGGTCTATTCGATGCGCTCTCCTCTACATTTGCCGTCATCTCATAGTAATGAGATGACAGCTGTGCGCGCAGTCATGCCTCGGGTATCGGTGTTTCTCGGTCTCGTGCTCGGCCTCGCCGCGTGCACGTTGCAGCACAGCAAGCAGGCGTTGTCGCCGGAGCTGCCCGCGGCCACGCCGCCGCCGGACGCGCGTTTCGTGACCGAGGAGGATAGCGGCCTGTCCATCCTGGGCGTGTTCACGCTGGCCGAGCCGGATCACTATGCGGTGTTGTTCGAGCGGCTGCGGCGCGACCAGCGCTGCGCCCGCCTGTCGTATCCGCAGCTCGATTTCTACACCGATCACTGGCTCCTGATCGCGTTTCCAATCAGCCGCATCACCGCCTTGTGTGAACCGGAGCGTGCGGACGTCATCCCGGCGCTGGCACCCGACGCGGCCGGCGCTGCCCCCGCCGCTCCCCCGACGGCACCGCCACCCACGGATGCCGGCGCGGCGCCACCACCAGCGAGCCCTCCCTGAGCATGGCCGCGGCGCGTTTTCGTCCGAGATGGCTGCTCGCCCTGCTGGCGGCGCTCGTTTCGGCGCCGGCCGCGGCAGCGCCCGAGGCACCCGCGCCCGAGCCCGTCGGTTACGTCTCTGCCGAGGCCGCCCGGCGTTCGGCGTTCTGGTGGCCGACCGTGATGCTGGAGCGCGCCAGCACCCACCTGAGCGGCGCGCGCAGCATCGATGAAACACGCTTCGGGCTCATGCTCGCTTACCGCACCGCGCACTTCAGCCCGCACTTGCGGGCCCTGGTCAGCCCCTCCCTGGGCGCTTACCAGAACCTGGCGGTGCTGGCCGGCGCGGGGCTCCGCATGCACTTCGACACGCTGGGTGTTCCGCTGAGCTGCGGCGTGGGCCTCAGCGTCGAGGCTCGTCTGCGCGACAGCCTGTGGCTGGCGTACGCCACGCCGATCGAGCTAGGCGTGCCGCTGTATCGCGGCGAAAGCGCCGAGCACTACCTGTTCGTCGGTGCCCGGCACAGCGTGGCGGGTTCTCTGATCAACTCGTATCTGCTCGACCCGAACGGCTATGACAACGAGGACTCGCAGGCCGTGCTCGATCGGATGCGCGACGGCAACGCCTGGCAACTGTATGTGTCGCTGGCGTTCGGGAGGCGCGTCGAATGAAGCGGTCCCTCTTCGGCGTGCTCACGGCAGGGCTGCTGCTCGGGAGCGGCGTCGCCCAGGCGCGCCAGTTCGGCATTCAGTCCCCGTCGGGGCGCCGCATCTACCGATCGAACGAACGCTTCGCCGAGGTGCTCGAGCACAAACAACGGGTGGTGATCTCCGAGGTGGCGGTCGGCGCCGGCCCTGAAGGCAACATCGCCCTCTTGCTGGGCTGCCTCAACGTGCCCGTACGCCGGCTCGATCTGTTCGCGGGGGTGGGTCTGGAAGCCAACCCCGCCGCCTCGTTCACGGGCTCCGGGCGCTACACCTTCAACTTCGACGGCATCCGGCCCTACGTGGCGCTCGGTTACCTGTACAAGCTCACCTACGAGGTGGGGGTCGCCTCGCACAACGTCTTCGTCGAGGTGGGGCACACCTGGGTCCTGCACCGCACCTTGCGCTTCTCGCTCGGTGTGGGTCTGCGCCGCATCCTGCACACGGGCCTGGTCGAAGACTCGGAGCTGGCCACGCCCGATGTCGACCCGGCCGCCGTCGAACGCGAGCTCGGCCGCATCAATCCCTGGCAACCGCTGGGTGCGATCCGCTTCAGCCGGGCGTTCTGAGCGCCGCGAGCGTGCGTTCTGGGCGTTCTGGGCGTTCCAGGCTGCCACACACTTTCCGCCCGCCACGCGCGCCCCAACGGCTGGGGCGGTCTGTGCTATGGGCCCTTCCGCATGCACGCCTCCCCGCAGCGCTCCGGCGCGGAGTTCGTCGCGCTGGTCGCGTTGACCACGTCGCTCGTCGCGATGAGCATCGACTCGATGTTGCCGGCGCTGGGCGACATCGCGGCGGAGCTCGCGCCCCCCGACCCGAACGACCGCCAGCTGGTGCTCACGACGTTTTTCGGCGGGCTGAGCCTCGGGCAGCTGGTGTTCGGGCCCGTCTCGGACAGCTTCGGGCGCAAACGTGCCCTGTACGCCGGCATCAGCTTGTTTTTCCTCGGCGGGTCATGCTGTGCGCTGGCCCCGAGCTTTGGCTGGCTACTGTTCGGGCGGGCTCTGGCCGGCTTCGGGGCGGCGGGGCCGCGCATCGTGGCGGTGGCCGTGGTGCGGGACCAGTTCGCGGGCCGCGCCATGGCGCGCGTCATGTCCTTCGTCAGCACCGTCTTCATCCTGGTGCCGATCGTGGCGCCGGCGTTTGGGCAGGCGGTGCTCTTGATCGGCAGCTGGCGCCTGCTCTTCTGGCTGCTGGTGCTGGCAGCGCTGGTCGATCTGGTCTGGTTCGCGCTGCGGCAACCGGAGACGCTGCCGCCCGAGCGCCGCACGCCGCTCTCGGTGCGGCGCGTGTCGAGCGCCGCCGCGCAGGTTTTCGCGCACCCGATCACGCTCGGCTACACGCTGGCGACGGGTTGTGTGTTCGGTGCCTTCATCAGCTATCTGAGCACCTCCCAGCAGCTGTTCCAGGAGCAGTACGGCATCGGCAAGATGTTCCCCGTCTACTTCGGCGTGCTCGCCGCCTCCCTCGGTGTGGCCTCGCTCACCAACGCGCGGCTGGTGATGCGACTCGGCATGCAACGCCTGGCGCGCGCGGCGGCGGGTTTTGGCAGTCTGGTGTCGGCGCTGGCGCTGCTCGCCGCCTGGTCGTATGCCGGCCACCCGCCGCTCTGGATGTTCATGGGCGGGTTGCTGGTCTGCTTCTTCTGCAACGGCATCCTGTTCGGCAACTACAACGCGCGCGCGCTCGAGCCGATGGGGCACATCGCGGGCGTGGCCGCCGCCATCACGGGCTCGCTCTCCAGCCTGCTGGCCATCGGTTTCGGCACTCCGCTCGGGCGCGCCTACGACGGGACGGTGTTACCCGTCTGCGCGAGTTACCTGCTGGCGAGTCTCGCCGCGCTCAGCCTGACCGAAGGCGCCGAGTGGCTGGCGCGGCGCCGCGCCGCGTGAGCGCGGCTCAGCGCGCGGCCGCCGCCAGTTGCGTCGCGTGGCGCGCCACCCGCTCCAGCGTCGAGGCGTCCCTCGCATAGATGCCGTACCAGCCCTGCGGTTCGTGCGGCGGGTCCCCCAGCAGCGGCTGCTGCCCGGCGATCTGCCCCGGCCGCACCGGCTCGTTTTCGCCGCTCCAGGCCCAGGGGAAAACGCCGGCCAGAGCGCCCCCTCGTTCCGCGCTGGCCAGCGCGACGCCAAACACGCGTTCGAGATAACGATCGCGACGGCTGACGGGCGCCGACGGCTGAAAGCGGCCGCCGTCCCGGGGAAACCCGGTCTCGAGCAGCAGCATGGGTTTGCCGAGGCGTTCGGCCTTCGCGACGTGTTCGTCGATGTAGCGGCTGGCGCGGCTCACGCCCGCCTCGAACTCGGCGTCGGACTCGGACGCACGCGTCCAGCCCCAGTTCTCGGGCCACAGATGCACGCTGACGAAGTCGATGGCGGGGCTCGCGTGGTCGAGCTCGGTGTCGAGCCCCGTGCGCTCGGGCGCGGGCGAGTCGCCCTCGCTGCCGGTGGTGATCAGATGCTGCGGATCCATCGCGTCGATGAAACGCGCCGTCTCGTCGAGGAAGGCCCGGTACTCCGCGACGCGGCTGCCACCGTGAGGCTCGTTGGCGATCTCCCAGGCGAACACGGCCGGGCTCGCCGCGTAACGCTCGACGATGCGCTCGACCGCACCCTCGAACAGCCGGCGCGCGCGTGTGTCGGAGTAGAACCCGACACAGAATTGCTCGTAGACGTCCCAGCCCTGCCCGCTCGCCAGATCGGGGTATGGAATGCTCACGCCGCGCGCCCAGCTCGCGTATTGAGCCATGCCGCCGGACCAGAACCAGAAGTTGTTGAGCATGAGCACCCCATACAGGCCGCGCTCCGCCAGCTCGCCGAGCAACCAGTCGAGCGCCGCGAGGCCCTCCGGGTCGAACTGGCCCGGCTCGGGCTGGAGGCTCGGGCGGACGCGCCAGGGAGCGTCGTCGGGCCCTTCGGAGAGCGCCAGGATACGCAGCACGCGCACCCCCAGCGCTGCGAGCCGGTCGAGCTCGCGGCGCACGCGCGCTCGCCCCTCCGGCGTACGCGCATCGGTCGCAGCCGACCAGTAGTTGAACCCCACGACGTACAGCGGCTTGCCCGCGAGCGAAAAGCGCTGCCCCTGAACGCTGACGAACGAGCCCGCAGCGCTGCCCGCCATGGCCACGGCACCGCCCCGCGGCTCGGCAGCCACGTCGGCCGAGCCGTCATCACACCCGAGCAGGCACGAGCCGAGCAGGCACGAGCCGAACAGCAGCGCGCCGCGGCCGGCGCCACGCGTCACGGCCGGGGCGCTCCAGCGAGCCCGGCGCCGCGGCAGGTCGAGGGCGGCGCCGTCGCTGAGCACGGCCCACGATACGATCGCCCGCCGGCGTTAAACAAGAGGCCGCCACGCCTGGCGGGCTCATGGGCTACGTTCCGGGCGGGACCGGCAGGTCGCGCACCCGTGCGTTGATCGACGCACGCAGCTTCGCCACGTCGAACGGCTTGCCGATGCGTTCGTTGCTGACGGTGGCCAGGAAGGCCTGCAGCGCCGGCGTGAAGGCCCCGCCGGTCAGGAAGATCATCCGCTGCGCGTGCTCGGGCGCGAACTGCGACAGCTGCACGTGGAACTCCTTGCCGTCCATCGCGGGCATCATCAGGTCGCACAGGATGAGATCGAAGTGCTCTCCGCCGCGCAGCCGCGCCAGCGCGTCGGCGGCGCGCGTGGTGGTCGAGCAGTCGTGGCTTTCGCCGAGCGCACGCGTGAGGATGTTCAGGATCACGGGTTCGTCATCGATCATCAGGATCTTGGCGCGCCGCACACTGGAGACGGGCGCGCGCTCGGAGCGCACCGACGCGGCGGGAACCGGGGGCGCCGCCGCCGCGCGCAGGGTCACGTGAAACGCCGCGCCTTCACCCGGGCGGCTCTCCGCGCGGATCTCCCCACCGCAGGCGGTGACGAGCCGCTGACAGATCGAGAGGCCGAGCCCGGTACCGATGCCCACCCCCTTGGTCGTGAAGAACGGCACGAACAGGCGGTTCATGGCCTCGGCGCTGATGCCCTCCCCCGTGTCCGCGACGGTGATCAGCACCTGGGCGTTCGGCAGCGCGCGCGTTCGGATGCGGATCTCGTGCTGCTCGGCCTGCCCGGTCGGCAAAGCCTGCACCGCGTTCATCACCAGGTTCAAGAACACCTGGCCCAGCCGCGACTCGTTGCCCTCGACGAACGACACGTCGTCGTCGTAAGCTAGCACCACCTGGGCGCGATGGCGCAGCTCGTTCTTGGCCAGGCGCAGCACCGACGACAGCACCTCGTGAATGTTCACGGCGCTCATCGAGTCGGCTTCGCTTCTGGAGAAGACGCGCAGGTCCGTCACGATGCCGCGCACGCGCGCACCCGCTTCGTTGGCCTCGTCGAGCATCTTCGCCACCTCGCGCAGCGGCGCCGGGGCGCCCGGCTGGGCGAGCACCTCGCGCAGCGCCGTGCTGGCCAGCTCGAGGTTGGCCACGACGGCCGCGAGCGGGTTGTTGATCTCGTGGGCGACACCCGCCGCGAGCATGCCGACCGACGCCATCCGATCGGCCACGAGCAGCCGGGTCTGCGTGGCTTTCTCCTCGGTGACGTCCCGGACCACGGCCACGGCGCCACTCACGCCGCCGTCCCTGTCGAGCGGGCGAGCGCTGATGGTGACGTGCTTGGATGCGCCGGCGATGTCGACTTGATAGGGCTGGCGTTCGTCGACGACCTCACCCGCCAGCGCCCGCACCAGCGGCACCTGCTCGGCGGGGACCTCCAGCATGCTGTCGGCAAAAGACAAGCCGAAGCGCTCGGGCCAGGCTTTGGCCGGTACGCGCGCCGAGCCCGTTCCCAGGATGCGTTCGGCGGCGGGGTTCCACAGCAGGAAGTCGCCGCGCGCGTCCGTCACCACCACACCCTCGGCCACGGTCTCGAGCACGGAGCGCAGCACTTTGGCCTGCTCGGTGGCACGGCGCTCGGAGGCCTCCTTCTCCGCAAAGGCTCGCGTCAGGGTCAACGCTTGCGCGATCTGCCCGGCCACCGCCTCCAGGAAGGCCAGGCGATCCGGCGATGCGGAGCTGGCCTTGCTCGTCATCAGCAGCGTGCCAAGGGCGCTGTCGCCGCGCGTCACGCGCACGATCGCCGCTGCCTCGACCCCGTTGCGTGCGAGCAACGGCGACAGCTCGAGCAGGGCGCTGGGGGTCGCGAGCCAGAGCGCGTTGGTCCCCGCCGCCTCCAGAGCCTGGTTGGCACGCTCGATCAGACGGGCCGTGTCCTGGCTGCTCCAGCCCTCCCAGGGCCCGAAGCTGAGCGGTTCGCCGGGTAACTCGGGCGCCACCTGCAGCAGGCCGAGCGAGAAGCTGCCCGCGTCCACGCAGGCCTCGACCACGTCGTGCAGGGCCTCACGAATGTCCTGGCGCTTCGACAGCGCCTCAGAAATTCCCCGCAGCACGGTGAGCTCGGCGGACAGGATGGCGGAGCGCCGCGCCATGCCGTGATTGATCGCGACCTGCCGCTCGAGCTGGCTGACTACGCGCCGCGTCCAGACCTTCTCCAGCGCCCCCGGGGTCGCGTCGGCGCTGCGCCGCTCGGGGCCGCGCCCCGACAGCGAGCTGCGCAGCGCCTCGACGACCTCCAGCAGCGAGGGCGTGCGGATCACGAACTCGTCGGCACCGGCGGTGCGCGCGAGCTGGCGGTCCGGCTCGTCCACGTAGCTGTTGGTCATGAGCACCAGCGGGATGCGGGCCAGGGCCGGATCTTGCCGGACCGCAGCACACAGACCAAAGCCGTCGAGCGCCGGCATCATGATGTCGCTCACGATCGCGTCCGGCGCGAGCTCACGGGCCTTACGCAGCGCCTCCAGCCCGTCGCTGGCCGCTACCACGTCGAAGCCCAGGCGGGACAGGCGGAAGGCGATCAGCTTGGACTGGATCGCGTCATCGTCCACGACCAGCACGCGCCGCCCCTCTCCAAAGCGCA
>Ga0315910_10005280_pt1 | contig 10614 bp, 9 predicted proteins | sample EdamamesoilMG_FD_204470 | JGI IMG/M metagenome (GOLD analysis project Ga0315910, IMG submission 204470) | Garden soil microbial communities collected in Santa Monica, California, United States - Edamame soil | ecosystem: Environmental > Terrestrial > Soil > Garden | place: USA: California...
CCGAACCTGCACACCTGGCGTCCCTGCGATGCCGTGGAGTCGGCGGTGTCGTGGGCCGCGGCGCTCGAGCGCAAGAACGGCCCGACCGCGCTCATCTTCACGCGCCAGGGTCTGCCGCAGCAGGCGCGCACGCCCGAGCAGCTGGTCGCGCTTCGCAAGGGCGGTTACGTGCTCATCGACAGCAACGGTCCGCCCGAAGCCATCGTGATCGCCACGGGTTCGGAAGTCGGCTTCGCCGCCGACGCCGTCAAGGAACTGCAGGCCGCCGGCAAACGCGTGCGCCTGGTCTCGATGCCGTGCTGCGAGGCGTTCGACGCGCAGCCCGCGCCGTATCGCGAAAGCGTATTGCCGGCGTCGTGCACACGCCGCCTCGCGGTCGAAGCCGGCTCTACGCAATCGTGGTGGCGCTACGTCGGCTCGCAGGGTCGCGTCATGGGCATCGAGAGTTTCGGCGCTTCAGGCAAGGGCCCCGATCTCTTCAAGCATTTCGGTCTGACTGCCGCCGATCTCAAGGCGCAGGTCGAGCAATTGCTCGCCTGAAGACAACAGCAACTTCTTTCCTGAGTTTTAACGTAAGGGGATTTGGACAGATGGCCATCAAAGTAGGTATCAACGGTTACGGACGTATCGGTCGCAACATCCTGCGTGCGCTGTACGAGTCCAACCGCACGAGCGAGATCCAGATCGTCGCGGTCAATGACCTCGGCGACGCGCAGACCAACGCACACCTCACGCAGTACGACACTGCGCACGGCAAGTTCCCCGGCAAGGTGAGCGTCGAAGGCGACTCGATCGTCGTGAACGGCGACAAGATCAAGGTGTTCGCGCAGCGTGATCCGTCGAAGATCGACTGGGCCTCTGTCGGTGCCGAGTATGTGTTCGAGTCCACCGGTTTCTTCACCACGAAGGCGGATGCGGGCAAGCACCTGGCTGGCGGCGCGAAGAAGGTTGTCATCTCCGCCCCGGGCGGCAAGGACGTCGACGCGACGGTCGTCTACGGCGTGAACCACAACGTGCTCAAGAAAGAGCACACGGTCATCTCGAACGCCTCGTGCACCACGAACTGCCTCGCGCCGCTCGCGAAGGTGCTCAACGACAAGATCGGCATCGTGAACGGCCTCATGACCACGATCCACGCGTACACGAACGACCAGCGCCTGACCGACGTCTATCACGAGGACATCCGTCGTGCGCGTTCGGCCACGCAGTCGATGATCCCGGCGAAGACGGGCGCGGCCGCGGCCGTGGGTCTTGTCCTGCCGGAACTCAAGGGCAAGCTCGACGGCTTTGCCGTGCGTATCCCGACGATCAACGTCTCGCTGGTCGACCTCACGTTCACCGCCAAGCGCGCGACGACCGTCGAAGAGATCAACAAGGTCGTGAAGGAAGCCGCGGAAGGCGCCATGAAGGGCGTGCTCGCGTACACCGATAAGCAACTCGTGTCGATCGACTACAACCACGATCCGGCTTCGTCCACGTATGACTCCACGATGACGCGCGTCAGCGAAGGCACGCTCGTGAAGGTCTGCTCCTGGTACGACAACGAGTGGGGCTTCAGCAACCGCATGCTGGACACCACGGTGGCCTGGTCGAAGGCCTCGTAAAGTGAATGTCCTGCGCATGGCGGACCAGGACCTCGCCGGAAAGCGGGTCCTGATTCGCGAAGATCTGAATGTGCCCGTCAAGGACGGCAAGGTCACCAGCGACGCGCGAATCCGCGCGTCGCTGCCGACCATCAAGCTGGCCATCGAGAAGGGCGCGAAGGTGTTCATCACCTCGCATCTCGGGCGTCCGGAAGAGGGCGTGTACTCCGAGGAGAATTCGCTCGCCCCCGTGGCCGCGCGGCTTTCCGAGCTGTTAGGCAAGCAGGTGCCGCTCAAGAAGGAGTGGCTCTCGGGCGTCGATTGCCCGGCGGGTTCAGCCGTGCTGCTCGAGAACGTGCGCTTCAACAAGGGCGAAAAGAAAGACAAGGAAGACCTCGCGAAGCAGATGGCGTCGCTGTGCGACGTCTACGTGATGGATGCCTTCGGCACCTCGCATCGCGCGGAGGCCTCCACGCATGGCGTGGGCAAGTTCGCGAAACTCGCGTGCGCGGGTCCGCTGCTGGTGGGTGAACTCGAAGCGCTCGAACGCGCGCTGGCGAAGCCGGCGCGCCCGATGGTGGCGATCGTTGCCGGCAGCAAGGTCTCGACCAAGCTGACGGTGCTCGAATCGCTGCTGACGAAGGTGGACAAGCTGATCGTGGGTGGCGGCATCGCCAACACGTTCCTCGCGGCCACCGGCATCAACGTGGGCAAGTCGCTGCAGGAAGCCGAGATGCACGACATGGCGCGGAAGCTGCTCGAGCAGGCGAAGGCGCGTGGCGCCGAGATCCCGCTGCCCACCGACGTGGTGGTGGCGAAAGAATTCGCGGCCACGGCACATGCCGACGTGCGCAGCATCCATGACGTGCGTCCCGACGAGATGATCCTGGACATCGGTCCGGACACCGCGGAGCGCCTCGGACAGATGCTGCAGAGCGCGGGCACCATCGTCTGGAACGGCCCAGTGGGCGTGTTCGAGTTCGACCAGTTCGGCGAAGGCACCAGGGCCATCGCGCAGGCCATCGCCAAGTCGCCGGCGTTCTCACTGGCGGGCGGAGGCGACACGCTCGCGGCCATCGAGAAGTACGGTGTCGAGGAAGGCATCTCGTACATCTCGACCGGTGGTGGCGCGTTCCTCGAGTTCGTCGAGGGCAAGACGCTGCCGGCGGTGGCGATGCTCGAAGCGCGCGCCAACGGGAAATAGGTAATCACGTGAGCAGGGATCTGCGTTGCCTGGCGATCCTGCTCACGTTCTCGTTCACCGCCGTGGCCGCCGGTGGCATGAGCTTCGAATACCAGGCCATCGAAAAGAAACATCCGTTCAGCAACACGGCGTTGCTGTTCGCGGTCGACGATCGCAACCTCGAGTTCCAGTACTCGAACATCAAGAAGGTCGACGGCAAAGGCGTCGGATTCATGGGTCCGATGCGGACATCCGCGCGCGTCGCGCCGGGGACGCACAAGTTCCTCATCGACGCGGTTTGGGACAACTCCAGCAGTCTTTCCGTCTCGAACGGGGCGGTGGTCAGTTCGGGCAGCGCAAGGCATCTCGAATTCGAACTCGAGGTGAAGGACATGCAGCCGCTGCACGTCTACACCCTGCGTTACCAGCTCGAGAACGATGCGCCGAAGTGGGTCGTCGAGGATCTCGGAACGGGCGTGGAGTACTGGCCCAGCCCGCTCACTCGAAAAGCGGCGTTCTGAACGCCGCTATCTAGTGACCCTATCGAATCGGTGAGTAGTCAGTCGCGTCGACGAACACCGAATCGATGCGATCGATGATCTTCCCGTCCTTCTGGGAATCATCGGCGACTTTTTTCCACTCCGGGTCCGCGATGAACTCCGCCCAGTTGGCCTTGGCCTGCTCGCGGCTGGCGTGCGAGATGACATAGATGAGCGTGTTCTCATGGTCCGGATTGTCCTGTGGCACCCAGTACCCGACATTGGACATTCCGTGTTTCTCGAAGATCCTCATGGTGTGATCTCGAAACCGCTTGTTCAGGGCGTCCAGCCGCCCCGGCAGCGTGTGATACGTCCGGATTTCAAAAACCTTGCCCGCGGGTTCCGCTCCCGCGGCGAGCGTGTACTGCAGGCTCGCACCTAAAACGAGCCCCACGACCAGAAAGACCCAGGAACGCGTCGCCATCGGTTTCCCCTTCGATTTGGAATTACGTCTTTCGAATATACGCCAGCCCTTAAAACACATGGCAGAATGCGCGCCCATGCCAGAAAGACAGATGCATTCGCGCACCAAGATTGTCGCGACCTTAGGCCCGTCCACGGATTCCATCGAAGTGCTGACCGACATGGTTCGCGCCGGACTCGACGTCGCGCGCGTGAACTTCTCGCACGGCAAACACGAGGAACACGGCCGCCGGATCGATCTCGTCCATGAAGCAGCGCGCCGCGCGGGCCGCTACGTCGGCATCCTCGCGGATCTCGCGGGCCCGAAGATCCGCATCGAGAGCTTCACTAACAAGAAAGTCGATCTCAAGGACGGCCAGGCGTTCGCGCTCGACACGGCGCATGACATCAACGCCGGTGATGAAACCGTGGTCGGCTGCGCCTACCTGGATCTGCCGAAGGACGTGAAGCCCGGCAACATCCTGTTGCTCAACGACGGCCTCATCGAACTGCAGGTCACGAATGTCTCGGGCACTCGCATCGACACGAAAGTGATCGCGGGGGGCGAACTCTCCAACCGCAAGGGCGTGAACCTCAAGGGTGGCGGCATCTCGGCGCCGGCACTCTCGGACAAGGATCGCGATGACATCAAGTTCATCGCGAGCAAGGGTTGCGATTACATCGCCGTCTCGTTCGCGCGTGATGCCGCGGACATGAACCTCGCGCGCAAGCTGCTGCGAGATGCCGGTGGCCACGGCCACGTCTGCGCGAAGATCGAACGGCACGAAGCCATCCACAATCTCACCGAGATCATCGACGCATCGGATGTCGTCATGGTCGCGCGCGGCGACCTCGGCGTCGAAATGGGTTACGCGGCCATCACGGGCCTGCAGAAGACCATCATCCACGAGGCGCGCACGCGCAATAAGGTGGTGATCACGGCCACGCAGATGATGGAGTCGATGATCACGAGCCCGGTGCCGACGCGCGCCGAAGTCTCGGACGTCGCGAACGCGGTGATGGACGGCACCGATGCCGTGATGCTCTCCGCGGAAAGCGCGGTCGGCAAGCATCCGGTGAAGGCCATCCAGGCCATGGAAGACATCATCAACGGCGCCGAGAAATACCAGATCACGCAGAAGGGCATGCGTCATCGCGTCGAAGGGACCGTCTCACGCTCCGAAGAAGCCATCGCGATGGCGGTGATGTACACCGCCAACCACATGAAGGTGCGCGCCATCGTCGCTTTGACGGAGTCGGGCACCACGCCGCTGTGGATGTCGCGCTCGCGCGCTGACATTCCTATCTACGCGTTCACTCGCCACGAATCCACGCGGCGCCGCGTCACGCTGTATCGCGGAGTGTTCCCGGTGCCTTTCGACATTCCGGAAGTGCGCACCAACGAGCTGTTCAAGGCCATCCTCACGATGATGCTGCAGCTCGAGCTCGTGGAGAAAGGTGAACTCGTCATCGTGACCAAGGGTGAGCTCACGGGTATCACCGGGGGCACGAACGCGATGACCATCCTGCGCGTCCCGAAAGACTGACGGACTCCTGACGATGCGATGGCTACGCTGGCTGCGATGGACCTTGTTGGTCATCGCGGGCCTCGCGGCCATCGCGTTCGGCCTCGCGTGGTGGGCGATGCGGCAGAGCCTGCCGCAGATCGACGGCAGCGCGGGCGCGAAGGGACTCGGCAGCGAGGCCAGCATCGAACGAGACGCACGCGGTATCCCCGTCATCACCGCGGATACGCGCGCCGATCTCGCTTACGCACTCGGCTATGCGCACGGCCAGGACCGCTTCTTCCAGATGGATCTGTCGCGCCGTCTTGCCGCCGGCGAACTGTCGGAACTGTTCGGAAAACTGGCGCTCAGGCAGGACACGCGCGCAAGGCGCTTCGGCTTTCGCGCGGTCGCGCGCCGCGTTATCGAAGCCGCGCCTGCGGAAGAACGGGACGTCGTCGAGGCGTACGCGCGCGGCGTCAACGCCGGCCTCGCCTCACTGCGCGCGCGACCCTGGGAGTACCTGCTGTTACGCGCCAGGCCGCGCGCGTGGTTGCCCGAAGATTCCGTGCTGGTGGTGCATTCCATGTGGTGGCAGCTGCAATACGGCTCGTTGCGGGAAGAGATCAACCGACGGCGCCTCGAGCGCGCGGCCGCGAAGGAAAGCGATGCCGCTCGTGCCCACGACCTCATCACGTTCGTCTATGCGGGACATTCGGACTGGGATTCGCCTAACTACGCCGCCGATTCCCGATGCGTGGGGGCCGCGTGCGCGCAGGGTGCCCGGGTGCTCACGCAGCCATTCCCCGCGCAGCTGCGTTTCCGGGGCGAACCGGACGAATCCGTCCAGGAAACGACGGCGCCCGGCAGCAACAACTGGGCGGTGGCCGGCATCCATACGCGCTCGGGTGCGGCGCTGATCGCCAACGACATGCATCTCGACCTCGGTGTCCCGGCCGTGTGGTATCCCGCCCGGCTGCGCGTCACCGGGAATCCGGCGCTGGATATCACCGGTGTCTCGTTGCCCGGTACGCCGGCTATTGCCGCAGGCTCCAATGGCCTGGTGGCGTGGGGATTCACGAACAGTTATGGCGACTTCGCCGACGCGCGCTGGGGCAAGTGTTCGAGCTCCGACTACCTCGTGCGCAAGGAGCACATCGCGGTCAAGGGTAGTGATGACGTCGAAGTGACCTATCGGGACGCCGGCGAAGGCGTGGTGCTCGACGGCGAGGAGTACGCCGACGACGAAAAGACTGGCGAGTGTCTGCAGGCCGCATGGCTCGCGACGCGGCCCGAGGCGACGAACTTCGGCCTGCTGCGATTCGAACGGGCGCGCAACATCGACGATCTGCTGGCAGTGGTGCCGCAGGTGGGGATTCCCGGCCAGAACATGGTCATGGGCGATGCGCGCGGTCGCATCGCCTGGACGTTGTTAGGCCGCGTGCCGGCGAGCCACGGTCCCGATCGTCTGTTCGGTCCCGTCGAATTCCTGGATGCGGTCGATCATCCGCGCATCGCGGATCCGCCGGTCGGCCGCCTGTGGACCGCGAATCAGCGCGTCGTCGACGGGCCGCTCGAGGCGGTCATCGGCGACGACGAGGTCGACGTGGGTGCCGGCGGGTACGACATCGGTGCACGGGCGCGCCAGATCCGCGACGGTCTGTTGAGTCTTTCGCATCCGGCGACCGAGGCCGACATGCTCGCCATCCAGCTCGATTCGCGCGCGCTGTTCATGGCGCGCTGGCGCGACCTGCTGCTGGGACTCATCGATGAAGACGCCATGCACGGCGCGCCGTTGCGCCGCGAGTTTCGTGAACTCGTCAGCAGCGGCGCCGCGGAAGCAAATCCTGACGCGGTGGGGTACCGGCTCGTGCGGACCTTTCGCACCAATACGCTGAACGCGATGTGGCGCAGCCTGGTGACCGGGTTGTTAGGTGAAGAAGCCAGTGTCCGCAGGACGGGGCAGTTCGAGGCCGCAGGATGGCGGCTGGTCACTGAACGTCCTACGGGGGTGTTGCCGCCGGGCGGAGGCGACTGGCGCGCGTTTCTGTTGAAGCGCCTGGATGCCACGATCGCGGAGTTGACGAAGGAGTGTCCCGCTCTCGGTGCCTGCACCTACGGCGAGATGGAGCCGGTCGAAGTACGCCACCCGTTGTCCGGTGCGCTGCCGCTGTTGCCCAGGCTCCTGAACATGCCCACGCGCTCGCTCGCGGGGGACAACAACATGCCGAGGGTCCAGAGCGGGTCCTTTGGCGCGTCGGAACGCTTCGCCGTGTCACCCGGCCGCGAAGTGGATGGCTATCTCGAACTGCCCGGCGGACCTTCCGGCCATCCGCTCTCGCCGTTCTATCGCAGCGGCTTCGACGACTGGGTAGAAGGGCGGCCGACCCCGTTCCTTCCGGGTCCTGCAGCGCACACCCTCAGGCTCCAGCCCCGATAAATCCCCGTGCCGGAAAAAAGTGCTGGTCATCGATCGATCGTGAATGCTACGCTGTGTAGCAGTACAGTGAGTAACGCTACGATGAAGCACAATGTGTCGGATCTCGGTGAACTGGAACGCGAAGTCCTGCACCTGGTGTGGGATCACGGACCCTCGACAGCGGACTGGGTGCAGAAGGCGCTTTCCCGGCCACTCAAGGAATCGACGGTGCGTACAGTGCTCAAGCGCCTCGAAGCCAAGGGCCATCTCACGCACAGCGTCGACAACCGCACCTTTGTTTATGAGGCTGCGGCGACTCGAGGGCAGGCCGCCGCCCGCGCCGTGAAACGTATCGTCGATCGCTTCTGCAGCGGATCGGTGGAAGAGGTGCTCGTCGGGCTGGTGGACGCGCGCATCGTCGACAGCGACGAGCTGCGGCGCCTCGCGGACAAGATCGCGCAGGCCAAGGCCGGCGCCCAGGCGGGCAAGAAGGGGGGCAAGAAATGACTCTGGCAATGCTGGCGAATTCGGCGCTGCGCATGTTGCTGATCGGCGCGGCCGTCTGGCTCGTTCTCCGCCTGGCGCGCGTGCGCAATCCACACGTCGAGGCGCTGGCCTGGCGAATGACACTGATCGCGGGGCTCGGGCTGCCGGCGCTCCTTTATTGGGGGCTGGCGCCGAGCTTCGATGCCGCCGAACTGCCGGCCATCGTGTCCGGCGCCGTCGCCGGGCCGGCGTCCGTGGCCGCCGACGCGGCGAGCAAGACGCCTCACGGTCTGCTCACGTCTATCTACCTGGTGGTTTCGCTGCTCCTGGCGGCCAGGCTCGTAACAGGCCTCGTCGGCACCTGGCGTGTCAGTCGCGCTGCCCGGCCGCTCGAGACCGTCGACGACGTTCGCATAAGCACGCAGGTTCTCAGCCCGGCCACGTTCGGTACCACGATCCTCCTTCCATCGGACGCCCAGACCTGGCCCGCGGAGCTTCTGGAGCCCGTGCTCGCGCACGAGCGCGCCCATGTGCATTCGCGCGATGGTTACTGGTCGTGGCTCGCGCAACTTCACGCCGCCGTCTTCTGGTTCAACCCGCTTGCCTGGTGGCTGCAGCACCGCCTCGAAGTACTCGCGGAGACCACGAGCGACGATGCAGTCGTCGCGGCCCGTCACGATCCCGTCGCCTATGCCGAACTACTGCTCAACTTCGCCCGTCACCCCAACTCCAGGAGCGTCGCCATGTCCGTCGCCGAATCGAATGTCGCCAAACGCATCGAAAGATTGCTTGCCCGCACGCCTCCCGCGATCGCGCTGCCGCGCGTCGTGCGATGGGCGGCCGTTGCAGCGCTCATCCCTGCCGTCGTGCTGGCGGCCTCGACCACGCAGGCCGAATCGCCGCTGAAAGCTGCCTCCGCCCCCACCGCCGCCGCCGAGGCGAACCACCATGGCTGGCCAGCGAACTACCGACAAGATGGAGTGAGAATGCGGGCTGTCGCCGACCCCGACGATTTCTATCCGGCAGCCGCCAAGCAGCAGGGAGTTGCGGGTAAGGTCATTGTGGAAGTCGCCGTCGACGCCGGCGGGCAGCCCATCGATGTGAGAGTCATCGACGTTCAGCCGGCCAGCCCGGAGTACGGCTTCGGCGAAGCTGCCATGGAAGTTGCACGACGCACGTCGTTCGTGAATCCACGCCAGGAAGTCTCGTACATGAGATTCATGGTGAAGTTCGCCCTGCAGAACTGACGCGGACTTGAGCGCCGGCCGGGTGGCCAGGGCCACCCGGCCGGAATAAGCTCGGTGCATGACAGAAACCCGTTTCATCGGCACCGAAACCTACGTCGCAACCCCGGATCTGATGATGGCGGTGAATGCCGCCGTGACCCTCGGCCGGCCGCTGCTCATCAAGGGCGAGCCTGGCACGGGCAAGACGCAGCTCGCGGCGGAAATCGCGCGGGCACTGCAGCGGCCGCTTTACGAGTGGCACATCAAATCCACGAGCAAGGCTCATCACGGCCTGTACGAATACGATGCCGTCTCGCGCCTGCGCGACTCGCAGCTCGGCGAGGAAAAGGTACGCGACATCCGCAACTACATCATCAAGGGCAGCCTCTGGGAGGCCTTCGAGTCGAACGTGCCGCCGGTACTGCTCATCGACGAGATCGACAAGGCCGACATCGAATTCCCGAACGACCTGCTGCGCGAGCTCGATCGCATGGAGTTCTTCGTGCACGAAACACGCGAACTGGTGAAGGCGCGGCATCGGCCGATGATCCTCATCACCAGCAACAACGAGAAGGAGCTGCCGGACGCTTTCCTGCGCCGCTGCTTCTTCCACTACATCAAGTTCCCGGACGCGGACACGATGGAGAAGATCGTGCGCGTCCACTTCCCGAAGCTGAAGTCGGAGCTGCTGAGCGAAGCGCTCTCTTCGTTCTTCAATGTGCGCGAAACACCCGGCTTGAGAAAGAAGCCATCGACTTCAGAACTGCTCGACTGGATCAAGCTTCTGCTCGCGGAAGACATTTCGCCCGAGACGCTTCGCGGTGACGACCCCAAGAAGCTGCTTCCCGTCATGCACGGCGCGCTCATCAAGAACGAACAGGACGTTCACCTGTTCGAGCAGCTGGTCTTCCTCAACAAACGCGCGGGACGCTGAAGGGCGCCCGATGCTGGTCCGCTTCTTCACCGATCTGCGCGCCGGTGGCGTGCCTGTGACGCTGCCCGAATTCCTCACGCTGCTCGAGGCGCTCGAAGCTCGTGTCGCCGCATTGTCCGCCGAAGAGTTCTACTACCTCGCGCGCATGTCGCTGGTGAAGGACGAGCGGCACTTCGATCGATTCGATCGCGTATTCGCCGAACACTTCGAGGGCGCCGAGAAGCTGTTCGAAAAGCTTATGGCGGAATTGCCGCCCGAGTGGCTCAAGCAGCTGACGGAACGGCTGCTCACCGAGGAAGAGAAGCAACGCGTCCAGGCGCTCGGCGGATGGGACAAG
>Ga0315910_10005281_pt1 | contig 10614 bp, 8 predicted proteins | sample EdamamesoilMG_FD_204470 | JGI IMG/M metagenome (GOLD analysis project Ga0315910, IMG submission 204470) | Garden soil microbial communities collected in Santa Monica, California, United States - Edamame soil | ecosystem: Environmental > Terrestrial > Soil > Garden | place: USA: California...
GTCCTGCCGCAGTAGTTGGGCGCTCCTGTGGGCGGCGAGCGTGCTGCTCGCCGGCTGCGCCCACACGCCGCGCACCGAGACGCTGCTCGAAGGCCAGACCATGGGCAGCGCCTGGACCGTCAAGGTCGCGGGTCCGTTGCCCGTGTCCGCCGCAGAGCTGCGCGCCGGCATCCAGGCGCAATTCAATGACGTCGATCGCGCGCTGAGCACGTATCGGCCGGACTCGGCCTTGAGCCTGTTCAACAGTGTGGAGACGGGCGGCTGGGTCGACATCGATCGAGAGCTGGCCGAAGTCATGGCCTACGGACTCGGCCTCGGCGGACTCAGCGATGGAGCGTATGACCTGACGGTCGGCCCGCTGGTGAACCTGTGGGGCTTCGGCCCGGAGGGCCGGCGCGTCGATGCGCCGGATGCGGCCGCCATCGAGGCCGCGCGGGCGCGCGTCGGCTGGCGCAAGGTGGAAGTCGACGTGTTGCGTTCCCGGGCCCGCAAGCAGGCCGGGGTGCGCGTGGATCTCTCTTCGCTCGGCAAGGGCCGCGGCGTCGACCGGGTCGCTGCCTGGCTGGACGGGCAGGGCGTGACTAACTACCTCGTCGACCTGTCCGGCAAGCTGCGGGCCCGCGGGCGCAACGCGCGCGGCGCTGCCTGGCGCGTGGCCGTGGAGCAGCCCGCGGCCGACGATCCCGGCGGCACGCCGCGCGTGGTGCCCGCCGCGGTCACCCTGCGCGACTCCAGCATCGCGACCTCCGGCGACTACCGCAGGTATTTCGAGACCGGCGGCAGGCATTTCTCGCACATCATCGACCCGCGCACCGGCTCGCCGGTGTCGCACGCCACGGTGTCCGCCACGGCGCAGGCCGTGACCTGCATGCAGGCCGATGCACTCGCGACGGTGTTCATGGTGATGCCGCCGGACGATGCATTGCGGCTGGCGGAGAAGCTCCAGGTCCCGGCGCTGCTCGTCAGTCGCGAAGGCACCGGCTTCCGGCTCACGCGCAGCGGCGGCTGGCGCGACGAGTAGCCCGCGATTCCTGTAGGCGCGCGCTGGCGCGAATCGCGGCAGCCGGCCGACAACCGCGGGCAGTGGTTAGGCGGCGAGGGGCGCACAATGCAGGGACTCCCGTGCGGGAGACCTATGAAGCCGCGCCGCAGTCCATGGAGAATCCTGAAGGGGACGACCGAGAACTGGCTCGAGGACCAGGCCTCGAGCATCGCGGCTGCGCTCGCGTTCTACTGCGCGTTCTCGCTGGCGCCGCTGCTCATCATCAGCGTGACCATCGCAGGATGGATCGTGGGCAGCGAGCTGGCGTATTCATACCTCGGTTCGCAGGTGACGCTGCTGTTCGGCAAGCAGAGCGCCGAGCTCATCCTGCAGGCCATGGCGAGTTCGCAGAGCACGGACGGCCTGTGGGCCACGATCCTGAGCGCCGTGATGCTGCTGGTCGGCGCGACCACGGTGTTCGCCGCGCTCGAAGCAGCCCTGCAGCAGATCTGGGGTGGCCGGGTGCCGCGCTCGCGCGGCTGGCGCGGCTTCGTGCGCACGCGCCTGGTGTCGTTCGGCTTCATCCTCGCCATCGGCTTCCTGCTGCTGGTCTCGCTGACGCTGACCACGGCGCTGGCCGCGCTGCGCGGCTACGTGACGCGGCACTTCGAAGGCATGGTGGGGATGTTCGCGCTGCTCGACTTCCTGATGTCGGTGGCGCTCGGCACCGGCCTGGTGGCGCTGATGTATCGCTACCTGCCGGCGCAACGACTGGCCTGGCGCCACGTGCTCACCGGCGCGCTGGTGACCGCGCTGTTGTTCCACCTGGGCCGCTGGGCGATCGGGTTGTACCTGGGGCGCGCCACGCAGCCGACGGCGTTCGGCGCCGCCGCCTCGTTCGCCGCGTTGCTGCTGTGGTTCTATTACTCGGCGCAGATCTTCCTGTTCGGCGCCGAGTTCACCGCCTGCCTGGGGCAGTCGCGCAAACCGCGACCGCTGGCGGCCGCTATCTCTTGATGACGAACTTGCCGAAGGCGACGCCGAGATCCCAGCCTTCGCCGGTGCCGGCCAGTGCCAGGGACACTTCACCCTTGGTCATGACCTGCGCCTTGGAGGACTTCACCGCGCCGGCATGCGCCTCGGCGGTGGCATAGGTGCCGATCAATTCGTCGATGTTCTGGACCGCGGAGAATTCACCCGTGCCATCGCGGATCGTCGACTTGCCGAAAGACAGGCCGCCGCCGCGGGCGTGCAACTTCACGGGGAAGGACGTGCCGTTGTTGCAGGTGATCGTGCCGGAGCCGTCGGCGCGCTTGTAGAATGCCGACCATCCGCTCAGCGTGAATTTGAGCTTGCAGTCGATGCCGGCGGCATGGGCAGACCCCCCGACCATGGAAGCGACGGCGAAGGCACTAAACAATAAATTGCGGGTTGTTTTGTTCATGGCGCGAACCTAACCGCGCCGGCGGGGGATGGCAAGATGACGCAGATTCCCATCAAGCGGGCGGTCGAGAGACTGCCCGGCGGCATGATGGTGGTCCCGCTGATGTGCGGGGCCCTGGTGGCGACTTTCGCCCCCGGAATGCCGGCCTTTTTCGGCTCCTTCACCGGCGCGCTGTTCACCGGGGCACTGCCCATCCTGGCCGTGTTTTTCGTGTGTACCGGGGCCAGCATCGACTTTCGCGCCACTCCTTACATCCTCAAGAAGGGCGGCACGCTGTTCGCGGTCAAGGTGAGCATCGGCATCTTGTTAGGGCTGGTGTTCGGGAGGCTGCTGGGGGAGCTGCCGGTGAGCGGCGGGATGTTCGCGGGCATTTCCACGTTGGCGATTGTCGCGGCCATGAACGACACCAACGGCGGCTTGTACATGGCGCTGATGGGCCAGTACGGCCAGCCGCGCGACGTGGGGGCCTACACCGTGATGTCGCTCGAGTCCGGTCCGTTCCTCACCATGGTGACGCTGGGCGTCGCGGGGCTGTCCGCGTTCCCATGGCCGACGCTGGTGGGCGGCATCCTGCCGCTGGCCCTCGGCATGCTGCTAGGCAATCTCGATCGCGAGCTGCGCGAGTTCCTGAGGCCCGCGATCGCCGTGCTGATTCCGTTCTTCGCATTCGCGCTCGGCGCGAACCTGGACCTGGCACGCGTGTGGCAGGCCGGGTTGTTAGGCCTGGGCATGGGACTCGCCGTGGTGGTGGTCACGGGCATTCCTTTGTTCTTCGCCGATCGGCTCACGGGCGGCACGGGCGTGGCGGGTGTGGCCGCGGCGTCGACCGCCGGCAATGCCGTGGCCGTGCCCGCCATCTTGGCCAGCGCCAATCCCGCGTACGCGGACGCCGCCGCGCAGGCCACGATACTGGTGGCAGCCTGCGTGGTGGTGACGGCCATCGTCGTGCCGTTGGTGACCGCCTGGGTGGCGAAGCGGACGCGCGCTCGCGAAACCTGAATGACGCCACGCTGGCTCATTCTCGCGGACGATCTCACGGGCGCGGCCGATGCCGGCGTGGCCTTCGCGCGGCGCGGCTGCGATACCGAGGTGACCTGGGGTGATTCGCAGCCGCCGCTCAATGTTGCCGTGCAGGCGCGCGACCTCGCCACACGCGGCTGCGGTGCGCGGCAAGCCGCCGCGCGCCACGCGAACGCATTGCGTCGCTGGCTCGAGCCCGGCCAGGCGGTGTTCAAGAAGATGGACTCGACCTTGCGCGGACAGCCGGCGGCCGAGATCGCCGCGTGCTGCCAGGCGCTACGCGAGCTCGGGCTTCCCGCGTGGGGCGTGCTCGCGCCCGCCAATCCGCCGCTCAACCGCACCACGCGCGACGGACGCGTGTTCGTGAAGGGCGAACCGCTCGAGAACACCGAGACCTGGAGGCGTGAGCACAGCTACCCGGACGCGGATCTCGTCGCCATGCTCGCGAGCGCGGGTCTCGGGGCGATCAAACTACCGCTGGCGCAGGTACGGGCGGGCGGCACCGCGCCGGCCGCCGCGTTCCGCGCGGCCGCCGAATCGAAGCATGCGATCGGCACGCTGGTGGTCTGCGATGCCGAGACCGACGACGATCTTGCGCGCATCGTGGCGGCCGCGCGTGACGCGGCTCCGGGCTTCTACGCGGGCACCGCGGGGCTGGCGAATGCGCTGGCCGCGAATGCCTTCGCGCTTCGCCAGCGTACCGTCGAGCTTCCCGCCACCCGGCGCGGCACGCTGATCGCGGTGGGCACGCCGGCCCGCGTGTCGCGCAACGCGGCGCAAAAGCTCGCCGAATATCTCGGCGGCGAGCCGGTGCGGGTGTGCGTGCGTGAGGATGGCAACATCGATGACCCCACGCAGGGGTTCGCGACGTCGGGAATGGTCGCTAGCCGGGTGGCGCGGGGCGGGGACGCGGTCGTCATCCTCGACACCGAGCGGATCGACACGGCCGCGGTGAACTCCATGTTCGCGGAGAAATTCGCCTGGGCGATTAAGCAGGTCCTGGCGCAGGCGGGTGCGCTGATCGTCACCGGCGGCGAAACCGCCGCCGCGCTGATGGCAGAGATCGAGGTGAGCGGCATCTCCCTGCTCGACGAGATCGAACCGGGCCTCGCGCTCGGCATGACCCGCGGAAAGGTCGAAGTCCCCATCGTCACCAAGCCCGGTGCGTTCGGCGACGAGGAAACTCTAGTACGCTGCCTCGCCAGGATGCGCCAACTGCGACGAACCGGATGAGCCTGCCGACCATTGCCATCACCATGGGAGATGCCGCGGGCATCGGACCCGAGATCATCATGAAGGCGCTCGCGGCGCCGGGCGTGTTCGGCTATTGCCGGCCGCTGGTCATCGGCGATGCCGCCCGCCTGCAGCTCGCCGGCGAGCGCGTGGGAAGCACGCTCTCCATCGACGACGTTGAAGACCTGCGCCACGCGGCCTATTCACACGGCCGCGTCGCCTGCGTGGACCTCGCCAACATCCCGGCCGATCTGCCCTTCGGCAAGATGTCCGCGATCGCGGGCGAGGGCGCGTATCGCTACATCGAACGCGCGGTGCGCCTGGTGCAGGAAGGTGTCGCGCAGGCCATCTGCACGGCGCCGCTCAGCAAGGAAGCGCTGCACGCCGCGGGCCACAAGTATCCCGGCCACACCGAGCTGCTCGCGGCGCTCACCGGCACGCCCGAGGTGTCGATGATGCTGGTGGCGCCGAAGCTGCGCGTCATCCACGTGACCACGCACATCGGGCTGTTGGATGCCATTGAACGCATCGATGCGGCGCTGGTGGAGCGCGTCATCGGCCGCGCGCACGACGTGCTGGCGCGCGCCGGCATCGCCAGCCCGCGCATCGGCGTGTGCGGCATCAACCCGCATGCGGGTGAAAACGGCCTGTTCGGCCGGGGCGAAGAGGCCACGAAGATCGAACCCGCGGTTCGCAATGCGCAGGCGCGGGGGTGGGACGTGAAGGGACCGCTGCCGGCCGACACCCTGTTCTTCCTCGCGGCGCGCGGCGACTACGACATCGTGGTCGCCATGTACCACGACCAGGGCCATGGCCCGATCAAGGTCCTCGGACTCGAGGCCGGCGTGAACATCACCGTGGGCCTGCCCATGGTCCGCACTTCGGTCGATCACGGGACTGCGTTCGACATCGCAGGACGCGGCCTTGCCGACGAGCGCAGCCTCATCGAGGCCCTGCGGCAGGCGTCGGAACTCGCTCCCCGCTAGGTTTTCCTCGACCCACAGTGTCCGGACGCGCGATCTTGGCGTCGCCCGCACCCCTTCAGAGCAAAAACGATCATGTTCGGTCGTAGCCGGGCCGAATCTCTCGTGCTTTGTTCGCAAATGTGTTAATTCTTTCCCCTGCTGATCGTTGCTGAGAACTTTTGATCGAATAGCAGAGGGCTTCCAAAAGCTCAGCTCATTAATGAAGGGGGAATCATGAAGGCGAATTCTCGGCCGGGTTGGGCGCGCGACATGAACGCGGGCCGTTTGCTCCTGGCCACTCTCGTGTCGGCTGCATGCTCACAAGCGTACGCGCAGGAAACTCCAGCGGCGCAAACGCCCGAAGAAGGCGAAGTCATCATCGTCACCGGTTCGCGCATCGCACGCGACCTCGCGGATGCCTCGACCCCAATCTCGGTGATCGGCTCGGAAGAGATCCGGCTCTCCGGCACGATGAACGTGGACAAGGTCCTCGGCGATCAGCCCCAGTTCGTGCAGGCCACCAACGGTGGCAACACCGCCAACACGGTTCCCGCGGGCTCGGCGGCAGGTGCGGCGTACGCCAACCTGCGCGGATTCGGCCCGACCCGCAGCCTCACGCTGGTCAATGGCCGGCGCTTCGCGATCTTCGGACCGGAGCAGGTCACCGACCTGAACACGATTCCCGCCGCGCTGGTGGATCGCACTGAAGTCGTCACCGGCGGTTCATCCGCGGTGTACGGCTCGGATGCCATCACCGGTGTCGTCAACTTCATCATCAAGGACGACTTCGAAGGCGTCTCGGCCGCCGGCCAGTACGGCTTCGACAGCTCCACGAACTCGCCGATCTTCAACGTCGACCTGACCGCGGGCATGAACTTCTCGGAAGGTCGCGGCAACCTCGTGGCCTCGGTGAACTACTACAAGCGCGAAGGCTTCACGCGCGACGAGCGCGGCGACTGGGCCGAGCTGCCGTACGGCGAAGGCTGCGTCACCCAGGAAAGCTGGAGCGACAGCATGATTGGCACGCCGAATGGCTCCAATGCAGCCAATTGCGCGGCCTCCGGCGGCAGGATGGGTTTCATCTTCGCGGGCAGCGGTGACATTCCCAACGGGCGATTCACGCTCTCCCCTGCGCAGCTGGGCAATGCCGGCGTGCAGACCGCGCTTGCCAACGCGGGCCTTGCCGGCCTGGGTGGCAACGGCTTCACGTTCAACGACGAAGGCGCATTCGGAAGCCAGCGCCTGGTGAATCGCCCCGCCGACGACTTCAACCTGACGCGCTACAACTACCTGCAGGTTCCGGCCGAGCGGTACATGCTCAACGTGTTCACGCATTTCGACTTCACGGACAGCGTGACCGGCTACGCGGAACTGCACTACAGCAACAACAAGGTCGACCAGCAGCTCACGCAGTCGAACATCGGTGCCACCTCGCTGATCAACGTCGACAACCCGTACCTCGACGCCGACATGCAGGCGTTGCTGGTGGCGCTCGATAACGCCGAAGCGCCGAGCACGACGCTTCCCGCCCAGGGCAGTCTTGTGCAGACCACCACGCAGGGTGACGGCCTGGCGATCCTCAGCGGCGGCCGCCGCCTCGTGGAACTGCCGTTCCGCCACAACGTGGACGACCACGATGTGTATCGCGTCGCGGTGGGCCTGCGCGGTGACCTGGGCGATGTCTCCGACAAGTTCCTGCGCAACTTGAAGTACGACGTGTACTACAGCTGGGCCCGCTCCGAAGACATCAGCACGCAGGACGGCGCGGCTTCGCGCAGCCAATACGCGCTCGCGTTGCTGCGGCCGAATCCCACGACCGATCCGGTGGCCAACATCTTCGGCCAGAGCCTGTCGCCCGCGGCCGTGGACGCCATCCTGATCAACTCCAGGAACGAGACGAACGCCGAGCAGAACATCGCGTCGGCCAGCATCTCGGGCGACGCGTTCGACACCTGGGCTGGGGCGGTGGGTTTCTCGTTCGGTCTCGAGTGGCGCAAGTCCGAGGCGGAATACCTGCCGGACACCTACCTGCGCACCGGCGACGTCGCCGGCTTCAACGCGGGCCAGCCGACGGCGGGTGACGTGACTGCCACGGAGATCTTCGGCGAAGTGCGGATCCCGATCCTGGCGGATCTGCCTGGCGTCCAGAACCTGAGCCTCAACGGCGGTTTCCGTACGTCGGACTACGACCTCGACGGCGTGGGTCGCGTGAATACCTACCTCTATGGCATGGACTGGCGCATCGCCGATGCGTTGAAGGTCCGCGCGCAGTTCCAGCACGCCATTCGCGCGCCGAACATCGGTGACCTGTATGGCGGCCAGCAGCTGAACTTCCCGACACTGGTCGATCCTTGCGGCAGCCAGAACGTGGCCAACCAGACGCCGGAAGTGCGCGACGTCTGTATCGCCACGGGAGTGCCGGCGGGCTCAGTGTTCACCCAGCCGGTGCAGCCGAACAACACCGTGCCGGTGCTGTCGGGTGGCAACCCGGACCTGCAGGAAGAGGCGTCGGATACATTCACGTTCGGCTTCGTGATCACCCCGATCGAGTCGATGTACATGTCGGTCGACTACTTCGAAATCGAGCTCGATGGCGCCATCGGCCCGGTCGCCGGCGGTGCGCAGAACGTGCTGAACCTCTGCTACTACACCATCCAGGACGCCAGCAGTTCGCTGTGCGGCAACGTGCATCGCGACCCGTCGACGGGCGCGATCACCACGCCGTTCGCGATCAACACCGGCCAGACGAACATCGGCGCGCTGGAGACCTCGGGTGTCGACTTCAACACCACGTATGGCTGGGACGCCGGCTTCGGCATGGCGGGCGCGAGCCGCTTCCAGTTCAGCACCACGTGGACCTGGACGAAGGAGTTCAACATCACGCCCGTGGCGGGCCTGCCGCAGAAGAACTTGTGCATGGGCTTCTACGGTTCCACCTGCGGCGAGCCGATCCCCGAGTGGAAGGGCATCACGCGCCTGACCTGGAACACCGGCGATCTCGGCGTGAGCCTGCGTCACCGCCACATTGCCAGCGTCTACACGGACCGCCTGATGACGGCGTTGGTCAACGGCCAGGTTCCGAACCCGACCACCTGGAGCAACCCGGGCTTCCCGGCATACAACTACTTCGACCTGTCGGGCACCTATGACTTTGGCGACAAGGTCCAGGTGTACGCGGGCGTGAACAACGTGACCGACGAGGATCCGCCGATCGTGGCGGGCTTCGGCGGCTACGGAAACACGTTCCCGTCGACGTATGACTACGCGGGCATGACGTTCTTCTTCGGCGTGAACGCGAAGTTCTGATCCGGTCGATTGATGATGAAACGCCGCCGCGGCTTCGCGGCGGCGTTTTTTTTCTCGTCAATAGCCAGAGTGGTTAACCGCGCGCAATCGAGTCGCTAGCTGTCAATCGCCTCCACCTCCAGGCCGCGTTTCCTGAAATACTCGGCTGCACGCTCTGCGATTTTCTTCTTGGTTTCGGGAGCGATGACTGGAGATGTGCCTTCCGGAAATTCCGCCCACTCTTGGAGTCGATTTCCGAAAACTTTCCTGCCGCTCTTGAATAGGCGGCCAATCTCATAGATTTCATATCCGATTTCGACGGAATACGCGCCCTCACGGTAGAGCAAGGTTTCTCGGCTGAACCATTCTATTGAGGTCCCGTCATCAAACTCGTCTGCATCCATGACTGAGCCCTCTGGATTCATGATGATTGCGTATTTCGCGCATGCCGGGCTGGGATTTCACGCGATGCCGGGCTGCAGTTTCACGCTCATGTCGGGCTGCGTGAAGGGGGACGGAGCGACTGTGCCCGAAGGGCGAGTTTGACGTCAACGATCGGCAGGTTTTTCCCCCGGAAGACTCTTCTGCTTTCTCATGGACTCGCCGCGCAAGGCGAGTCGATACGCGTTATGCACCAAGCGGTCCAAGATGGCATCCGCCAGCGTCGGATCGGCGATCCACGCATGCCATTCTTCGACGGGCAACTGGCTGGTGATGATCGTGGACTTCTTGTCGTAGCGGTCGTCGAGGATCTCCAGAAGATCGCGCCGCAGCTGATCGGTGAGCACGGCAAGACCGAAGTCATCGATCAGGAGCACGTCGATCTTGGCGAGCTGGCGCAGCAGGCTCGAGCGGCGCTGCAGGGCGTGGGCGCGGGCGAGCTCTTCGGCGAGGCGCGGCAGACGGAAGCAGCGGGCTGAGAAGTCGGCTCGGCAGGCGGCGTGTGCGAGCGCCGAGGCGAAGTAACTCTTGCCGACGCCGCAGGGTCCGGTAATGAGCACGTTGAGATGCCTTTTGATCCAGGACAGATCGCGTACGGCGGCAAGCGTCACCGGATCGACCCCGCGGGGGTGGCGCGAAGTGAGGTCCTCCACGCAGGCGCTTCCTTGCGGCAGTCGCGCCCATCGCAGACGTTGTGCGAGGCGGCAGTTGGCCCGCTCGGCCTGTTCGTGCTGGATGAGCAGAGCGAAGCGCTCCTCGAAGCGCAAGGCGCCGATGGCCGGATCGGCGAGCTGCGCTTCGAGCGCGGCGCGCATGCCGTGCAGGCGCAGCAGGTTGAGTTGTTGGATCAGCGGTTCGGTAAGCATCGAAGACCTCCTGGGTCTGTGGGTTGAGGGATGTAGTTAGTGGAAGTACTTCGCGCCGCGCACGTTGTGGTGCTCGGGAGTGCTGGCGGCCTCGGCGGTCGCGGTCGGCGCCTGCGAGACGTCGGCGCCCGGGGCGCGTGGCGGCGAGATGCCGCCCGCCTGCTGCTGCAAAAGATCGCGCACGGCGCGGTAGTTGAAGACGCCGAGCGCAACGGCTTGGCCTGCCGCCTGTTCGAGCGCTTGCGGGGTGAAGTCCTGCGCCAGGCGCAAGATGCCTTGAGCGTTGCGCAGCGTCTCACCGAGATGGCGCTTGGCAAGCGCCTGGCGGGCGAGCACCGCGGCGGTGTGCGGGCCGATCTTCTGCGCCTGATCGAGCAA
>Ga0315910_10005282_pt1 | contig 10613 bp, 3 predicted proteins | sample EdamamesoilMG_FD_204470 | JGI IMG/M metagenome (GOLD analysis project Ga0315910, IMG submission 204470) | Garden soil microbial communities collected in Santa Monica, California, United States - Edamame soil | ecosystem: Environmental > Terrestrial > Soil > Garden | place: USA: California...
CCTTCGGCTGGGCGTCCGCCCTGCGCCTGCACGCGCGCGTTCTCTTCCTGGAACCGGATCTTGTCCACTTCCTGGTGCGCCAGGAAAACCGTGTCGCCTGGATCGTCCTTGATCTTCACCTTGCGCAGCATCTGCCGCACGATGATCTCGATGTGCTTGTCGTTAGTGCGCACGCCCTGCAGACGGTACACCTGCTGCACTTCGTCGAGCAGGTATTTGCGCAGCGCGTCTTCGCCCTGCACTTCGAGGATGTCGTTCGGGATGATCGGCCCGTCTGTCAGCGGCTGGCCGGCCGTCACGCGGTCGCCCGTCTGCACGTTGAGGTGCTTGCCCGGCGGGATCGTGTATTCGCGTTCCTTGCCCTTGGGCGGCGTCACCTTCAGCTTGCGCATGCCCTTGACCGTGCCGCCCAGCTCCACCACGCCATCGATGTGGCTGATGATCGCGGGGTCCTTGGGCTGGCGCGCTTCGAACAGCTCGGCCACGCGCGGCAGACCGCCCGTGATGTCTTTGGTCTTGCTGAACTTGCGCGGCGTCTTGGCCAGGAGGTCGCCCGCCTTGACCTTGGCGCCTGCGCGCACCACCACGTGCGTCTGCGCCGGGATCGTGGCGTAACCCAGAATTTCGCTCTTGTCGTCCACGATCGTGATCTGCGGGTGGAGATCCTGCTTGTGCTCGGTTACCACCATTTCCTCGAGACCCGTGTCCGGGTTGACGTCGAGGCGCATCGTAACGCCTTCCACCATGCCTTCGAGCTGGACCTTACCTTCCACCTCGGCCATGATCGAAACGTTGTACGGGTCCCATTCGAACAGCACCTGGCCCTTCTTGAGCTTCGCGCCGTCTTCGCCGTGCAACACGCAGCCGGTCGGCGTCGGGAAGCGCTGGACTTCGTGGTTGTCCTTGCCCAGCAGCCGGATTTCGCCGCCGCGGTTCACCACGACCGTCTTGCCTTCGCGGTTCACCGCGGTGCGCACGTTATGGAATTCGAGCGTGGCCGTGTCGGGCATCTTGATCTCGCTCGCCTCGACCTGGCGGCTTGCCGCGCCGCCGATGTGGAAGGTCTGCATGGTGAGCTGCGTGCCCGGCTCGCCGATGGACTGCGCCGCGATGATGCCCACGGCCTCGCCCTTCTCAACCAGCTTACCCGTGGCCAGGTTGCGGCCGTAGCACAACGCGCACACGCCGCGCTTCGACTGGCAGGTCAACACCGAACGGATCGTCACCGACGGGATGCCTTTATCCTCGATCGCCTTGGCCTTGTCCTCGTCAATTTCGTCGGTCGATCGCACGATCGGCTCGGCCAGACCCGGCACCGTAATGTCGTCCAGCACGTAGCGGCCGACCAGGCGCTCGTTGAGCGGCGCGATGATGTCCGCGCCGTCCATCAGCGCCTCGATGATCACGCCGTTCATCGTGCCGCAGTCGTGCTCCTCAATGATCACGTCCTGCGCCACGTCCACCAAGCGCCGCGTCAGGTAACCCGCGTCGGCCGTCTTCAGTGCGGTATCCGCAAGGCCCTTGCGCGCGCCGTGGGACGAGATGAAGTATTCGACCACCGAAAGGCCTTCACGGAAATTCGACTTAATCGGCGATTCGATGATGTCGCCCGAGGGCTTCGCCATCAGCCCGCGCATGGCCGCCAACTGGCGGATCTGGTTCTTCGATCCGCGCGCGCCGGATTTCCACATCAGGTGGATGCCAGTAAAGCCCTGGTCGTTGTCCTCAATGCCCTTGAGCATTTCCGAGGCCACCGCTTCGGACGTCGTGGTCCACTGGTCGATGATCTTGTTGTAGCGCTCGCCCTCGGTGATCAGACCGTTCTGATACATCTCGTCAATGCGGGCGACTTCATCCTCGGCCTTTTCGACCAACGTGACTTTGTTTTCGGGTACGAGCATGTCCGACACCGCAATCGAGCAGCCGGACAACGTCGCATACTTGAAGCCGACCTGCTTGAGGGCGTCGAGGATTTCGATGGTCTTTGCGTGGCCCAGGCGCAGGTACGCCGCGGCAATCACGTCGCCGATCGTTGTGCTGGTCAGATCGAGGTTCACGTCCTCGATGCCGATCTCCGGCGGCAGCGATTCGGAGAGGATCACGCGGCCCACTGTGGTATCCACGATTTTGCCGGACTTCGCGCGGACCTTGATGCGCGCGTGAATGGCCACCTCGCCCATGTCGTGCGCGAGTAGCACGGCCGACTCGTCGCGGAACACGCGGCCCGGCTTGAGAATCTTGCCGTCCGGCGCGACCCACTCATTTTTCCATTCGCCCTTCACGCCTGGGCGCCCCTTGGACAGCCACGCCAGCCCAAGCACGATGTCCTGGCTCGGCGTGACGATCGGGCGGCCGTTGGACGGCGAGAAGATGTTCGACGTCGCCAACATCAGCAGGCGCGCTTCGAGTTGCGCGGCCGGCATCAGCGGCACGTGCACGGCCATCTGGTCGCCGTCGAAGTCGGCGTTGAACGCTTTGCACACGAGTGGATGCAGCCGGATCGCCTTACCTTCGATCAGCACCGGCTCGAAGGCCTGGATGCCGAGGCGGTGAAGCGTCGGTGCGCGGTTCAGCAGCACGGGATGGTTCTTGATCACTTCTTCGAGGATGTCCCACACCTCGGTGCGGCCGGCGGCGATTACGCGCTTGGCGGCCTTGATCGTCGTGGCGATGCCGCGCTGTTTCAGCTCGTGAATGATGAACGGTTCGAACAGTTCGAGCGCCATTTTTTTCGGTAGACCGCACTGGTGCAGCTTGAGCTGCGGACCCACCACGATCACCGAGCGGCCCGAGTAGTCCACGCGCTTACCGAGCAGGTTCTGGCGAAAGCGGCCCTGTTTACCCTTCAGCATGTCGCTGAGGGATTTCAGCGGCCGGTTGCCGGCGCCGAGCACCGTGCGGCCGTGGCGGCCGTTGTCGAACAACGCATCGACGGCTTCCTGCAGCATGCGCTTTTCGTTGCGCAGGATGACTTCCGGCGCGCGCAACTCGATGAGCCGTTTGAGACGGTTATTGCGGTTGATCACGCGGCGGTACAGATCGTTCAAGTCCGACGTCGCGTAGCGCCCGCCTTCGAGCGGCACCAGCGGGCGCAGGTCCGGCGGGATCACCGGGATCACATCCAGCACCATCCACGTCGGATCATTGCCCGATTTGCGCAGCGACTCGACCACCTTCAACCGCTTAATGGCCTTCTGCCGGCCCTGGATCGAGGTGGTCGTTTTGAACTGCACGTGCAACTGTTCGGCAAGCTGGTTGATGTCGATCTCGGCCAGCAGTTGCCGGATCGCCTCCGCGCCCATCTTCGCGACGAAGCGGTCGGAACCGTATTCGGCCTTAGCATCCTGGAACTCGTCTTCCGTCAGCGACTGCATCTTCTCGAGCTTTGTGTCGCCCGGATCGATGACGATGTAGTTCTCGAAATAAATGATCCGTTCCAGTGTGCGGATGGACACGTCGAGCAGGTTGCCGATGCAGCTCGGGGTCGTCTTGAAGAACCAGATGTGCGTCACCGGCACGCCGAGCTTGATGTGGCCCATGCGTTCGCGGCGGACCTTGCTCTCGGTGATTTCGACACCGCAGCGGTCGCACGTGATCCCGCGGTGCTTCACCTTCTTGTACTTGCCGCAACCGCATTCCCAGTCCTTCACGGGACCGAAAATGCGCTCGCAGAACAGGCCGTCTTTTTCCGGCTTGAACGTGCGGTAGTTGATGGTCTCGGGCTTCTTCACTTCGCCCTTGGACCATTTCAGCAATTCTTCAGGCGAAGCCAGCTTGATCTGGAGGGCGTCAAACCGTTCGCCGGTCGTCGGTAAAAATTTGGACACGGGTTACTCCTCCAAAGGTTCTTCGTGTTCGACCACGTCGTCGGACTTCTCGACCTGGACGAGCTTGACGACATCGAGGCACAGCGCCTGCATTTCGCGCACGAGTACGTTGAACGATTCCGGCACGCCGCAATCAACCTCGCGCTCGCCCTTCACCAGCGCCTCATACGCGCGAGTACGGCCCTGGATATCGTCGGACTTGATAGTCAGCAATTCCTGCAGCGTGTGCGCCGCGCCATACGCCTGCAGCGCCCACACTTCCATTTCGCCGAAACGCTGGCCGCCGAACTGCGCCTTGCCGCCCAGCGGCTGCTGGGTGACCAGCGAGTATGGCCCGATGGCGCGCGCGTGGATCTTGTCGTCCACGAGATGGTTCAGTTTCAGCATGTAAATGTTGCCGACCGTCGTGTCCTGGTGCAGCGGATCGCCGCTGCGGCCGTCGCGCAGGCGGATCTTGCCGGAATCCGGCACGCCCGCCTGGCGCACGTGCTTCAGGATGATGTCCTCGGTCACGCCCGCGAACACCGGCGTCGCCACCTTCAGCCCCAGCGCCTGCACCGCCCAGCCCAGGTGCGTCTCGAGCAACTGGCCGACGTTCATGCGGCTGGGCACGCCGAGCGGGTTCAGCAGAATCTGGATCGGCTGGCCGTTGGGCAGGAAGGGCATGTCTTCGCGCGGCAGGATCTTCGCCACCACGCCCTTGTTTCCGTGCCGGCCGGCCATCTTGTCGCCCACCGACATGCGCCGCTTGGTGGCCACATACACCTTCACGTGCTTGATCACGCCCGGAGGCAGGTCATCGCCCTTGCGCAGGTTGTTGAGCTGCGCATCGCGGAACGCGATCAGCTTGGCTTCTTCCATCGCGGCCATGTTCACCAGGCGCGTGAACTTGCGCTGGATCTTCTTGTCTTCGAGCGCAAGCCGCGCGAGCACGCTGTAGTCCGTGTCGTTCAGCTGCGAGACCTTGAGGCGCTTGCCCTTCTCGAGCGAGAGTTCGCCGGTCCGATGATCGACCACGTTCTCCATGATGCGCAGGCCGAGCAGGTCGTCCTTCACGAGGTCGACGAACGTGTCGCGCACGATCTTGATGCGATCGTCGTAGTGCCGCTTGATCTTGGTCACGTCCGCGGTCACGCTCTTCTTGCCGTCGGCCGCCTTGTCCTTGCGGCTGGCGACGCGCACGTCGATTACTACGCCCTCGACGCCCGGCGGGACGTTCAGCGACGCATCGCGCACGTCCTCGGCCTTTTCGCCGAAGATCGCGCGCAGCAGCTTTTCTTCCGGCGCGAGTTCGGTCTCGCCCTTCGGCGTGACCTTGCCCACCAGGATGTCGCCGTGCCGCACCTTCGATCCGATACGGGCGATGCCAGCCTCGTCGAGATGGCGCAGCGATTCTTCGCTGACGTTCGGAATGTCGCGCGTGATTTCCTCGGGGCCCAGCTTGGTGTCGCGGGCTTCCAGGTCAAACACGTTGATATGGATCGACGTGAAGACGTCGCCCTTCACGAGATCCTCGCTGAGCAGGATCGCGTCCTCGAAGTTATAGCCTTCCCACGCCAGGAAGGCGCACAGCACATTGCGCCCCAGCGCCAACTCGCCGTTGTCCGTCGCCGGGCCGTCGGCCAGGATGTCGCCGGCCTTCACCTTGTCGCCCGTCCGCACAATTGGCTTCTGGTTGATGCAGGTGTTCTGGTTCGACCGCAGGAACTTCTTGAGGATGTATTCGTCCATCTCCGTGCGGAAGGGGTTCTCGTCCTTCGCGCTCTTGCTCGTGACGCGCACGCGGATCACCTCGCTGTCCGCGTATTCCACAATGCCGTCGCGCTCGGCCACCACGACCGTGCCGGCGTTGCGCGCCACTTCGCGCTCCAGACCCGTGCCGACCAGCGGCGAATCGGTCTGCAGCAGCGGCACCGCCTGGCGCTGCATGTTCGAACCCATCAGCGCGCGGTTCGCGTCGTCGTGCTCGAGGAACGGAATCAGCGCGGCGGCCACGGACACCATCTGCTTGGGCGAGATGTCCATGTAGTCGACCTGGGTGTTCGGTACCTGCGGGAAGTCACCGCGGTGCCGCGAAAGCACGGTCGAATCGGCGAAGCGCGCATTCTTGTCTAGCTGCGCGTTCGCCTGCGCGATGATGTAGTTGTCTTCGTCGTAAGCCGAGAGCCGCTCGATTTCGCCCGTCAGCTTGCCACTTTCGGCCTTGCGGTATGGCGTCTCGAGGAAGCCGTATTCATTCAGGCGCGCGAAGGTCGCCAACGACGCCATGAGGCCGATGTTCGGACCTTCCGGCGTCTCAATCGGGCAGATGCGGCCGTAGTGCGTCGGGTGCACGTCGCGCACCTCGAAACCCGCGCGTTCGCGGCTCAAGCCGCCCGGCCCGAGCGCGCTCAGGCGGCGTTTGTGGGTCAATTCGGCCAGCGGGTTGATCTGGTCCATGAAGTGCGAGAGCTGGCTGCGGCCGAAGAAGTCCTTGATCACCGCGCTCACCGGCTTCGGATTCACCAGCGTCTGCGGCGTCATCTGTTCATCGTCGCGGAAGTTCATGCGCTCGCGAATCGTGCGCTCCATGCGGACGAGGCCGATGCGGACCTGGTTCGAGAGCAACTCACCGACGGCGCGCACGCGGCGATTGCCGAGATGGTCGATGTCGTCGAGCACGCCTTCGCCGTTGCGCAGCTTCACCAGGTACTGCAGCGTCGCGACGACGTCTTCCTTCGTCAGCGTCTTCGTTTCCTGGTCGATGTCGAGGCCGAGCTTGCGGTTGATCTTGTAGCGGCCGACCGGCGCGAAGTCATAGCGGCTCGCCTCGAAGAACATGCGCTGGAAGAAATTACGCGTGGTCGCGTCGGTCGCCGGATCGCCGGGGCGCACGCGGGTGTACACCTCGCGGTATGCGTCCTCGATCGTGATCGTGTTGTCCAGCCGGCAGGTATCGACCAGCGTCGAGTCCTTCTCGATCTCGTCCTGCCGGATCAGCGTGATCTCCTTGAGGCTGGAGTTCATCAGCTTGTCGATGGACTGCGTCGTCAGCTGCTCGCCGGCCTCGGCCAGGATCTCGCCCGAATCGCTGTCAATCGCGTCGGCCGCGAGGTAGCGCCCCTCAAGGTCGTGGGGCTCGAAGAACTTGGTGCCGACCTTCACCTTTGTGCGGCCGAGCGCCGCCGGTTCCGTCGGGTAGAACAGCTTGATGATATCTTCGTGCTCGACGTAGCCGAAGCACTTGAGGAAGCTGGTCGCGAGGATGCGCGAGCGGCGGTCAATCGTCAGCCAGAGCACGTCGTTGATGTCGTACTCGAATTCCAGCCACGCGCCGCGGTACGGGATGATACGCGCCGACAGCAGCCGCTTGCCGTTCTGGTGGATCTTCGTCTCAAACGAAACGCCGGGCGACTTGTGCAGCTGCGAGACGATCACGCGCTCGGCGCCGTTGATGATGAACGTGCCTGTCGGGGTCATCAACGGCAGTTCGCCGAGATAGACTTCCTGCTCGATCATCAGCTTCTCGCGCTTCTCGTCGCTGCCCTCGGTCTCTTCATACCGCACGAGCCGCAGCAGCGCTTTCAGCGAGGCGGCATATGTCGCGCCGCGCATCTGACACTCCTGCACGCTGTACTTCGGCGGCGTGAAGGAGTAGTTGTCGAACTCAAGCACCGTCGATCCGTCGGGCGACGCGATCGGGAAAACGTCCTTGAACACTTCCTGCAAGCCGACGTTCTTGCGCTCGCTCGGCGGTGTGTCCCACTGCAGGAAGTCGCCGTACGACTTCGTCTGAATTTCGATCAGGTTGGGCAACTCGACCGGATCGGCGATCACCCCCAACGAGGGACGTTCTACGGGACTCTTCGGCGCGACAGCCATGCACGCTTCCTCTTCGGTTAAAAGACAGGACTCCCCCGCAAGGGAGAACAAAGAAAGGTCACATTGAGAAAATAAAGATGGAGCGCTTCACGCGGTTGTACGGTCAGGGGACACCTGTTCCCCCGCAGACATTCGTTCGGCCAAGACGGTAGGTTACAAAATGGGAGTAGGCCATGTCAACAATCGTGCCAAGAGATGGACGGGGCTTAGCGACTATTCATGTAAGTCTTTATATTTCAATGGATTACGTATCGTCTGATTCGGAGGTATCATCGTCTTCCTCGGGCTCCGGTTCTTCCGGTTCGCCTGGCGTCACGTCTTGGCCCGCTGCATCCATGACCTCCTCGGCCACATAAATGGGGCACCGCGTGCGCACGGCGACTGCAATGCCGTCGCTCGGCCGCGAATCCACGCGAACCAACTGCTCGATTTCGCCCGCGGCGTTTTTCTGGCTCAGATTCAAGTGCGCGTAGAACGTGTCGTTCTCCAGCTTGTAAATCGTCACCGATTCCATGTGCGCGCGCAAGCCCGCGAGGATATTGCACACAAGATCGTGCGTCATTGGCCGGCCCATCTTTTCGTCGAGCAGGCCGACCTGGATTGCCTGCGCCTCGGGCAGACCAACGACTATCGGCAGCACGCGATCCTCGTGGCGTAGCAACACGACTGGGTGGCTCTGCCCGTCGTGAACACCGAGAATTTCCACTTCAAGCATGGGCTGGCCTCGCAACGTTGATTCGTATCATACGCGACGGGCCCCGCCGGCGCGAAGTGCGGCGGATCGGGCACCGCTCTATAATCATGGGCGCCATCGAAGTGCAGATAAGACACCGGGGATCTCGCGTGACCTTATTGGATAGATATCTGACCCGCACGATCGTTGTCCCGGCGATCGCCGCGTTACTGGTTGTCTCGTTCATCTTCGTCGCTAACGAGATGCGCCAGGAAATGTCGCAACTGATTGTCCAATTCGCAACGCCAATGGATCTTGTCCGCCTTGGCGGTGCGCTGCTGCCCTCGCTGATGCCGCTGATCCTTCCGTCGGCCCTCTTTTTCGGCGTGCTGATTGGTTACGGCCGGCTGGTTGAGCGCGGCGAACTCACGGCAATGCGTGCGGCCGGCGTTTCGTTGGCGAGGATGGTCGCCCCTGCGGTCGTCGTCGGACTCCTCGTATCGATCGGCACTATCGCGATACAGGATCTTTTGCTCCCACGAACCATGCAGTACGCGCGCAACTTGCTGCGTGTCGAATTGCCCAAGCGCGCCACGCTGAACACCATCAGCCCCGGCGTCATGCACCCTTTCGGCGATTGGCGCGTCTACTTCGGTTCGCGCGATGCAACCGCGCAGGAACTGCGCGATGTCGTTGTCGTGCGGCAGGAACCCGGCGAAGGCGCGGTCGTGTACCACGCGGAATCTGCCAAGGCCTCCACCGAAGCGACCGGCGCCACTCTCCGGCTGGGCCGCGGATACTGGGTGTCCGCCGACGGCCTCCGCGCGTCCTGCGAATCGACCCTGCTCCACCTGCCCACCCCCGAGCGTCCATCCTCCGGCACGGTGTCGTCTTCCGTGCGGACCATCGCCCAACTCATTGAGGGCGAGCGCGAACTGACGCACGAGCTCACCCAATCGAAATCCATCAGCGTTGAAAAAAAGCTGCGCCGGATGCGATCAACCCTGGCCGAACGGCTCAGCCTGCCCTTCGGCGCACTCCTGTTTGGCTGCGTCGGTGCGCCGCTGGCCATCGAGAGCAGCCGCTATCGCCGTGGCGGGCGGCAGCGTCTGCTGGCCACGGGGCTGCTCGTGATGCTCGGGTATTATCTGCTCCACACCGCGCTCCAGGCGAATGACCTGCGTCCGCTCAGCACGACCTTTCTCATCGCGTGGATACCCAACGGCGCACTGGCCGTCGTCGCTGCCGTGCTGCTCACGCGCACGGCGCGGGTGCACTAACCCGATGAAAATCCTCGATCGCTACCTCGCAAGCAAACTCGTCCAGAGCTTCTTCTTCGCGCTCGTCGCGTTTGTCGGCCTGTTTGTCATCGTCGATGTCCTGGTGCACCGGCGAGCCGAGATCACCGAAAGCGAAATGCCGTGGATCGCCGTTGCCCAGTACTACTCCGCGCTGCTCCCCCGGGTACTCTCGGATTATCACCTCGCGGGCTGCGCTGCGATCCTCGCCACGCTGATCACCATCGGCACCTGCGCCCAGCGCAACGAGTTGTCGGCCGCGCTCGCCGGCGGCGTATCGCTGCTGCGTTTCATGCGGATGCCGCTCGTGTTCGGCGTCGTTGCATCGTTGGCATTGTTCGCCGTTTCCGAGTGGGTGGGCCCGGCCGCGGAGCGCCAGGCGCGCGCGCTTGATCGCGAGTACTTCAGCAGCGAGAGTTCGGCCCGGCTCGCTCGCGGCCCGGTCAGTTGGGCCAATCTCTCCGGCGGATGGTCTTGCCATATCACCAAGTTCAACCGCCTGGCCCTCAGCGGCGAGGAAGTGCTCATGCTCAACCTGCGCGGCGACACGGAGGAGCAAATCCGCGCCGCACGCATGTACTGGGACCCCGAGCTACGGTCGTGGATGCTGGAGGACGGCCTGTGGGGTGTTTTCTACCCGGATCAGGGTATGGCCGGAAACCGGCGCCGAATCACGCTCGAGCCGGCCCCGCTCCTCGAAACGCCCGAAGAACTCTTCGCCCCGCTTGAGGAACCCGCGCTCTGGTCCCTTCCCGGTCTCCGAAACTTGATGGCCCTGGCGGCCGCACAGGGATTCCCCACCGCTCCACTCGCGGTCGAGTGGCACGGCCGGATCGCCCAGTCCGTCATGCCGTTAATTATGGTCTGGATCGCCATCCCGCTTGCGGCGCGTATCCGCCGATCCAGCCGAGGCGTCGCACTCGCAGTCGCCGTGGGACTCTGGCTGGGATACTT